>Ga0209023_10006195_pt1 | contig 12722 bp, 13 predicted proteins | sample LakOneMetagenome_FD_187468 | JGI IMG/M metagenome (GOLD analysis project Ga0209023, IMG submission 187468) | Freshwater and sediment microbial communities from Lake Erie, Canada (SPAdes) (version 2) | ecosystem: Environmental > Aquatic > Freshwater > Lentic | place: Lake Erie, Canada... | reverse complement strand
CCGGCCTGGACACGTGCCAGGGCAAGAAGGTGACGATCACGAAGAACGAGAAGGGCAACCGGATCGGCAACGGCAAGGACATCGTCTACGGGACGAACGGTCGCGACGTGATCAACCTCGGCGGCGGGAACGACAAGGTCGATGCGGGCGGTGGCGACGACATCGTCTGCGGAGGCCCGGGCGAGGACACGATGCTCGGCTCCGACGGCGACGACGAGGTCTACGGCGAGGGCGGGGACGACTTCAGCCGCGGCATCGCGCTCGGCGGCCTCGACAACCCGCCGCGGGTCGTCGGCGGGCCGGGCGACGACGAGCTCCACGGAGGCCCCGGCGACGACGCCGTCAACGGCAGCTCCGGCGACGACAAGATGTACGGCGAAGGCGCGAACGACCTCTTCAACGGCGGCAGCGGCTTCGACCTCTGCGACGGCGGTGCCGGCAAGGACAAGCAGAACGGCAGCTGCGACGACCTGAAGAGCGTCCCTTAGGGGAGAAGTTCCAGAAAAGTCACATATTGCAGGTGATTTTTAGAGCGGCTCGCGGTACCGTCGGTGGAGGATGGCGCCGACGAAGCAGAAGGGTGACCTCGCCGAACTGAAGGTCGCATGCCATCTCGCCAGCCTGGGCTACAACCTGGCATTTCCATATGGCGAAGACTGCGACTTCGACCTGATCCTCGTCACCGACGATCGGCTCGAGCGCGTGCAGGTCAAGCACTGCCGCTCCGACGGCCTCGTGATGGAAGTCCGGTGCAACTCTCATTCCCTGACCAACGGAAAGGTCCGGCGAACGAAGCGGTACACAGCGAGGACGATCGACTGGATCGCGGCTTACGACGCCACGACCGATCGCTGCTTCTACATCCCCGCGAGGCTTCTGGGTGACGGCCGGAGCCGCTACAGCTTGAGGTTCGCCCCTCCGCGGAACAATCAGCGGGCGCTGATTCACGACGCGGCCGATTACGAACGACCCGAACCGCCTACAACGTCGGGGGTCACTGAAGATGGAGCCAGTGGGATTCGAACCCACGACCTCCCGGATGCAAACCGGACGCTCTAGCCAGCTGAGCTATGGCCCCGCGCCGGGGATTGTAGGTGGGTCGCAGTGGACCACTGTGCGAGGATGGCGCCAAGGGGCCGCTGACCGGGAGGAGACCGATGGCCACGGAGACGTCGAATGAACCTGCACCCGACCCGCGGGCGCGGCGGGCCCACGTGTCGGATCTCGAGGTGGTGCGACATCACTTCGACAAGGCGTGGGACGGGCTCGGCCTCCAGGAGGACGCCCGCAAGATCTTCTGGGAGCCCTATCGCGAGGTCTCGGTGCAGATCCCGATCAAGCTCTCCGACGGGGAGATGCACGTCTTCCACGGCTACCGGATCCAGCACAACGGAGCCCGCGGCCCCTACAAGGGCGGCATGCGCTTCCACCCCGAAGTCGACAACGACGAGGTCCGCTCGCTCGCCTCGATGATGAGCTGGAAGACCGCGGTGGCCGGCGTTCCATTCGGCGGCGCAAAGGGCGGCGTCAACGTCGATCCGTCGAAGCTCACCGAGGACGAGCTGCAGCAGGTCACCCGCTCCCTGATGGACAAGATCAGCAAGCTGCTCGGCCCCAACCGCGACATCCCCGCTCCCGACGTCGGCACGAACGCGCAGACCATGGCCTGGATGATGGACGAGTACGGAAAGCTCCACGGCCACACGCCGGCCTGCGTGACCGGCAAGCCGATCTCGCTGGAGGGCTCATACGGCCGGGAGGCCGCGACCGGTCGCGGCTGCGTCGTCATGTTCGAGGAGTCGGCGCCGAAGCTCGGGCTCGAGCCCGACGAGACCACCTTCATCGTCCAGGGCTTCGGCAACGTCGGCTCCTGGATCGCCCGGATCATGCAGTCGAAGGGGTCGAAGCTGGTCGGCGTTGCCGATGCCTTCGGGGCCGTCCGCAGCGACGCCGGCATCGACGCCGAGGCGCTCACCAAACACGTCCACGACGAGGGCGGCAAGCTCGACGAGTTCCCTGGGGTCGAGGCGATCAGTCCCGGCGACTTCTTCGAGACGCCCTGCGACGTCTTCTTCCCGGCGGCCCTCGGCGGGATGGTCCACGAGGACAACGCGGGCCTGCTCGAGTGCAAGCTGATGGTCGAAGGCGCCAACAGCCCGACGACGTTCGCAGCCGATGAGATCCTCGCCGACAAGGGCGTGACGGTCGTCCCCGACCTGCTCGCCAATGCCGGCGGCGTCGTCGCCTCCTACTTCGAGTGGGTCCAGAACCTCCAGCACTTCCGCTGGGAGGAGCCGGCGGTCAACGACATGCTCCGCGGGATCATGCGCCGCGCCTATGGCGAGGTCTCGGCTCGGGCCGAGGAGAAGGACCTTTCGTTCCGCGACGCCGCGTTCGAGATCGGCATCGAGCGGGTCGTGGAGACCAGCCGCACCCGCGGCTACTTCAGCTAGTCGTCGAAGTCGAAGTCTTTCGGCTTACCGGCCTCGAACCAGAGGTCCTCGCCGTCGGGAGCGTCCTTGAGGAAGTCGGGGGTCTCCTCGAGCAGGTCCTCGTCGCCCTCGTCCTCGGCGGCGTGCTCGCCGGTTCCGGCCTCGACCGTCTCGCCCGGGAGCTGATCGAACTCGATCGACTCGGGCTCCTCGGTCGACGCGGGGACCTCGGGGTCGCCCGGTCCGGGCTCCTCGACGGGGGGCGCGACGAAGGTCTCCAGCTCACCCGAATCGAGCTCGGCGGGAGTCGGGGCGGCCGCCTCCAGCTCCTCGGAGAGCGACTCCACCTTGGGGGCCGGGTGATCGACGGTGTCCTCGAGGTCGGAGTGCTCGATCCGGGCCTTCTCGGCCGGCGATGTGCCGTCGCCGAGGTCGATCTCACCGAGATCCACGTCCTCGACGTCGAAGATCGCGCCCTCCGGTGCCTCGGGGATCGGCTGCTCGACGGACTCCGGCTCGGCGGCGGGCGCCTCTGCCTCGGCTGGAGCCGCGGCGGCCTCGGGGGCGACGGTCGTCGGGTCTTCGTCGGTCAGCCAGGCCGGCGACTCCTCGAGCTCGCCCGAGGGCGGCTCGTCGCCCGACGGGGCATCGACCGGCGATGCGGCCTGCTCGCCCGTCTCGAACTCGGGGTCGCCCGGCCGTGCGACCGGTCCGAACGCCTCCTGCTCGAGCCGATCGAGGTCCGTGGCCTCCGCGCCGTGCTGGCGCTTCAGCTCAAGATGCTGGCGGATCGCGTCGTCGAGGATTCCCATGAATCTGAAGGGTTGCAGATGGCGCACCGTCTGGGGCGGCACCGAACGTGGCCTTGCTTCGCCATTTGCAAGCCGTCCCCTGCGACCAAGCGATCGCCGCGGGCGCAGTATCCTCCCGATCGCGGCAGCGACACCGCACTTGGGGCTATAGCTCAGCTGGAAGAGCGCCTGGATCGCACCCAGGAGGTCGCCGGTTCGAGCCCGGCTAGCTCCACTCACCGGAACCGTTGGCGACCGGCATCTTGGCGGCCGTCGACCGGCGCACGGAAGACGACCACCTGAATATCCTTTCCCACGTCGGTCCACTGGGGCCGGTTACGTCCAACCCCCTCTGGAGTTCCGATGAAACGAGCTGCCGCTATATCGATCCTGACCATCGCTGTCCTAGCGGCATCTGCGACAGCGAGCTTCGCCGGACTCCCGAGAGTCGAGAACCCGGTGATCAAGGTCCCCGGGAGCCTCGCCGGAGTCAAGCTCGGCATGGCTCAGGATCAAGCCATGAAGAAGTGGGGCGGCACGGGCAAGTGCAAGAAGACAGGCGTACAAAACGCCTACACCGTGTGCGAGTTCTACAACGGCAACCCGCGGCTCGGCCGAGCCACCTTCGGGATGGTCCCCGGGGGTGGCGTCTACACAGCCCAAATCTCCGGAACTCCCAATGGTGAGACATTCGACCGCGTAACGGACGGCCCGCTTCTGAAGTTCAAGACCGAGAAAGGGCTCCGCCTGGGGGACACGCTGAGCAAATTCCAGCGTCTCTACCCCACCGCCAGCCAGGCCGAATTTTCCGACTGGGTGATCAGAAAGCAGGGGCACACGATGCATTTCACTTTCTCGGCAGGCGAAGTGCCCCGCATCCTCGCTATCTCCCTGTTCCTCTTCTGAGCCCGCGGTGCATTGGCGAATCGCGGCGCGAAGCGCCAAGGTCTCGGCCGGCGTCCTAGAGCCAGATTCTCGACCCCAGACGCTCCAACACCTCCCGTAATCGCACCCAGGAGGTCGCCGGTTCGAGCCCGGCTAGCTCCACTCCCTCGGCGAGGCTCCGGCCTAGGACCCCAGGGCGCCGGCGATCTCGTCGAGCACCGAGCGCTCGCCCGGGCTGACCTTCTCGCCGTGCTCCTCGTGGGCCTCGGCGACGCCGTTGGCGAGGCCGGTTACGAAGGCCCGGTAGGCGTCGACCTCGCCCGGCGCCTTCGCCTTGATCGCGTTGATCGCCTGCCCGAGCATCTCGATGCCGGCGTTGTGGAGCTCGATCGCCGAGCCCGGCTTCTCGTCGAGCTTCGGCTTCTCGGCGACGATCGCGTCGAGCAGCTCACTCTCGCCGTGATGCTGGCGCGCTTCGGCCCAGGTCTTCGACATCGAGAAGGTCTCCCGGATCGTCCCGCCCTTGCTGGCGGTGATGATCATCATCCCGGCGTAGACGGGGCCGTCGGAGATCGCCTCCCACTCCTCTGCGCTGAAGTCGTCGGTGATCGCCATCTGGGTTCCTCTCGGTCGTTGACTGGGCTGAGACGACCCTACGCCAACGCGCACATCAGGACTGCGGCCGCTTGCGGTGTCAGTCGGCGTTGACGGCCAGCTGGGCTGCGAAGGCCCGCTCGTAGGCGGGTCGCTCCTCGCCGCGCGCCACGTAGGCGGCCAGGTTCGGGTACTCGTCGAGGAGGCCGGAGGGTCTGACCCTGAGCAACACCGAGACCATCATCAGGTCACCCGCGCTGAATTCGCCGTCGAGCCAATCGGTATCCCCGAGGCGATCGGAGAGCTGAGCCAGCCGATCGCGGATGCGGCCCTTGACGAGCTCCATGCGCTCCTCCGCCCAGGGCTTGTCGCCCTCCGCGAACTTGACGGTCACGATCTCGAGGATCGGCGGCTCGACCGTGCTGACCGCGGCGAACATCCAGGTGATCGCGCGCGCTCTCGCATCCGGGTCCTCCGGGAGCAGCCCTGGGTGGCGCTCGCCGATGTGGAGGATGATCGCGCCGCTCTCGAACAGGGCGAGATCGCCCTCCTCGTAGGTCGGGATCAGTCCGAAGGGATGAAGGCCCAGATGCGGGAACTCCTTCTTCGCCTTGAAGGAGACGTAGCGGACCTCGTAGGGCTGGCCGACCTCCTCCAGCGCCCAGCGGACCCGCGTGTCGCGTGCCAGGCCCTTGCCGCCGTCCGGCGACTTCTCGAAGGCGGTGATCACGACCGTCATCGCGCCACCTGCTCGAGGTTGGATCCATGGGGACCGGCCATCCAGTCGACCTCGAGGCGCGGGTCGGCGGGCTCCTCCCCGCGCCGCAGCGCGCCGACGTAGGCGCGGTCGGCGTCCAAACGGGCCATCACCTCGGCGCCTTCGGCGACGGAACCGTGACCGGGGACCATCACGTCGACACGGCCGACGGCCTCCTCCAGTCGATCGAACGCCGTCTCGTAGGCACCCACCTGGTCGGACTGGCCGCTATCGAGGAGGGGGATCAGGACGTCGGAGAACATGTCCCCGGCAAGCATTACGCGGCGGTCGGCGAGGAGAATCGCCGCGTGGCCGACGGCGTGGGCCCGATGCTCGATGACCTCGCCCGGGACCGGCCCGCCGTCCGCGGGCAGCGGGGTGATCTGCGCGACGAGCTCGAGCTCGATCCCGGTCGCACTCTCGGCCGCCGCCTCCCGCGCCCGCTCCTGCGCCCCGCCGGCGACCCGGGCCGTGTCGGCGGTGCCGTAGCGCGGCACGTCGCCGAAGCGGCTATGCCAGAGCAGGTGGTCCCAGTGTGGGTGGGTGCAGAAGCCGGCGACCACCGGTATGCCGAGCCGGTCGAGCTCGTCCGCGAGCTCCTCCAGCTCCGCGCCCTCGATGCCGGGGTCGACCACGATCAGCCCCTCCTCACCGCGGACCACGATGGAGTTCGTCCAGACCCATTCGCTCTGCTGGACCCAGACGCCGTCGGCGACTTCAGTGAGCATCGTCGTCCAGGTTCATCCACATGACCTGCCAGCCGTGACCGTCCGGGTCGAAGAAGCTGCGCGTGTACATGAAGCCCAGATCCTCGGCACCGTCGGCCTCGGTGCCCCCCGCCGCGAGGGCGGCCGCCCCGATCGAGTCGACCTCGTCGCGCGAGGGCACCGTGAAGGAGTAGAGCGCCAGCGCATGCGTGGCGGGATCGCCGGCCGGGAGATGCGAGTACTTCGCGAACGTCTCGCGGCTCCCCAACATGAAGGAGGCTGCCTCGCCGATCTGCATGCAGGCGGCTCCCTCGCCCGAGAAGGCGGGGTCGAAGCTGAAGCCCAGCTCGGAGTAGAACGCCTTGCTCCGCTCGACGTCGGCTACGGGGATGGTCACGAACAGGGCGCGGCCGGGGTTCGAGGGTTCGGTCAAGGTGGGCTCTCCTAGTCGTCGGGTCGGTGGCTCGTGGTCGGTAGACCTGCCGCCGCCCTGAAACTAATCGGTGGGTGAGGGACGAGGGTGCAAGTGGGAAAGCGAATGCCGCATCGACTCGGATTCGCGGTGGCGCGATAGGTTCGGGCGGTGAGCGGTCCGGATCGGGAGAGCGTCGGCGTCCGGCTCCGGCCCGCGACGCCGGAGGACACCGAGCGGGTCGCCGCGATCTGGGCGCCGGGCTGGGTAGAGGCGCACGAGGGCCGGGTGCCCGATGAGCTGCTCGAGCACCGCTCCGCCGCCGATCTCCGGAACCGGGTGCCGTCGATGCTGAACGCGATGACGGTCGCGGTGATCGATGGGGAGGTGGCTGGGTTCGTCGTCGTCGAGGGGGACGCCGTCGACCAGCTCTACCTCGATGGCGGCCTCCGAGGGAAGGGCATCGCCGGCCGGCTGCTGGCCCATGGCGAAAGCGAGATCGCCGCCGCCGGACACGACCGCGCCTGGCTCGCCGTCGTCGCGGGCAACGAGCACGCGAGACGGTTCTACGCATCCCAGGGGTGGAAGGACTGCGGCACCTTCGACCACATCACCTGGACGACCGACGGGCGCACCATCCCGGTCCCCTGCCGCCGTTACGAGAAGGTCGTGCGAAGGCGTGAACTTGATTGATTCCAGATAACGGGTAGTGTGCTGCGGGTGCCGGCAACCGAGGACTACGAGCTGCTCCTGAGGGGGGCGGATCTCCGTGTCACCCGTCCGCGGGTGGCCGTCCTGGACGCCGTCTACGAACATCCGCACGCCGACACGAACTCGATCATCGGCTTCGTCCGCGACGATCTCGGCGAGGTCTCCCACCAGGCCGTCTACGACGTCCTTCGCGTGCTGACCGACGCCCAGCTGGTGCGTCACATCCAGCCGCCCGGGTCGGTCGCGCGTTACGAGTCGCGGGTCGGCGACAACCACCATCACGTCGTCTGCCGCACGTGCGGCTCCATCGCCGACGTCGACTGTGCCGTCGGCGAGGCGCCATGTCTGACTCCGGCCGACGATCACGGATACGTGATCGACGAGGCGGAGGTCGTCTACAGAGGTCTTTGCCCCGAGTGCTCGGGGCGGTCCGTCAATTCCCGATCAAGCAACTGAACCGAAAGGTCCCCCATGTCCGACACCCCTGATGCCGTTGTAGGAGAGATGAACCAGGAGGAGGACGGCGGCTGCCCGTTCGACCCCGCGCGCGCTCCCCAGCCCACCGAGGGCGGCGACAACAGCGGCTGGTGGCCCAACCGCCTCAACATCAAGGTCCTCGCCAAGAACCCGGTCGAGGCGAACCCGATGGGCGACGACTTCGACTACGCCGCCGAGTTCGAATCCCTCGACCTCGACGCGGTCAAGCAGGACATCGCGGCGGTGCTGACGACGTCCCAGGACTGGTGGCCGGCCGATTACGGCAACTACGGCCCGCTGATGATCCGGATGGCCTGGCACAGCGCCGGCACGTACCGGATCAGCGACGGCCGCGGCGGAGCCGGCGCCGGGCAGCAGCGCTTCGCCCCGCTCAACAGCTGGCCCGACAACGCCAACCTCGACAAGGCCCGCAGGCTGCTGTGGCCGGTCAAGAGCAAGTACGGCCGCAAGCTCTCGTGGGCGGACCTGATGGTCCTGACCGGGAACGTCGCGCTCGAGCAGATGGGCTTCGAGACGTTCGGCTTCGCCGGGGGGCGCGAGGACGTCTGGGAGCCGGACGAGGACGTCTACTGGGGCCCCGAGACCGAGTGGCTCGGCGACGAGCGCTACACGGGCGCTCGCGACCTCGAGAACCCGCTCGCCGCCGTGCAGATGGGTCTGATCTACGTCAACCCCGAGGGTCCGAACGCCAACCCGGATCCGGCCGCCGCCGCCATCGACATCCGCGAGACGTTCCGCCGGATGGCGATGAACGACGAGGAGACCGTTGCGCTGATCGCGGGCGGTCACACCTTCGGCAAGACGCACGGCGCCGCCGACCCCGAGAAGTACGTCGGCCCCGAGCCCGAGGCCGCTCCGCTGGAGCAGCAGGGTCTCGGCTGGCGTAATTCGAACGGCAGCGGCGCCGGCGACGAGACGATCACCAGCGGCCTCGAGGGCGCCTGGACGAACACGCCGACGAAGTGGGACAACTCGTTCTTCGAGATCCTCTTCGGCAACGAGTGGGAGCTCGTCAAGAGCCCGGCCGGCGCGCACCAGTGGAAGCCGAAGGACGGCGGCGGGGAGGGCACGGTGCCCGACGCGCACAAGCCCGACGTCACCCACCAGCCAACGATGCTGACCACCGACCTGGCGCTGCGCGTCGACCCCGACTACGAGCGGATCTCGCGCCGGTTCCTCGAGAGCCCGGAGGAGCTGGCCGACGCCTTCGCCCGTGCCTGGTTCAAGCTCACCCACCGCGACATGGGGCCGATCGACCGCTACCTCGGACCGGAGATCCCGGAGGAGGAGCTGCTCTGGCAGGACCCGATCCCGGCACCGGAGGGCGAGCCGATCGGCGAGGCCGAGATCGCCACGCTGAAGGAGCAGATCGCGAGCTCCGGACTCTCGGTGTCCCAGCTCGTCTCGACGGCCTGGGCCGCGGCGTCCTCGTTCCGCGGCAGCGACAAGCGAGGCGGCGCCAACGGCGGCCGCATCCGCCTGGAGCCGCAGCGCAGCTGGGCGGTCAACGAGCCCGAGAAGCTGGCGACGGTGCTGAGCGCCCTGGAGGCGATCCAGGAGTCGTTCAACTCCGCCGGTGGCAAGCAGGTCTCGCTGGCCGACCTCGTCGTCCTCGCCGGCAACGTCGGCGTCGAGACGGCGGCGAAGGCAGCCGGCCACGACGTCGAGGTGCCGTTCTCCCCCGGTCGCGCTGACGCGTCGCAGGAGCAGACGGACGTCGAGTCGTTCTCGGCGCTCGAGCCGACCGTCGACGGATTCCGCAACTACGACGCGGGCGGCCACCGGCTGCCGGCTGAGTACCTGCTCGTCGACAGGGCCAACCTGCTGACGCTGACCGCACCCGAGATGACCGTGCTCGTCGGCGGCCTCCGGGTGCTGGGCGCCAACCACGGCGGCTCGCCCGACGGCGTGTTCACCAAGTCACCCGAGACGTTGACGAACGACTTCTTCGTCAACCTGCTCGACCTCAGCACACGCTGGTCGGCCACGGAGGACTCGGAGTGGTCGCGGTCCTACGAGGCGCGCAACGGCTCCGAGGACGTCAAGTGGACCGGCAGCCGCGTCGACCTCGTGTTCGGCTCGAACTCCGAGCTGCGCGCCCTGGCCGAGGTCTACGCGAGCGACGACGCGAAGGACAAGTTCGTGAGCGACTTCGTCGCCGCGTGGACGAAGGTGATGAACCTCGACCGCTTCGACCTCGACTGAGACCTGATGACCGCATCTACAGGTGGACCGCCGCGGCACTCGTCGCGGCGGTCGGCGGTCTCGTGTTGTCGGCGGCCTCGCCGGTCAGCGACGGCGACGCGATCGACTACGAGCAGCATCTCGCGATCGCAGCCGTCATCCTGGTCGCGAGCTTCGTCCTATTCCTGATCGCCCCGGCGGGCACACGCCTGCGCGGGCTCGCGAAGGGATTTGCGGTCGGGATCGTGGTCGGGATGGCCTTCTACCTCTGCCCGCCGGAGATCGCCGGCAGAGGCGACTTCCAGTTCCGTTCGCTGCTCGCGCTGGTGGCGACCGGGGCGATTCTGTGGATCGTGAAGGCCCCGCGTGACAGCCTGCGCGCACAGGCGTTCGGAGGGGTGCTTGGCATCGTCACCCCTCCGCTGCTTCTCTTCGCCCTGCTCGTCGTGTCGTGTCCCGACGGCGGCTGCTTCGACTAGGCGGAGGCTCCGGAGGGTGGGGCCACCTTGCCGGATCGCACTTTCGTCTGACCAACTTCGGCCTGAGGGTTCGTAGGATTCCCGCAGTTGGGGGATGTACTCCGAGGCCTCGGCGGGCCGGGAGCGTCTCTACCGCCGAGTCAGGGAGGACAGGGAATGGCAGGGGTTCGAATCGCACGGCGCGTGTCGTGCATCGTCGTGACAGTGGTGGCGATCGTGGCCGTGGTGGGAGGAGCCGCGAAGCCGCCCGAAGCCGAAGCGGCCAACGGGCTGTACCCGCTGCTCGACTGCGTCACCTACGACGAGGTGACCGACACCGTGACCGCTCAGTTCGGGTTTTCGAACACGAACGGGACGACGATGACGGTGGACATCTCCGACAACTACTTCGATCCCCCGCCCGAATACAGGGACCAGCCGCAGACGTTTCAGCCGGGCACCTACCACGACGTCTTCGACGCGACCTTCCCCGCCGGCTTCGACGGCGACGGCTTCCTGACCTGGCACCTGTCCGGCAGCTCCGTCACGGCCAGGAACGACCCGAACCTTTATTGCAAGGGCTCGGGCACGCCGGATACGACACCCCCGGACACCGCGATCCTCGAGGGGCCACGCGGCACCGTGGGCAACTCCACCGCCACGTTCGACCTCTTCTCCGAGGGAGGCGCTCGGTTCGCCTGCCGGCTCGACGGCGCCGACTTCGCCGACTGCACGACGCCGCTCGAGCTGACCGGGCTCGGCGACGGCCCGCACACCCTCGACGTCCGCGCGACCGACGAGAGCGGCAACACCGATCCGACGCCAGCGTCGCGGACGTGGACCGTCGACACCACCGGCCCTGCGGCTCCGGCGATCACCGCACCGGCTGACGGCTCCGCCGACCGCGACGGGTCGTTCAACGTCCGGGGAACCGCCGAGCCCGGAAGCATCGTCCGGCTCTACGAGAACGGAAGCCGTGTCGGCACGAGCGAGACCGACCCCCTCACCGGGGCGTGGACGGTCGGCGTGGTCGACATCGCCGAGGGTCCGCACGCCTATCGGGCCAGGGCAACCGACGGCTCCGGGAACGTTTCGGCCGAGACGGATCCCCTGACCGTCACCGTCGACCGCACGGCGCCAGTCGTGACGCGGGTCAGCCCCCGGGGCGGCGCCAAGGCCTCCCGCAACGCCGTTGTCACCGCGCAGTTCTCCGAGCCGGTCGCCTGGCAGGCCGCCGATTCGGCCGCCGCCTTCACGCTGGTCAGGTCAGGGTCCGGGCGATCGGTTCCGGCAACGGTGACCTACGACCCGTCGACTCGAACCGCCACCCTCGACCCGTCGAGGAAGCTGCGCGCCGGGGCGAGGTACCGGGCACGGGTCACCACCGATGTCCGCGACGACGCGGGTAACCCGCTGGCCGCGCCGCGGAGCTGGAGCTTCTCCGTAAGGCGGTGAACCCGGTCCCGTCGGGGACTAGGACCGGCCGGTGTGGAGTCCGTGGAAGCCGAAGGGGATGTGGTGGGGCACGGCCGCGCGACCGAGCTCGGACATGTCCCGGGCGTCGAGGACGAGCAGGTAGGAGGTTCGCCGGCCGGCATCCAGGACGACGGAGAGAGCGACCCCGTCGTCCCCCCCGCGACCGCCGGGGCGGCGCACGAAGATCGGCTCGCCGGGGTAGGTGCCCTTCTCGTGCCAGACGACCTGCTCCTCGCGCTTGATGTCGAGCTTCGAGATCCGGTCGATGAAACCGCTGCGGCTCGCATGCTGGGCGCCGACGCCGTAGGCGTAGCGATAGGGGCGCGAGTTGTCGGCCTCGTAGTCGATGCGGGGAAGCTCGAAGTTGCCGTCGGCGAGATCTCGCTGCCTGACCTTGGAGGTGCCCGGCTTGAGCGTCAGCCGTCGCGGCGTCGCCTGCGGGATACGTGAGCCGTTCTTGCGGATGTGCTTGAGGTACATCGCGTCGACGATTCCGCTGTCGCGGTGGGAGCAGACGTCCATGACGACGCTGTCGCCGTCGTCGAAGGCGTTGATGTTGTGGAAGACGAAGTTCGGATCGAGCTCGAACGACGCCGCCACGCCCCCGCGCTTGCGGTCGATCAGATGGACGATCGAGGGCTGCGAACCGTCCCAGACGTAGTTGGTCGCGATCGGCCCGCGGTCGGGTGACAAGAACTTGGCGAGATCGAACTCCCAGGGCTGCGTGTGCACGGCCACGTAGCGGCGGGTCAGCGCGAAGGAGTGCAGGTAGCCAGGCCGGTCCTGCGGGATGAAGGCGAGCTCGCCAAGTTCTTGT
>Ga0209023_10006194_pt1 | contig 12723 bp, 9 predicted proteins | sample LakOneMetagenome_FD_187468 | JGI IMG/M metagenome (GOLD analysis project Ga0209023, IMG submission 187468) | Freshwater and sediment microbial communities from Lake Erie, Canada (SPAdes) (version 2) | ecosystem: Environmental > Aquatic > Freshwater > Lentic | place: Lake Erie, Canada | collected... | reverse complement strand
GATCGCCGGATCGCAGCCGGAATCGTGCCCATGCGCCTGACCCTCGCCCTCGCCTTGCTCGTGATCGTGTTCCCCGCCTGCAGCGCATCGCAGCCCGGCACCGGCACGCCCACCGCCGCGACACCGCAAACCCCTGCGTCCAAAGCCGGCGACATGCGCGTCGAAACCGTCGCCTCGAAACTGGAACATCCCTGGTCGGTCGCATTGCTGCCCGACGGCGGATTCCTCGTTACCGAACGCCCGGGCCGCCTGTGCCGCATCGATGCGAACGGGAAACTCTCGCAGCCCATCGCCGGCGTGCCGCAGGTCTTCGCCGAAGGCCAGGGTGGATTGCTCGATGTCGTGCTCGATCCGGACTACGCATCGAACCGGCGCATCTGGTTGAGTTACGCCGAACCCGGCGACAACGGAACGGCCGGCACCGCGGTCGCCACCGCGACGCTGGGCGAAAGCGCGCTGTCCGACCTGCGCGTGATCTACCGCCAGTTGCCGAAGCTGGAGGGCGGCATGCATTTCGGTTCGCGCATCGCCTTCGACTCCGTCGCTGGCAAAAGCGGGGGCCACGTCTTCATCAGCCAGGGCGAACGCAACCACAAGGCGATGGCGCAGGACCTCGAGGTGCTGCAGGGCAAGCTCGTGCGCTTGAACATCGATGGCACGCAGCCCGTCGACAATCCGTTCGCGGCGGGCCCCGGCGTGCGCAAGGCGATCTGGAGTTACGGCCATCGCAACATGCAGGGCCTCGCGGTCGATCCGCGCAGCGGGCGCCTGTGGGAAAGCGAACACGGACCGCGCGGTGGCGACGAGATCAACCGGCCCGAAGCCGGCAAGAACTACGGCTGGCCGACGATCAGCGACGGCATGGACTATTCGACCGGCCGGCCGTATCAGGAAACCATCGGCACGTCCGCGCCCGGGATGGAACGGCCGTACCACGTCTGGCCGAAATCGCCGGGGCTGAGCGGGATGGCGTTCTACACCGGGCATCCGGGTTCGCCCTGGAACGACAGCCTGTTCCTCGGTGCCCTCGCCGACCGCGACCTGATCCGCCTGCAACTGGACGGCGATCGCATCGTCTCGGAGGAACGCCTGCTCGACGATCTCGGCGCGCGCATCCGCGACGTGCGCGCCGGCGCCGACGGCAACCTGTACGTGCTGACCGACGAGGACGACGGCCGCCTGTTGCGGATCGTGCCGCCGAAGTCGCCTTCTGCTCCGTAGGAGCGGCTTTAGCCGCGACCCGCGTCCCGCAAGACCTGTCGCGGCTATCGCTTTTAACAGCCGAATGGCTGTTCAACCCGCTCCTACAGCTGCAACGAAGCCTGCGGGCCGGGATAGCGCAACACCCCGTCGACCAGCACTGCATCCGGATTCAATGCGTGCGCTTCGACCTTGCCCGGGCCCATGATGTCCAGCACGGTCCAGCCGCGGGCGACGAAATCGTCGGCGATGAGGCGACGATGGCAGCGCCACCACACCGCCTCGGCGCACATCACGCAGGTGCGCTCGCGCAGCGCGACTTCCATCAACGCATCGCGGGCGCGGATGTATTCCGGATTCGCCATGTAATCGGCATAACCGCGGAACGCATCGACCCGCCACGCGGTATTCGGCGAATCCGGCAGCGGATCGCGGCGCCCGCCCAGCGCCGGCAGCGGCCAGTAGCGGATGCCCGCCTCCGCCAGTGCCGGGACCATCGCGTCCGGCGAGAACTGCGGATTGCGGCGCGAGCCGGCGAAACGGCGCACGTCGGCCAGCGTTTCGATGCGGTTTTCTTGCAGCAGCGCTTCGAATTCCGCCCACGGGCGGGTCGAGTGGCCGATGGTCCAGAGCGTGCCCGCCAGTGTCGCGTCCATGCCCCATCATGCCGGCATGGCGTTTGCGCCGGATCAAACCCCGGGCCGGGCCGCGGCGTAAAATGCGTGCCAGCACCGCAAGACCTCCCCACGCATGGCCTCCCCCTTCGGCACCGAAACGGTGCTCGACGTCCGCCACTGGACCGACGCGTACTTCAGCTTCACCACCACCCGCGACGACGGCTTCCGTTTCGACAATGGCCAGTTCGTGATGATCGGGCTGGAGGTCCCGCAGCAGGACGGCACGTTCAAGCCGTTGCTGCGCGCGTATTCCATCGCCAGCGCGAACTGGGAAGAGCAACTCGAATTCTTCAGCATCAAGGTGCAGGACGGGCCGCTGACCTCGCGCCTGCAGCACGTGCAGCCGGGCGACACCATCCTGGTCGGGCGCAAGCCGACCGGCACGCTGCTGGTGTCCGACCTGCACCCCGGGCGCAACCTCTACCTGCTCGGCACCGGCACCGGGCTGGCGCCGTGGCTGGCGGTGATCAAGGATCCGGGAACCTGGGAACGCTTCGAACGCGTGGTGCTCTGCCACGGCGTGCGCGGCATCGAGGACCTCGCCTACCGCGACTACATCGAACGCGAACTGCCGCAGCACGAATTCCTCGGCGACACGATCCGAGATCGGCTGCTGTATTACCCCGCGGTGTCGCGCGAACCCTTCGAAGTCGCCGGCCGCGACCATCGCGGGCGCATCACCACGCAACTCGACGGCGGCCATGTCGCCGAGGTGTTCGGGCTCGATCCGCTCGACGCGCAACACGACCGCGCTATGATCTGCGGCAGCCCGCAGATGCTGGCCGACTTCCGCGCCATCCTCGATGCGCGCGGCTTCTCCGCGTCGCCGCGCATCGGCTCGCCGGGCGAGTACGTGTTCGAGCGCGCCTTCGTCGAAAAGTGAACCCGTCGGGAAACGGCGAACGGTTCAGGCCTGTCCGTACTCCAGCCAGATCCGGGCACGCGATTCGTTGTCGAACACGCGCGCGTCGAAACCGAGCTCGCGCGCGATGATCTCGCCATGCTCGATGTCCGCGATCTGGTGCGCGTGCGCCTCGACGTAGGCCACGCGGATGCCCTCGAAGCCCATGCCGACCATCGCGCGCACGAACTGCGCCATCTGCTCCGGCGGCGGCGGATCGCCTTCCATGTCGTCCACCACCAGCAGCGCGCGCGGCGGCAGCCGGCGCACTTCCCCGGCCAGGTCGTTCCAGTACGCCAGCGTGGTCTCGAGGCTGCCGTTCACGCCGGTGACGTGCGCGCGCAACAGGCCGGCTTCCCTGCGATAGCCGATCCGGTACGGCGAATTCGCGTCCATGTCATCCCCCATGCCGCAGCCAGATCAGCGCCGATGGCTCGTCCTCGAACACGCGCACCACGCCACCCTGTTCCATCGCCAGCAGCGAGCCCAGTTCGTCGATGCGCTGGCGCTCGAGTCGCGGCTGCACGATCGCGATGCGCAGGCCGTTCAGGTCGAGGTCCGAGAGCATCGCCATCATCCGCGCGAGTCCGGCCTCGGAGAGTACCGGGCCATCGAAATCGCGCGCGATCATCAGCCACGATTTGCCGCTGGCGCGCGCCGTCTGGACGAAATGCCGCCAGCGCCGCGCCGCCGCATCGGGGTCTCCGCCCCGGCCGGACACGCGCGCGATGAACACGCCGGGCACGCTGCGGTCGATCCGGAACTCCACCGGTCCGAAGCCGCTGTCCTGCGGATCGCCGGCCGCCTGAGCATTCATCCCAATGCGGCCTCGATGTCCTTGGCCAGCGATTCGGGCGTGTCGGTCGGCGCATAGCGCTTCAGCACCCTGCCATCGCGCCCGACCAGGAACTTGGTGAAGTTCCACTTGATCGCGCCGATGCCGAGCAGGCCGCCCTTCTCGTCCTTCAGCCATTTCCACAGCGGATGCGCGCCGCCGCCGTTGACCTCGACCTTGGCGAACATCGGGAAGTCGACGTCGTAGGTGAGCGAGCAGAAATTGCGGATCTCGGCTTCGTCGCCGGGTTCCTGGTGGCCGAACTGGTCGCAGGGGAAGCCGAGCACCACCAGCCCGCGGTCCCGGTATTGCCGCCAGAGCTTTTCCAGCCCCGTGTACTGCGGGGTGAAACCGCATTTCGAAGCCACGTTGACCACCAGCAGCACCTTGCCGCGGTAATCGGCGAGGGATCGTTCGTGGCCCTCGATGTCGCGGGCGCTGAAGTCGTAGGCGGTGGCCATTGCGGCACTCCGTGGTCGGGCCTACATGCTACCTGCCCCGCAACGCGGCGAAGCACGGCGCACGCACGCGGCCCCTGTTTACCCGAACGCCGAACCGCACTGGTCACGGACACGCGGCGGCCGTGCCTTTCGTCATGGGCGCCTTCATCCCGCCTCCGCTACGCTCAAGGGCTTCGCAAGGAGAGGAACCCGCCATGAACCGCCGCCGTCCCGTCGCCTGCGCCCTCGCGCTCGCCATCGCCGCCTGCTTCGCCGCCCCCATGATCGGCATGTCCTCCGCGCTGGCCGCGGACGCCTCCACTACCGCGAGCGCCAATCCGTTCGACGCGCCGAGCACGCTGCCGTTCCAGGCGCCCGATTTCGCGAAGATCAAGGACGCCGACTTCGCGCCCGCCTTCACCGAGGCGATGCGCCGGCACCTGGCCGAAGTGGCGAAGATCGCCGACGACCCGGACGCGCCCACCTTCGACAACACCTTCGTCGCGCTGGAAAAGAGCGGGCAGATGCTCGCCCGCGTCAACATGGCGTTCAACGCGCTGACTTCGGCCAATACCGACGACGCGCTGCAGAAGACCCAGGAAGACATGGCGCCGCTGCTGGCCGCGCACTTCGACGCGATCTACCTCAATCCGAAGCTGTTCGCGCGCATCGAAACGCTCTACCAGCAGCGCGACGCGCTCAAGCTCGATCCCGAGTCGAAGCGGCTGGTCGAGTACTACTACCTCGACTTCGTCCACAACGGCGCGCGCCTGTCCGACGCGGACAAGGCGAAGTTGAAGGCGTTGAACAAGGAGGAATCGACCCTAGACACCGCCTTCGTCAACAAGCTGCTGGCCGGCACCAAGGCCGGCGCGCTGGTCGTCGACGACAAGGTGAAGCTCGCCGGCCTGACCGATGCCGAGATCGCCGCCGCGGCGCAGGCCGCCAGCGACCGCAAGCTCGAGGGCAAGTGGGCCATCCCCTTGCAGAACACCACCCAGCAGCCGGCGCTGCAATCGCTCACCGACCGCGACGTGCGCGAGCAGTTGTTCAAGGCCTCGTGGCTGCGCACCGAGCACGGCGACGCCAACGACACCCGCGACACCATCGCCCGCATCGCGCAGGTCCGTGCGCAGCAGGCCAAGTTGCTCGGCTACGACAGCTACGCGGCATGGAAGCTCGAAGACCAGATGGCGAAGAAGCCGGCAACCGCGCTCAAGTTCCTCGACGACCTGGTACCGCCGGCGACCGCGCGCGCGAAGCGCGAGGCCGCGGACATCCAGGCGATGATCGACAAGGACGGTGGCAAGTTCCAGCTCGAACCGTGGGACTGGCAGCTGTACGCCGAGCAGGTGCGCAAGGCGAAATACGACCTCGACGAATCGCAGATCAAGCCGTATTTCGAGTTGAATAATGTGCTCGAAAACGGCGTGTTCTACGCCGCGCACCAGCTGTATGGCCTCGACTTCAAGGAACGCCACGACCTGCCGGTGTACCAGCCGGACGTGCGCGTGTTCGAGGTCTTCGACGCCGACGGCAAGTCGCTGGCGCTGTTCTACTGCGACTACTTCAAGCGCGACAACAAGTCCGGCGGCGCGTGGATGGACAACCTGGTCGGGCAATCGAAGCTGCTCGGCACCAAGCCGGTGATCTACAACGTCACCAACTTCACCAAGCCCGCGCCCGGGCAGCCGGCGCTGCTGAGCTTCGACGACGTGACCACGATGTTCCACGAGTTCGGGCACGCGTTGCACGGCATGTTCGCCGACCAGGAGTTCCCGAGCCTGTCGGGCACCAATACCGCGCGCGACTTCGTCGAGTTCCCCTCGCAGTTCAACGAACACTGGGCGCTGGAACCGTCGGTGTTCGCGCACTACGCCAAGCACTACCAGACCGGCGCGCCGATGCCGCAGGAACTGGTCGACAAGATCAAGAAGAGCAGCACCTTCAACAAGGGCTACGACGTGACCGAGGCGATCTCGGCGGCGCTGCTCGACATGTCCTGGCACACCCTTCCGGCCGATGCGCCGAAGCAGGACGTGGACGCATTCGAAGCCGCGGCGCTGAAGAAGAACGGCACCGACCTCAGCTACGTGCCGCCGCGCTACCGCTCCAGCTATTTCATGCACATCTGGGGCAACGGCTACGCCGCCGGCTATTACGCCTACGCGTGGACGCAGATGCTGGCCGACGATGCCTTCGCCTGGTTCGACGAACACGGCGGCCTGACCCGCGCCAACGGCGATCGTTTCCGGCAGATGGTGCTGTCGCGCGGCAACACCGAGGACCTGGCGACGATGTACCGCGATTGGCGCGGCCGCGACCCGAACGTGGATGCGATGAAGAAGGATCGCGGGCTGGAAAGCGACAACGCCTCGAACTAATCGCCGACCCGGATGCGAAAACGCCGCCGGAAGGCGGCGTTTTCGTTCGACGTGAACGAGGCGTCTACTTCGCGCCCGGCTCCGACACCTGCTTCACCACCTGCGCGGTCGCATCCTGCTTGCCGGCGAGCGCGAGGTCGGCGATCGAGACGATGCCGGCGAGGCGGCCATCGCCGTCCACGACCGGGACGCGGCGGATCTTCGCGCTTTCCATCAACTTGATCGCATCGTGCACGCTACTGTCCGCGGCCACGAACTGGCAGGGAGAACTCATCGCATCACCGGCGGTGGCGTCGGTCTTGCTGGCCGCGACCAAGCGCACCGCGATGTCGCGGTCGGTGACCACGCCCAGCGGCTTGCCGCCGGCATCGACCACCGGGATCTGGCCGCAGTCGTTGTCGATCATGAGTTGCGCCACGTGCCGGATCGGGGTTTCCGGGCTGCAACTGGCGGGGTTGGCGGTCATCAGGGTTCCGATGTCTGACATGCGCGTGCTCCTTGCGTGGGGAAACGACAGCCTGCCGCCGCGCGGGTCGCATCGGCGTGAACGACCGTGGCTTTCGTCATGGGCCATCGCCCGGACTCTGGGCTAGGCTCGTGGTTTCGCCCTTCGGCACGACGAGGAACGCATGAAATACCCCATCGCCTGCGCGCTTGCGCTCGCCATCGCCACCACGCTGACCGGCCAGGCCACCGCCGCGGACGCCGCCAAGGGGCCTGCCGCATCCGCCGCCTACAGCGGCCCGTTCGCGGCGCCCAGCCCGCTGGACCTGAACTATCCGCAATTCGACAAGATCAAGGACGGCGACTTCGCCCCGGCATTCGACGCCGGCATGGCGCAGGAACTGGCGGAAATCGATGCGATCGCAAACAACCCGCAGCCGCCGACCTTCCAGAACACCATCGTCGCGATGGAGAAGACCGGCCAGTTGCTGGGCCGCGCCACCAGCGTGTTCTACAACCTCGTCGGCACCGACAAGACCGAAGCCCGCGACAAATTGCAGACCGAATACGCGCCGAAGTTCTCCGCGCACCGCGACGCCATCGCCCTGAATCCGAAGCTGTTCGCGCGGATCAAGGCGCTGCACGACCAGCGCGCCGGCCTCGGCCTGGATGCGGTCGACATGCGCCTGCTCGAGAAGCGTTACACCGACTTCGTGCGCGCCGGCGCGGCGCTGGACGACGCGCAGAAGGCGCGCATCCGCGAAATCAACACCGAAATGTCGAAGCTCGGCACCCAGTTCGGCCAGAACGTGCTGGCCGAAGTCAACGATTCGGCGATCGTCGTCGACGACCGCGCGCAGCTCGCGGGCATGAGCGAGGAACAGATCGCGGCAGCCTCCGAAGCCGCCAAGGCGCGCAAGCTCGACGGCAAGTACGTGATCGCCCTGCTCAACACCACCGGCCAGCCCGCGGAAGCCCAGCTCGACGACCGCGCACTGCGCGAGCGCATCCACGAGGCCTCGGTCGCGCGCGGCAGCCGCGGTGGCCAGTGGGACAACACCGGCATCGTCTCGCAGGTGCTCAAGCTGCGCGCCGAACGCGCGAAGCTGATGGGCTACGACACTTCCGCCAACTTCGTGCTGGCCGACGAAACCGCGGCCAACCAGGACAACGTCAACACGATGCTGCGCGCGCTGGCGCCGAAGGCGGTGGCCAATGCGCGCCGCGAGGGCGCGGACCTGCAGGCGATGATCGACGCCGACCAGCAGGCCAAGGGCCAGCCGTCGTTCCAGCTCGCGCCGTGGGACTGGTCCTACTACAGCGAAAAGGTGCGCCAGGCCCGGTACAACTTCGACGAATCGCAGCTCAAGCCCTACTTCGAGATGAAGAACGTGCTGGAGAACGGCGTGTTCTTCGCCGCCAACAAGCTTTACGGCATCAGCTTCAAGCCGCGCCCCGACCTGCCGAAGTACCGCCCGGACACCTGGGTCTACGACGTATTCGACAAGGACGGCAAGCGCCTGGCGATCTTCATCTTCGATCCGTATGCGCGCGCGTCCAAGCGCGGCGGCGCATGGATGAACACCTATGTGTCCGAATCCGCCCTGCTCGGCGAGAAGCCGGTCGTCGCCAACCACCTCAACATCCCCAAGCCGTCGGAAGGCAAGCCGACACTGCTGACCTGGGACGAGGTCACCACCACGTTCCACGAATTCGGCCACGCGCTGCATGGCTTCTTCCAGGACGTGCGCTACCCGTACTTCTCGATGAACGTGCCGCGCGACTTCGTCGAATATCCGTCGCAGGTCAACGAGATGTGGGCGGACTGGCCGGAAGTGCTGGCCAACTACGCCAGGCATTACCAGACCGGTGCGCCGATGCCGAAGGAATTGCTGGACAAGGTGATCGCGGCCTCGAAGTTCAACCAGGGCTTCGCCACCACCGAATACCTGGAAGCGGCGATGCTCGACCAGCGCTGGCACCAATTGCCGCTGGACAGGATCCCCGACGCCTCCGGCGTGATGGCGTTCGAGGCGCAGGCGCTGAAGGCCGACGGCTTCGACTACGCGCCCGTGCCGCCGCGCTACAAGACGCCCTATTTCAGCCACATCATGGGCGGCTACGCGGCCGGCTACTACGCCTACATCTGGTCGGAGGTGCTGGGTGCGAACACCGAGCAGTACATCCGCCAGCACGGCGGGCTGACGACGGAGAACGGCGACCGGCTGCGCAAGTTGGTGCTGGCTCCGGGCGGGGAAATCGAGGCCGGCAAGCTGTTCCCGAATTTCTCCGGCTACGAGGCGAAAATCGAGCCCTTGCTGGAGAAGCGCGGGCTGAGCACGGAGTAAGCGCCCGCTTCCTGCCCGGCAACGCGAAAACGCCGCCCGAGGGCGGCGTTTTCGTCTCCGGCGACCGCCCGACCCCTTGCAACCCTGCCTTTCGTCATAGGCGCCTTCATTGCCCGTCCGCTAGGCTGGCGGCTTCACACCGAGGATTCGCCATGAATCGCCTGCCCGCCGCCTGCGCACTCGCGCTCGCCGTCGCCGCCTGCCTCGCCGGCCCCGTCGCCGCCCAGTCCCACGACCACGCCGCCATGACCCAGCAAGCCCAGACCGCCAATCCGTTCTTCGCCCCGAGCACGCTGGAGTTCAACTATCCGCAGTTCGACCGGATCAAGGACGCCGACTTCGCGCCCGCCTTCGACCGCGGCATGGCCGAGCAGACCGCCGAGATCGCGAAGATCGCGGACAACCCGGAGGCACCGACCTTCGACAACACCATCCTCGCGATGGAACGCTCCGGGCAGGTGTTGTCGCGCGCGGCCTACGTGTTCTTCAACCTGACCGGCGCCAACACCAACGACGCGCTGAACAAGCTCGAGGCCGACTATTCGCCGAAGTTCGCCGCCCAGCACGACAGCATCTACCTCAACGACAAGCTGTTCCAGCGGATCAAGGCGCTGTACGAGAAGCGCGCCGACCTCGGCCTCGACCCGCAGGGCCTGCGCCTGGTCGAGAAGTACTACGAGGACTTCGTGCATTCCGGCGCCAACCTGACGCCCGCGCAGAAGGAACAGGTCAAGAAGATCAATGCCGAAATCGCCACGCTGCAGACCACGCTGACCCAGAACGTGCTGGCAGAGGCGAACGCCGACGCGGTCATCGTCGATTCGCGCGACCAGCTCGCCGGCCTCGGCGACGAGCAGATCCAGGGCCTGGCCGACGATGCCAAGGCCAAGGGACTCGACGGCAAGTACCGCATCGCGCTGGTCAACACCACCGGCCAGCCGCTGGAAGCGCAGTTGGAGAACCGCGCCCTGCGCGAGCGCATCTACAAGGCCTCGGTGAACCGTGGCAGCCACGGCGGCAAGTGGGACAACACCGCGCCGATCTCGAAGCTGATGAAGCTGCGCGCCGAACGCGCCGAAATCATGGGCTACCCGAACTACGCGGCCTTCGCCCTCGCCGACGAGACCGCGAAGAACCCCGAGGCGGTGAACGCGATGCTCGGCAAGATCGCGCCGATCGCCGTGGCCAACGCGCGCAAGGAAGGCGCGGTGCTGCAGGCGATGATCGACAGCGAGCAGAAGGCCAAGGGCGAGCCGTCGTTCGAGCTGCAGCCGTGGGACTGGTCGTTCTACACCGAGAAGGTGCGCAAGGCCCAGTACGACTACGACGAGAACGAAATCAAGCCGTACATGGAGTTCAACAACGTCCTCAACAACGGTGTGTTCTTCGCCGCGAACAAGCTCTACGGCCTGACCTTCAAGCGCCGCACCGACCTGCCGGTGTACCAGGAGGACGTGCAGACCTACGACGTGTTCAACGAGGACGGCAGCAAGCTCGCGATCATCATCGTCGACCCGTACGCGCGTTCCTCCAAGCAGGGCGGCGCGTGGATGAGCTCCTACGTCGACCAGTCCGAGCTGATGGGCACGCACCCGGTCATCGCCTTCCACCTCAACGTGACCAAGCCGAGCGCGGGTAAACCTTCCTTGATGACCTGGGACGACGTCAACGGCGCCTTCCACGAATTCGGCCACGTGCTGCACGGCATGTTCTCGAACGTGAAGTACCCCTACTTCGCCGGCACGAATGTTCCCCGCGACTTCGTCGAATACCCGTCGCAGGTCAACGAGATGTGGCAGGACGACCCGACCGTGCTCGCCAACTACGCGAAGCACTGGCAGACCGGCGCGCCGATGCCGAAGGAACTGCTGGACAAGGTGATGGCCGCGTCGAAGTTCAACGAGGGCTTCGCCACCACCGAATACCTCGGCGCCGCGATGCTCGACCAGAAGTGGCACCAGATCCCCTCGTCCGCGGTACCGCCCGCCAGCGGCGTGATGGCCTACGAGGCCAAGTCGCTGAAGGACATCGGCCTCGACTACGCCGCGGTTCCGCCGCGCTACCGCACGCCCTACTTCAAGCACATCATGGAAGGCTACGCGGCCGGCTATTACGCCTACATCTGGTCGGAAGTGCTCGACGCCGACACCGCGAAGTGGATCCGCGACCACGGTGGCCTGACCCGCGCCAACGGCGACCGCTTCCGCAGCATGTTGTTGTCGCGTGGTGGCAGCGTGGACGCGATGGAACTGTTCAAGGCCTTCTACGGCGGCGACCCGGACATCCAGCCGCTGCTGGAGCGTCGCGGACTGACCGCGCAGTAAGCGTCACGATGCGAACGTGCAACGCCGCCGCAAGGCGGCGTTGTCGTTTTCGGGATCAGCGATGCAGGCCGAGCGGATCGGCCATCGGACGCGATCCCGGCGCGGGCGCGGAAGCGACGTGCAATCCCGGGTCGCGCAGCAAGGCGATGCGCGCCGCGTGTTCGTCCGCCGGCGACAGTCCGACCAGCGGCTTGAATTCTCCCGCGATGAGCGTGGCAATCGGAATCCCGTCGCGCAACAGCAGGCGCGCGCCGGGCTGGCGCGGCACCTTGTCGCCGGCAAGGACGCCACCGAGCAGGTTGAGCGGATCGGCGGCGGACACCGCGATCATCGTGCCGTCGTGCACGCGCTTGCGCACGCTGCGCAACGCGGCCACCGCTTCCGGCAACGCGAATTGCTGTCCGACCACGCCGGCGATGAAGCGCCCGCCGCGGATTTCGCCGCGCGCTTCCAGCCGCTGGTATTCGCGCAGCAGTTCGCGCCAAGGCGGCACCCACGACGCCTCGCGTTCGAGCAAACGCCAGCAGACCATGCCGTAGCGGCGCAGCAGCACGCGGGCGACGTGTTCGATGTCACCATTCTCGTGTGGGGGAGACGCATGCGTCGCCCCCGCGCGGGGATGACGGTTCAAGCTCCAGCGCCCAGCATAGGCGATGCCCATCAAGGCCGCGCGACGTCCGCGCCGTCCGAAATTCGCCGGCTTCTTCGCCGCCGGCAGCAACAGTGCGCGCAAACCGGAGAAGCTGTCGCAACTCGCGCGGCCGCGCGCGACCAGCTCGGCCAGCGCGTCCTCGAGTTCGGTTTCCAGTAGATGCGCCGCATCGGCGAGTTCATCGAAGAACATCGCGCCGTGCTCGCGCAGGCAATCGGCGACCTTAAGCGCGCGCGACGACAATGCGGATTCCCCGTCGACGTTCTGGTTCGCGACCTGCCGCGTCCACAGCGGCAACTCGCGGCGCGGCAGCAGCACGATCGGCGCGGCGCGCACCAGCGATTCTCCACCTGCACGCAGGCGCGTCCAGGCGATGCGTCCGGCCGTGCAAAGATCGTCCAGCCAGGCGATGGAATAGTCCTTGATGCGCGCCGGCAGCAGTTCGGATTCCCAGGCACCGGCCGCGGCCTCGTAGCCTTCCAGTTGCGCCAGCACGCCGGCCAGCGCTTCCGGGCCCT
>Ga0209023_10006193_pt1 | contig 12725 bp, 3 predicted proteins | sample LakOneMetagenome_FD_187468 | JGI IMG/M metagenome (GOLD analysis project Ga0209023, IMG submission 187468) | Freshwater and sediment microbial communities from Lake Erie, Canada (SPAdes) (version 2) | ecosystem: Environmental > Aquatic > Freshwater > Lentic | place: Lake Erie, Canada | collected... | reverse complement strand
ACCTCGGGTGCTTCGCCAGCGAAGTCGGTGAAGAAGTGCTGGAGATAGCCCTGCCGGATCGGGCGCTGATCCCCAGGTGACCGCGACACCATCTCGCCGACGAACCCGAAGATCGGGTGCATATAGGTGCCGGCTCTATGCAGCTCACCCGATCCGCACACCTCACATTCGTCGCGATCGGCTTGATCTGCGAGCCACGTCCGGAGCGAGCCGCATCGTCCACAGACTCGCCATCGTCGAATGATGAACTCCATCCCCGGGGGCTTCTCGATACCGACCGAACGCCAGATGCGCTTGTCCGCAACAACCTCTGCGCCGGGTGCGAAGTCGACAATCGCCATCGAAAGGTCCCGACTCAGCTCGACCGTCGAGTTCTCGGTGAGTCGAAGCGAGACGACATCGACCGGAAACCCGTACTTGGGAAGGACCGATCGTTGCGCCAGGAACTGCACGGTGTTCTGGCGCAGGAGTGTGTCGACCACGCGCTTGACGGCGCCGGCAGGGCCGTACTTCTGCTGTTCGGCGAGATCGCGCTCGGTCTCCTCGAGTTCGTCAACTTCGCGGCGGATCTTGGCGGCCGCTGTTCGCAGACGGCCCATGCCGGGCTCGTCAGGTGAACCGTCGAGTCCGTCGAGCCATCGCCATGTTGATAGATCGATGTCGGGATGACCGACGAGCGCTGGTGGACAGACCCGAAGCGCAGCGTCACCGATCTCGATTGGGTGACTTCGGAGCCATGCGATCATCCGTTCGGCCGGAGCGGTGGTTTCGGGAAGGATGAAGTCTCGTACGGTCTTGTGACCGGCGGGAAAGTCGTCGGAGAGCGTCATCCGTTCGTAGGCCGCAAATGCCATCGCATTGAGATGGCGGCGCACGATGTGAGGGTTCTCGATCTCTACGATCGGTGGGGAGACCTCGCCGTCGATCATGCCGAACGGTTCGTCGAAGAAGTGGAGGTCATGGCTTCGACGTTGTGCGAACGTCACGACCAACGCCGGCGATCCGGCGCGGCGACCGGCTCGACCGGCGCGCTGAACGTAGTTGGCCGGCGAGGGTGGCACGTTGCGCATGAGCACCGCGACCACTTCGCCGACATCGACACCAAGTTCGAAGGTCGTCGAGCACGACAACACGTTGATGCGACCGTCGATGAAGTCCTGCTGTCGGTTTGCCGCCTCATCGGACGTGAGCTGGGCCGTGTGTTCTTCCACGCGCTGACCGATGAGCGACATTGACTCGTAGAGCTGCCGGTAGTGGTTGGGGTTCGTGTTGACGGCGTCGACGAGCCGAACCCGTCCATCACACCGAACGCCGGGACAGATGCCCCGAATGGTCCGCCACCAGACCTGGCGGCAGCGCTCGCACCGCATCGACCGGTGGTCCGGTCCGACCGGGGTGAACTCGATGCTGTCCGCGGCAAGCCGGTAGACCGTTCCCGACCTGGAGTCCGTGGTCGAGGTGAGCACGTTGCGCCAGGGGGACTCCGGGCCAGTGAACCATTTCGTCCAGAGCGTCTCCAGAATTTCGGCCGGCTCCCGGTCATTGCCGATCTCGGTGAGGACCCGTTGTAGGTAGGTGACGCGTTGGTTGGTGGCGCCTGGTCGGCTCGGCAGCCACGAGATGATCTTGTTGGCGCTCCCCATCAGGCGGACCGACGTGAGTGGATATCCGGAGAAGATCGGATCCTCGTAGTCGACGAGATCGTCGGCCGTGACGGAGCGCCGGGTGATCAGGGTGCCAAGGAGGATTCGGACGAGGTCGAGCGTGTCGCCCTCATCGAGGTCCAACATGCGCATGAGTGGCGGGGGCACGCGCAATCCGTCGGGCAACGCCACCGACACTTCGACCAGGCCGACCCCTTCGAGACTCTGCTGCCGGTCGGCGGCGAGAATTTCGGCATGGATCCAGTCGCGTGACTGATCGCTGATGCTTCGTCGTTTCTCATCGACGATCTGGTGCCCTCGCGCCAAGTTGGCGAGGGGGACGTACAGGTCGCGCGGGCGGACGCCCCCGAGCTCTGACCGGCCGCTGATGGCTTGCCAGAGCAAGCGTCGCTGCACGGCGCGGTTGTAGGTCCGCTCGAGGTAGGGGGCGAAGAATGCGGCGTCCTGTCGACTGTCGGCGAACGACAACAGCTTGCGACCGTCACCGACGCGGATAGGTGCAGACCACTCGTCGGTGGTTGCTGGCGGCGCCGCCGGCGGGAGCTGCTGGTAAAGGCTGGTAGCCACGACGGCGACGGGGGCGTCCGCTCCGGTGAGGAATCGCCGCACGATTCCGGCGCCACTCGTACGCGCTGTACACACCACGCACTTTCGGAGCGGTTGCTCGGGGTTGCGGGGTTTGACGTCGACCACGTCGACGATCTCGGCGCCACAACCGCATGCTGGATCGGCTCTGGTGCCGATAGCGCCGCACTGCAGGCAGAGCCGGAGTCGATCGTGGATCGACGCTCCGGCCTCCTCGCCTTCGATCGACTCGTCCTCGTCCTCGTCACCGCCCTGTTCTATGGCGCTGAGGAACACCAAGTGGGCGGGAAGCTGCTCGGTGATGGGCATCGGCCCGAACTTGGTGAGTCCGTCTTCTTCGCGCTTCCTACCGACCAGGTGGGGTATGCCGCATCGACGACACACCCCGACTTCGAACATTGCCGAAGGGCGATCGGCCTCCCGACACGCCGGGCAGGTCGAGTGGCGGCTCAAGCGAAGGCGGGGATGGCCGAACGGGTGGTGTTCCGAGAAACACGCGAACGCTCCCTCGAGGGCTCGAAGGAGAAAGTGCCACCGGGCCGGCAGCAACGGGCGATTCGTTCCGGGAACGTGCGAGCCAACGCAGACATCGACGAGCGCAGCGACCTTCGCATCGGGCTCAGCACCAGCCATGATTTCGCCGGCGATCCTGTCGAGCTCGACCGATCCGTCCCGGAGCCGCTGCTGCAGGTCGACGACATGGGTCTCGCTGGCGAGGACTCGCCCCAGCCATTCGCCCGCCATCTCTGCGCCTTCCGGTGGGGGCATCTGGCCGACTGGGCCGAGCCAGTCGGCGATCGTCGCGGCGGACTCGCCGGCCCGAAATCGATCGCGTAGCTCAACGAGGAGGTCTTCGGGGAGAAACCATGTTGCAGACGTATGGACCAGTTCCTCACGGTCCGCTGTCACGATGTCCTGCCGTGACACATCGTCGGCGACGAACTCGAAGCTCTCGTCGAAGATCTGCTCGGCGAAGGACAGGAGGCGGGGCGTGCTGTCCTCGCCTTTGCCGAGCGTGGCCGATGTACCGATGCACGTCAGCGCACCCCGACGGCTGTCGACCACCCGATCACGAACTCGACGGAGCAACATGCCCATCTCGGCACCTTTCGCCCCGTCGTAGACGTGGATCTCGTCAAGAACGAGGAACTTCCAGTGATCGCCCGTCTCGTTGTCGAAGAACGGCGCCTCGAAGGGTCGGAGCAGGAGGTACTCGAGCATTGCGTAGTTGGTGAGCAAGATGTGCGGCGGTGCCTCCTGCATTGCGTCGCGCGAGACCAGCTCGTTGGGAAGCGGGTCACCGCCGAACCGCTTGCGATGGGTCGAGACACCTTTGCCCCGGGTGTACTCCGTGTCGCCGACATATCGTCCGAAGGTGATGTCGGGGAAGACCGTGAGCAGTTCCCGCAGACGACCGAGCTGGTCGTTGGCAAGTGCATTCATGGGGTAGAGCAGTAGAGCCCTTACTCCTGGCTGGTTCAGCGTTCCCGCATCCCGTTCACGCAACAGTGAATCCAGGACCGGGAGCAGGAATGACTCCGTTTTGCCGGACCCGGTTCCGGTGGCCACGACGACGTTGCGGCCCGACGCGACCTTGCGGATCGCCTGCTCCTGGTGTGTGTAGAGCGGTCGATCGATGCCGAGACCGGCGGTGCCGAGCTGGGTGAGCTCTGAGGAGAGAATGCCTTCGCGGATCAGGTCGGCGATCGATCCGGCGGTCCGGTACGGCGCGGACGCTTGGAGCACCGGCCCACGGCTGAGACTTTCGCCGTTCCCCAGTTCACGATCGAAGTCGGCACGCAGCGCCGGGTCGTCCGGCGAAAAGGTGGTGCGGAGGTACCGCACGTAGTCGCCGGCGATGCGGCGCGAGGTGGCGAGGGGGTCGAAGACGTCCGTCACGAAACCCTTCCAATGGTCGTCCGAAGCGCACGGAGCTCGGGGTGGTCGGCATGGATTCGGGCATACGCGATTGCGAAGACCATCGCCGATCGACACAGTTTGGGTGCTCGCCCGATTGCCTCCTCGAAACGTTCCAGCGCAACGTCACTGTGAAGTCCGCTGTTCAGAGCCATCAGGCTGGTCGAGAGAAGGTGGAGCAGTGCGTGGCCGGAGGAGCCCGGCTCGGCTCGGCTCCAGAGCGGCCGGATGTTTCGGAACTCGCGGTGTCGTTCGAACCAACCATCGACTCGTCTCGCGTTAGTCGCGTGCCATGCCATGAGCCCCGCGCGTTCGCTCGCAGCGGCGTGTGCCCAACCATCGGCGGTGAGAAGGGGCGCCCCATCGGGCGACTGACCAAGACCCGTTCCGCTCAGTGAGATCACCCGATCTACGGGCCGCACCAAGCCTTCGAAGACTGCACTCGGCGACACAGCTGACCCGACCGACGTGCCTGTGAATCGTTCCCAGCGCGCGGTCGCCTCTGGCGCGTCCGGGTGTCCGAACCGGTCGAGTGCTGCGGCGAGGACTGGGGCTGCCTGCCAGAGACGTTCGAGGCGCAGGTCCTCCACCGGGGTGGCGAGTTGGAGAGGGCTGTCGAAGGCCGGCAGCAGCAACGAGAAGAGCAACCGATCGAGCTCATAAATCGGCGCGCACTCGTCCACGCCCTCAGCGAGTTGTGTAGCGGCCGCGAGCACCCGAGAACCGCTCTCGCTGATCAGCTCACGAGTCCGCCACTCGCGGGTTCGCGGAATGGTCTTCACGCCGGGGAACTTGCGGTGATAGCCAGCGACAATGGGAAGCAATCGCTCGAAGCCACGATCGGACAAGACGATCGGCGCGCCTGCCTCGATGTGTTGCGTGAGCTCATGGATCGCATCGTCGTCGAGGGCGACTTGAACTGCGTTGGAGTCTCGAGGAAACGTCGGGGCACCGCCCCATTCGTCATCGACAGCGACCTGCACGATCAACGAGGTGCAGTCGTCCGTTGAGGCGAAGGTCAAGAGATGCGATGTGAGGCCGTCAGGCACTGGCGATGTCGCAACGAGAGATCGTGTCGTCGGGTTCCAGACTCGCACGCAGCGATCGGTCGTCGGCCGAAAATCGGTCCACACCAACAACAAGGAAATGTCGTCGTCGTTCAACTCCATGTCAACGCGGAGGTCATCGGGGACGTATCGGGCCTCGATTTCGCCGATCTGCACGGTGTCGCCGAAGGACCGAATGTCCAATCGGGCGCGAGGATGATCGTTCGAGGCGAGGTTCGCGGTGTCCACGAACTGTCCGAGTGGCACATCAGTCACGGCGTACCGGCCGTTGGTGAGCACGGGAGGCAGCTTCTGGAGGGTGGAACCGTGCGGCGACACGAGCGTGGGTTCGATCCAGGTCTCCACGCCGGTCTTCACCTTCAAACGCAGCCTCGACAGCTCGTCCAGGCCGAGGCGGAGTCTCGACGAATTGAGCATCACCCGCTGATCGTCGCGATACGCGTCCCACTCGAGCCGTGGCACCTTGACCGTGATCGAGGCACTCGATCCGCCGGGTCCTGTCACTTCGAGAGTGGCCTCACGCTGGCCTGCCGGGACCACGGGCGCCGCCGGGTTGATAGACCAACCCGGCAGGAGTTCCGGCTGCAGCGTCAGGGTGTCCCCGATGTCGGTCAACGGCAGCGCGCCGAGTCGAAGGCCTGCGGCCCTCACGAACCGCAACGTTGTCGGCTTGAGTCCATCGCGCTCGACACGAAGCTCGGCCGCGCCAGCCACGCTGGGATCGAAGAGCTGTCCCAGAGCGAACGACCCCGATTCCTCGAGGATCGACGGGTCGTCGAGGTGCACGCACCGCTGACCTGTTGCGTCATCAATCGTGAGGAGAACATCCCCCGGTGCCGGAACGAACTTTGTGAACACGAGCCGAGGCGGACCGTTAAGCACAACAGCACCGCCTGGCCCAACGCAGTTTCGCAGGCTCTCGCCTGACAGTTCGACGGAGAGGTCGGCGTCGAGGGTTACACGAACTGTCATGCCGCCAGGGGTCGTGATGTTCAGCGCCGGGAGCCCTGCGACTTGGCAGTCGATCCTGTCGAAGCCCACCCACGGTCCGATGAGGGGCGTGCGGTCGACTTCCCCAGGCACGATCGAACCCCGCGGCGCGATCACTTCGGCACGTACGCCCCCGAGCGTGAGGGTGTGGTGGTGGTACCGGCCGCGCTCATCGAAGACCAAGACGACGGCGTCAGGCGCTGCGGAGCGGAGATCGACCGTGAGCGCCCCTCGGCCATCATCTCTGGCGCCCTGCACCTCCCACCGCCCAGAGGGGTGGAACGGCAGTGGCACGAGCTGCTCCTGCGTCTCCGAACCGTACGCGATGACGGTTCCACCGATGGCCCAGCGCGTCGTGGTCTCGGGAATGGACAGGACCGGCCCATCACCGAGGCCGCGGGCGAGGCGCACCTGGGGCCGGGTTCGAGAACCCCACACCGCTGATTCACCGGGACCCGTCTCTGCCAGCCAGGTGATCGCAGCGGTGAGCAAGTAGGCCGGGAGCGGAGCGACGGATGTTGGCCTCACGCCTTGTCGGTCGAGGCGCGTCAGCTCGACGAGGGCGTCCAGCAGTTGAAGCCCGTAATCGGTGTACGTGAGTATCCGGCGCACTGCCACGCCCACGGCGTGCCCGAGCAACGGATCGGACAGCCAGTCCTGCGCGACTTCTTGGCCGGTTGAGGCCCCGGATCGAAGCGTGGCGACGAGGTTCGTCATGACCTTGGGAACCGAACTCTTCGGAATCCCGCCGTGCATCTGTAAACGACGCACATATCGGCTCGTTAACCCGATGCCTTCGAGGCGCTCGATGTCCTCGAACACCGACTTACCCAGTCGGCGGAGAGCGTCGTACGAGGCGGGCCCGACCTGGGTTCCCACCCTGAGTTCTGGGATCGACAGGTTGCCGAATACCAGGCGCCCCTCGGCGTGTACCAGTGCCTCGCGAACCATGTACGTCGCGAAGGTGGCCGGATAGGTCCGAACGATCTGCTCGATGCTCAACGACGTGACCGCCGTTCGAAGCGCGGTCTCGATCTGTTCGGCGTACTGGTCGTGGTCGACTTCGCCGACCAGCGTCACGACGTCGAGCTCGGCGCGCAGCGTTCTTTCCAACGCCAGCGAGTCGGCTGGTTGACCATCAGGAAGACGAGTCAGAAGGCGACCGGACGAGCCGAAAGGAGAGGTAGCCGGGGCCGGGGACACCACAGGACATTCGACGGAATCGTTCTCATCCGGACTCGAAGCCCGTTCAGCGGAATGCTCGTCGGTGGGGTCGACCTCCACCGACGCCCGTCCGACGACGGCCGAGTCCTTGAGCCCCGCCGACCAATCACCGGGCAACCGATCGGCCAGGAACGCCCCCAACTCGAGTTGCCGACGTAAGACCCACCGGGGCACATACGGCTCGACCACCGCACCCGCTACTCGGTCCCCCGTACCCCCGACGCCGAACGCAACACAACCCAGCCGCTCAAGAAGGAACGACCTCAAACCAGCGGCCCGACGCACCACCGCGCGAGGCACATACGGATCTGGACTACCCGACCCGCGTAGCGCAGGATCCGCGAGACGGACTGCCACTCCACCCGTCAGCCGATCGGCCAGGAACGCATCCAACTCGCATTGCCGACGAACCACCCACTGCGGCAAGTACGGCGCTACCGCCGCACCACCACCTAGCACCTCGACAACTCCGAGCTCAAATTCAACGCCGCCCAGCCGTTCAACGAGGAACGCTCGGAGCCCGTCTGTCTGACGCACCAACGCACGAGGCACATACGGATCCGGGCAAGACTCCAGATGCGCAGTCGTTGGATCCGGGAGGCCGACTGGGATCGGCCTGACGAGCGCGGCGCGAATCGAGGTATCGAGCTCCCGATACGCCGCAAGTTCGAGCGTGTCGGCGGCACGCGCCAGCGAATGGGCCCGCTCAGTGCCGGAGCCGTTCTCGGCGAGTTCGGCTCGCAACAGATTCTCGAGATGGAACAACGATTCGACGACCGATGGCGGACGCGAGCGAGGAGCCTCGAGCTCGACCGTCTGGCCGTCGCCGGCAAATGAGAGCGTGGGCGCGGCCCCGTCGCGGACGTCGACGACCAGCTCGGTCGTAGTGCCGACGGAGCGTTCCGTCACAGACCCTGCAGGTCCTCGACCAACCGCACAACATGGCGGAGCAACTCCACCGTGTCATCCGGAATCGGATCGGGGTTGAAGTGCATGACGTCGTTGCGGATGAGTCGGATCTCCTCCAACCGCTTCCCGAACTCCCGGCGGTCGACGGGCCAGTTCAGGCTCGGCCACAACTCCTTGTTTCCCAACACGTTGCAGTAGTCACCGAAGTCGAGATCATCGACGGTCTTGACCTTGCCGGGCTTGTACTTGTCGGTGAGGCGGATGATCTGGTCGAGGGGCAGCGATTCCTCAATGAGCGCTCGGAGCATGCGGTCAAGATCACCGATGACCAGGAATGGTGTGGAAAGGCCGTGGTAGATCTCTGCGACGTCAGCGGCGGTGACGATCCCAACAGGCGAACCGGCCTCATCCATCGTGATCACGAAGTTGAGCCGAGCGATCTCGTCGATCACGTCGAGAAGGCTCCGCTGCTGCTCATGATGCACGGCCGTCACGGTTGCGTCGCCGAGTGACGCGACGTCCTTCGCCGCAGTCGCAAGAGCGATCGACTCCCAGGTCACTGCGCCGACCAGGCGGCCGAGCTGATCCACTACCGGGAGTTGGGAATATCCGTTGAGTCGCAGACGCGTGATCGCGACCTCTAACGACTCGTTCGTCACGACGACGACCAGCTTCCGTTCGGGCGAGATGAGGTGAGCCAGCGTCAAGCCGTTCGACTGCGGGCCTCCTTCCCGTTGCTCAGCCGGCGGTCCATCAACCTCAGCGGGAGCAATATCGACGGCCTCCACGCGTTCGCTTGAGACGACGGACACCGCCGCGTCGAGGTTGACCGCCAGGAAGTCAGGGCTCGTGGTCAGGCCATAGTTCGCGAGATCAGCAGTGATACGGGCAACTGCACTTGCGCCTCGTCGGGCTTGACCCCAATGCGAGATGAGCTCACGAACCGTCGAGCGGACAGATTCGCCCCGGTCGACGGATTCGCGAACCGATGTCAACCACGCTCGACGTGTCGACGAGCGCGAGGGCGCCGGTACGACCTCTCTCGTCTCGATATCGCCGTCATCATCGACCTCAACAATCGTGGCCTGGGAGAGGAACTGTCGTCTCAGGGAGTCGAGCGACTCGCCGTCGCTGGTGAACCAACACGTCCACCCTGCTCGCGGCGACCCCTTCGCGACCTCCTGAGCGGCGCGCGAGGGCGTCTTGAACTCGCGGTTGTCCTCGGTACGCAGACGCCCCTGGTCGGTCACCGACGACCGATGGGTCTGTCCGTGCGCTGCGAACGTCAACTCGTCGCCGGCCTTCAGCAACTCGGCTTCGACGAGATCGGCGATCTGCACGCGACGGCCCTCGACAAGTACTTGATTCGGCATCGCCGCTACACCCCCAGAACCTTGTCGAAGATCGCGGCCGTCGCCTCGGTGATCTGACGAACCCCTCGAAAGGTCTGAGGATCGAAGTCTCCCCGGCGATTCATCGCTGGCGCGGACGACGCGCCATCAGTCGTGAGGAATCGAATCGCGCCGACCTCGGCGGTAGGAACCCTAGATTCGAATCGAATCGGCGAACCCGACCCGGGCATAGCCATCACATGCTCCGTTGCTCGCCACGGGTTGTACGACAGGCGCTTGTTGGCTAGTCGCTGCGAAACGATGTCCTCGACCTCAAGTCGAGCCACGACGCGAAGTTCACCGGCCCGGAAGCTGATGACATATAGCCAGTCGCCAGCCGTGACCCGCCGACTCTTGAACTGCTCCCCGGCGGTGTGGTCGAGCTTGGACGGGATCTCGCGACGCCGAACCATCGTCTGGTGATCGTCGACAGTTTCGTACTTCCAGTAGTGGGTGAAGTAGGCCATCGGGTGAGTCTCCTCAGTCCGTCGGGGCCCACGAGGGGCGGGTGGATTCGGAGTGGGCGCAGGACGGGTCGGCGGGCGGCGGGTCGAGAATCGTCTCGTACTCCCGACCTGCGGTATCGGCCTCAGCCATTGCGTCGAAGCGCTCGAGAATCAGCCGCTTCGTGCGGTACTCGCCGAACGACGCTTCGTCCTTGCGTTTCACGATCGGGAACGTCTCGAGGATGTAGTCGACGCCGTCTCGTTCGATCCCGTAGAGACGGAACATCTGCGCATCGAGTTCAGCACGCATGAGGGCCCGGCGTTCCTCATCCCACTTGAAGGGCGGACCGTGGTAACTGAGGTCTGCAGCGAATCCGGCAAGGTCCCAGGCGGTGTAGCTCAGTTCGAGAAGGCGACTGCTAGCCCAGGTCATCCTGGAGGGTTCGATCACCGGAAGCTGTCGCATCGAAAAGTACTTCAGATGGGTTCCGCCCACCTTCTGGCGCGCAACAAAGTCGAATACAAACGAGTTGAGGACTACGGTGAGCAAGCCAGTATGCGAGCCTGAGCTGGAGTGCCACAGCAGCATTCCCTCCTCAGCCGCATATGCGGGAACAAGAAAAGCGATCGATGTGCGAGCGTCGGTGGCACGGCAGATATCTCTCCAACCGCACAGATACTTCGCACCAGCTACCGTCCGTTCGGCGACCTCGTCGACTCCCAACCAGGTCCGAGGAGAGACGTACGAATCGGGACGCTGCTTTGTTGCAATGTCGAGGTCCTGGATCGATCCTGTGGCGAAAGAAGCCCAACGGTGATCGAACTGATGGACCATCTTTGCTTCCAGTAACGGCAAGTAGGCGGACTCACCATTGCCATCGGTGTAGATACCGCCATTTACCCGGAAGCCGGCGGAATCTAAGTCGGCGCGAGTGCGGAAGTTCTCTGAATCGTTCGCCATGCTGAACATGCGCTGAAAGCTCACGCCCCAGGGATTCCCCTCCGGATCACCCTCGCGCGCCAGGACTGGCACTCGGCGATAGATGCCCTTGGTAATCTCGGCGTCGCGGCGACTGCGGAAGACTGGGCAGGTGCGGGTGTTGGGGTTCAGCAGGTTGAAGTCTGCAGGCGCCAGGGTGAACCGTTTCTCAGGGTCATCGAGATCGCTGACCTCGAGGGCGAAGAAGACGAACTCGGCAGCGTCGATCGGGGAGTCGTCACCGCTCAGCGTCAAGAGAGAGAACTTGATGCGACTGTCGATCCCAGCGAAAATCTTCAGCCGGTTCTCGAAGTCGTACAGGCATACGAGGGATTCACGATCGACAAGGTCGGCGAAGAAATGCTTGGTGGTGTCGTCCGTGGCAATGCCGGTGGGCACGATCACACCGACTCGACCGGTGGCCGAAATGGCGTTGCGCATTAGCTCGGCGAACACCGCGTACGTGTTGACGTCGCCGCGGCCACCCAACGGATAGCGACCGCTGTTCCGCAGGAGCGTGCTCTCACCCTCGGCCACGCGACTATCGGCCTGAAACTGCGTATGCAGTTCCGGCTGTTCGTCGACCAGCTTGGCGATCAGTCGCTTACGCGCAGCTGCGTTCGGTGCGGTCGCGATCTCGGGATCGCGAACTGCGAACCACTCCTTCTCCTGGAGCTTCACCCGCTCCCACGGAGGGTTGCCGAGCACGACATCGAAACCGCCCGACCACCCTGTGAGTTGGTTCTCGGCCGCTCCGGCCTCCTCTGGTACCACGAACACGTCGGGGAACGTGACGTGAAGATGAAGGAACCGGTACTGGTCGGCCATGGCTTCGATAGTGGCCCGCACCTCTCTTGGCACCCTCTCGGGAGACTTGCTGCAGTTGCGCACCACCTCGTCTGTAATGACGGGATCGTCGGCAGTCTTCGGCGCAACGAACGCCGCACACCAAGCGTCCGCGGCGAACTTGGCGCGCTCGGCTGCCTCCGAGTGTTGGATCTCGGCGAACCGGGCCTCGCGCTCGGCGATTGCGTCGACAGAGTCGTCGCCCATCGCATCGAGCACCGCGAGGTCTTTCGCCAGCTTGCCTACGTACTCCGAGATCGCCGGGCCGAAGTCGAGCGTGCCCTGTTCCCGGTGCTTGCGCTCGAGCTTGTTGCGCGCCCTCAGCGCTGTCAGGTGAGCCTTCGCCTGTGCGAATGCTTCCTTGTCCTCCTTCGAAGCGGAGGCAACAGGTTTGGGTGGAAGGTCGCCGGTCAATGGCTTGAACGCGTCGTCAGGAACACCCGCGTCCATGAGCGCTGGCGTGGTACCGAGCAGACTATTTCCGCAAACGATCCGATGATCGAGGAAACCGAGCGGTCGGCCCGGCTCGGTGGCTTCCATCCAGAGGCTCACCTTGCACAACTCGACCGCCATCGGGTTCACGTCGATGCCGTAGACACAGTGGTTGATGACCTCGCGAAGGGCGTGACGTTGCTCGTCGGGCGCCGGCTCGCTCTCGCCCGACCTCACCGCAGCAAGTCGGTGTGCGATGCGATGGGCCGCGGCGA
>Ga0209023_10006192_pt1 | contig 12728 bp, 10 predicted proteins | sample LakOneMetagenome_FD_187468 | JGI IMG/M metagenome (GOLD analysis project Ga0209023, IMG submission 187468) | Freshwater and sediment microbial communities from Lake Erie, Canada (SPAdes) (version 2) | ecosystem: Environmental > Aquatic > Freshwater > Lentic | place: Lake Erie, Canada... | reverse complement strand
TCGATGGCGGGTGAAAACCGCCAACCTCGTGGTCTCTGGCGGCGGTCGGCCCTGGAACACAGAAACGACGTGACCACGAGGGTCGAGCGAGCAACAGGCGGGCTGAAAGGCTTGCGGTCCGGACGGGAGTCGCTCTCCGGTCCGCCCGTCGGAGGCGTCGAGGGTGAGGCGAGAACACCGCCGAGCCGGAAGCGCTTTCGGAAAACGGTTACGCGGAGCGGACGGCTTCGTCGAAACGGTTAGTTCTATTTCATCTCCGGACGCGGTCCGGACGCTCCGCGACCCTTCCCACCGCCCTCGCAGCGACAGCGCGAGGTCGTCTGGCCATGTCCGGCCCCGGATGATCCTCGCGAACGCGGATTTGATTTCCTCCGGTGTCGCTTGGCCCATGACTCGCGCGTCCCTCGCCGCTAGCCTGTCGGCGAACGCAGGAGAGGCAGCATGGCCGCGCGATCGCCGGCCCCGGTCGGCGCCGAGTCGAGTTCGGGTCAGGACGCGGCCCTGCTGTTGGTTTCGCCCAGCGTCGCGGTGGCGCTCAAGCACGCGCCGATGGGCATCGCCATCTTCGACCGCCAGATGCGCTATCTGGCCGCCTCGCATCAGTTCCTGACCGACCAGGACCTGCCGGCCGACATGCCGCTGATCGGCAGGGCCCATTACGAGGTCTTCCCCGAGATCCCCCAGAAATGGCGCGACCTGCACGCCCGGGTGCTGAACGAGGGGGTCGAGCTGCGCGAGGACGAGGGCGACCGCTATGTCGACCGCAACGGCAAGGTGCACTGGATCCGCTGGTCGATGGCCCCGTGGCGCACCGATGACGGGGCCGTCGGCGGGCTGGTGCTGTACACCGAGGTGGTCACCTCCACCGTCGAGGCGCGGATGAAGCTGGAGGCCGCCGAGGCCCGCTATCGCGCCGTGTTCGACCAGGCGGCCATGGGGGTGGCGCGGGTCATGGCCGACGGCGCCTTCCTGGAGATGAACGACCGCTTCTGCGCCATCGTGCAGCGCGACCGCCAGACCCTGCTGGCCGGCCGGTTCCGCGACCTGGCCCCGGAAAAGGACCGTTCGGCGGCGGTCGACCAGGCCCGGGCGCTGCTGGCCGGCGAGATCGACAGCTTCGTCGCCGAGCGCCAGATCGTTTCGGGGGCCGACGGCAACCTGATCTGGATCCACCTGACGGTGTCGCGCGTGCAGCGGGGCGACGAGCCGCCCTATCTGGTGGTGATCATTTCCGACATCTCGGCCCGCAAGCGGGTCGAGGCCGAACAGCATTCGCACCAGGACAAGCTGCGGCTGCTGATCAACGAGCTGAACCACCGGGTCAAGAACACCCTGGCCACCGTCCAGTCGATGGCCGCCCAGACTCTGCGCAACGAGCCCGACCCGCTGGTGGCCTTCGAGAAGTTCGAGTCGCGGCTGTTGGGCCTGTCCCAGGCCCATGACGTGCTGACCCGGGAAAGCTGGAACGGGGCCGATCTGCGCGAGGTGGCCGAGCGGGCCCTGGCGCCGTTCGAGGCCGCCGCCCGGACCATGATCGCGGGGCCGCCGGTGTGGCTGGCCCCCGGCGGGGCCCTGACCATGGCGCTGATCTTCCACGAGCTGGCGACCAACGCCCTGAAATACGGGGCGCTCTCGACCCCCGCCGGCCGGGTGGCCCTGGCCTGGGCCTATGACGCGGAGACGCGCGGCCTGTCCCTGACCTGGACCGAATCCGGGGGACCGCCCGTGGTCGCCCCCACCCGCCGGGGCTTCGGCTCAAGGCTGATCGAGCGCAGCCTGCGCGGCGAGCTGAAGGGCGAGGCCAGGATGGAGTTCCAGCCCGGCGGCCTGGTCTGCGCGATGCAGGCCCGGCTGTCGGAGCCGGTCGAGCCCCTTGCGCCCGGTCAAACGGCGGCGGGCTCGCCGGCCCTTGCCTCGCGCCGCCAAGACCCCAGTTAGAACGCTAGTTTCCCGGAGACGTCCCATGCCGCCCAAGCGCCTGCTCGCCGCCTTGCTCACCGCCACCGCCCTCACCGCCGCTCTGGCCGCCGCCCACGGCGCGGCCGCCCAGTCGCCCCTGGTCATCGCCCCCGAAGCCCAGAGCTTCAAGCTGGGCGACTTCACCCTGACCGCCCTGCGCGACGCCGGGTTCGAGGCGCCCAACAATGGCAAGGTGTTCGCGATCAACGCCACGCCGGAAGCGGTCTCCCAGGTGCTGACCAAGGCCGGCGCGCGCGGCGACAAGATCACGCTCAGCGTCGACGCCCTGCTGGTGAAGACGCCCGGTCACCTGGCCCTGTTCGACACCGGCCTGGGCGCGGGGGCCAAGGGGGTTCTGGTCCAGAGCCTGGCCAAGACCGGCGTCACCCCCGACCAGATCACTGACGTGCTGATCACCCACGGCCATTTCGACCATATCGGCGGCCTGGTCGGCGCCGATGGCAAGTCGGCCTTCCCCAAGGCGACGATCCGGATGGCCAGCGCCGAATGGGCCTCGCTGCAGGGCCAGGCGCCGATGAAGCCGCTGGTCGAGGCCATCGCCGCCCAGGTGAAAACCTTCGAGCCGGACGCGACCCTGTTCCCGGGCGTTCGGGCCGTGGCGATCAAGGGCCACACGCCGGGTCATGTGGGCTATGAGATCGCCTCGGGCGGCCAGACCCTGCTGGATATCGGCGACACCGCCCACAGCGAGATCGTCTCCCTGGCGCGCCCCGACTGGGTGATCCAGTTCGACCGCGACGCCCCCGTCGCCACCGCCAGCCGGATCGCCCTGCTCAAGACCCTCAGCGCCAGCGGCGGCCTGATCTTCTCGCCCCACTTCCCGTTCCCGGGCGTTGGCAAGGTGGAAGCGGCGGGCGAAGGCTTCGTCTGGAAGGCCGGCGTCCCCGTTCAGGACGCCCACGCCGGCCACGCGCACTAGGCCAATACGGCGCGGGCCCCAGCGCGGGCACTTGTCACCGGGACGCCCGCGCCGTACCTCCCGCCCATGAGTTCGCCCTTCAAGACCAGCGTCAAGATCTGCGGCCTGTCGACCGCCGAGGCGGTCAGCGCGGCCGTCGAGGGCGGCGCGGCCTATCTGGGCTTCGTCTTTTTCGAGAAAAGCCCCCGCAACCTGACGCCCGAGGCCGCCGCCCGGCTGGTCGCGCCGGTTCGGGGCGGTCCGGTCAAGACCGTGGCCGTCACCGTCGATCCCGATGACGTGCTGATCGACCGCCTGATGGCGACGATGAAGCCCGACCTGATCCAGGTGCACGGCAAGGAGACCCCCGCCCGGGTCCGCCAGATCGCCGAGCGCTCGGGGGCCGGTGTGATCAAGGCCCTCTCGGTCTCGTCATCGTCTGATGTTGACCAGGCCCGGGCCTTCGAGACCGTGGCCGAGCAGTTCCTGTTCGACGCTCGGCCCGTGGAGGGATCGGTCCTGCCCGGTGGCACCGGCGCACGCTTCGACTGGACCCTGCTGCAGGGGCGGCGTTTTTCCCGTCCGCATTTCCTGGCCGGCGGGCTGGATCCCTGGAACGTCGCCGACGCCATCCGGGTATCGGGGGCTCCGCTGCTGGACGTTTCCTCTGGCGTGGAGCGCGGTCCCGGCCTAAAGGACCCCGCTCTGATCACGGCGTTTCTTGACGCCGTCAAACGCGTGTAGCTCTGCCCAGCCTTTGGATGATCTCGTGAACGCCCCTTCCAAGCCCGCCCCCTCGAAGCCGAATGACTATTCGGCCTATCCCGACGCGGAAGGCCGCTTCGGCGGCTTTGGCGGCCGCTATGTGGCCGAGACCCTGATGCCGCTGGTGCTGGACCTGGGCAAGGCCTACGCCGCCGCCAAGGCCGACCCGGCGTTCCAGGAGGAGCTGAAGAGCTTCAACACCCACTATGCCGGCCGGCCCAGCCCGATGTATTTCGCCGAGCGCCTGACCGAGCACTTCGGCGGGGCCAAGATCTATTTCAAGCGCGACGAGCTGAACCACACCGGCTCGCACAAGATCAACAATGCGCTCGGCCAGATCCTGCTGGCCATGCGGATGGGCAAGACCCGGATCATCGCCGAGACCGGCGCCGGTCAGCACGGCGTGGCCACCGCCACCGTCTGCGCCCGCTTCGGCCTGCCGTGCGTCGTCTACATGGGCGCCACCGACGTCGAACGTCAGAAGCCCAATGTGTTCCGCATGAACCTTCTTGGGGCGGAAGTCCGTCCTGTGACCTCGGGCACCGGCACCCTCAAGGACGCCATGAACGAGGCGATGCGCGACTGGGTCACCAACGTGCACGACACCTATTATCTGATCGGCACCGCCGCCGGTCCGCACCCCTATCCGGTGATGGTCCGCGACTTCCAGAGCGTGATCGGCATCGAGGCCCGCCAGCAGATCCTCGAGATGGAAGGCCGTCTTCCCGACGCGGTGGTCGCCTGCATCGGCGGCGGCTCCAACGCCATCGGCCTGTTCCATCCGTTCCTGGCCGACGAGGGCGTGCGCCTGATCGGCGTCGAGGCGGCCGGCCACGGCGTCTCCACCGACAAGCACGCCGCCTCCCTGACCGGCGGCCGCCCCGGCGTGCTGCACGGCAACCGCACCTATCTGCTGCAGGACGACGACGGCCAGATCATCGACGCCCACTCGATCTCGGCCGGGCTGGACTATCCGGGCATCGGTCCCGAGCACTCGTTCCTGCACGAGATCGGCCGCGCCGAATATGTCTCGACCACCGACGACGAGGCCCTGGCGGCCTTCCAGCTGTGCTCGACCCTCGAAGGCATCATCCCGGCGCTTGAGCCGGCCCACGCCCTGGCCCGGGTCGGCGAGATCGCCCAGCAGCTGGGCAAGGGCAAGATCGTCGTGATGAATCTGTGCGGTCGCGGCGACAAGGACATCTTCACGGTGGCCGAGGCCCTCGGGCGCAAGATCTAGGACTGAGACCAGCGTGACCAAAGACCGTATCGACCGTCGCTTCGCGGCGCTGAAGGCCGAGAACCGCGCCGGTTTCGTGACCTACGTCATGGCCGGCGATCCCGACGCCGCCACGACGCTGTCCGTGCTCAAGGGCCTGCCGGGCGCCGGCGCCGACCTGATCGAGCTGGGCTTTCCCTTCTCCGATCCGATGGCTGAAGGCCCGACAATTCAGCGCGCCGCCCAGCGCGGCCTGCGCTCGGGCATGACCCTGCAGGGCACGCTGGACCTGGTCGCCGCCTTCCGTGAAGGCGACACCGACACCCCGGTCATCCTGATGGGCTATCTGAACCCGGTGCTGAACCGCGGCTTCGAAAGCTTCGCCGCCGCCGCCGCCAAGGCCGGCGTTGACGGCCTGATCATCGTCGACTGTCCGCCGGAAGAAGCCGACCCGCTGTCGGACGCTCTGGAGGCCGAGCAGATCTCGCTGATCCGTCTGGCCGCCCCGACCACCGACGATGCACGCCTGCCGATGGTGGTGCGCCGCACTTCGGGCTTCCTCTATTATGTCTCTGTGGCCGGCGTGACCGGCGTCAAGTCGGCCGACGCCGCCGATGTGGCGCCCGCTGTTGAACGACTTCGCAAGGCTTCGGGCCTACCCGTTGCGGTCGGCTTTGGCATCCGCACGCCCGAGCAGACCGCCGCCGTGGCCCGCGTGGCCGACGCCGCCGTGGTCGGCTCGGCGCTTGTGGATGAAATCGAATCGGCCGCGCAGTTGAACGAAAACGTGACCGAGAAGGTTCTTCTCAAGGCGTCGGAGCTGGCTAAGGCTGTGCGATCGGCGCGAGTCGGGAACGAAGTGAGGCTTTAAGGCTATGGCTATGGCTGAACCCCAGGACCCGAAAAAGGGCGACAAATCAAAGGCCTCGGCTGAGGGTCGACGCGGCGGCGGGTGGCTTTCGCGAATCGCCCCCGGCGTGCGCGGCGCCTTCTCCAAGCGTGAGACGCCCGAGAACCTCTGGGTCAAATGCCCCGATACGGGCGAAATGATCTTCCGCTCCGACCTGGAAGCCGCCCTGTGGGTAACTCCGGCCGGACGCCATATGCGCATCGGGCCGGAAGCCCGCTTCAAGTTCACCTTCGACGACGGCGTCTACGAGACCCTGCCGACCCCGACGGTGCCGGAAGACCCGCTGCACTTCTCGGACGGTAAGCCCTACAAGGACCGCCTGATCGCGGCCCGCAAGGCGACCGGCGAGCCGGACGCCATGGCCATCGCTCACGGCGTGGTCGGCGGCGCCAAGGCCGTCGTGCTGGTCCAGGACTTCGCCTTCATGGGTGGCTCGCTGGGCATGGCCGCCGGCGAAGGCTTCGTCGCCGCCGCCCGCGCCGCCCTGGAACGCGACGTTCCGCTGATCGCCTTCACCGCCGCCGGTGGCGCCCGCATGCAGGAAGGCGCGCTGTCGCTGATGCAGATGGCCCGCACGACCCTGGCGATCAACGAACTGAAGGACGCGGCCCTGCCCTATATCGTGGTCCTCACCGACCCGACGACCGGCGGCGTCACGGCCTCCTACGCCATGCTGGGCGATGTTCACCTGGCCGAGCCGGGCGCCCTGATCGGTTTCGCCGGTCCGCGCGTCATCGAGCAGACCATCCGCGAGACCCTGCCGCCGGGCTTCCAGCGCTCGGAATATCTGGTCGAAAAAGGCATGGTCGACCGGGTCACGCCGCGCAAGGAACTGCCGGCCGTGCTGGGCTCGATCCTGACCACCCTGATGATGGGTCGTCGCAAGGCGGCCTGAGCCTTATCTTGACCGACCACCTCCGCGTCCACGACGCCGCCCTGGCGCGGCTGCAGGCCCTGCATCCCAAGCTGATCGACCTGTCGCTGGACCGGATGTGGCGGCTGTGCGCGGCGCTGGACAATCCGCAGGACCGCCTGCCGCCGGTGATCCACGTGGCCGGCACCAACGGCAAGGGCTCGACGGTCGCTTACCTGCGGGCCATGGCCGAGGCGGCGGGCCTGAAGGTCCACGTCTTCACCTCGCCGCATCTGGTCCGTTTCGCCGAACGCATCCGCCTGGCCGGGACCCTGATCACCGATGATCAGCTGGCCGATGTGCTGGCGCGGGTCGAAGCGGCCAATGCCGGCCTGCCGATCACCTTCTTCGAGATCACCACGGCCGCCGCCCTGGCCGCCTTCGCCGAAACCCCCGCTGACCTGTGCATCGTAGAGGTCGGGCTGGGCGGGGTGCTGGACGCGACCAATGTCGTGACGCCGGCGCTGAGCGTGATCGCGCCCATCGACATCGACCACCGCGAGTTCCTGGGCGACACCATCGGCCAGATCGCCGCCGAAAAGGCGGGCATCATCAAGCCCGATGCGCCGGTCGTGTCGGCCCGCCAGTGGCGCGAGGCCGAGGACGTGATCGACACCGCCGCCGCCCTGGCCGGGATCGAGCCCGTCGTGATGGGCCGAGATTTCGACGCCTGGAACGAGCGTGGCCGCCTGCTGGTGCAGATGCAGGACCGCCTGCTGGACCTGCCCGCGCCGTCCCTGCCCGGTGAGCACCAGTTCGCCAATGCCGGTCTCGCGGTCGCGGCGCTGCTGGTCCTGAACGATCCGCGTATCAATGAGACCGCCATGGCCGCCGGGATCGCCGGCGCGGTCTGGCCCGCCCGATTCCAGCGCCTCACGGCGGGTCCGCTCGCCGACAGGGCCAAGGCGGCGGGCGCGGACCTGTGGCTGGACGGCGGCCACAATCCCCATGCCGGAACCGCCGTGGCCCGGGCGCTGGGCGACCTGGCGGCGCGCGATGGACGGCCCGTGGCGCTGATCTCGGGCCTGCTGGCCAACAAGGACGCCACCGGCTTCTTCACGCCGTTCGCCGCGCTGAAGGCCGAGGTTTTCACGGTCACCTTCGAGGGCCACGCCGCCGCATCCGCGGCCCAGACCGCCGCCGCCGCCGAGCTGGCCGGTCTGCGGGCTCACGCCTGCGACAGTCTCGAAGACGCCCTGGGCAAGGCTCTGGCCCTGTCGCCCACGCCGCATGTGCTGATCTGCGGCTCGCTGTATCTGGCTGGCGAAGTGCTGGCGATGAGCCCGGAAACCTGGCCGACCTGAACCAGAGCTTGGGCGCGGGCCTCAGCGGGCGTATGGCTGGGGCACGCCGATAGGGCGGCTCGGCCCGCTGGACATCCCCGGCAGGCGCGCCCGTCCTGGCAGGAGCCGCCCATGGCCAAGGGTCAGAAGAAGTCCAACAAGGAAGTCCGCAAACCGAAGGCCGACAAGAAGGCCGCGCCGGCCTCGGTCTCGCCGTTCATCGTGACGTCGGCCAAGAAGTAGGCCACGAAACCAAACCGCCCACCCCGCATGGCGGGATGGGCGGCTGGATCTTGGTCTAGACGCGAATGGCTCAGGCCGGCTGGACGCCAGCCTCGGTCAGCCATTCCAGGATCTTCTGCTTGGGCATGGCGCCGACCTTCATCGAGGTCATCTGGCCGCCACGGAACAGCATCATGGTCGGGATGCCGCGCACGCCGTAGCGCGACGGGGTCGTGGGGCTGTCCTCGATATTGACCTTGGCCACGGTCACGTGGTCGGCGAGTTCCTCGGAGATCTGCTCCAGGGCCGGGGCGATCTGCTTGCAGGGGCCGCACCATTCGGCCCAGAAATCGACAAGCACGGGGCCTTCGGCCTGCAGCACGTCGCGTTCGAAGGATTCGTCGGTCACCGTCACGGTGCTCATAGGGTCTGCTCCATCTGGGCGCTGGTCTGAGCCAGCGCGAAAATAACAAAGCCCGCGAGTCGTCCGCGAGCGCTTGAAGAAGATGTAGGAGGCGGCCAGCCTCCCGGCAACGGCCTAGCCGATCCGTCGCAGGGCGTCAGACATCACCTTTTCTGGAACCGGCATCAGTTTGGGGCCGTCCGTCCACACCAGAGCGGCCTCGACCTGACGGTCTTTGAACACCTCGCGCAGCACCGCCACATAGACCGCCATCTGGGCCAGATAGGCCGCATCCGCGTCCTCGATGGCTGCGGGAGCGGGGCGATTGGTCTTGTAGTCGACCACCAGGATGCGCTCCGGCGTCACCACCAGCCGGTCGACCCGGCCCGAGATCGCTAGCCCCTTGGGCAGCAGCGGACTGGTCCCGGCCAGGGCCACTTCGGCGCGCGAGCCGGGACCGAACACGGCGGCGAAACGGTCGTCTTCCAGCACGCCGAAGGCGGCGGTGGCCATTTCCAGGCGCTGGTCGTCGGACAGATCGCGTTCGGCCGCCAGCAGGCGTTGCCCGGCCGCGCGGCGTTCGGCCGGCGTCACATCGGGCAGGATCTGCAGCAGACGGTGGATGATCTCGCCGCGCCGGTAGCGGCCCAGGCCCTCGACCTTGGCCAGGGGGGAAGGGGCCGGCGCGCGGCTGTCGGCCTCGTCCTCGATCCGTGACGGCGCGGCATAGCGGGCGGTGGCGGGTTCCGGTGTCGCCAGACCCAGGGCCCAGGCGGGCAGGGGCGCGGCGACGATCTCGGCCAGGGTTTCCTTGGGCAGGGTCCGGGGATCGGGCCCATAGCGCAGGACCGGCGCATCGGGGTCGCCGATCTCGTGGACGTCCGGCGCAATGGCCGGATGGGCGAAGGCCGCCCGGGCCGCCGCGTACCAGCCGCCCACGTTCTCGTCCTTGGTGCGCGCATCGATCCGGCCGCACAGCACCAGCCGGTCCCGCGCCCGGGTCAGGGCCACATAGAACAGCCGCAGGGCTTCCTGGGCTTCCTTTTCGTCTCGCAGCTCGCGAGCCTTGGTCGAGGCCGCGCAGTCGGCGCTCCTGCCGGTCGACCAGAGAACCCCGCCCTCTTCCGTGGCCAGCAGCGGCGAGCCGCCCGCGCCACGCTTCACCGTGGTCTCGGGCAGGAAGACGATCGGCGCCTCCAGACCCTTGGAACCGTGGGCGGTCATCACCCGCACCTCGCGGCGGGCGCCTTCCATCTCGCGCTTGACGATGATGTCCAGCGCCGCGAAGTCGGCGACCAGGGCTTCCAGGTCGCGGATGTTGCGCTGCTCGGCGTCCATCACCTGAGCCAGGAACTCGTCCAGCGCCTCGTCGGCCTCGCCGCCCAGGCGGGTCAGCACCTTGGCGCGATTGGACTGGCCATCGGCGTCGACCTTGCCCAGCAGGGTGGCGAAGAACTCGAACGGCTGGCGCTTGCGGCCCTCAACCAGCGCCCAGGCCAGCAGGTCGCGGGCGGCGATCCAGCGCGGGTCTTCGTCCGCCCGCAGCGACAGCGTCGCCCACAGGGTGCGCGGCTTGCGGCTCCTGGCCAAAGCGTAGACGTCGTCGTCGGTCAGGCCGCAGAACGGGCTCTTCAGCAGGGCCGCCAGGGTCAGGTCGTCGTCGGGGAACAGCACGAAGCGGCCAAGCGCCAGCAGGTCGTCAAAGGCGATGTGGGCCGACAGCGACAGGCGGTCTGCCCCGGCCACCGGCACGCCGCGCCGCTTCAGGGCCCGGATGATCTCTTCGAACAGCACCTTGCGGCGGCGCACCAGGATCAGGATGTCGCCGGCATGGGCGGCGCGGCGGATTTTCAGATCCTTGTCATGCACCTCGTCGCCGCGCGCCAGGATGCCGGCGATCTCGGCGGCGATAGATTCCGCCAGGCGCCGGTTGGCGCTGTGCTCGGTCTCGGCGTCGAGCGGGGCCTCCCAGGCGTCGCGCTCCTCGCCGGGCCGCTCGCGGGTCAGAGGCCACAGGTCCACGCAGCCGGGACCGTCCGTGCGGAAGGCCTGATGCGGCTCCAGGTCGCCGCCGGTCGGCATCAGGCCCAGGCGGTTTTCGGGAACCTCGAACAGGGCGTCGACGAAGCTCAACACTTCGCGGGTCGAGCGGTAGGAGACGCTGAGCGGCACGGCCGAGCCTTCGCGCCCGGCGTCGGCGATGCGGGCGATATAGCCTTGCGTCTCGATCAGCAGGCGGGCCGGGTCGGCCCCCTGGAACGAATAGATCGACTGCTTCTGGTCGCCGACCACGAACAGGGTGCGGTTGTCTCGGCCCTTGCGCCAGCCGGTCGCCCCGGCCCCGACGAAGAAGTCGTTGGTCAGGGCCTCCAGGATCGCCCACTGCTCGGGCGCGGTGTCCTGGGCCTCGTCGAGCAGGATGTGGTCGATGCCGCCGTCCAGCTTGTAGAGCACCCAGGCCGCGTCGACCTTTTCGGTCAGCAGCACCTTGGCGTGCTCGATGAGGTCGGCGAAGTCGAGGGCCCCGCGCGCGGCCTTTTCGTTGGCGTGGGCCGAGATGTAGAGCGCCGCCAGCCGCAGGGCGCCGGACGTGTCCTGGGCCACGCCGGCGGCGCGAACCTGCTGGCGCACGAAGGACAGCCGGTCGGTCTCCTCCAGCAGCGCCTCGCGCAGATCTTCCCGGACCTTGAAGGTGGTCGTGGTCTGCAGGTGCTTGCGGGGCTCTTCCTTGTCGGTGAACAGGGCGGTCAGCGCGTCGTCGAAGGCCAGGGTGGCCAGGGTCGCCCGCAGCCGGGCGGCGTGCTCGGTGTCGCGAACCTTGCCGCTGGACTCCAGCACGCTGGCGCAGGCTTCCCAGAGGTCTGGGTCCAGTTCGGCCATCGCTTCGGCGGCGATGGCTTCGGGGCTGGTCGGCTCGGCGAAGCCGCAGACGCGCCAGACGTCGTCGATCGCGCCGGAGAGACCGCCCTGCCGGGCCATGTAATCTGCGATCGCGCCGCGCCGGATCTCGAACGTGCCGAACATCGACTCGAAGGCCGCGAAGTCCAGCGCCACCGAGAACCGCGCATAGGCGTCGGCATAGACGTCGGCATGGGTGTCGACATAGGTCGCCACGGTGCGCCGCGCGGCGCGGGCCACGGCGGCCGAGGCCGAGTCGTCCATCACGGTGAAGCCGGGCGACACCCCGGCCTCCAGCGGAAAGCGCCGCAGCAGCTTTTCGCAGAAGGCGTGGATGGTCTGGATCTTCAGGCCGCCCGGCGTTTCCAGGGCGCGGGCGAACAGGGCGCGGGCGGCCGAGAGCTTGGCGGCGTCGAAATGCGCCTCCGGTTCGCCGACCAGCCGGGCCAGCTCGGCCCGCAGGGCGGCGTCGGCGGTCACCGACCAGCCGCCCAGCCGTTCAAACAGCCGCCGCTGCATCTCGGCGGCGGCGGCCTTGGTGTAGGTCACGCACAGGATCGCCTCGGGCGTGGAGCCGGCCAGCAGCAGGCGCGCCACCCGGTCGATCAGGGTCTTGGTCTTGCCCGATCCGGCATTGGCGGTGACGAAGGCGCTGATCGCCGGATCGGCGGCGAGGCGTTGATAGTCGGGAAGGACGGTCACTCCGAACCCTCCCCATCGTCGCCGCTGGTCGACCATTCGAACACCCGCGCCAGGTGGGCGTAGTCGCCGGGGTGGTCTTTCACGAACTGCGGGGCGGTGCGCGAGCGGTAGGGCTGGGCCGGGTCGTCATAGCGGGTGATCAGGTTGCGCAGGCCGTCCAGCGCCTGGAAGGCGGCGTGCTCGCTGTCGGCGGCGGCGACGCGCACTTCCTCCAGACCGGCGGGGTTGCGGCCCGTGACGCGCACATAGGTCAGGTCGCCGGGTTTGCGATCCGGCAGGTCCTTGAAGCCGCCGTTCAGCAGGATGGCCGCTGTCAGGGTCAGCTGCGGCGAGAAGCCGGTCTCGACCTGCTTCTTGCTGGGCGCGGCGCCGGTCTTGTAGTCGAGAATGTGGGCCAGGCCATCGCGGGTGGGCTCGATGCGGTCGGCCTTGGCGGTGAGGGTGAAGGCGCGGCCGTCGATGTCGAAGGTCAGCACGCCTTCAGCCTCGACGATGATCTGCTCGGCGCCGGCCCGGCGCTGGCGCTCAGTCGGCG
>Ga0209023_10006190_pt1 | contig 12733 bp, 10 predicted proteins | sample LakOneMetagenome_FD_187468 | JGI IMG/M metagenome (GOLD analysis project Ga0209023, IMG submission 187468) | Freshwater and sediment microbial communities from Lake Erie, Canada (SPAdes) (version 2) | ecosystem: Environmental > Aquatic > Freshwater > Lentic | place: Lake Erie, Canada... | reverse complement strand
GGCGAAGCCAGCCGCTGGCCGCTGCGCCCCTGAACCCGAGAAGGACCGCGCAGCCCACCGCCGCGGCGAGCATCAGAGACGCGCCGATGGACGCCAGCTTCCAGGCTCGCAGGGGCTGCGCGCCCGGGGTGATCAAGCCCGCGGCCAGCAAGGCGAACATGCCCGGCAGGACCGCCAGCGCGGCAAGACCGTCGGACGAGATTGCGGAAGGATCGGCCATGGAGACATCGGCTCGGAGCAGGGATGGCGCCATCGTGCCGCTCGACGGACTCTCTGTAAAATTCATTGTTCGCCTACCACCCATCCAGAATTCAGAACGATGGTGCGCCTGAACTACCACCACCTGCAGTACTTCTGGGCGGTTGCCAAGGAGGGTCACCTGACCCGTGCGGCGAGCCTGTTGCACATCTCCCAATCGGCGCTGTCCACGCAGATCCGGCAGCTCGAGGAGGAACTCGGCCAGCGCCTGTTCCAGCGCGAAGGGCGCACCCTCAAGCTCACCGAGGCCGGTCGCATCACGCTGGGCTACGCACAAACCATCTTCACCACCGGCAGCGAATTGGTCGCGCACCTGCGTCAGGGTCAGGGGCCGCAGTTGCAGGTGCTGCGCATCGGCGCGGTGGCGACGCTGTCGCGCAACTTCCAGGAGAACTTCGTCAGACCGTTGCTGGGACGCAGCGACGTGCAGTTCGTGCTGCAATCCAGCGGCCTGGCCGAACTGCTGGGGCGGCTGCAGGTGCACTCGCTGGACCTGATCCTCTCGAACCAGCGCGTTCAGCCCAGCGAGGCCGACCCCTGGCGCTGCCGGCGCATCGCACGCCAGCCGGTGAGCCTGGTGGGCAGGCCGCGCCGGGGCCGGCGGGCGTTCCGGATTCCGCAGGACCTGGCCGACGCGCCGCTGCTGCTGCCGGGTCCGGGCGGCGACGTGCGCGCAGGGTTTGACCTGTTGTGCGAGCGGCTGGGCGTGCGCTACCTGCTGCGCGCCGAGGTCGACGACATGGCGCTGCTGCGGTTGCTGGCACGCGATTCAGACGGTCTTGCGCTGGTGCCCACCGTTGTCGTGCAGGACGAGCTCAAGAGCGGGCGCCTGGTGCAGTACGCTGTCGTTCCCGACCTGTTCGAGAACTTCTACGCCATCACCCTGCAGCGGCGGTTCGAGCCGCCGCTGTTGCGCGAACTGCTGGCCCGATCCGAGGCGGAGGTGCTGGCCGGGAACGCTGCGAAGCTCGAAGCGCCGGCGGCTTGAGCCAGCGCGCGGTGAGTCAAAGTCTCCTGCCGCTCACGAACCCGACTCAGGCCCACCAGGTGAGCAAGGACTCCTGCATTTACCCAGGGACGTTCACGAAACGCTGCCGTCGTCCATGGCCTGCTTGTAGGCACGCTTGCCTCAGCGGTAGTCGTGCTCGTGCTGGTCCCTCGCGGCCAACAACAAGACATCAAGGTCGCGAATGGCAAACAGCACAACACACCCGCCATGCCCAAATGGCACGATGAGTTCGCGGAAGTCCCGTTGCTCCTCGCATCGGCGACATGTGTGCGGCGCAAACGAGAGTATCGCCATCGCTCGCTCTACAGCGTCTCGGAATCGAAACAGGCACGTATCGTCCGGCGTGTTGCTTGCCAGCTCCCGCTGGACGATGTGTTCCTCAAGGCGCTCGATATCCTCCTGGAACGTGACCGTGGGGACAACGCGATACCGTGCACTCACCCAGGGGCTCGCTTGTTCTTGCCCGGGACTATGGCCTCGCGGATGCGACTCTGGGCTGCCTGGGCGCGCTTCTGCATGCCGGCTAGGAAGTCATCAGCCGTCATCAGGCCCACCCCCTTTTCTGCCGCATCCAATGCATTCTTGGCTCGCGCGACCGCAGCATTCTGCACGGCACGGAACTCCGCCTCCCGGCAAACAGCGTTCTCGATGAACTGAGTCAACGATTCGCCGTCGCGCAGTGCAGCCTCAAGGCTGGCTTTCGTCTCGGGCGTGACACGGATGGGGGGCAAGGTTGCGGAGCGGCTCATGGGAGCACTGTATAGCAACTGATATACAACCGCAAACCGAAAGCTCGGTCCGCGCCTTGACTCCACGCCCACGAGCGGCCAAGGAGGCACAACGGCGTCGATGAGAAATGGCTATGGTCCCGGCGACAAGGTGGCGCGTTCGTGCAGCCGCAGCAGATCGGGCACGCTCACGCAACCCGCGCGGCTGACCGCTTCCCGAACAGCCGCTCCGTGAATCATGTCGTCGATGCCTCAGGCGGGTGCGCCCGCAGCAGCACCGCGCCGGGCCACCCACCAGTGCGAGCCGGCCGCAACCACGAGCAAGCCCAGCATGCCCAGGCCCCAGAGCGCCCACACCAGGGGCTCCAGCCAGCCGGTCACGGTCCCCGCGGCGGGCAGCACCGACTGCAGCGCCTGCAGCGTGTGCTGGATGGCTTGCACCGCCGTCGCCCAGGTTCCGGGCTCGATCCACGCCGACAGCCACACCGGCAGTTCGGGCGACAGCGATACCACCGGTGTGGCGCCGGAGCCCGCTTGCTGGAGTGCTTGCGCCGTCCAGTCCACCACAGCGGCCGTCAGCGCCAGGGCTCCGGTCCACAACGCAGCCAGCACACCGCCGGCCGTCCAGATGATCCATTTCATGAGTCGATCCTTCTTGGGTATACGCGGGCATGGGCCAGGGACCGGAGGCCCCTGGGCCATGCTGATCATTCGTCGGAACCCCCGAACCCGAACAGGCTCAGCAGGCTGGTGAACAGGTTGAAGACCGACACGTGCAGCCCCACCGTGGCCATCACGTAGTTGGTCTCGCCGCCGCTGACGATGCGGCTGGTCTCGAACAGGATGAGGCCCGCCGAGAGCAGCGCGACCATGGCGGACACCGCCAGGCCCAGCGCCGGGATCTGGAAGAACATGGCCGCCAGGCCCGCCAGCAGCGCGATCACCATGCCGGCGAACAGGAAGCCGCCCATGAACCCGAAGTCGCGCCGGGTTTTCAGCACGTAAGCCGACAGCGCCAGGAACGTGGCGCCGGTCGCGCCAAGCGCCAGCATCACGACCTGGCTACCGCCGGGCAGGGACAGCGTCTTGGCCAGCAGCGGCCCCAGCGTGTAGCCCATGAAGCCGGTGAGCGCGAAGACCGCAGCCAACCCGGCCGACCGGTTGCGCAGCTTGTACACGGCGAACAGCAGACCGAAGTAGCCCGCCAGCGTCAGGATCACCCCCGGCGCCGGCAACGCCCAGGCCACGCTGGCCGCGGCCGTGCCCGCACTGAACAGCAGCGTCAGGGACAGCAAGGCATAGGTGTTGCGCAGGACTCGGGGCACGTCCACATCCAGCGACTGCGGCGCCGACGTGGACACCGGGTGCAGCACCAGGGCACCCCGGTTGGATGAAGACACGTTTTCCATGACTGACCTCCATGAAGTGGGACAGCGCAAAGGTACGGCCCGGCCCGCTCAGGTTCCAGCAGCAACTTGGAGAGTCTTGCTCAGGCTGGACCGAACTGAGCCTTTCGGTTCCTGCCCGACGCCGAAGACCTTTTCGGTTCGGTGCAACCGCAGTTGAAGTGCGGCGGCAGCACCTTCTTGCGAAGCGCGTCCGGACTCACAGTTCGAACCGTCAACCACTTCCGGCATGAACGCCATGAAACAAGGGGTAGTCGTACTTTTCGTGCAGATTGGTGCTCTTTCGCCTGAACCCCAGTATCTATGCGGCTTTCCGGCCGATGCCTCCGCTCCCGAAGGCCGAGGACACTGAGCCAACCGCGGCCGCAGGGGTACATTGGCCTCCCACCCCTCGCCGCCAGATGCCATGCCCGCGTTCGCCCTTCGCTTCGTCGGCCAGGAGGCCTTGCCGCCGCGCCTGAGCGATTTCGACCTGGAGCAGTTCTTCCCGCTGCTCTCGGACGACGTGGCGGCCATTCAGGCGAAGTTCCGCAGCGACCATCGCCTGCCGGCGGCGCTGATGCTGCTTTTAATGCGCGTGGCCGGCCGACCGCTGGACGGTTTCAACGTACTGCCGCGTAGTCTCCTGCGCAAGACGGCCGAGGCCCTGGGGGTCTCTCCGCCGTCCATCGCCAGCCTGCGCTCGATCTACAAGCGCCGGCAGACGCTTTCGAAGCACCAGCTCTGGGCCAAGATCTACCTCGGCCTGCGCGAACTTGCGCCCGACGACGAGGTCGCGCTGACAGCCACGCTGTTGGCTCAGGCCGCGGACGCCTCCCACTCCGATGACTTCGTTCAATCGGCCTGCCAGTGGTTGTTTACGCGTCGCATCCTCATTCCCGGCTCACGCCGCCTGCTGGACTGGGCCAGGGGCGCCTTCGCAGCGGTAGAGGCCCAGATCCTCAGCGAGGTCACCGCTGCCGTGCCGCCTTCCTCTGCCAGCAAGGTGATCGACTCTGCCTACAGCGCCCGACCGAATGGCGACGGCACGCACCTGGAGTGGCTGAAAACGCCGCCGAAGCGCCACAGCCCCAGCACGCTTGCCGAGACCCTCGAAAAGGTCCGCTACCTGAAAGCGCTCGGCGTCCACGACTGGAACCTGAGTGCCGTAACGCTGGCCAAGCAGCAGGCCTACGCCCGACAAGTCCAGGCCCGGCGCCCCGTGAAGACGCGGGAGATCAAGCCGTCACGCCAGTTGATCGAACTGGTCTGCTTCCTGCGGGTTACGCTGCTCGAGCTCACCGACGTGACGCTGCTGCAGTCCAGCCGGCGAAGCCAGCAACTCTTCCGCGAGGCAGCGGACAAGGCCCAGTCGAACCGTCTCCGCGGCACGATCAGCCTCGTCCATCAAGCTGCCAAGGCGCGAGCCGTCCTCCACGACGAATCCAAGACCTGGCAAGCCCGCGTCATCGAGGCCAGGGAACTCCTTGCTGGTCTGCACCCGCGAGACCATCTACAAGCTCATCGGCAGCGTGCAGTTTCCGGACCTGCTGCTGGAGGTGGATGCCGCAACCGGGTACAGCGAAGCGCTGCTGGGCCATCGCGCGCAGTCCCAGGGCGAGCTCGTGGCCCTGTACGGCGCTCTGCTGGCTCACGGCACCGATGCCGACGCCAAGGGCGTCGCCTCGATGATCCCCGGGCTCGAGCCGGCGCAGGTCACGGTAGCCATGCGTGCGCTGGAGGGCGGCGGACGCCTGCGTCGCGCCAATGAGCGCGTGGCCGAGTTCCAGAGCAGGATCCCGATTGCAGCGCTCTGGGGCGACGGTGACAAGGCCTCGGCCGACATGATGTCGCTGGACGCGTCTCGCCACCTGTGGAACGCGCGTGTCGATCCTCGCCGGCGCACCTATGCTGCCGGCCTCTACACTGCTGGACATACCAGGGCTGCGGACCTGGCGGGCGGGGAAGTTTCCGCTGGTGTGGTGCTACTTCGAGCGAGCTGACCATCTGGATGTGGTCCGACTACTGGGTGACCGTCAAGACATCATCGCGATCCTCGGCGGCGAGTCCAGCTCGAACTGACGCCGCCGCTTGCGTCGACGCGGCGCACGGCCGTCGGTCAACGACCGGTCTACGGTAAGCAGATCGCCGGGGCGGTCGACTCGGATCGACCCAAAGCTGACAACCCTTGCCGCGAGAAGCGGTCCGTCTAGCCCGATACCAGAGGTGTGCACGAATGCCAGCGCTCCAGCATGCGGGCCGCCGCCGCTGCATCGTGCATGGCAGCCATCTCCCGGGCGAGCAAGGTAGCTCCCACGCTCATCGCGCCATCTGTCAACAGCTTCGACAGCTCCGTGCTCACCGCCTCCACGGACTGACGCTCCAAATCGACGGAACTGCCCGCACTCACCCGCGAAAGGGCGCGCGCATTGCGAAAGTGATCCGCCGCCTGCGGCAGCACCAGATGCGGCAGTCCGTGGGTTGCCGCACCGAGCATGGCGCCTGCACCGCCGTGCGAGACCACCGCATCGCAGTACGGCAACAGGGCGCCCTGATCGACGAAGCGATGCACGTGCACATGCGCGCCGAGCTGCGCCAGGCCGGGCAGGTCGCCATCCGGGCCCACCGTGACGACGACCGTCCCGCCGAGCAGGGCCGCGGCACGGGCAGCGACGAGGAGCGCCGGGCTGCGGTTGAACACGGTGCCGAAGGTCACGTAGATCCGGGGTCGCGGCGCCGGCGTCTGCTGCAGTGCTGCCTGCAATTCGGCGGGCAGCGCGGAGGGCAACGTCGTTGCCGGGCGGTAGGCACTGAAACGGAAAGTGCGACCGTCCTTCGGTCCGGAGGAAGTTTGGAGGCTGGCTGGCGCGATGTCTAAGTCCAGGTGGCGATGCAGCCCCCCGTCAGCGGGCACGTCCAGCCCACGCGCTCGCCAGTAAGGCCCGAAGAAGTTCATCGCCTCCTCGACGTATTCGCGCGGCGGCCGCAGGCCGTAGCCGTGGGTTGCATGGCGCAGCCCCAACTGCCGGCAGACCAGCGGCACGGCCAGCGCCGCGGGCTCGCCCACCACGAAGTCGGGCCGCCAGGTGCGGGCGGCCCGTTCGACGCCCTCCAGCATGGCCGGCCCGAGCACCGCGCCGAAGAGCCGCGGAAAGGTGTACGCCGACAAGGACTCTCCGGTGAGTCCCGCTGCGCCGGCATGTGCCGTTCGGAACTCGCCCCGGCTCGCCCCGAAGGTGGGGCCGGCCGCGAATAGGTCGAAGCCGTCGCCCTGCAGCGCCGGGCAGGCATCGGGCGCCGTCACCCAGGCCACCTCATGCCCCAGGCGGCGCAGCGCCTGGGCGAGCGGCCGCAGCGGCAACAGGTGCCCCAGGCCTCCCGTGGTGCAGAACAGCACTCGCATCGCTGGCGCCGCGGCCTTCAATCGGCGGTCAGCTTGTACTCGTCCACTAGGGCCGACCAGACGGCCAGCTCGCGCGTGATGGTCGAGGCCAGGTCCTGGGGCGTCGCGCTCTCGGGGGCCAGCATGCGGCGCTCGAGTTCGCTGCGCATCTCGGGCCGTGCCACGGCGGCGGCGATGTCGGCGGCCAACCGGCCACGGGCAGCCTCGGGCGCCTTGGCCGCCGTGTAGACCCCCTGCCAGGTGGGCACGGCCACGCCGCCCATGCCCGCCTCGGCCATCGTCGGTACCTCGGGCAGCGCAGCGTTGCGCTCGGGTTCCAGCACGGCCAGCACACGCAGCGCGCCCGACTTCGCCTGCCCCTGCAGCAGCGACAGCGGCCCGAACATCAGCTGCACGCGGCCCGCCAGCAGGTCGGGCAGGGCCTGGGTGCCACCCTTGTACGGCACCCGGGTGAGCTGGATGCCGGCGGCCTTCATGAACTGCGCCGCCGCCAGCACCTCGCTGGGCGTGCTGGTGGCCACGTTGAAGGCGTTCGGCTGCTGGCGCGCCTGCCTCACGAACTCGGCCAAGGTCTGCGCGGGAACACTGGGGTGCACGGCAAGGGCAAACGGCACCCGGCCGACCTTGCCAAGCGGAGCCAGGTCGCGCGCCCAGTCCAGGCCCGAGCCCCTGGCGAGAAGCGGTGTGGCGATCATCGAGCCCGGCGCGTAGAGCAGGGTGTGGCCGTCGGCCGGCGCCGCCAGCGCCTCGCGCGCCGCGACCAGCCCGTTGGCCCCGGGCTTGTTCTCCACCGTCACCACCTGGCCGAGCGAGGCGCTCAGCTGCTGCGCCACCTGGCGCGCGATGAAGTCGCTGGGCCCGCCCGCCGGCACCGGCACCAACATGCGCAGCGGCTTGGCCGGGAAAGACGTTGCAGTAGCGGCCTGCGCCGATGCGGCGACAGGGGCGGCCACGGCCGCAAGGACCGCGATGCAGGACAACAGGTAGCGCATGGAATCCTCCGGAGTTCAGAACAGGGTCGGGAAGGCGGCGCCCGGCTGCAGCCAGCGCAGCCAGGCGATGGAAGCGGCGATGGCGCCGCACATGAAGGCATTGAAGGCGTTGACGGCCACGGCACGGTTGACGCGCCGCCCGTTCTGCTCGTGCAGCCACAGCGCCATCGTCAGGTTGGCGCCCAGGAAGGTCAGCCAGGTGAACAGCGAGTGCTGGTCAGCCTGACCGCTGGTCTGGATGGCGGCGAGCGTGGGCAGGTAGGCGACGATGCGCAGGCCGTTGAAGAGCGCGAACGCGCCGCTCAGAAGCGTCAGGCTGCGCCCGCGCGGCGCGGCGAGGTCGGCGGTGAGCGTGGCGGTCTTCATGGGTGTGCTCCACGGGGTCGATGGGGTTCACTGTAGGAGCCGGTACGGTCGCACGAAAGCCTGTGGAGGGCACAATACGCTTTAACCGTCGGTTAAGGCGTTATGCGGGAACAATCCGCCATGGACAAGCTGCGCGCCCTGCACTACTTCGTGGCCGCCGCCGAGGAGGGCAGCTTCTCGGCCGCGGCCCGCCGCTTCGACGTCAGCGTGCCGGCGGTGACCAAGCTGGTCTCCGCGCTGGAACGCGACCTGGGCGTGAAGCTGCTCGATCGCAGCACGCAGGGCCTGTCGCTCACGGCCCGCGGGGCGCAGTACCTGGAGAACTGCACGCCCCTGCTGGCCCAGTTGGCCGACGCCGACCGAGCGCTGGCCGCGCCCGGAGCGCGGCGCGCGCGCACGCTGGTCGTGGGCGCGCCGCCGCTGCTGTCGCGCGCGCTGCTGGTTCCGGCGCTGGGTGAGTGGCACGAGCGGCATCCCCACGTGCACATCGACCTGCGCACGGTGGATTTCCTCACCGTCAAGGACACGGCGACGCGGGGTGTCGATGTCCTGGTCGCGCTGGGCTGGCCGGGCAGCGTCGACCTCGTTCAGCGGCCGCTGGCGCAGAGCCGTCTGATCATCTGCGCCAGCCCGGCCTACTGGCGGCGGCATGGCATGCCGGGCCGCCCCGCCGAGCTGGTGAACCACGTCTGCCCGTTGGTGCGGACGCCGGAAGGCACGGTCCTGGACCTGTGGCGCCACATGCGCGATGGCGAGGTCGATGAAGTGGCCGTGGGCGGCTGGCTCACCTGCGCCAGCCGCGACGACGTGCTGCAGGCCGTGTTGCTGGGGCAGGGCTTGGGGCGCTTCGCCGACCTGTCGGTCTGGTCCTTCGTTCGCGACGGCCTGCTGCAGCCCGTGCTGGTCGACTGGGAGAGCAGCGACTCGCCGCCGTTCAGCGCGCTGATTCGGCCCGAGTCGAAGCGGGACGCGGTCGTCCAGGACTTCGTGAACTTCCTGTCTGAGCTGCTGCGTCCCGTCGAGGCGATGTGCAGCGAAGCCTTCGGCTCACGGCCGTCGGCCGTCCGGCCCCGTTGGTACGCCAGCCGTCCTGGGCGAGCGTCGAAGGCGCACCGGTGAATGCCCGGTACCGGGTCGCGAACTCAAAGGGCTGCTCATGGCCGGCCAGAGCACCCCGACCATCAGAAGCGAGCGGCGGCAGCCCACCGCATGAGGGACGTTCGGGCCACGGCGGGCGCCTTCATAGGAGGACCTGCGTCTCCCGCTCAGCCTTCCACGCCTGCGGGCATCCGGAAGCGATCCACCTCGGCTGCAAGTGCCGTGGCCTGCTGCTTCATGGCCGACGCTGCGGCCGCGGTCTGCTCGACAAGGGCGGCATTCTGCTGGGTCATCCGATCCAGCTCGTTGACGGCTTGGCCGATCTGCACGATGCCCTGGCTCTGTTCGCGGGTGCCGTTCGCGATCTCGCAGAGCAGCCCATTCAGGCGCTGGGACGCCTGAACGATGCCGGCCATCTTGGCGCCGGCCGCATCGACGACGGCGCTTCCTGCATTCACTTGAGAGACGCTGCCCGAGATCAGGTCCTTGATCTCGTGGGCGGCGTTCGCCGAGCGCTGGGCCAGTGAACGAACCTCCGCAGCGACGACAGCAAACCCGCGTCCCTGGTCTCCGGCACGCGCAGCTTCGACCGCGGCGTTGAGCGCGAGGATGTTCGTCTGGAACGCGATGCCGTCGATCGTGCCGATGATGTCGCTGATCTTCGTCGACGACTGACGAATCGACTCCATCGTCTTCACGACGTCGTGCATAACCTGCCCGCCCTCGGCCGCAAGCGCCTCGTTGCCAGCGGCCACGTGCGCCGCCTCGCTGGCGTGGTCGGCACTGCTGCGGACCGTCGCCGAGATCTGTTCCATGGAGGCGGCCGACTGCTCCAGGTTGGCAGCAGTCTGCTCGGTGCGCGCCGACAGGTCCATCGCACCGGTGGCGACCTCGCCACTCGACTGCACGATCTCATGGCTCGACCGGCGCACGCTCGACACCATGCGCCGCAAGGATTCCTGCATGTTGCGCAGCTCGAGCATCAGTTGCGCGGCTTCGTCCCGGCCCCAGGGCGAGGGGGACGTCGTCAGGTCACCGTCGGTCATGGCGCGCAGGTGGCGGCGCGTCTCGTTCAGGCCGCCCTCCATCACTCGATAGAAGCTCAGGAAGAGGTAGCCGGCCAGCAGTAGCGCAGCGGCGACGACGCCGCTCATCCAAGTCATCTGTCGCAGGGTGGCCTCGCGCACGTCGCCGATGTAGATGCCCGAGCCGATCACCCAGCCCCAGGGTTCGAAGCCCTGGACGTACGAGATCTTGTCGACCGGCTTGTCGCTGCCGGGCTTGGGCCACTGGTATGCGACGAAGCCCTTGCCGCTCTCGCGCACCCGATCCACGAAGGCCGTGAAGACGGGCAAGCCGTTCGGGTCCTTGATCCCCGAGGCGTCCTTGCCGTTGAGCTCGGGCTTGATCGGGTGCATGACGACGTGCGGCTGCATGTCGTTGATCCAGAAGTACTCGTTGCCCTCGTAGCGAAGCTGGGCGATCGTCTGCTTGGCCAGCGCCTGGGCCTGGTCTCGGCTGAGCTGCCCGGACGCTTCCTGCTTGTGCGTTGCGGCCAGGATCCCGTAGGCGATCTCCACATGCTGGCGCGTGGCGTCCTTGCGGGATTTGAGCGCCTCGGTGGCCTGGTGATCCATCTGCCAGAGAATCAGGCCCAAGAACGGGATCACGAAGGCCAGCGAGATGATCGTCGCCTTGGTGCTGAACCCGAGCGCCCGGAACAGGCGCACGCCGGGCGCCCAGACGCCGTGGTACGCGAAGAAGCCCGTCTTCACTTGCGGGCGTGTCGATACGACGCGACCGCCCGCTGCTGTGGATACCCGTGACACGGCGATGCGCTCCTCGATGTGCTCAAGGCGGCGTACGTCACGCGACCCCGGATGGGATTTCGGCTCCTCGGTGACAAGCTTGAGCGTAGTCAATGCACGGATCTCGGCCCTCCACGCTGGCAGCGAGCGACCGGTGCCAACGACGTGATATTCGCGTCGCTCGAGGACGAGACCGGCAGCGTGCAGGTCTCGGCTAAAGTCGCTGAACACTCCACCGTCAGGTCAGAGCCCGGCCGCCTGCGCCGCATCTTGGCGGGCAGTCGACGATGGCCGGATCAACTGGGAAGAAGTCCACGTGCTTGGCGAATCAGAACGGCAGCGGAGGGTCCGCGTCCCACGGGTGACTCGCCGCTCGAGCCTACTGGATGGCGACCTGGGCCCCGACCCGGGAAGTCCAGGTCAGTCGCTCGCGCCAGTGCGGGTGCTGCGCCTGAATCAGGGTGCGATTCGCGTCAAGCGGCGAAACGCCAGCCGACGCGGTGACGAGCTCTGGGTTGGAACGGCGTACAGCGAGTCGGGGCCCGATGAGGACGTCCCGCTGTACTTGCGAATCGGTACGGCGAGGCACATCGTCGCGGAGCTGGTGTGTGCGGTGATCGGCCGCGCAATCGGCCTGCCCGTCCCCGAACCGTTGATCGTCAAGATTGGAAGGGGCGATTTACCGACATCGCGGCTGATCGACCGTGCGGCGGATGTGACGTTGGTTTTCGCCAGCGCCTCGGTCGGTGGCGACAGCTGTGCCCAACTCTTGCGCGAAGACAGCGAGCATGCCCTGCGCCTTGTCATGACGTGGCGGCAGTTGCTGCCGACCACAGCATTCGATGAGTGGATGGCCAACCCAGACCGGAACCTGGGGAACATCGTCTTCGCGGCTCAGAACCTCTGGCTGATCGATCACGCCCAGGCACTGGGCGGCAAGGCCGCCGAGGTGTCTTCCCTGAAGTCACTTCAGCAGCAGGCGTTTCCAAACGTCCTGGCCAAGCTGATCGAGTCCGCCTTCCCGCTGGCCGACCGCGCGGATCACCTGAAGCGCGTACAGCGGTGGCTCAACGACAACACGCTCGCCCTCGACCTTGAGGAAGCGATCGCGGCGACCGGTGTGCGACGGTGGCACACAAAGCGCGAACGAACCCAGTTGCTGAATTTCGTTCAAAACCGACTTCTCATCACTCACTCACTACTGTGCAATCGCCTGGGACATCCTCAATTGAACTTGCCGAACCCGGGCGAGTGAGCGGCCGCAGGGCGCTCATCCAGTTCAGCCCCGGGCTGGTGTCGAGCGAAAAGCTCACTGCCGGTGTCGTGCTGCAACTCGTCGACGGCTCGGTCCACGTTCGGACTGCGCTCGATTCCGAAAAGGCTGAGCACGCTTTCGGCGGTGCCGGTGTCGCATTGGCCACACTGGCACAGGCCATGTGCAGATCCTTGGCCGAGCATTGGACGACGATGGATCCGAAGCCCTGGGTGCCTCCTTTTGAGACCGCCGAACTCGCGCGCGAAGACGCATTCACGGCTCAGAGTGTCGACGCCGCCGCATCGTTCCTCCTTCAGGAGCAAAGCGCGCTGCATCAACTGATGACGGCCTATTCGCTGCCCGCCCAGCAGAGGGCTTCTAACATCGTGCGCCGTGTCAGGCAGCAGGTGAAGGGTAATCCGCGCACAGAG
>Ga0209023_10006189_pt1 | contig 12736 bp, 13 predicted proteins | sample LakOneMetagenome_FD_187468 | JGI IMG/M metagenome (GOLD analysis project Ga0209023, IMG submission 187468) | Freshwater and sediment microbial communities from Lake Erie, Canada (SPAdes) (version 2) | ecosystem: Environmental > Aquatic > Freshwater > Lentic | place: Lake Erie, Canada... | reverse complement strand
GATGGACTGCGACACGACCGGCGTGGAGCCGGACTTCTCGCTCGTCAAGCACAAGGAGCTGGTCGGTGGCGGCTCGATGATCATCGTCAACAAGACGGTGGGCCTCGCGCTCGAGACGCTCGGCTACGAGCCGGAGGCGATCGACCAGATCGTCGCGTACGTGGACGAGCACGGCACGATCGTCGGCGCGCCCGGCCTGCTCGACGAGCACCTGCCGGTGTTCGACGTGGCCGTCGGCTCCCGCGCGATCAGCCACATGGGCCACATCAAGATGATGGGCGCCGTGCAGCCGTTCATCTCGGGCGCGATCTCGAAGACGGTCAACATGCCGGAGACGGCGACCGTCGAGGACATCGCCGACGCGTACATCCAGGCCTGGCACAACGGCGTCAAGGCGCTCGCGATCTACCGCGATGGCTCGAAGACGGCGCAGGCCCTGCGGACCGACGCACAGTCCGGCGCCGTCGTCGCCGCTGAGGGCACGCCGGAGTTCGAGGAGGCCGTCCGCCAGGAGGTCGCCAAGCAGGTCGAGGAGCGCGGGCCGAAGCGCTACCGGATGCCGCGTGAGCGGCAGTCGATCACGCACAAGTTCTCGATCGGCGGCCATGAGGGCTACATCACGGCCGGCATGTACGAGGACGGCACCGTCGGTGAGATCTTCATCACCGACGTCGGCAAGGAAGGGTCAACGCTGCGCGGCATGATGAACGCGTTCGCGACCTCGATCTCGATGGCGCTGCAGTACGGCGTGCCGCTCGAGCGCCTGGTCGAGAAGTTCGCGTACATGCGCTTCGAGCCGGAAGGCATCACGCAGAACCCGGAGATCCCGTTTGCCAAGTCGATGCCCGACTACATCATGCGCTGGCTCGCGTCGCGGTTCCTCGACACCGACGCGCAGGAGGAGCTCGGCATCATGACCGCGGGCGTGCGTGCCCGGCAGGCCGCACAGGACGCGATGACCTCGCTGACGTCCTCCGACACCGCCGGTCCCGTGGCGGTGGCCGGTGACGGCGCCAGCGCCCTGACCGACACCCCGCCGGTGCAGCCGGCCAAGCTCGGTCTCGGGCTGGAGCTCGGGCCGGCGTGCCAGCAGTGCGGAGGGATGATGCAACGGACCGGCTCGTGCTACACGTGCGGCAGCTGCGGCAATAACACCGGCTGCGGTTGATCTGACGCTTGTGGTCTGGCGTGGTCGTGACGCCCTCTCCGCGGCGCCTCCCTCCATCCCGTCGGGAGGCGGAGTCCGGGTCGAGGACATCACGACCACGCCGTCCATGAGCGTTTAGCCACCGGGCATCGGCTGGTTGCCGGGGCGCGACGTGGGCGTTGCGGTGGAGCTGAGACGAACGAAGGCCGCCCGGTGGGCGGCCTTCGTCGTCAGCAGGCGTTGTACGCGCTACTTCGTCGCGCAGGCGAGCTGGGTGTAGTCAAAGAACGCGCAGGCGCGGTAATTGGAGAGCAGGAACGATGTGGAGGCGGTAGCCGCCTTCGCTGCGAACTTGGAGCTCCCGATGTTGATTGCCGGCGTCGTGAACTTGGCGGAGTTCGAGTTGATCTCCCAGCCGTCGCGGTACAGCTTGACGGTGAGCCAGTGGCCGTTCGGAGCGCTGGTGCAGTTGGCGAACTCAGCGGTGGCCCAGATCGCACCACCCTGAGACCAGACGTTGAGCGCACCGTTCGGGCAGCCGGTGGCCCTGATCGTCGCCGAGCCTGCTGCTGCGGTTGCCGGAACCGCCAATGCGGTTGCTGCCACCGCGGCAGCGACCAGTCGTCCTCGTGTGTTCATGCTGCTCCCCTTGTTGATCGGCCTGAGCGGCCCCTGTTAGACGCTCCGTATCGTAGAGCAACGTCTGGCGGCGCGGTAGATGGACGCGATCTCTGCGGCATCCATCGGCGGCGTCACCCGGCTGAGTTCGGATCGTCGGGCTGCGGTCGCTACGGCATGGCTGAGCAGCTCGTCGTCGGTGGCGAGGTCACCGAGCCCGGTCACGCCGGCGCGTTGACGGAGGTCATCGGCCAGGGACTCGACGGACCGGCCAAGCGCAGCATCAAGGCGCTCGAGGCCGACAGGATCCCGGCGCCGCATCGCGGCGGTCGTGAAGGGAACCAGCGCGACGTTGACCTGCGCATGCGGCAGCCCGGCGGTGCGGACGGCTGTCTGCGCCAAGACGTGATGGGGGCCGAGGCCGCTCCGGTCCACCGCCCAACCGGCGAGCAGCGCCGCGAGGGCAACGCTGGGCCTGTCGGCACCGTCATCTGACCAGCCTGCGGCGAGTGCGATGACGGCGTCCGCAGCGACGGCCCGAGCGATCGGCGTCGAGTGAGCGCTGACGAGCGCCGTGATCGCGTGCCCGAGTGCGTTTCCGGCGCTGGCGGCAAGCTGGTCGACGGGCTGGGACGCGCTGAGCGCAGGGTCGTTGACAACCAGTGTCGGGCGCACCCGCGGCGTTGCGTCGGGGACGCCGCTCGCGTGGCGGTGTACCCCGGTCATCTCGGCGCCCGACAGCGAGGTCGGGACGGCGGCGACCTCACGCGGAGCATCGGCCGCGGCAAGCGCCTTGGCAACGTCGATCACGCGGCCACCGCCCAATGCGACAAGACGATCGCCGGTCACGGTCACACGCAGCTCAGCCGCGACGACCTCCACCAGACCGGAGGGCACGTGGACGACGTGCGCCGCTCGCTGGGCCAGCTCGGGAAGCGCGGCAGAGGCCCGCGCGGTCGTCAGCAGCGTGTAGGCACCGCTGAACAACTCGTCAGCGGCCGCTGCGACTGCGCCGGCACCGAAGACGATCGTCTGGTCACGGTCGACATGGCGAAACGGTTCACGCGTCACGCTCGTCGACCTCCGCGGATGCGGCGCGCGTGTACGGGTCCTGCGGTCTGCGATCCGTCGACAGCGATCGCTGCGACCGCGTGACCAGCCGCTCGATCGCATCGGCGAGATGGATCGGCGCGATGTTGTAGTCGCCGCGTTCGCTGCGCAGCAGGTGCGCCTCCAGCATCACGTCGGCGTGGGTATGCCCGACCGGGGGCTCGAAGCGGTAGGACGCAAGCTCCACCAGCAGGCCGAGCGGGTCGCGGAAGTAGATCGAGTCCATGAAGCCGCGGTCCTTGATGCCCGAGTGCATGATCCCGCGTTCGTCGAGCCGTTCGACGGTCTGCCGGAACACCGCGTTGGACAGGGAGAACGCGACGTGGTGCACGTTGCCGACCTCGCCCGACGTCGCGGTCGGGTCCGGCGCACGATCCTCCTTGGTGAAGATCGTGATCAGCCGCCCGTCGCCCGGATCGAAATAGAGGTGGCTTTCGTCGGGTCGGTCGAGGTTCGGCTGTTCGAACACGAACGGCATCCCGAGTACGCCCTCCCAGAAGTCGATCGACGTCCGCCGGTCAGCTCCGAGCAGCGTGATGTGGTGCACGCCCTGCGTCTGAATCTTGCGCATCGCCCTAGTGTCCCAACCTGGTACACCGTTGTCGTGCTCGGTGACCTCCGGACTACGCTTGACCCGCTGGTGATCCAGTGCGCGGTCACCGGTTCCGCCAACCCCGACCTGGAGCGCCACCCGAACCTGCCGGTGACGCCGCAGCAGGTCATCGACGAGGCGCTCGCCGCATGGCACGCCGGTGCGACCGTCCTGCACCTGCACGCACGGGAGGAGGACGGCATGCCGACCCAGGCCCGCGAAGCGTTCGCACGCATGGTTGACGGCATCCGTGCCGCCGGCTGCGACGCGGTCCTCAATCTCTCAACCGGCACCGCAGGTGGACGCTCCGTACGCGACGACCGCCTGCAGCCGCTGGAGCTCAAGCCCGAGCTGGCCTCGTTCGACTGTGGCAGCGTGAACTTCGGCGAGCGGATCTTCGAAGGCGACCTGCCCTTTCTGCGCCGCATGGCCGAGGCCTTCCAGCGATCTGGCACCCAGCCGGAGATCGAGTGCTTCGACACCGGGCACGTCGGTCTTGCGCTGCAGCTGCAGCGCGAAGGCCTGCTGCCCGCCGACCCGCTGGTCGTCCAGTTCGTGCTTGGCGTCCCGGGCACCGGCGTCCCCGCCACCGTGCGTCAGGTCGAACACCTGCGCGGCCTGCTGCCGGCCGCCACGCGCTGGTCGGTCGCAGCGGCTGGCGCCGCCCAGTTGCCCCTGACCACCTATTGCATTCTCGCCGGCGGCCATGTGCGGACCGGCCTCGAGGACAACCTCTACTACCGCCGCGGCCAGCACGGCACCAACGCACAGCTGGTCGAGCGCGTCGTCCGGCTCGCCGCCGAGCTGGAGCGCCCCGTCGCCACCGTGACACAGGCGCGCGAGCTGCTCGGCCTCGCGTAGCTGCCCCACCTCCGCCCGATCGGTGATGATGCGCCGATGACGGTTCGCGGACCTTCGCGGTCGAGCCTGGCGTGGCTCCCTGTTGCGCTGCTGGTCGGCGTGGCGAACGGGTTGATCTTTCTCGGCTTCGAGTGGGTCGTCAAGCACGGCACGGACTGGATCTGGAATGACGTGGCGGGCACCGACGATGCGCGCTGGCGGGTGGTGCCGCTGGCGATCGGCCTCAGTCTCGTGCTGTCGGCGGTGCTGCGTGCGGTCGCGACGGCGCGCTGGGTCGAGCCGCACCTCGATCCCCTCGCGCAGCCGGCCGATGAGGCAGAGGCGCCGACCGTCAACGCGCTCGCGACGATCCTGCTGATCGGTGCGGTCAGCCTGCTCGCCGGCGCCTCGCTGGGGCCGGAGGCGAGCCTGGTCGCGGTCGCTGCCGGGATCGGCGCACTGGCCGCCGGCCGCCCGGGGCTCGCGACGCATCCTCAGGTTCTGGTGCTGGCGAGCGTCGGGGCGCTGCTCGTCGCGTTCTTCGGCTCGCTGATTCCGATCGCTGTCCCCCTCCTGCTCCTCCTGAAGCGCAGCGGCAAACTCGAGCCTCCCGCGGTGCTGACGATCGTGCTCGCCGGCGTTGCGGCCTGGGGCACGTTGTGGCTGGTGCAGAACAACGACCACGGGTTCGGCGGCATTCCCGCGGCCACCGTGCACGCACGTGACTACCTCTCAGCCCTGCTGCTCGGTGCGGTCGCTGCCGGGATCGGGGCACTGCTGGGCTGGGTGATCCAGCAGCTCAGCGCGCTCACGCGCCAGATCGATGAGCGCACCTCCTGGTGGTTGGCGGCCGTGATCTTCGGCGCCGTGCTGGGCGTGCTCTACCTGGTCGGTGGCCCGACCACGCAGTTCAGCGGCAGCCAGGGCTCGGGTCTGCTGCTCAGCGGTGAGTACCACTACGGCGCCTGGGCACTGGTCGGACTCGCGCTCGTCAAGGTGGTTGCGACCGGCTGGTCGCTGACGAGCGGGTACCGCGGCGGACTGATCTTCCCGGCCGTGTTCGCCGCGGTCGCGCTCAGCGTGGCCGCCGCAGAAGCGTTCCCGGACCTTGCCGGGCCGGGCGTCCTGCTCGGCAGCCTGGCGGGCCTGTTCGTTGAGATGACGTCACCGGCGCTGGGCGTCGTCGTCCTCTTGGCATTGCTGCCGGCCAAGCTCCTGCCGCTGGGGCTCGTTGGTGCGGCAGGGGCGCTCGGCGGCCGCGCCGCGGTCACCCGGGTCTGGGCAGCGCGCTAGTTCGTCACCTCGCTCATCTGTCCAATTTGCGGGAGATTGTTGCTCGGTCATGCGTCGAGCTGCCGATCCGATCAGCGTCATGGGCCTCGTCAAGAGCATCCTGCTCACGGTCATCGCGATCGGCATGGTTGTCGCGTCAAGCCTGCAGCCAGACGCACTTCTCGCTCAGGCGGAGCTGATGTTCGGTGCCGGCGCGTTCGCGTTGGCCTGGGTTCTGCCCAGCGCGTAGCGCGCAGCGTCACCACTACACCCCGTGGCGCGTTCTGCCGATTGTGAGAACGATGTCGGCAATCCTGCCAATACGACCCGGCGACGCGGTAGCGTGACGCACATGCTCAATGCTGAGCTCCGCACGCTGCTGACCGCCGACGGCACGCCCGTCTGCAACGTCAGCTTCGATCTGTCCGCCGAGCAGCTCGCGGTCAGTGCCCGCTGCGTTGATGCGGTACGCGTGCGGCGTTACCGCGGCGACGAGCTGAGCACCGATGACGTGCTCGGCCTGCAGGAGCTGACGGGCGTCATCGATGAGCTCCACTGGCTCGCCGACCACGGCGCACACGGCACGATCGTGCTGCCGCTGGCCCGCTTCGCCACGCTCCACGACGCACTGGTCGACTGGCTCAGCGAGCTGGACGAGCGCGGCTGGGGCCGTGAGGCCGAGCTCGCGGACCGGCCGATCGCCGCGGGGCTGACGGGCCCGATGGCGTCACTGCGCGCCGACGCCGTACAAGCAGTGCTTGCCGGTACCACCCAACCGCACTAGCGCGTGTGGTTGGGGCCCCGCGCGGTATCGCTCCCTCTCGTGCGACGACACGGTTGCCGTGTCAGCTGCCGCCTCCTCGAGGGCCGTACCGCACGTGTCCCTCCTCGGCGCTGGTGCTCAGCGGCGGTGCCGTACGTCACCGAGCGAGCGGCCAAGCGAGCGAGGGGAGCGATACGGCGGCGACGCAACCACCAGCGCTACGAGCGGGCGAGGTCGGCTGCGAGCGCGAGCGTGACCTCCAGTGCTTCGGCAACCGTGCCGTAGTCGAGGTTCTCGGCGGTGTCGCTCATCTGGTGGTAGTTCGACAGCTGCTTGGCGTGGTCGAACGACACCAGCGTCGTCACCGAGTAGCCGGCGCGCGCCATCAGCACCGAATCCGTCGATGACGTGGCGCGGGCACCGCGGCGGAGCAGGACGCCGGCCTTCTCGGCTGCCTCCGACACCTGATCGCGGAACGCCGGGTCCGGGTAGTCCTCCATCACGATCGGTCCTTCACCCTCGAGCATCACCAGCTGCGGTGAACCGATCGTGTCGAGGTTCAGCACCTTGGTGGAGTCCAGCGGCAGCTCATCACGATGGTCTGCAAGGAAGCCGTAGATCCCGCCCTGGCAGACCTCCTCGGCGCCGCAGCTGACAAGCAGGACGCGGACACCATCCAGCGGCTCTTCCGCCAGACGCTCGGCGGCCGCGACGAGCACGGCGCACGCCGACAGGTTGTCGTTGGCGCCCGGCACGATGCGATTGCGCGCGATGTCGCCGAGTGACGCCGTCGCGAGCGCCCCGAGCCCGATACCCAAGCGCGTCAGGACCTTGCTGTGCAGCAGCGAGCCGAGCCCGACGAGCGTCGGGCCGGAGATCACGGCGAGCCACATCGGCGGCGCCGTGTCGGTGCGCGCGATCAGGCCGGGGAAGCGCTCTGCCATCGCGTAGCCCAGCGCCTGGTTGAAGATGAAGCCGGTCGGCGCCGCGTCATGGTGGGCGAGCACGACGAGCGTCTGCGGTGCGTCGTCGGCACCAACGCGCGCGACGACGTTCTGGGTCCTCTGCGGCCGCGTGAAGAGGCGCCGCATGACCCGCGGCCCGTTGGAGCAGTCATCGGCAATCGCGGCGGCCATCGCCAGACCGCCGACCGCGGCAAGCGGGCGCAGCTTCGGGTTGCGCAGTGCTGCGGCACCCAGCCCGGTCGCGACCGCGCAGGCCGACGCGATCAGCGGTGCGAATCCCGGCTGGTAGTCGACCGTCTCCACCTGCACATCATCAGCGCCGGCGGCCTTCAGGCGCTGTCCCAGCCAGCTGGCGGCCTCCGCCTCACCAAGCGAGCCGGGGCCCCGCACGATCGGTGCGAGCCGCTCCACCACTTCACGGAGCGTTGAGATCGAGCGGCGGTCATCGGCAACAGCGGTCATCGCCGGGGATGATAACCGTTCGGTCGAACGACCGAGAGTTTTCACTGCGCGATGCGGCACACTACGCCCACCCCATGGCCGATCTTGCGCCCGGAACGATCTTTGCCGGCTGCCGCATCGACGGTCTGCTCGGCCGTGGCGGCATGGGCGTCATCTATCGCGCGACGGAACTGCGACTCGGCCGCGAAGTCGCACTCAAGCTGATCTCCCCCGGCCTTGCCGACGAGGCGATGCGCACACGCTTCGAGCGAGAAGCACGCCTGGCCGCCGCGATCGAACACCCGAACGTCGTACCGATCTACGGGGCCGGTGAAGAGGACAACGTGCTGTACCTCGTCATGCGCCTCGTCCAGGGCACGGACCTCGGCGCACTGCTCAAGGCCCACGGCCCGTTGCCTGCGCCGCGCGCCGCTGCCGTCGTCGCGCAGCTGGCAAGCGCTCTCGACGCCGCGCACGCGGCAGGTCTGGTGCACCGCGACGTCAAGCCCGGCAACGTGCTGGTCGGCGATGACGACCACGTGTATCTGACGGACTTCGGCATCACGCGGATCGAGGACGCCCACACGCGGATCACCGACTCCGGGGGCTGGATCGGCACGGTCGACTACATGTCACCGGAACACCTGCGCGGCGAGCCGACGGACGCCCGCAGTGACGTCTACTCGCTCGGCTGTGTCCTGCACGCGGCCTTGACCGGAAGGCCGCCGATGCGGCGCACCACGATCGCCGCAACGATCCAGGCGCACCTCAACGACGCGCCGCCGCGTGCGTCGCTGACGGCCGGCGTGCCGACGTCGTTCGACGCCGTCGTCGCGCGCGCGATGGCCAAGGACCCTGCCGAGCGGTACGCGTCCGCCGGCGCGCTCGCGAACGCGGCGATCGCGGCCGGCGCCGACAGCAGCCTCGATGCCACCGCCGTCGCACTACCGGTCGCGACGATCGCCGCTGCAGATGAACCGGCGACGCATGCCGTGGGCGGGTCAGACACCGCGTTGACCACGGTGCACAGGCCGTCACGCGAGCAGACCGCGACGGTGGTCGCTGCCGCCGCCCCGCAACGGCCGACCGCGATCCCGATCCGGCAGGCCTCAGGGCGGCGCCGGCGCCGCGCCGTGATCGCCGCCGTGTCCGTGGCGCTGCTCGGCGGCGGCGCCTGGGCGCTGCTCCGCCCGAGTGACCGGGTGAGCGGGCCGATCACGGAGGTGGAGGTGCGCGGCGCCGTCAATGCCTTCGCAAGCGCCTATTCACACGAGGACGCTGCCGCTCTGCGGCAGGTGCTGTCGCTTGACGTGCAGCGCGCGGCCCCCGACGCACGGCAGAACGGGCGCGCGGCGGTGCTGGCGGAGTACGAGCGCCAGTTTGCGCAGATGGCGGTCCGCGGCTACGCCGTGCGCGAGCTGGCGATCAGGGCGGGCGACGTTGGCCGCGCGCAGGGCGAGTTCCGCGTCACGCGATCAGGCGCAGCCGCGTTGACCGGAACGATCACCTTTGCGGTCGTGCGGCGCGGCGGCAAGCCGGCGATAGCGCTGCTCGCGACCCAACCGCGTCCGAGCTAGCAGCTGCGCGCGACGTCGACGACGACGGTCGAGCCGACGTCCACCGTGCTGCCGGCGCTCGGCTCGGTCTTGCAGACGCGGACGCGGCCACCGAAGAGGTCGTCGAGGAAGTCGCCTGTGTCCTTGGTCTGCGGACGGAGTCCGAGCTCCGTCAGCCGCTGCTCGGCCTCGCTCGGCGGCGCGTCCGCAAGATCGGGGATGACGACGGTCACGGGACGCCGCACCCGCAGTGCCGCCACGGCCGGCGTGCGCCGCGGCGCCTCCGCGAGCACGTCGATCAGGGTGGTGCCGTCGCCAACCGCAACGCTCGCGCTGAACGTGGCGCCGCTGCGCGAGACGCCGCGACCCTCCACCAACACGGTGGCGCCGGCCGGCGCAACGCGACCGCGGACCGTCACAGCATCACCGCGGACGATCGCTCCGTCGGCCGGAGCGCTGATCGTCAGCTGTACGCGGCCGATCACCTTCGGCGGCGAAGACCCGCATCCCGCCGCACCGAGAGCGGCGAGGCAGGTGCCGGCGAGCAGCACTCGCGCGCCCGGCGTCACGACGGTGGCGAGACGTCCCACAGCCGGACGGTCCGCGTGCCGCCGGCGACCGCGCGCTGCCATGGGCCGTCCCCCTCAAGTTCCAGGCCGCGGTCCAGCAGCAGGCCGGCCAGCGTGCGAGCCTCGCTGCGCGGTTGCGCGGGAGCCAAATAGGAGCGATCGGCCCGACCGCTCAACGCGCTGGTGAAACGCTCCGTGACCTCCACGATCGCGTCGGGTTCCAGCGCCATGCTCAGCTGGGATTCTGGCTCTGCGGCAGGCACAGCCGGAAGCGTTGCAGGTCGCTGGTGGTTCTGCCTACTGCTGGCCGCAGACCGGCCAAGGCGAGGTGCCCTCGGCGCGGTAGAGGCGCAGAGCGCGCCGATCCTGCTCGGACTCGCTGGCTTTCGCCGGGTCGCCCTTGCCACCGATCGAGCGCCAGGTGGCACGGTGGAACTGGTACTTGCCGCGGTAGAGCCCGTTCGACGAGATGGCGGTCGGGTCGCCGCCGGACTCGCACTCGGCGATCTGCTCCAGAATCGCGGGGATCTTGACCGTGGAGGCCTTGGCCTCGGCCTTCGACGGCGGCGTCGGCGACGCGCCGCCGGTCGCGGCGTAGTCGGGCGCGGCTGCTGCGCCGGTCGCGAACGAGCCTGCGACGAGCAGGCTCACAACCATCACGGTGATGCGGGCGCGCACGGATCTGCGCTGAAAATCGGTAGACACTGCAACTCCTGGCTCTTGTGCCTACGGGGTGAGCTGTCGGGCTCGTGCGAAGAGCTGCACGTCACCGGGAGTACCCAGTGATTGGCCCCAAGGACTGCTATTGCAGCCCAATCCCGTTTCCGGGTGGTTCCCCCGTTCCACGATCACCGGAGTGATCGAAGACTCGGCTTGGTCATTCGCGGGGAACCGTAGCACGAAGCGAACAGGTGTACGTGTGCGCCCGGTCACGTACGCCCGAAGGCGTCGTGCGGCGCTGCTGCCGGCGCCGCGGCACCGTGACGGGCCGCGAGCCACAGCCACGTGCAGGCGTTCCAGAGCAGCGCTGCCACGACCACATGCGCCCAGACCAGCGCGGCCGGGTAGTCGTAGACGTGGTACTGCAACTGGCCGATCACGCCGGCGACGGCAACGAGCAGGCAGAGCGCCGTCAGCGGCGCCGTCAGAGCCGTGATCGAGCGGGCACGCGCGTACAGCCAGGCAGCGACCGCGACGACGCCGAAGACCGCCGCCAGCCGCGCGTGGATCATCACCATCGTCGGGAAGCTGTCAGCACCGAAGACCGACAGGCGTTGCACGACGTCGCCCGTCCCCTGGCCGCCGGCGTACGGGCCGCTGGCCGTCACCAGCGTGCCGAGGGTGATCACCGCCGCGCCGGAGATTGCCAGCCCGCGGACCGCGCGGGAAACCCGCTGATCGGCAACGCCTTCGTCGGCGGCGCCCGCAGCTTCCTGGCGCAGTCGCCAGACGAGGATCACGCACAGGGTCAGCGACACCATCGAGAGCAGGTAGTGGCCGCTGACCGTCGTCCAGTTCAGATCGGTCCATACGGCAATCGCACCGAGTAGCGCCTGGGCGGCAACGAGTCCGAGCAGCCACTTGCTCAGCGTTCGGTAATCGCGGCGACGGTCCGGCTGCAGCCAGGCAAAGATGAGGCAGGCGAGGGCGGCGAGCGTCACCGGCGTCGTGATCAGGCGATTGCCGAACTCGATGTACGCGTGGCCGTTCTGTGGCGTCAACGACTGGTCTGAGCAGTTGGGCCAGTTGCTGCAGCCGAGACCGGAGCCCGTCAGCCGGACGCCGGCGCCGGTCGCCACGATCAACGTGAAGAGGCCGAGCGCCACCCAGGCGGAGATCTGCAGCGGACGTCGCTCTTGTGGGTGCTCGAGGCGGAAGCGCTCGAGACGTTCGCGCAGCCTGGAGGTCAGGGCCGAGATCAGTCGAAGGGACATCAGCGCCGAAGGATGGCAGGCGCCGGCTCGTCCGGGACGCCGAGTCGTCCCACCGCGAACGGGTCGCGCTTGCCGCGCTGCGCCGCATTGACGACAGCGAGCGTGAAGCCGGCGTCCCGCGCTGCCTGGCGCGTGGCGTCGTCGACGTCGACGCCGGGCACGCCGAACGGGTAGGCGAACTGCGTCGGTCGTGCGCCGAGCCAGCGCTCGAGATCGTCGGCGCTGCCGCGCAGCTCCTCCAGACGCGTCGCGGGATCGGTGAACGCCAGGCTGAGGTGGTGGCGGCCGTGTGCCTGGACGTCGAACGGTCCGGCCGCCGCGAGCTGCTGCAGCTCAGCGACGGTCATCGGCCGGTCACGCTCGGGCGACGGTCCGGCGTCGCCCGCCCAGGCGCGGACCGTCTTGACGGCATCGGCGACCTGGTCCGCCGGGAGCGGCCGCAGCGCTGCATGCAGCTGGGTCAGCAGCGGCGCCTGCGGCGAGCCGGGGGTCGGCCGCCAGCTGCGGTTGCCGGTCGGCAGCTCCAGCGTCAGCGGTCCTGGATCGCCGCCGGCGAGCGCCTTGGCGACCGACCGCTCGACCGTGTCCCACCAGTAGCCCTCGCCGGAGGCGATCTGTCCGGTCGAGGCGAACAGCGTCGCCGGAACACCGGTGCGCTCGAGGATCGGCAGCGCGTTGACCAGGTTGTCGACGTAGCCGTCATCAAAGGTCACGGCGACGGCGTCGGGACCGGCGGTTCCGGCGGCGACCGCCGCCAGCGATGCCGGGCGGAACGCGCGCGCCAGCAGCTCCATCTGCGCGGCGAAGTGCTCCGGCGTGACGGAGACGCCGAGTGGGTCGTCGGGCAGCTCACAGACGCGGTGGTACAGCAGGACGAGACCGGCGTGCCGGTGCGGCCGCCGCAGCCGCGCTGCGCGGGCGCGCAGCGG
>Ga0209023_10006188_pt1 | contig 12737 bp, 13 predicted proteins | sample LakOneMetagenome_FD_187468 | JGI IMG/M metagenome (GOLD analysis project Ga0209023, IMG submission 187468) | Freshwater and sediment microbial communities from Lake Erie, Canada (SPAdes) (version 2) | ecosystem: Environmental > Aquatic > Freshwater > Lentic | place: Lake Erie, Canada... | reverse complement strand
ACGAGAAGCTGGACCCGTGGATGTCCGCGATCCATGACGCGATCGTGGCCCTCACCGACCAGCGCAGCGCCCACGACGCACACCGCATGGTGGACGAGCTGGTCGGACGCAACCAACTCTCCCTGGAGTCCGTCACCTTCCTGCGCGGCCGCAGCCTGCACCGCCAGATCGTGGTCGTCGACGAAGCGCAGAACCTGGAGCCGACCACGCTGAAGACAGTGCTGACCCGCATCGGCGAGGGCACGAAGGTGATCTTCACCGGCGACACCAGCCAGATCGATGCGCCCTACCTGGGTGAGTCGAACAACGCGCTGGCCGTGCTGATCCAGGCCTTCGGCGGCCAGCGCTGCTTCGGCCACGTCACGCTCACCGCGTGCGAGCGCAGCACCGTCGCCAGCCTCGCCGCCGAACTGCTGTAGCCGACGCCTCAGCCATCACCGTCACGGTGCCGCCCCGAGCGAACGACCGGGAGGCTCCGTCAGATCTCCGTCGATCGTGTCCGCCACGACCCATCCGCGCCCGGTTCGGCACCGAACGAGATACGACGTCGCGCACCGTCGCTTGACATTGCCGACATGATTTAGTAGTAAATGAATCTCGCATGCGAACTCCCGGAGGGATCGACTCGATGAGTGCCGCCGAACTGCTGGTCTGCCTGCCCCCGCTGGTGACCGATGCACACTGGATGGACGCTGCCGCGTGCAAGGGGCACACCCCGCTCTTCTTCCCGCCGAAGGCCGAACGCCCCCAGGCACGAGGCCGGCGCGAGAACAAGGCACGGCGCATCTGCCAGAGCTGCCCGGTCCTGGAGGACTGCCGCAGCTACGCCCGCGCCAACCATGAGTACGGCTTCTGGGCCGGGGAGAGCGAGGAGGACCGGCACCTCGCCGGCTTCACGGTCTCTGCGCCGATCGGCGTGCGCGCCCGCGGGCTGCGCGCCTGACGGCTCCGCGCGTGGAGGCCGACGGGAAGCATCCGGCCTGATACGCCCGGCTGCCACCCGCACTAGGGTTCGGTCATGCCCATCGATGTCGTCACCAGCTTCATCAGCGCCATCGAGCGCTTGGACCTCGAGCACGCGCTCACACATCTCACCGATGACTGCGAGTACGACAATGTGCCGATGGGCAAGGTCTTCGGTCGCGACGCAGTACGCGAGACGCTGGCACCCTTCCTCGCCCGGTACGAGGAGGTCGAGTGGGTCATCCTCCAACAGGCGGCCTCCGGCACGCTCGACGAGGGTGTGGTGCTCAACGAGCGCATCGACCGCTTCCGCGCCGGCGACCGCTGGGTGGAGATTCCGCTCGCCGGCGTGTTCAAGATCCGTCATGGTCAGATCTCGCTGTGGCGCGACTACTTCGACCGCGACATGCTGCTGCGGGCGATGACGCCGCAGGCCTGACCCGCCGCGAGCCAGCCACCCGACCGTCACCCCGCCACCGCATCACACCCCTGTCCTAAGGTGCTGCACATGCCCAGTCCCGTCAGCGCCCAGCGGTTCGCCGTGGTCGATGTCGAAACGTCCGGGCTGTCCGTCAAGCGGCACCATGTGCTGCAGGTCGGCGTCGTCGTGGTCGACGGCACGGGTCAGGTGCTCGAGCGCTGGAGCAGCCTGGTGGCACCCCGGTTCCGCTGGTGGTACCGCGTCGGCCCCACCGAACTGCACGGCATCCACCGGCGCGATCTGCGTCACGCCCCGCCGGCACCCCAGGTCATGCAGCAGCTGGCCGCGCTGTTGCAGGGCAGCCGGTTCGTGGCCCACAACGCGCCGTTCGATCTGGCGTTCCTGCGCAAGGTTGCCGCTCGGGTCGGCGTCACGCTGCCGCTCGACGAGCCGATCTGCACGCTGCGCATGTCGCGCCAGCTGGACCCTGACCGCGTGCTCTCCCACCGCCTGGCGGACCTCTGCTCGCGCTACGACATCCAGCTGGTGCGCCCCCACGATGCACTGGCCGACGCAGATGCCACCGCGGCCGTGCTGCCCCACCTGCTGCAGGCCCACGGCATCGAGACGACGGATCAGTTGCCGTCGCTGCCCGCGGCCTCGTAGCGGTCCAGCAGCGCCCGGGCGGCGTCCGCACCCAAGCCCACCCACTCCGGTGGCGACAGCACCACCGCGTCCGCACCCAGCCGTAGCAGCAGGTCGCGCAACCAGCGCTCGCTGGCCACCGACACATCGATCACCCATCCGTCGCCGTCTGCCGTGACCGACTTGGTCGGGTACCGCTCGGCGACCCAACCGCCGCTGGCCGGGACACGCAGCCGGGCGACTGGAAGGTCGTCGTCGGCAAACCAGTCGTCGCCGCCGGGCACCTCGACGTGACGTGGCGGATCGATCGTGCCGGTCGGCTCGAACGCCTCGATCCGGTCGATGCGGAAGATGCGGTCCTCGCCGCTGAGGCCGTCATCGGCCATCACGTACCAGAAGCCACCGTCGACGAACACCTTGCGCGGAGTGATCTCGCGGTCCGTGTGCCGATCTGCAGCAGGCGACCAGTAGCGGATGCGCAGCCGCGCACCGGTGGCGGCAGCGTCGGCCACGGCCTGCGTGGCGGGCGGCGGCGGGGTTTCCACGACCACGCCGTCGTCGCCCAGGACCGCTGCCAGCTTGCGCAGTGCTCGCGCCAGTGCACCATCGGCGTCGGCGCCCGGTAGCTGCATCGCGACACGTGCTGCGGCCAGCAGGGCGAAGCCCTCGGGGGCGGTCAGCCGCAGCGGCTTGGTGAACAGCCGTGGCACACCGGCGAACACCATGCCCTCGTCGATGAACACGTCGACCATCTCGTCGACGAAGGGCGGCAGGCCGCACATCGCTGCGAGCTCCAGGTCCTTGACCAGTTCCGCCTCGGTCAGCTCGAAGCGATCACACATCTCCGTGACCGAGACCTCGCCACGCTCCATCAGCCACGGCAACATCACCAACAGCCGGCGGAGACGATCACCGGTCGGGCGGGGCCCACGACGCGCCGCGCTCATCGTGCAGCCGCCAGGGCTTGCAGCCACTGCACCACCGAGGCCCGCACGTCGGGCGGCGACAGCACCTCGGCGTGGGTGCCCAGGCCGAACAGCCACGACCGGAAGGCATCGAGGTTGGCACACGGCACCTCGACCACGACCGCACCGTCGGCATGTCGATCGGTCACTGCCTCGGGGCCCAACTCCTGCTCGATCGCGGTCGCCCGCTGCTGGTCGACCAGCACACGGGCACGGGCCGCCGGCTCGTCGCCGAGCAGCTTCGGGTCCGACGGGAAGGTGGCCCGTGCGTCGAAGTCGGCCGGCCGCTCGAACGCGCCCGCAGTACCGACCACCGGGTCGCCTTCGATGCGATCGACGCGGTACGTGCGGATCTCGTCGCGGTCGACGTCGTGCCCGATCACGTACCAGTAACGCTCACGGAGCAACAGCGCGTACGGCTGCAACCGCCGCGGCGAACCGTGATAGCCGAAGGCGATCTCGGCTCGGGTGGCCGTCGCCTCGCGCAGTGTCGGCAGCACCGGCAGCTCCGGGATGTTGGCCACCACCACCGGGGCGGACTCGCGGTCGCCGCCCAGCTTCAACAGGCCGAACTGGGCGTCGGCCAGGCGCGCTGCCGCGACCGCCAGCTGCAGCGCAGCCTGTTCGTCCGGCGCGAGGTGGAGGTCGGCCAGTTCATAGCGGCCGCGGTCGATGCGGTAGGCGGTGCGCCCGGCGTCGGTGCCGCCGAGGACCTCGGTCTCCAGCGGCACCCCGATCTCGCGCAGCATGGCCTTGTCGCGTTCGAACGCGCCGCGCATCGCCACCTCGCCCGCCGGGTACTGCCCCGCCAGCGAGTCGACGATCTGCTCCTGCGTCAACGGCGAGCGCGTCTCCATGAGCAGCGCCACCAGGTTGGTGATCCGCTCGAGCGCGTCGGCCATTCAGCGACCGGCCTGGTAGTCGTAGAAGCCGCGGCCGGTCTTGCGGCCCAGCAGCCCGGCCTCGACCATGCGCGACAGCAGCGGCGGCGAGGCATACAGCGGCTCCTTGAACTCCGCGTACAGGCTGTCGGCGACGGCCATCGTGGTGTCCAGGCCGATCAGGTCCGTCAGGTGCAGCGGGCCCATCGGGTGACCGCAACCCTCGATCATGCCGGCGTCGATGTCCTCCGCCGATGCGAAGCCGCTCTCCATCATGCGGATCGCCGACAGCAGGTACGGGATCAGCAGCGCGTTCACGATGAACCCGGCGCGGTCCTTGCTGCGGATGACCCGCTTGTGCAGCACCTCACTGGCGAACGCGTTGGCGCGCTCGGTGGTCTCCGGCGAGGTCAGCAGCGACGTGACCAGCTCGACCAGCTTCAACACCGGCACCGGATTGAAGAAGTGGATCCCGATGACCTGTTCGGGCCGTTGGGTGGCGATGCCCAGCTTCATGATCGGGATCGAGCTGGTGTTGGTGGCGAGGATCGCATTCGGGTCGGTGACCACCTTGTCCAGCCGGCGGAACACATCCGTCTTCAACGCCTCGTCCTCGATCACGGCCTCGACGACCAACTGGCGATCCGCGAGCTCTGCGTAGTCGGTCGTGAACGACACCCTCGCGATCGCCGCATCGCGTTCGCCCTCGGTGATCTTGCCGTTGCGCAGGCCACGGTCGATGCTGCCCACGATGCGAGCCTGACCACGCTCGCAGGCCTCCGCGTTGACCTCCAGGACCGTGACCGACAGCCCGGCCTTGGCGCACACTTCCGCAATGCCGGAGCCCATCAGGCCTGCGCCGACCACTCCCACTCGTTCGATTTCCATCCTCCTACTCTGCCGCATCACACGAGCACATGGTGCACAGCGCCGTACCCTGTGCGGGTGACATCGCTCGCCCGCCTCCCCCGGCCGTCTGCCAGCCGCCTTGCGGTGCGCGTGACCCCCGACGCCCTGCGCCAGATCCGCGGCGGCCATCCGTGGGTGTACGAGACGTCCATCGACACCATCAAGGGCGCCGACACGGCCCAGCCCGGCGACCTGGCCGTCATCTTCGACGACGACCGGAAGTTCACGGCCATCGGCCTCTACGACCCGGCCAGCCCGATCCGCATCAAGGTCATCCACCAGGGCAAGCCGGCCACGGTCGATCATGCCTTCTGGGTGCGCAAGATCGCCGACGCGTTGGAGCGGCGGCGCCAGCTGATCGACAGGCCGGAGCCGAACGTCACCACCGCCTATCGCTGCATCAACGGCGAGAACGACGGGTTCCCCAGCCTGATCCTCGACCGCTACGACCGCACGCTGGTGCTCAAGCTGTACAGCACGATCTGGGTGCCGCACCTTGCGGACCTCGTGCCGGCGATCAACGAGGAGTTCCACCCCGACGCCCTCGTCGTGCGGTTCTCCCGCAACATCGACGTCGACGGTCTGCATGGCCTGGAGGAAGGCGAGGCGTTGATCGGGGTGTCGCCCGACCAGCCGGTGATGTTCCTGGAGAACGGCCTCACGTTCGAGGCCGATGTCGTGCACGGCCAGAAGACCGGTCACTTCCTCGACCAGCGCGAGAACCGCGCGTTCGTGCGCCGCATCACCGACGGTTGCCGGGTGCTCGACATGTACGCCAGCACGGGTGGCTTCTCCGTCTACGCCGCGGCCGGTGGCGCCCACGAAGTCGTCGCGGTCGACCTCAGCGAGCCCACGCTCGCCGTCGCCAGTCGCAACATCGACCACAACCGTGGCCTGCCGGAAGTGGCCGCGTGCACGTTCCGCCCGATGAAGGCCGATGCGTTGGAGGCCCTCAACCGCCTCATCCGGGCCGGCGAGAAGTTCGACGTTGTCATCGTCGACCCGCCCTCGTTCACCCCCCGCCAGGCCAGCGTGGAGCGTGCACTCACGCAGTACGCGTTGCTCACCACCAAGGCCGTCAAGCTGGTGCGGCCAGGCGGCGTACTCGTGCAAGCCTCCTGCAGCAGCCGTGTCGGCGCGGACGAGTTCCACTCCACGGTCTCGCATGCAGCCGCCCAGGCCGGGCGCCCGCTGGAAGAGTTCCGCCGCACCGCCCACGCCGTCGATCACCCGATCACCTTCCCGCAGGGCTCGTACCTGAAGGCCGTTTTCGCCCACGTCCCCTGACGTCGACGACGTCGGGCAGACTGGCGGGATGAACCCGTTCTCGACCGACCGTTCCGGCCAGACCCGCCCGATCTCCCGCAGAGTGTTCCTGGCGGGTGCGGCGGCCGTGGTCGTCGCGGCTTGCAGCAGCGACTCGACCGCCGATCCGGCGACGACCGCGCCGGGCACGACCGGCAGCGCCGCACCCGACACCACCACACCGACCAGCGAGACCACCCCGGCCACCGACGCCCCGGCCACCACCTCCACGCTGGCGCCGGTCGACCTCAGCGGCGACCCGTTCACGCTCGGCGTGGCCTCGGGCGATCCCGACGCGAGCAGCGTCGTGCTCTGGACACGGCTGGCACCGAACCCGCTGCAGGGTGGCGGCATGCCGGCGGACGACTACACGGTCGTGTGGGAGGTCAGCGGCACGCAGGACTTCGCAGAGATCGTCGCCACCGGCACCGAGACGGCCGTGCCCGCACGCGGTCACAGCGTCCACGCGATCGCCAACATGGACCAGGGCGAGTGGTACTACCGCTTCCGCGTCGGCCAGTACACCAGTCCGGTCGGCATGACCCGGCCGGCACCCGCCGCCGGCGCGGCCGTGGACACCGCCCGCTTCGTGGTGGCCAGTTGCCAGAACTACTCCGACGGGTACTACGCCGCCCACCGCGACATCGCCGAGCAGGCGCCGGACTTCACGGTCTGGCTGGGCGACTACATCTACGAGGGCGGCGGGCTGCCGTTCTCGCCGAACATCACCGAGCGCGAACACATCGGCGACGAGCCCACCACGCTCGAGGCCTACCGCAACCGCTACAGCCAGTACAAGAGCGACCCGAACCTGCAGGCGTCGCATGCAGCCTGCCCGTGGTTCATCATCTGGGACGACCACGAGGTCGAGAACAACTACGCCGCGCTGGACCCGCAGGATCCTGCCGACGCGGCAGCGTTCCAGGAGCGTCGCTTCGCCGCCTACCAGGCCTGGTGGGAACACCAGCCGGTCCGGCTGGAGCCGCCGGTGGCCGCTGACCAGGAGTACCGCATCTACCGTGACGCCCAGTGGGGCAACCTCCTCGAACTCGCCCTGTTGGACGGTCGGCAGTACCGCACCGACCAGGCGTGCGGCGACGCCACGCTCAGTCTCGACCCGCCCTGCCCGGCGACCACGGACCCGCAGCGCACGATGCTCGGCGCCGAGCAGGAGACCTGGCTGCTGGACACGCTGAGCGCGTCGACCGCGACATGGAACGTCATCGGCAACCAGGTCATCCTCGCCGACGCCACGTTCAACGGTGCCGTGTTGAACTACGACCAGTGGGACGGTTACCCCGTCGAACGGGCACGGGTGCTGCAGGCCTTCGCCGACCGCCAGATCCCGAACCTGGTCGTCGTCACCGGCGACATCCACCTCGCCGCCGTCGCCCAGCTGCGGGCCGGCGACCGCGGTACGGGCACACCGGTGGGCGTGGAGTTCGTCACCACGTCGATCAGCTCCGATGGGTTGATCGGCGACAACCTCACCGATGTCCTGAAGACGTTCCCCGATCTCGTGGACGCCGAACTCGCCCATCGTGGTTACAGCCTGCACACCGTGACCGCCGACAAGTGGACCGCGGAGTACCGCAGCGTCACCGACGTGGACGACCCGAACAGCGCGGTGACCACGTACGGCACCTATGTCGTTGCCGCCGGCTCGAACACGGTCGCCAAGGCCTGATGACGGTTGCGTTGATCGTCGTCGGCAGCATCGCCGCATCGGTGGTGTTCGCTGCCGTCCTGGTGACGCTGCTCAAACGGGTCGCGGTGAAGGTGACCGCCGACGCGCTCGCCGACCCGGCGGTGGCAGGCGCGATCACCGTCGCACCGGCCCTGCTCGGCGGCCTGCACATGGTCGGCGGCCGCCGCACACGGGGCAACGGCGTGCTCGCACTGCACCGCGACCGGCTGACGTTCGTGCTCGGCACGCCGCGTCGCTCGATCGACATCCCGCTGGCGCCGATCACCGACGTCGAGGTCTCGAAGGTGCTGCGCACCCCGGGCCGGTACGTCCGCCAGCTGCGCCCGTGGCTGATCGTCCGCTGGCCGGCACCTGAGCTGGGCGAGACAGGAGCCGTCGCCGGCTTCATGATCGCCGACCCTCAGCGGTGGGCGCAGGCGATCAGGCCGAACGATTGGCGCGATACCACCGGATGAGCGCGCTGGTCGACGAGTCGTGCTGCGGCTCGTCGCCAGCGGTCAGCTCGGGGGTGATGCGGTTGGCCAGCGCCTTGCCCAGTTCCACGCCCCACTGGTCGAAGCTGTTCACGCCCCAGATCGCGCCCTGCACGAACACGATCTGCTCGTACAACGCGATGAGCTGACCCAGTACGTTCGGTGTGAGGCGCGGCGCCAGGATCGTGGTGGTCGGCCGGTTGCCGGGGAACACACGGGCCTGCTGCTGATGCGCCGGGATGCCCTCGGCCACCACTTCCTCGATCGTCTTGCCGAACGCCAACGCCTCACCCTGGGCGAACAGGTTCGCCATCAGCAGGTCGTGCTGCGCGAGCAGCGGGTGGTTCGGTTGCGCGAAGCCGATGAAGTCGATCGGCACCAGGCGGGTGCCCTGGTGCAGCAGTTGGTAGAACGCGTGCTGGCCGTTGGTGCCCGGCTCGCCCCACACGATCGGCCCGGTCGTCGTCGTGACCGGGCTGCCGTCCAGGTGCACGCGCTTGCCGTTGCTCTCCATGTCCAGCTGTTGCAGGTAGGCGGCGAAGCGGCGCAGTTCGTGCGCGTACGGCAGGACGGCCTTCGTTTCCGCGCCGAGCACGTTGTGGTACCAAATGCCCAGCAGGCCCATGATCAGCGGTGCGTTCTGCGCAGCGGGGGCAGTGCGGAAGTGGGTGTCGATGGTGTGGAAGCCGGCCAGGAACTGGTGGAACTGGTCCGGGCCGATGGCGATCATCAGCGACAACCCGATGGCGGAGTCGACCGAGTAGCGGCCACCCACCCAGTCCCAGAAGCCGAACATGTTGGCCGTGTCGATCCCGAACTCGGCGACCTTCTCGGCGTTGGTGCTGACGGCCACGAAGTGCTTGGCGACTGCATCGTCGCCCAATGCAGACGTCAACCAGCGGCGGGCTTCGCTCGCGTTGGTGATCGTCTCGATCGTGGTGAACGTCTTGGAGCTGACGACGACCAGGGTGGTGGCCGGGTCCAGGTCGGCCAGGTTGGAGGTGATGTCGGCGCCGTCGACATTGCTGACGAACCGGCATGCAAGGCCGGCCTGACCGAAGGCCTCGGTGGCGAGAGAGGCCATGGCGGGCCCGAGGTCGCTGCCGCCGATGCCGATGTTCACGACCGTGGCGATCCGCTGACCGGTGGCGCCGACCCATTGGCCGCTGCGCACCTGCTCGGCGAACGCCGCCATCCGGCCGAGTACCTCGTGCACGTCGGGCACGACATTGCGGCCATCGACCAGCACGGTCGCGTCCGCAGGTGCGCGCAATGCCGTGTGCAGTACTGCACGCTGCTCGGTCGCGTTGATCTTCTCGCCCTGGAACATCGCCTCGCGATGAGCCGCCACCCCGGCAGCGACAGCGACTGCCTGCAGCGCGGCCAACACGCCGTCGTCGATCAGGTGCTTCGAGTAGTCGATGCGCAGGTCGCCGGCAGTGACGACGTACCGCTCGGCGCGCGACGGGTCGGTGGCGAACAGATCGCGCAGGTGGGCGGGCGGCGGCGTGGCCTGCAGCGCAGCCCACTCGGGGGTGGTCGTGATGTCCATGCGCGACTGACGCTATCTGGCGTCGTCGACCGGGGTCGCTGCACCGAGCAGTGACGCAGCAGCGGTGTCGACCACCACGACCGTGGCGGTGCGCCGCACCCGCTGGATCGGCAGGGCAGCATCGCCCAGCAGCCATCGCTGGAGCGGGTCCGCCTTCGCCGCGCCCGGTGCCAACACCAGGCGATGCCGTGCGCCGTTGACGACCGTGGGCGTGAGCGTCATGCGGACGAAGCCGTTGTACACGCCGCTGAGTGCCACCGATTCGGTCGCGTCGATGACGTCGTCACCCGGCGGCCAGGAGGCGGTGTGGCCGTCATCGCCCATGCCCAGGTGGACGACGTCGAAGCGGTCCGGCAGGCCGGCGCCGTAGCGACGAGCGGCCGCACGCAGATCCCGCGAGGTGACGGCCATCCGGTGGACCTGGCGCGGCCCGAGCGGCAGCGCGGCGAGCAGGTGTGCGTTGCGAGCCGGGTCGTCGTCGGGGGCGACTCGCTCGTCGACCTGCCACAACCTCACCGAGGGCCACGGCACATCCGCCACCGCCAACGCAGCGAACATCAACGCCGGCGTGCTCCCGCCACTGACCGCAATCGTGGCCGCGCCCCGCCGCCGAACGGCGTTGCGCAACTGGCGTGCCACCCAGCTCGCGGCGTCTTCGGCAGCGGACTGCGGGTCGGCGGCGACACGGATCTCCATGCCGCGAGCCTGCCAGATCAGAGGCGTTGCAGGAACGACACGACCGGGCCCGTGAACGCATCGTTGCGGTCACCGGCGACCATGTGGTGGGCATCGCGCACGTCGACGTACTCCGCGTGCGGCACGATCTGCAGGAACTCCTGCGCAGTCTCCTCGCTGACCACGTCGCTCATCCGGCCACGGACGAGCAGGACCGGCAGCGTGAGACGGCGAGCGTGCTCGACGAAGATGTCGATGTGGGTGCTGGTGCGCGGACGGCGGTCCTCGGTCATGAACGCAGGGTCCCAGTGCCAGCGGTAACGACCGTCCTCGCCCAGCCGCAGGTTGCGCGCCAGCCCGTCGGTGTTCGTCGGCCGCGGTCGATGCGGCATGTACTCCGCCACGGCGTCAGCGGCTTCCTCCAGCGTGGCGAACCCTTCGGGGCGACCGGTCATGAAGTCGACGATGCGCTGGATGCCGGCTGCCTCCGAGCGGTGGGCGATGTCGACCAGGACCAACGCTCGCGCTGCCGGCGGCAGGCCTTCCTCGGCCCTGGTGCCTTCCATCCACATGCCGGTGATGCCGCCCATGGAGGCACCGACCAACGCGGGTTGCCCGAGCGCGGTGCACCACGCCTCCGCGTCCGCACGCATGACGGCCATGCTGTAGTCGCCGGTCGGGTCCCAGTCGCTCTCGCCGTGGCCGCGCAGGTCCGCGCTGACCGCGTAGAACCCGGCCTTCGCCAGCGCGGCGGCGGTGCCGCCCCACGAGTGGCGGGTCTGCCCGCCGCCGTGCAGCAGCAGCACCGATGGATCCGCAGGGTCGCCGTACGCATCGGCCACGAGACCGATTCCGTTGGCACCGGTGCAATGGATCCGTCGCTTCACGATGCCATGGGTAGCACAGCGAGCCCCGGCCACATCGGGTCGAGCCCGGGTCGGTGGCCGTCAGCGACCCGTGAAGTTCGCCGGGCGACGCTCCAGGAAGGCGCGCACACCCTCCCGGTGGTCCTCCGTGCGGAACAGGTCGCCGAGTGAGCGCGACACCCACTCCCCCAGTTCGGTCCAGTTCGGGTCGAGCGCGACTCGCAGACCGGCCTTCAGCCGCTGCACCGCCAGCGGCGGCCGAGCCGCGATCTTCTCCGCCAACGCCAGCGCGGTCGGCAGCAGCTCCGCGTGCGGCACGACGCGGGTGACCAGACCCCAGCGTTCCGCCGTCTCGGCGTCGATCACGTCGCCGGTGAGCAGCATCTCCACCGCGCGTTCGCGGCCGACCAGTTGCGCCAGCCGACCCAGGCCGGCGACGTCGCTGCACAGCCCGCGGAGCACGAACAGTTCACCGAACTTCGCCCGCTCGGACGCGACACGAAGGTCGGCCATCAGTGCCAACTCCATGCCCCACCCGACCGCAGCGCCATTGACGGCGGCGACGATGGGGACATCGGTGTGCAGCAGCGCGTCCGCCGCAGGGGTCAGCCGCGGCTGCACGGCGACCGGCTTGGGGCCGTTGCCGCCGCCCATCACCTCCCGCACGTCGTCACCGCTGCAGAACGCAGGGTCCGCGCCGGTGATCACCAGGCAGCGCGCCGTCGTCGTGCGCACAGCCCGCTCCAGTTCGTCGTAGCTCTGGAACCGGAGGGCGTTGCGCACGTCCGGTCGGTCGATGGTGACCACGTCGACGTCACCCACTCGCTCCACACGCACGTCCGGCTGCACATCTGCCATGTTCGCCTCCTCGTCCCAGCTGCTCGTCCCGTACTGTAGGAAGCGATGAGCACGCTCTCCAGTACTGGGCTCGACGCCCTCAGCCAGCGGATCCAGCAGGAGGTCGAGCACGGCAACGTGACCGCCGCGCAGGTCGCCATCGGGGTGGACGGCAAGGTCGCCCACTTCCAGTCGTTCGGCGTCGCCACGGACGACGACCATTTCGTGATCTTCTCCGCGACCAAGGCCCTGGTCGCGATGGCCCTGCTGCCCCACTTCGCGGACGGCTCGCTGGAGCTCACCACCCCGGTGGCCGCGTACATCCCCGAGTTCGGCCACCACGGCAAGGACGACGTCACCGTGTTGCAGCTGCTCACCATGCAGGGCGGGTTCGCACAGGCCCCGATCGGGCCGGGCGCCTGGGGCACCAGTGAGGGCCGCCGCGGCCAATTCGCGAAGTGGTCGCTGGACTACCCGGCCGGCTCCGCGACCGAGTACCACCCGGTGTCAGCGCACTGGGTGATCGCTGAACTGCTG
>Ga0209023_10006187_pt1 | contig 12737 bp, 5 predicted proteins | sample LakOneMetagenome_FD_187468 | JGI IMG/M metagenome (GOLD analysis project Ga0209023, IMG submission 187468) | Freshwater and sediment microbial communities from Lake Erie, Canada (SPAdes) (version 2) | ecosystem: Environmental > Aquatic > Freshwater > Lentic | place: Lake Erie, Canada | collected... | reverse complement strand
TCGGTGGTGACCAGCGGGCCGGCTGGGATGGGCGTGGCAGCCAGCACAGCTCCGCCGAACAACACCATGCTGCCGGCCACACAGGTGCGAAGCCAGGTGCTCCAGGTAGGCCGTGCGGAGGGATTGCGTGGGGTTGTCATGGGCGTCCTTTTCCTTTGCGTATCTGTGAAGAGATCCTGCGCCGGTGTGCAGCAGGTGAAAGGAATTTAGGGCGCACAGCCCATCTGCCCAACCAACAAGATCGGCTATGAATATGCGTTTTGCGCGCTTGGTTGGACGGGGGTTCTGGACCCCGGCAGATGCTGCCTATAATTGCAGCCTTCGCGGGTGTAGTTCAATGGTAGAACGGCAGCTTCCCAAGCTTCATACGAGGGTTCGATTCCCTTCACCCGCTCCACAGTTTCCTTCTCTTGTCGGCTGACGCCCGCACCGTCAGCGCCAAGCCCAGAGCCTGCCACGCCACCCGCATCAAAGCGGGGCATGACGTGCCAGGCTTTTTTTGTTTTGCGCCTCACCGACCGGCGTACGTCGGCACACCCCCACAGCACCGAACCCGCATCACCGCAGGGCCTTGGCCAGGTACGGCGCCGTGCGGCTGGCCGGGCTCGATGCCACGGCGTGGGGTGTGCCTTGCGCCACGATGCGCCCGCCTTCGTCACCGGCACCGGGGCCCAGGTCGATCACCCAGTCGCAGGCGGCCACCACGCGCATCTCGTGCTCGACCAAGACCACCGTGTTGCCCGCTTCGACCAGGCCATCGAGCTGCGCCAGCAGGCGGTCCACGTCGGCCGGGTGCAGCCCGGTGGTGGGTTCGTCCAGCACATACAAAACGCCCCCGCGCTGCTGCTGGCGCTGCAGCTCCGTGGCCAGCTTGATGCGCTGCGCTTCGCCGCCGCTCAGCTCCGTGGCGGGCTGGCCCAGGCGCAGGTAGCCCAGGCCGATGTCGCGCAGCACGGCCAGCGGGCGCAGCACTTGCGGCTCGTTGGCAAAGACGTCGCACGCCGCATCGACCGTGAGGCCCAGCACATCGGCGATGGACAAGCCATTCCACACAATCTCCAGCGTGGCGGCGTTGTACCGGGCGCCATGGCACGCGGGGCATGGTGCATACACGCTGGGCATGAAGAGCAGCTCCACGCTCACGAAGCCTTCGCCCTCGCAGGTCTCGCAGCGCCCCTTGGCCACGTTGAATGAAAACCGCCCCGCGTCGTAGCGCCGCTTGCGCGCAGCGGGTGTGGCGGCGAAGAGTTTGCGCACGGTGTCGAACAGGCCGGTGTAGGTGGCCAGATTGGAGCGCGGCGTGCGCCCGATGGGCTTTTGGTCCACCTGCACCAGGCGCTTGATGCCTTCGCTGCCGGCGGTCAGGCGGCCCACCGTGGCAGTGGCTGCTGCCAGTGGGATGGGGCCAAAGGCTGCGCCACCTGCAGCCGATGCGTCGGCTGCATCGTCCTCCGGGTCCGTCACCACCGGGCGGCCCAGGTGCGCCGACACCAGCTCCAGCAGGGCTTGGCTGACCAGGCTGGATTTTCCGCAGCCGGAAACACCGGTCACCGCCGTCATGCACTGCAGGGGGAAAGCCACATCCAGGTCTTGCAGGTTGTTGCGCGTGATGCCTTCGAGCTGCAGCCAGCCCCGGGCCTCGCGCGGTGCATGTGCCGGGGCGGTGTCGCCGCTGCCGGCATCGTCGCCATTGCCGTTGCCAAACAGGTAGCGCCGGGTCTGTGACCGCGCCACCTCGGCCAGGCCCGCTGGCGGGCCGCTGTAGAGCACTTCGCCACCACCTTCGCCAGCGGCGGGGCCCACATCCACCAGCCAGTCGGCGCGCTGCATGGTGGCCAGGTCGTGCTCGACCACGAACAGCGAGTTGCCGGAGGCCTTGAGATTTTGCAGGGCCGACAGCAGCGCCTCGCCGTCCGCAGGGTGCAGGCCAGCCGACGGCTCGTCCAGCACGTAGACCACACCGAACAAATGCGACGACAGCTGCGACGCCAGCCGCAACCGCTGCAGCTCGCCCGGCGACAGCGTCGGTGTGGACCGGTCCAGCGACAGGTACCCCAGGCCCAGATCGATCAGCGCCAGCACACGTCGGTGCACCTCTGCCGCCAGGCGCTGGGCAGCCAAAACCTTTTCTTCAGACAACCAGTGCGTGCGGTGCACGTCGGGCGCAGCCGCGTGCGCGTCACTGGTGCCTGGCCGTTTCTTGCGGGTGCGCGTATTGCTGGAACTTTGCGCCGGCTCCCCCTCGCCCAGCCTGCCTTCTGCGGCGGGCTGCAGCAGGTCGGCCAGCGCCTTGAGCGGCAGCTGTGCCAGCGCGGCAATGTCATGCCCGGCAAAGGTGACCGACAGCGCTTCGGGCTTGAGCCGTTTGCCCTGGCACACTGCGCACAGCGTGCCCACCATGTATTGCGCAGCCCGCTTTTTCATCAGCGCGCTCTGGCTGTGGGCAAAGGTGTGCAGCACGTGGCGGCGCGCCCCGGTGAAGGTGCCCATGTAGCTCGGGGTGAGCTTGCGGCGGATCGCGTCCTTCACTTCGGCCACGCTGAAACCGGCGTACACCGGCACGGTGGGTTGCTCGTCGGTGAAGAGGATCCAGTGGCGCAGCTTTTTGGGCAGGTCGCGCCAGGGTGTGTCCACATCGTGGCCCAGCGTGGTGAGGATGTCGCGCAGGTTCTGCCCCTGCCACGCGGTGGGCCACGCGGCCACGGCGCGCTCGCGGATGGTCAGCGAATCGTCGGGCACCATCGATGACTCGGTCACCTCGTACACGCGCCCCTGTCCATGGCAATGCGGGCACGCGCCCTGCGGCGTATTGGGCGAGAAGTCTTCCGCATACAGCATGGGCTGGTCTGCGGGGTAGCGGCCAGCGCGCGAATACAGCATGCGCAGCGGGGTCGATATGCCCGTGACACTGCCCACTGAAGACCGCGTGCTGGGTGTGCCCCGTTGCTGCTGCAGCGCCACCGCAGGGGGGAGGCCCTCGATGCTGTCCACCTGCGGCACCCCGGCCTGCACGATCAGCCGGCGCGCATAGGGCGCTACGGACTCCAGGTAGCGCCGCTGCGCCTCGGCGAACAGGGTGCCGAAGGCCAGCGACGACTTGCCCGAACCCGACACCCCCGTGAAGACGACCAGCGCGTCCCGCGGAATGTCGACATCCACATCCTTGAGGTTGTGCTCGCGGGCGCCGCGAACACGCACCATGCCGTGCGAGGAAACATTCGGGGCCGTAGGCTGGTTTTTGGGCATGAAGGCGGTGCAGCACGGAGCTGTGGAATGTGGGTAAAGGACGGATCATTGCCCACCCACGGCCTGTGCTGATGAAGGCATCCGCCGCGTCTTCCTGTGGTGGGTGCACCGCTAGAGAGGCACAGCGTGGCTCCCACCAGGGCGATCATCGATCAAACGCCCTGCCGCTACTGGGCACCACCCAGCACTTGCAGTGTCACGACTGCCGGGCAGTTCCCGCACGGAGCACTGCGGGCACATGGGGCGATGCCGATGACACCCCCAGCGGCGATGGCAAGCCGCCCGGCTGCCCTGCCCCGCCCAGATTGAACTGCGCCACTGCCGCCACCATCTGCTGCGCCTGGGTGCGCAGGCTGCCTGCCGCAGCGGCCATTTCTTCCACCAGGGCGGCGTTCTGCTGCGTGGTCTGGTCGAGCTGGGTGACGGCCTCGCCCACCTGCCCCACGCCCGCGGTCTGCTCGCGGCTGGCGGAGCTGATCTCGGCCACCATGTCGGCCACGCGGCGGATGGCGCCCACCACCTCCTGCATGGTGGTGCCCGCCTGGTCGGCCAGTGCCGAACCCTGCTGCACCATGGCGCTGCTGGCGCCGATGAGTTCCTTGATGGACTTGGCTTCGGCTGCGGTGCGCTGGGCCAGGTTGCGCACTTCGGCGGCCACCACGGCAAAGCCGCGGCCCTGGTCGCCGGCGCGGGCGGCTTCCACCGCGGCGTTCAGCGCCAGGATGTTGGTCTGAAAAGCGATGCCGTCGATCACGCCGATGATGTCGCTGATGCGGTTGCTGCTGGCGTGGATGTCCTGCATGGTCGATACCACCTGCGACACCACCTCGCCGCCGCGCGTGGCCACCTGGCTGGCGCCGACTGCGAGCTGGTTGGCCTGGCCCGCGTTGTCGGCGTTGTGGCGAATGGTGGCGCCCAGTTGCTCCATGCTGGCGGCGGTCTGCTCCAGCGAGCTGGCCTGGCTTTCGGTGCGGCCCGACAAGTCCTGGTTGCCCTGGGCGATTTCGGTACTGGCGGCCGAGACGCTGTCGGCACTGGTGCGCACGGTGCTCAGGCTGTCGACCAGCCTTAGGCGAAAGCCTTCCATGGCCTCTGCCAGCGTGCCGATCTCGTCGCGCGAGCGCACCGACACTGCGTGCGACAAATCGCCCTGGGCCAGGTAGCCCAGCGCGGTGCTCAGCTGCTGCACCGGCGCGCCCACCAGGCGCCGCGTGACGAACACCAGCACTGCGGCCAGCAACACCAGCGCCACCAGCACGCCCAGCCACAGCCAGGTGAGCACGGCGCGCGCCTCGCCCATCATTTCGGTCAGCGGTGCCTCGGCCACGATGCCCAGGTTCCAGGGCTTGTAGCGCTCTACCGCCACATAGCGCTGTGCCGTGTCCCCCGCGCCGGTGCGGCGGGGCGACCAGGTGGACTTGAATGAGCCGGTCTGCTCGATGCCTTCCAGCGATGCCAGCCAGGTCTTGGCGTCGTTGTCTTGTTCATCGAGCTTGAGCGCAGTGCCGGGCAGGCCGAACACATTGCCGCGCGATGGCCCGGCCGCCAGGCTGACTGAATACACCGCGCCGGTGGTGTAGAGCTTTTGCCCGGCCATGACGGCGTTGAGCTTGGCCAGGATGGGCCCTATGTCCGAGCCGATGAACAAAATGCCGATGGTGCGGTTGCCTTCGCGGATGGGCTCGTACACCGTCATGTAGTCGCGCCCGAACAGGTTGGCGCGGCCGATGTAGGTCTTGCCCTCGTTCATCAGCGCGTACGCGGGGTGCTTGCGGTCCAGCAGTGTCTTGTAGGCCCGTTCTCCGTCCTGCTTTTTGAGCGAGGTGGTGACGCGGGTGAAGTCGTCGCCCGAGCGCGCAAAGATGGTGGCCACGCCGCCCATGCTGTCCTTGGTGAAGCGGTCCACCGCCTGGAAGTCGCCGTTCAGCGATGCACCTTCGAACGACAGCACTGACTCGGGTTTGCCGTCGGCGCCGGGCGCCTCGCTCAGTTCGAACTTGCCGGCAAGGCTGGACTTGAACAGGCTGAAATCGCGCTTGGCCTGGTCCTGCGCCGTCTCATCGAACGACTGCACCAGCGTGCGCACCTGGGCCGCGTACTGCACCGCATCGTCGCGCGAGATTCGCCCAAAGTCCTTCCACAACAGCGCGCTGACCAGGCCCATGGTGGCCAGCAGGACGACCAGCAGGCTGAGCAATGCCGTCAGCGAGAGTTTGAAAGCCACGGAATGGCGAATGTTGGAGGTGGTCATATTGTGCTTTTCTGTAATTTATGCAGCGTTTTGCATATCCCAGACGGCAAATTACTCCAACTGCTGCCAAAAGCCAAACCAACCCTGCTGCAATGGCCATTGCAGACATAGGGAAAACCCTTATTTTGGAGGGTGACGTGCTAAGGCGCTGGGTGCGCTGGGTGCGCTGGGTGCGCTGGGTGCGCTGGGTGCGCTGGGTGCGTTGGGGGCGTTGGGGTGCTGAGCTGATCGGCCAAGCCAGCACCGCTCACCCAGTCAGACGGCTCTGCGGCCCCCGCTGCCGCTCAGGGCAAATGCAATGTTTGGGCGCTGTCGAAGCGCCGCGGTTGCCCGCTGACGGGGTCCAAAAACTCCAGTGACCGCGCCAGCAGTTGCAAGGGGCGCGAATAGTCGCCCTCGGGCGGGTCGTTGACGACGGGGTAGAACGGGTCGTTGCGCAGTGGCAGGCCCAACGCCGCCATGTGCACGCGCAACTGGTGGCGCTTGCCCGTGACGGGCGACAGCCGGTAGCGCGCCCAGGGCGCGGCCACTTCCAGCACGTCGATGCGGGTCAGGCTGTTGGGCTCGCCCTGCACCTCCTGCATGCGAAAGAACTGCGCGCTTTCTTCCAGGCGGCTGGCGTGCTCGCGCGGGAAGGCGAGGTCCGCGCGCCAGGGGGCAATGGCGTCGTAGTGCTTGGTGATCTGCCGGTCTCTGAAGAGCGCCTGGTAGGCGCCCCGGGTGCGCTGCTGCACCGACAGCAGCACCAGGCCCGCCGTGTCACGGTCGATGCGGTGCAGGGGAGACAGCTCCGGCAAGCCCAGCCGTTGTTTCAGGCGCACCAGCAGCGTCCCGTGCAGGTAGCGGCCCGATGGCGTGACCGGCATGAAGTGCGGCTTGTCGGCCACCACCAGATGCTCGTCCTGGTACAGCACGGTTTCGGTAAAAGGCAGCGGGGCCTCGTCGTCCAGGCTGCGGTAGTAATACACCCTGAGGCCGCCTTCAAAGGGCCTGTCAGGGTCCACGCGCTGCCCGCGCTCGTCCACCACATCGCCCGCCTGCAGGCGGCGCAGCCATTCAGCGCGCGAGACGACCTGCAGCCGGTGCGCCAGAAAGTCGAGCATGCTGCCCGCTCCGTGGCTGGGCAGCGCCACACAACTGGGCCCCACACCGTCGCGCGTGGGCGGAGCGTAGGTGTGGCGGGGGTTGTGCATGGCGCGCATTCTAGGGGCGACAGCGGTAGTGCAAGCCCTGTAGGACAAGGGCGGCAGTTGGGTCTGCAGCGCCACGGTGCACGGCGATGCGGTCTAGCATGGCAGCCATGTGACTGCGCCCATGGCGCGGCCCCCGCGGGCCTGCCACGCGCAGCGGCCTCGTTGCCCTGGGCAGCGCATCGCACCTATTGCACCCCATCGCCCCCTTTTTTGCCACCACTGCCACCCACCTTCGCTGCATGCCTTCCGAACCCCTTCATCCCTCTGCTGCCCACACCCCCGCACCCGGCACAGCTGCGTCGAGCACTTCTGCGGCAGGCTCCGCTGCGCCGCGCAGAGTGCGCAGCCCCTTGCAGCGGGTGGTACGTGCGGGCCTGTGGCTGCTGGGTGTGCTGGTCGCCGTGCTGGTGGTGCTGGGCGTTCTGGTCGCCGTCATCGACTGGAACCGTGCCAAGCCCTGGGTGAATGCCAAGGTGAGCGAAGCCACGGGGCGGCATTTCGCCATTGAGGGAGACCTGTCGGTCGCCTGGCGCTGGCCGCAGCCGATGGAGGAAGGATGGCAGCGCTGGATACCCGGTGTGGCCGTGAAGGCAGACCGTCTGGTGATGGACAACCCCGAAGGCTTCATCGCGCCCTTCCGGCGCGCCGACGGCAAGGCAGCGGCCGGCAAGGCCGGCCCTTCGACCACGGAAGCCGCAGCCCGCACGAACATGGCAAACATCGGCAGCGCCACGGCCACCGTCAGCCTGTGGCCCCTGCTTGGCAAGCATCTGGCCATCGACACGGTGGACCTGGCGGGCCCGGACATCGCACTGGCCCGCACCGCAGACGGCAGCAACAACTGGACTTTCAAGCGCAAGGACGCGCCCAGCAGCGGCTGGTCGGTCGATGTGGACCGCCTGATCGTGCACCAGGGTGTGCTCGCCTATGCAGACGGCGTGAAAGACCTGGATGTGCGGGCCCGCCTGGACACCATCGATCCAGAAATGCCCAAGCAGCAACCCAACCCAGCAACACCGGCCCATCAGGCCAAAGCGGCCAAGGCAGGGGCAACGCCATCTGCCAATGCATCGGCACCTGCCCGGCCGTCGTCCGGCGCTGCAGCGCAGACGGTCGCAACAGCCTCTGCCCCAGGCAGTGCGCCAGGCAACGAACCGGGCACTGCGCCTGTGCGCACTACCGAGCCCGTTCCCTACGGACTTCGGTTCGAACTGGAAGGCCGCTACATGAAGGCCAAGATCAACGGCCAGGGCCGTGCGGGCCAGGTGATCAGCCTGCGCAACAAGGTGGTCAACTACCCGCTGCAGCTCGACGCCAGCGCGGGCAGCGTGGGGCTGTGGGCCGAGGGCATTCTGGCCAACCCGGGCGCCTTGTCGGGGCTGGACTTTCAGGTGCGCCTGAAGGCCGACAGCATGGCCGACCTGTACGAAGTGACCGGGCTGGTGCTGCCCAACACCCCGCCGTTTGAGACCGATGGCCGCCTGACCGGCAGCCTGGAGCCCGAGCGCGCCGTGTGGCAGTACGACAACTTCGACGGCAAGGTGGGCCAGAGCGACTTGCACGGGTCGCTCAAGTACACCTCCGGCAAGCCACGCCCGCGCCTGACCGGCACGATGACGTCCAACCAGCTGCGGCTGGCCGACCTGGGCCCCACCATCGGCACCAGCAACCCCGACAACACCAACCGCGGCCGCGAGCGAGGCGGCAAAGGCAAGGTGCTGCCCGACTCCAAGTTTGCGGCCGAGCGCTGGAACGCCATGGACATGGACATCGTGTTCAAGGGCCGCCACATCATCCGGCCCGAAAGCCTGCCGCTGGAAGACCTGAGCGTGCACGCCGTGATGGAAAACGCGCAGCTCAAGCTCGCGCCGCTGACCTTCGGCGTGGCCGAGGGCAAGATCGAATCGCAGGTCACCATCGACGGGCGTACTCCGCCCCTCAAGGCCCAGATACGGGGCACCGTACAGGGCCTGCAGCTGTCGGCCCTGTTCCCCAAGGTGCAGCTCATGAAGAAGAGCTTTGGCCGCATGGATGGTGCCATCGCGCTGGAGAGCACCGGCAACAGCGTGGCTGGCCTGCTGGGCAAGGGCACGGGCGAGATGCGGCTGTATGTGCGCGAAGGCACGCTGAGCAAGCAGATGCTGGACCTGGCCGCGTTGAACGTGGGCAGCATCGTGGTGGGCAAACTTTTTGGCGACACCAAGGAGGTGCACCTGCGCTGCGCGGTGGCCGACTTCACGGTGGTGGAGGGCCTGGCCACCACGCGCGTGGTGAAGATGAGCACCGACGACGCCATCATCGAGGCTACCGGCACCGTCAACCTGGGCACCGAGGAGCTGAACCTGCGCATCAAGCCCGAGTCGCTGGAGTGGAAGTTCTTCTCGCTGCGTTCGCCGCTGTACGTGAAGGGCACCTTCGGAAACCCCGACGTCGGCGTGGAAGCCGGCCCGCTGCTGCTGCGCGCCGGCGCTGCGGTGGTGGCTGCAGCGGTGGCCCCTGTGGCGCTGGCGCTGATCCCGGTCACCGTGCCGGCGGCAGACGATGACACGCACTGCAAGCCGCTGCTGGACCTGGGCAGGCAACCGGTGAAGCCTGGTGCGCAAGGCGCAGCGGGGACTGCGTCGCAACCTGCGCGGCAAGCGGCCAGCAAGGCAGTGCCCGCACGCTGAGCCCCCACGCGCTGGCCAGGGCATGGGCCACACACAGTCCTGCCCTGCCCTGCGCTACAACAGCACTGCTCCGCCAACGCGGAATAATCGCGCTCTCGCGCCCCGGCGCATTCGCGTTGCCCGTTCATGAAAATTGCAAGAAACCTGTGCCTGGGACTGCTGGCCGTGCTGGTGGTCGGCCTGCTGCTCCCGGAGCGCATCCGCATCCCCGTGGCCGGCGCATCGTCCCGGGACTGGAACCCCCAATCATTCTGGTTCGAACCCTGGGGCACCTCGGGTGTGCACAAGGGGATCGACATCTTCGGCAAGGTGGGGACACCCGTGCTGAGCACCACGGATGGCATCGTGTTGTACACGGGCGATATCGCCAAGGGCGGCAAGGTCGTGCTGGTGCTGGGGCCCCGCTGGCGGCTGCACTACTTTGCGCACCTGGACTCGATCCAGACTGGGGCGCTGTCGGCGGTGGCGTCTGGCAGCACCATCGGTACGCTGGGCGCCAGCGGCAATGCACAGGGCAAGCCGCCCCACCTGCACTACTCCATCGTGCGGATGCTGCCCGCGCCGTGGAAGGCCGATGGCTCCACGCAGGGCTACAAGAAGGCGTTTTTCATCGACCCGAACGCCTATCTGCTGGAGCGGTGAGTCTCTACGGGACAGCTCAAGAGCCGGCTCAATGAAAATCCCGGCTGCCTTGCAGCGCCTTGGCCATGCGCCCGAGCAGCGGGGTCAGGTCTTTGAAGCGCTGGGCCACCAGATGCCGCACTACCATGGGTGCCGCGGCCTGCGATGGCGATGATGAGGACGGGTCATGGCCCTGGCCGGGTGCACCACCGTCCGGCACGCTGCACTGCCAGGTGCCCTCCACCGCCAGCAACTGCGACCGCAGCAGCGCGTTGCGCCACACATCGACCAGCGACGGCCACACGATCACGTTGACGGGGCCGGTCTCGTCTTCGAGGGTGACGAACATCGTGCCCTTGGCCGTGCCCGGGCGCTGGCGCACGGTGACGATGCCGCAGGCGCGCACCTTTCGGCCGTGGGGCACGGCGTTCAGTTGAAGCGCGCTCAGCAGCCGCCAGCGCTCCAGGCGCGGGCGCAGCAGGGCCAGCGGGTGGCGGCGCAGGGTGAGGCCGGTGGCGGCGTAGTCGAACAGGATCTCTTCGCCTTCCGGCGCGGCGGGCAGTGCGAGCGGCGCCTCATGCACCGGCACATCGCGCAGCAGGGCCGGTGCCGCATGCTGCGCGGCGGCCTCCCACATCTGCTGGCGCCGGTGGCCCGACAGGCTGGCCAGTGCATCGGCCGCGGCCAGCGCCTGCAGGTCCTGCTGGCTCAGCTGTGCGCGCAGGGCCAAGTCTTCGGTATTGGCAAAAGCGGGGCCTGCCAGGCGTGTCTGCACCAGGCGCTCGGCAGCATCTCCCTGCAAGCTGGCCACCAGGCGCAGGCCCAGTCGCACCGCCGGTTGCGGCAGGGACGCCGCGGGCAACCCCTTGTGGGGCCGCAGGTGCTCCAGATCGCCCTCCAGCGTGCAGTCGACATCGCTTTGGGCCACGTCGATGGGCAGCACACGCACGCCGTGGCGGCGCGCATCCTGCACCAGTTGCGATGCGGTGTAGAACCCCATGGGCAGCGAGTTGAGCAGCGCGGCCAGAAAGGCCGCGGGCTCGTGGCACTTGAGCCAGCTGCTGGCGTAGGCCAGCAGGGCAAAGCTGTAGGCGTGGCTCTCCGGGAAGCCGTATTCGCCGAAGCCCAGCATCTGCTGGAAGATGCGGTCGGCGAACTCAGCCGAGTAGTCGTTGTCCTTCATGCCTTGCTTGAGAGGCTCTTCGAAGCGGTGCACCCCGCCCTTGCGCCTCCAGGCGGCCATGGAGCGCCGCAGGTCGTCGGCCATGCCGGGGGTGAAGCCGCCCGCGATCATGGCGATCTGCATCACCTGCTCTTGAAAGATGGGCACGCCCAGCGTGCGCTCCAGCGCATCTTTCAGCTCGGGCTTTTCCAGCTCGAGTGGCAAACCTTGGCGCCTGCGCTCACGCGCCTTCAGATACGGGTGCACCATGCCGCCCTGGATGGGCCCGGGCCGCACGATGGCGACCTCGACCACCAGGTCGTAGAACTCGCGCGGCCGAAGGCGCGGCAGCATGCTCATCTGCGCGCGGCTCTCGATCTGGAAGACGCCCACGGTGTCGGCCGCGCAGATCATGTCGTACGTGGCGGGGTCGGCGTGCGGAATGTCCTTGAGACCCCAGCGCTCCCCCCGTAAGACTGCGCGCAGGTTCAGGCAGCGGCGCAGCGCACTGAGCATGCCCAGGGCCAGCACATCCACCTTGAGCAGGCCCATGTCATCCAGGTCGTCCTTGTCCCACTGGATGATCGAGCGGTCTTTCATGCTCGCGGGCTCCACCGGCACCAGCCGCGTGAGCTTGCCCTGCGTGAGCACGAAGCCGCCCACATGCTGGCTCAGGTGGCGCGGAAAGCCCTTGAGCTGCGCCGACAGCTGCAGCCAGAGCAGCGCGGTGTGCCGCTGCAGCGATGCCCCCACGCTCACAGCCAGGTCCTGCAGGCGGTCGGCCGCGATCGCCTCGTCGAACCAGTGGTGGTCCTTGGCAAACGCATCCACCAGCGCGGGCGCCACGCCCAGGGCCTTGCCCACGTCGCGCAGGGCGCTTCGGGTGCGGTAGGTGGTCACCACCGCCGCAATGGCAGCGCGGTCGCGGCCGTACTTGTCGTAGATGTACTGGATGACCTCTTCGCGCCGGTCGTGCTCGAAGTCCACATCGATGTCCGGCGGCTCCTTGCGCTCCTTGCTGATGAAGCGCTCGAACAGCAGGTTGGTGTTCTCGGGCGGCACGGCGGTGATGCCCAGCATGTAGCAGACCACCGAATTCGCCGCCGAGCCGCGCCCCTGGCACAGGATGCGCTGGCTGCGTGCATAGCGCACGATGTCGTGCACCGTGAGGAAGTACATCTCGTACTGGCAGTGCGCGATCAGATCGAGCTCTTTGCGGATCTGCGCCAGCACGGACTCTGGCGCCCCCTGCGGATACTCGCCCGCAACACCCATCTGCACCAGCCATTGCAGCGCCTGGGCCGGCGTCATGCCTTCGGGCACCGTCTCCAGCGGGTACTGGTACTTGACCTCGTCCAGGCTGAAGGTGCAACGCCCCGCCACGGTGAGCGTGGCCGCCAGCAGGTCCGGCGGGTACAGGCCCGCCAGCCGCACGCGCCGGCGCAGGTGGCGCTCGGCATTGGGCTGCAGTGCAAAACCGCATTCGCCCACGCTGCGCCCCAGGCGCACGGCAGTGATCACATCCTGCAGCGGCTTGCGGGCGCGGCTGTGCATCAGCACGTCGCCACAGGCCACCAGCGGCAGGCCGGTGAGTT
>Ga0209023_10006186_pt1 | contig 12738 bp, 9 predicted proteins | sample LakOneMetagenome_FD_187468 | JGI IMG/M metagenome (GOLD analysis project Ga0209023, IMG submission 187468) | Freshwater and sediment microbial communities from Lake Erie, Canada (SPAdes) (version 2) | ecosystem: Environmental > Aquatic > Freshwater > Lentic | place: Lake Erie, Canada | collected... | reverse complement strand
CGAGGCAATATGATCTGGCATGAGAGCGGTGGGTTGGGAAATTGGTTTGGTCGCACAAACACAATAACTCTTCCTTACTGCTCTCTTGCGTTTACAACAGGTTCATCCCGGAAATCCGCGATGAACCTTTTTTTTAGCTTGCCAATCAGGCCAGCAGCTTGAGCAGCGCCCTGGCGCCTTCTTCCGACGATGCCGGATTCTGCCCGGTGACCAGCTTGCCATCGGTCAGGACATACGGCTGCCAGTCCGGGCCCTTCGAGTAGATGCCGCCGTTTTGCTTGAGCATGTCCTCGACCAGGAAGGGCACCACCTGGGTGAGCCCGACCGCTTCCTCTTCGGTATTGGTGAAGCCAGTCACGTTCTTGCCGCGGACCAGCGGCGCGCCGTCGGGCGCCTTGACATGGCGTAGCACGCCTGGGGCGTGACAGACCAGGGCGACCGGCTTGCCGGCGGCGGCCATCGCTTCGATCAGGGCGATCGATGCCTTGTCTTCCGCGAGGTCCCAGAGCGGGCCGTGTCCGCCCGGGTAGAACACGGCGTCGAAGCTGGCCGCGTCGGCGTGGGACAGCTTGCCGGTCGACGCCAGTACGATTTGCGCTTCGCCATCCGCCTTGAAACGCCGGGTGGCGTCGGTCTGCGCGTCCGGTGCGTCGCTCTTCGGGTCGAGCGGCGGCTGGCCGCCCTGCGGCGACACCACCGTGATGTCGGCGCCGGCGTCCTTCAGCGTGTAATAGGGCGCCGCGAACTCTTCCAGCCAGAAGCCGGTTTTCTTGCCCGTGTTGCCGAGCTGGTCGTGCGAAGTCAGTACCATCAATACTTTCATATGACTCTCCTGGTGTTTGTCCCATGCGTTTGGCATATTGAAGCAGCTTCGCATTTTTTGTCGCGCTGAATGCGCCGGTCCTTGTCCCGCAGCCCAGCGCCGCCTGGCCCGGCTTTCGCGTAAGGTGGCGCCATGTCACCAGCAACACGCATCAACAGAACCCACTTCGTCGTCGTCACCATCGGTTCGGCCGGCGACCTTTTCCCCTTCATGGCCATGGCGCTGACCCTGCTCGACGCCGGGCACCGCGTCAGCTTCCTGGCGCCGGAACAGCACGAACCCTATGTGCGCGGCAGCGGTCTGTCGTTCACCGGCCTGCCTGCCGATCCAGCCGTGCTGGCCGATCCCGATCTCTGGCATCCGACGCGCGGCTTCGGCGTGGTCTGGCGCGCGACGCGGCCGGCGATGGCGCAGATCGTGCCCTTCGTCGACGCCTTGCCGCCCGACGAGGACGTCGTGCTGCTGGTGCATCCGCTGGCCCTGCCCGAGGCCGACCTGTGCCGCGCCAAACGCCCCGGCCTGAAAGTGGCCGCAGCCTACCTGGCGCCGCAGAACCTGCCGACCATCCACGATCCGCTGATGCTCGGTCCCTGGCCGGTGCCGCCCTGGGTGCCCCTTGGCCTGCGCAGCTGGCTGTTGCGGCGCCTGGCGGCGCGCTTCATCGATCCGGTGGCGCTGAAGGACGTGAACGCGGCGCGGCAGGCGCGCGGCATGCCGGCCGTCCCCAGCATGCTCGACCATCTGTTCGCGGTGGCCAACCTGTCGGTGACGCTGTTCCCCGACTGGTTTGCGCCGACCCAGCCGGACTGGCCCAGGCCCTTGTACCGCGCCGACTTCCCCCTGTTCGATCCGAACCCGGACGCGCGCCTTTCGACCGAACTCGAGCACTTCCTGGAAGACGGGCAGGGCACCCGGCCGGTGGTCTTCACGCACGGCACCGGCAACACCCAGTCGCGCGCCTATTTCGAACATGCGCGTGTGGCGGTCGAACTGACCGGGCTGCGCGCCATCTTCCTGACCCCGCACCGCGAACAGCTGCCTGCCGAACTGCCGCCCTCCATCCTGTGGCAGGACTACGTGCCGCTGCGCCGCCTGCTGCCGCGGACGATGGTGCTGGTCCACCACGGCGGTATCGGCACCACGGCCGAAGCCCTGCGCGCCGGCACACCGCAGCTGGTGGTGCCGCTGGCGCACGACCAGTTCGACAATGCGGCGCGTGTGGCGGCGCTGGGCGTGGCCTTCCGTGCGGTGGCGTCGCGGCTCAACGGCGTGCGGCTGGCGCGCGGTCTGCAGCAGCTGCTCGCGGACCGGGAGCTGATCCCGCGCTGCAGGCGGATCAGCCGGCGCTTCGCACTGGGGCAGGGCATGCAGGGCGTGCGCCTGCGGCTCGAAATGCTGGCCGATGAACCGATGAGCCGATGAGCCTGGGCAAGGGCGCGCCAGCTGCTCGGGCAAGCGCGCGAAAATAGTCCTATCCTTGTCAATTTTCTGGAGTGAATATGCAACGAAGCGCACTCGTCGTCGGCGCCAGCGGCATCGGCGGCCGCTATACCGCCCGCGAACTGCTGGCCAATGGCTGGACCGTGTACGGCCTGGCGCGCAACCCGCCGCGCGACCTGCCGGGCCTGATCCCGGTGGCGGCCGACCTGCTGGACGAAGTCGGCCTGCAGGCGGCGCTGGCAGACGTGGCGCCCACCCACGTCTTCATCACCACATGGATGCGCCAGGACACCGAGGCCGAGAACATCCGCGTCAATGCGCTGCTGGTGCGTAACCTGCTGGATGCGCTGTCGCCGAAGAAGTCGCTGCGCCACGTGGCGCTGGTGACGGGCCTGAAGCACTACCTCGGCCCTTTCGAAGCCTACGCCAGTTCCGGCACGTTGCCGGACACGCCGCTGCGCGAATCCCAGCCGCGCCTGCCGCTCGACAATTTTTACTACGCCCAGGAAGACGAGGTCTATGCCGCGGCCGCGCGCGACCGCTTTACCTGGACCATCCACCGTCCGCACAGCATCATCGGCATGGCGGTCGGCAACGCCATGAACATGGGCACCACGCTGGCCGTGTACGCCTCCATCTGCAAGGAGACCGGCCGTCCCTTCCAGTTCCCCGGCTCGGAAGCGCAGTGGAACGGCTTGTCCGACGTGACCGATGCGCGCATGCTGGCCAAGCAGCTGCGCTGGGCCGCGGATACCGACGCCGCCAAGAACGAAGCCTTCAATATCACCAACGGCGACTATTTCCGCTGGAGCTGGCTGTGGCGCCGGCTGGCGGCCTGGTTCGGCGTGCAGGCCGAAGGCTGGAACGGCACGGTGCAGCCGCTCGAAGCCGCGATGGCCAATGACGCCGAGCTGTGGAGCGAGATCGCGCGCCGCCATCACCTGCAGGAGGCCGATCTGAAGCGCCTGGCCTCGCCCTGGCACACCGACCTCGACCTCGGCCGCCCTCTTGAGGTGATGACCGACATGGCCAACAGCCGGCGCCTGGGTTTTGCGTGCTGGCAGTCGACCGAAGATTCCTTCTTCGACCTGTTCGCGGCCCTGCGCGCGGAGCGCCTGATTCCCTGAGTATTACAAGCCCAGCTCAGTCACTCAGGATATGTATGGGAAATTCACCGTCCGCGATGCAGTCGAGTGGGCCGAACACGGCGCGCAGGTCAGCGCCGCTAAAGGCGATGGTCACGCTGGCGAAACCCAATGCCGCCTGTCCCTGTGCCGTCAGGAACAGCCGTGCCCGGTCTTCGCGCAGGTCGATGCGGGCAATGGCCCCATAAGCCGAGCGCGACGGGTCGTCGACTTCGAGATGCAGGCCGTCGAGTCCCAGTTCGATATCCTGCGCATCCGGCGCAAGGGTTTTCTGCAGCAGGACATAATGCCGGGGCGTGTCCGCGTCGTCCGCGAAGGCAAGCGAGAACGTGCTCGCGTCGTGTTCGAGCCGCATGGTCTGGCCGATCAACAGGTAATCCATTTTTCCTTCCTCTCAGCGGTGCAGACACGTCCGTCGACAGTATGACCATGTTTTTCAGGCTCGGTGCGGCAGCGCACCGAAAGAAACAGCCGTATGCGATGTAATTGGGCCATCCCGACATCATCCCCGGAGGGCCGATGCGCCGCAAACAGGAACCGGATAGCCCAGCACTCAGCGCCGACCACGGCCGCGTGCGCGTACGCGGCGCGCGCGAGCACAACCTGAAAAACGTCAGCGTCGAACTGCCGCGCGATGCGCTGGTCGTGTTCACCGGCGTTTCCGGTTCCGGCAAGTCCTCGCTGGCCTTCGGCACCCTGTACGCGGAAGCGCAGCGGCGCTACCTGGAATCGGTCTCCCCCTACGCGCGCCGGCTGTTCCACCAGATGCCGGTGCCGGAAGTCGACGAGATCGACGGCTTGCCGCCGGCGGTGGCCCTGCAGCAGCAGCGCGGCACGCCGACCGCGCGCTCTTCGGTCGGCAGCGTCAGCACGCTGTCGAACTCCCTGCGCATGCTGTACTCGCGCGCCGGCGACTATCCGCCTGGCCAGGAACTGCTGTACGCCGAATCCTTTTCGCCCAACACGGCCGAAGGCGCCTGCCCGCAGTGTTCGGGCCTGGGCCGCGTGTACGAGGTGACCGAGCAGTCGATGGTGCCGGACGACAGTCTCACCATCCGCGAGCGCGCGGTCGCCGCCTGGCCGCCGGCCTGGCACGGCCAGAACCTGCGCGACATCCTCGTCACCATGGGCTACGACGTCGACACGCCCTGGCGCGACCTGCCGAAGAAGGACCGCGACTGGATCCTGTTCACCGACGAGACCCCGACCGTGCCGGTCTACGCCGGCCTCACGCCCGAGGAAACGAAGCGCGCCCTCAAGCGCAAGGAGACGCCCAGCTACCAGGGCACCTTCACCGGCGCGCGGCGCTACGTGCTGCAGACCTTCGCCAACACCGAGAGCGCGTCGATGAAGAAGCGCGTGGCGCGCTACATGGTCAGCACCGAGTGCCCACTGTGCCGCGGCAAGCGTCTGCGCCAGGAAGCGCTGTCGGTAACCTTTGCCGGCCTCGATATCACCGAGCTGTCGCGCCTGCCGCTCGAGCGCCTGGCGAAGCTGATGAAGCCTTTCGCCAAGGGAGACGTCCCCGCCGGCACGGCCGCCGCCAAGCACCCGGAACAGCTGATTGTCGCCAAACGCATCGCCGCCGACCTGTGCGCGCGCCTCGGCGTGCTACTGGACATGGGCCTGGGCTACCTGGCGCTGGAACGCAGCACGCCGACCCTGTCGCCGGGCGAGCTGCAGCGCCTGCGCCTGGCGACCCAGGTGCGTTCCAGCCTGTTCGGCGTGGTCTACGTGCTCGACGAACCTTCGGCTGGCCTGCACCCGGCCGATACCGAAGCCCTGTTGGCGGCGCTCGACCAGCTGAAGGCGGCCGGCAATTCGCTGTTCGTGGTCGAGCACGCACTGGACGTGATCCGCTGCGCCGACTGGATCGTCGACGTCGGCCCGCAGGCGGGCGAGGGCGGCGGCGAGATTTTATATAGTGGGCCGCCTGAAGGCCTGAAGAAGGTCGAGCGTTCGCACACCAAGCGCTACCTGTTCGACGAAGTGCAGCCCGAGCCGCGCGAGCTGCGCGAACCGACCGGCTGGCTCAAGCTCGAAGGCGTCACCCGCAACAACTTGCACGAGCTGAAAGTCGACTTCCCGCTCGGCGTGATGAGCTGCGTGACCGGCGTGTCCGGCTCCGGCAAGTCGACCCTGGTAAGCCAGGTGCTGGTCGACCTGGTGACCGAAGCATTGGGTCAGCGTGCGCCCGAGGAAGAAGCCGAGGAAGAGCCGGGCCTGGAACAGGAGCCCCGGATCGAAACCGAAGGGCGGATCGCCGGCGGCATGGAAAACATCAAGCGCCTGGTGCGGGTCGACCAGAAGCCGATCGGCCGCACGCCGCGCTCCAACCTCGCTACCTACACCGGCCTGTTCGACCAGGTGCGCAAGCTGTTCGCGGCGACCCCGGCGGCCAAGAAGCACCGCTACGACGCCGGTCGCTTTTCCTTCAACGTCGCCAAGGGCCGCTGCGAACATTGCGCCGGCGAGGGTTTCGTGATGGTCGAGCTGCTGTTCCTGCCGAGCGTCTACGCGCCTTGCCCGACCTGCGAAGGCGCACGCTACAACGCCGACACCCTGAAGATCACCTACAAGGACCGCAACATCGCCGACGTGCTGCGCATGACGGTGGACGAAGCCCACGCCTTTTTCGCCGATGAAGAACCGGTGGCGCGTCCGCTGCAGGTGCTGCGCGAAGTCGGCCTGGGCTATCTGCGCCTGGGCCAGAGCGCGACCGAGCTGTCCGGCGGCGAGGCCCAGCGCATCAAGCTGGCCACCGAACTGCAGCGCGCCGTCCGCGGCGGCGCCTTGTACGTGCTGGACGAGCCGACCACCGGCCTGCATCCGCTCGATACCGACCGCCTGATCGCCCAACTGAACCGGCTGGTCGATGCCGGCAATACCGTCATCATGGTCGAACACACGATGCGCGTGGCGGCGGCCTGCGACTGGGTGGTCGACATCGGCCCGGGCGCCGGCGAGGCCGGCGGTACGGTAGTCGCATCGGGGCCGCCGCAGCAGGTGGCGAACAGCCGGGCCAGCCGAACCGCCCCTTATCTTGCGCGGTATTTACGCTAACAGTTCACAAAATTCACGTTCAATAGAACACGCCCGGTTTTGCAATTGCGTTACACTTAGGATATTTTTTTCTTAAGAGTTAGCGAATAAGCATGACCGGATCGAGTATCGACAGCAGCCAGTTCCGCCGCATCCTGTCCCGCAACGTCGCCATGCCGCTCGGCATGGGCGTGTTGAGCGCGCTGGTTTTCGTCGGCATCATTGCCTACCTGATCAATGTGCTCAGCTGGGTCGAGCATTCCGAGCAGGTGATCGGACAGGCCAATGAAGTCAGCCGCATGTCGGCCGACATGGAAGCCGGCATGCGTGGCTACCTTCTGTCCGGCGACAGGGAATTCCTGGGTCCTTATGCCGATGCCAAGCCCAAGCTCGAGGCCGAGCTGAACGACCTGGCGCGGATGGTGGACGATAACCCTTCCCAGCTGGACCGCGTGCGGCGGGTCCGTACCGCCCAGCGCGAATGGCAGCTGTTCGCCGACGAAGCGATCAATCGCCGCGGCAAAAACGACGACGTGGTGGCGCTGGTCAGGAGCGGACGCGGCAAGGTATTGACCGACGAGGTGCGGCGCCAGTTCAAGCTGTTCATCGAAACCGAGGAACGCATACTCCAGGAGCGCAACAGCTCCTCGCGCACCGTGATCGGCTGGTCGGTCGGCGCCTTCCTGCTGTTCAGCCTGACCGTGGCCGGCCTGCTGGCCCTGTTCGGCCGCCGCGAGCTGGTGAAGCTGTCGAATTCCTATGGCGAGATCCTGGCCGACGAAGCGGAACACAATGCCTTGCTGCGCCACCAGGACTGGCTGCGCACCGGCCAGGCCGAGCTGGCCACGAAGAGCGCCAACCTGCATGAGCTGGAACCGCTGGCTTCGGCAGTGCTCGATTACGTCACGCCCTACCTGGGCGGCGTGGTGGCGGCCATGTACGCGCGCGCCGACGATGGTACCCTGACCCGCATCGGCGCCTATGGCTTCGCGCACCAGGACCGCCATGCCCGGGTCATCCAGTCGGACGAATCGCTGGCCGCGCAGGCCGCCAACCAGAACCGCATCCTGACCCTGCGCGAACTGCCGCCCGACTATATCAAGGTCGGCTCCGGCCTGGGCGAAACCTCGCCGCGCGAACTGGTGATCGCACCGATCACCAATCACGGCAAGATCAAGGGCGTGATCGAGATCGGCTTCCTGCACGGCGTGCGCGAGCGCGACACCGAATTCATGGAATTGATCGCGCCGGCAGTGGGCGCCTCGGTCGCCTCGGTGGTGTACCGCCAGCGCCTGCAGCTGGCGCTGGAAGAACAGCAGGCCATGAACGAAGAACTGCAGGTCCAGCAGGAAGAGCTGCGCACCGCCAACGAGGAGCTGGAAGAGCAGTCGCGCGCCCTTGAGGAATCGCAGACGGCGCTGGAAAACCAGCAGGCCGAGCTGGAGCAGACCAACGAGCAGCTGGCCGAGCAGGCCGCCAACCTCGACCTCAAGAATGTGGCCCTGACCACGGCCCAGGACCAGCTGCGCGAACGCGCGCTGGAACTGGAGCGCGCCAGCCGCTACAAGTCCGAGTTCCTGGCGAACATGTCGCACGAACTGAGGACGCCACTGAACAGCTCGCTGATCCTGGCCAAGCTGCTATCGGACAACACGACCGGCAACCTCAACGAAGAGCAGGTGCGCTTCGCCCAGACCATCTATTCGGCCGGCAACGACCTGCTGAACCTGATCAACGACATCCTCGACATTTCCAAGGTCGAGGCCGGCAAGCTGGAGCTGGTGCCGGAAGAACTGCCGCTGCGCCGCGTGATCGAGGGCCTGGCGCGCACCTTCGAGCCGCTGGCCCGGCAGAAGGCCTTGGACTTTTCGCTGACGGTCGAGCCGAACGTGCCGATGTCCATCCACACCGACCGCCAGCGCCTGGAACAGATCCTCAAGAACCTGCTGTCGAACGCCGTCAAGTTCACGGATGCCGGCCGCGTCAGCCTGACGGTCAGCGCGAATGCCGACGGCTGGGTCCAGTTCGAGGTGCAGGATTCCGGCATCGGCATCGCGCCGGAGCAGCAGGAAAAGGTTTTCGACGCCTTCCACCAGGCCGACGGCTCGACCGCGCGCAAGTACGGCGGCACCGGCCTGGGCCTGTCGATCTCGCGCGACCTGACGAGCCTGCTGGGCGGCACGCTGACCGTGGCCAGCACGCTGGGCGAGGGCAGCACCTTCATGCTCAGCCTGCCACGCAACGGCACCGTGGCCGCGACCCCGCCGGCGCCGCAGCTGGTGCATGCGGCCAAGCCGGTGCGCCCGGCTGCGCCGGCGCCGGTGCCAGCCGAGCCGGCGCCGGTGGCTGCGGACAGCGCGCGCTTCGAGGACGACCGTCTCGAGCCGGCTCTTGGGCGCCGCACCGCGCTGGTGATCGAGGACGAGCCGGAATTCGCGCGCATCCTGTACGGCCTGGCGCACGACATGGACTTCCGCTGCCTGGTCGCGCTGCGCGCCGAGGAGGGCCTGGAACTGGCCTCCAGCGAGAACCCGGACGCGATCCTGCTCGACATGCGCCTGCCGGACCGCTCCGGCCTGTCGGTGCTGCAGCAGCTGAAGGAAAATCCGTCGACCCGCCACATTCCGGTGCACGTGGTCTCGAGCCAGGAGAACGGCGGCGAAGCCCTGCACCTGGGCGCGATCGGCTATGCGCTCAAGCCGACCAGCCGCGAACAGCTGGAAGCCGTGTTCCTGAAGCTGAAGGAAAAATCGGCGCAGCAGGTCAAGCGCGTGCTGCTGGTCGAGGACGACGCGCGCCAGCGCGAGAGCGTGGTCCAGCTGATCTCCGATGCCGACGTCGAAATCGCCGCCGTCGGTTCGGGCGAGGAGGCGCTGAACCTCTTGCGCACGCAGATTTTTGATTGCATGATCATCGACCTGAAGCTGCCCGACATGCAGGGCAACGATCTGCTCAAAGCCATGTCGCTGGAAGAGCTGTGCTCCTTCCCGCCGGTCATCGTCTATACAGGACGCAACCTGACCCGCGAGGAAGAAGCGGAACTGCTGAAGTATTCGCGCTCGATCATCATCAAGGGCGCGCGTTCGCCGGAACGCCTGCTGGATGAAGTGACGCTGTTCCTGCATAAGGTGGAGTCGCAGCTGTCGTCCGAGCGCCAGACCATGCTCAAGAGCGTGCGCGGGCGCGACCGGGTGTTCGAAGGCAGGACCATCCTGCTGGTGGACGACGACGTGCGCAACGTGTTCGCGCTGACCAGCGCACTCGAGCAGCGCGGCGCGCACGTGGAAGTGGGCCGCAACGGTTTCGAAGCCCTGGCCAAGCTCGACGAAGTGGAGAACATCGACCTGGTGCTGATGGACGTCATGATGCCCGGCATGGACGGCCTGGAAGCGACGCGCAGGATCCGCCAGGATGCGCGTTTCGCGCGCCTGCCGATCATCGCGATCACGGCCAAGGCCATGAAGGATGACCAGGAACAATGCCTGGCGGCCGGCGCCAACGATTACCTGGCCAAGCCGATCGACCTGACCCGGCTGTATTCGCTGCTGCGGGTATGGATGCCGACCATGGAGCGGATTTGAAGCAAGCCCCTAGCGACATCGACATCGAACTGCGGATGCTGGTCGAAGCTGTCTACCTCAAGTACAACTACGACTTCCGCGACTACACCGGCGCTTCGCAAAAGCGCCGCGTGCTGGCCGCCATGCGCGTGATGGAATGCGAGACCGTCTCGAGCCTGCAGGCCAAGGTGATGCACGAACCGGCCGCCTTTGCCCAGCTGCTGCAGTTCCTGACGATTCCGGTCACCGAGATGTTCCGCGATCCGGAGTACTACCTGGCCGTGCGCCGGCATGTCGTGCCTTTCCTCGAAACCTATCCCTCGCTGAAGATCTGGGTGGCCGGCTGCAGCACCGGCGAGGAAGTGTATTCGATGGCGATCCTGCTGAAGGAAGAGGGCCTGCTCGAGCGCTCGCTCATCTACGCGACCGACATCAACCCGGAATCGCTGGAGTCGGCGCGGCGTGGCGTGATGCCGCTCGAGCGCATGCGCCTGTACACCGAGAACTACCAGAAGTCAGGCGGCAGGAAAGCCTTCTCGGACTATTACACGGCGGCTTACGGCGGCGCGCTGTTCGACCGCAGCCTGGTGGAGAACGTGACCTTCGCCGACCACAGCCTGGCCACCGACAGCGTGTTCGCCGAGACCCATTTCATCAGCTGCCGCAACGTGATGATCTACTTTAACCGGCGCCTGCAGAACCGGGTGCTGGGCCTGTTCCACGAATCCCTCGTGCACCGCGGTTTCCTGGGCCTGGGCAGCAAGGAAAGCATCGACTTTTCGAGTTACGCCCAGCGTTTCGAGCCGCTGGCCAGGCGCGAGCGGGTGTTCCGCAAGGTGGGACCGTGAACCAGTCAGCTTTTGATGCGGCCGATCTGCAGGCCGCGCTGGCCGGCCGCCGCGTTGAAGCGGTGGTGATCGGCGCCTCCGCCGGCGGCGTCGAGGCCCTGGGCGCGCTGCTGCCCTCGCTGCCGGCCGGCTACACGCTGCCGGTGTTCTGCATCCTGCACCTGCCGGGCGACCGCGAGAGCCGGCTGGCCGAGCTGTTCAACGAGCGCCTGCCGCTACGCGTGAAGGAAGCCGTCGACAAGGAGCCGATCGAGCCCGGCACCGTGTATTTTGCCGGTTCGGGCTATCACCTCTCGGTGGAAAAGGACTTCACGTTCTCGGTGAGCTGCGAACCGCCCGTGCATTTCGCGCGCCCGGCCATCGACGTGCTGATGGAATCGAGCGCCGACGCCTACGGCCCAGGCCTGGTGGGCATCCTGCTCACCGGCGCCAATCACGACGGCGCCGCCGGCATGGCTTATATTCATGCCAGCGGCGGCTTGAGCGTCGTGCAAGATCCCGTTGACGCGCAGGTGGCGACCATGCCGAAGAGCGCCATCGACCGTTTTACCCCGCACCTGATCCTGCCTTTGGCCCGCATCGGGGCGCTGCTGCCCATGCTGGAGAGCAAATAATCATGAGCCCACATGACCCAAGCAAACTGCTGATCGTCGACGATCTGCCGGAAAACCTGCGCGCACTCGATGCGCTGATCCGCGACGAAGCGCGCCAGGTGTTCCAGGCCAGCTCGGGCGAGGAAGCGCTGACCCTGATGCTCGAGCACGAATTCGCGCTGGCGATCCTGGACGTGCAGATGCCCGGCATGGACGGCTTCGAGCTGGCCGAGCTGATGCGCGGGACCGAGCGTACCCGCAATATCCCGATCGTGTTCGTCTCGGCCGCCGGCCGCGAGCTGAACTACGCCTTCAAGGGCTACGAGCAGGGCGCGGTCGACTTCCTGCACAAGCCGCTCGATCCCGACGCGGTGCGCAGCAAGGTGAACGTGTTCGTCACGCTGGACCAGCAGCGCCGCGAGATGCGGCGCCAGATGGAGGCGCTGGAACGCAGCCGGCGCGAGCAGGAAACCCTGCTGCGCGAGCTGAACCAGACCCAGGAAGAGCTGCAGCGCTCGCTGCGCATGCGCGACGACTTCATGTCCCTGGTGGCGCACGAGCTGCGCACGCCGCTCAACACCCTGTTCCTGGAAACGCAGATGCGCAGCCTGCAGCTCAAGCGCGGCAACCTGCCGGCCTCCACCCCGGAACAGGTCGGCAACATGATCAAGCGCGACGAGCGCCAGATCAAGGCCATGATCCGCCTGATCGACGACATGCTGGACGTCTCGCGCATGAAGAGCGGCACGCTGTCGATCCGCCCGGCCAAGGTCGAGCTGATGGGGCTGCTGGAGCGCGTGGTCAGCGATCTGGCGCTGCAGGCAGCGGCCGCGAATTCGACGCTGCAGCTGGCCAGCCACGCGCCGGTCGAGGGCGTCTGGGACGAGTTCCGCATCGAGCAGGTGATCGTCAACCTGCTGACCAATGCGCTGCGCTACGGCGGCGGCGGCACGGTCGAGCTCAGCGTGCACCAGATCGGCTGCAATGTGCGCATCGACGTGCGCGACCACGGCAAGGGCATCGCCCCGGACTTCATCGACCGCATCTTCGAACCCTACGAGCGCGGCGCTAGGAACGGCGAGCCGAAGGGACTCGGCTTGGGCCTGTATATCTCGCGCCAGCTGGCCACCTCGCACGGCGGCGAGCTGACGGTGCAGAGCACGCCGGGGCAGGGGGCGACCTTCAGCCTGCTGCTGCCTTGCAGCGAGGCAGAAGTGCCGGCGGCGGTTTCTGCCTGAAATGCGGCGTGGGCACGGGGTGCCCACTCTCCAATGCGATAGTCAAAAT
>Ga0209023_10006185_pt1 | contig 12743 bp, 9 predicted proteins | sample LakOneMetagenome_FD_187468 | JGI IMG/M metagenome (GOLD analysis project Ga0209023, IMG submission 187468) | Freshwater and sediment microbial communities from Lake Erie, Canada (SPAdes) (version 2) | ecosystem: Environmental > Aquatic > Freshwater > Lentic | place: Lake Erie, Canada | collected... | reverse complement strand
TCCGATCTCGCCGCAACGGACGGCATCATGAACGAGCGCACGATGAGGGTGTCGAACAGCAGGCCGAGTCCGATGGTGGTACCGACCTGGCCCACCACCCTCAGGTCACTGACCAGCATGGACGCCATGGTGAAGGCGAACACCAACCCGGCTGCGGTGACCACCTTGCCGGTGCCGCCCATAGTCCGGATGATGCCGGTCTTGAGCCCCGCGCCCATCTCCTCTTTGAAACGAGCAACCAGCAGCAAGTTGTAGTCACAGCCGACCGCCAACAGGATGATCACCGACATCACCATCACCATCCAGTGCAGGTTGATGCCGAAGATGTACTGCCACACCAATACTGACAACCCGACCGATGCCCCCAGCGAGGCCAGCACCGTCCCGACGATCACCAACGACGCGATGAAACTGCGGGTGATCAACAGCATGATGATGAAAATGATTGCCAGCGAAGTGATTCCGGCGATGAGGAGATCGTAGTCGGCGATCCCCTGCAGGTCACTGAAGAGCGCGGCGGTGCCGGTCACAGAGATCGTGGCGCCCGATAGGGGTGTTCCCTTGAGGGATTCGGTGGCAGCCTTCTTGATCAGGCCGGACCGCGCCATCCCTTCCGGCGTGCCCGGATACCCGTCGTGGGTGACGAAGAACCGCGCCGCGTGGCCGTCCGGCGACAGGAACAGTTGGATCACCCGTTTGAAGTCGGGGTTGTCGAACGCCTCCCGGGGCAGATAGAACGAGTCGTCGCTCTTGGCCGCGTCAAAATCTTGGCCCATCGCCGCCGAGTCTCCACCGACTTCCTCCGCCTGCGCCATGATCCCGGACATGGTGCTGTTCATCGTCAGCATCATGGTCTGCAGACTGCGCATCGCGGCGATCTGCGCCGGCATCATCTCCAGCAGCTGCGGCGTCACCGTGTCGATGTTGTTCATCACCGGCGCCAACTCGTTGAGTTTGTCGGTGAGTTGATTGGCGCTGTCCATCGACGCGTATGCCGACCGCAACGACAAGCAGGTCGGGTCAGTGCGGCAATCCTGTTGCGGGGAAACCGTTTCGCGCAACGCCTTGGACGATTCGTTGAAATCAGCCATGTGTTGGCGCATCTCGGCGGCCACATCCATCGCCTCGCGCGAGACACCGGTCGCGTCGTGGGCGTTGGCGCCCATCTGCTGCATGAGGCCGTACATCCGTTGCAGCGAGTTGATAGTGCCCTCGAGATCGTCGGCCTGTTTGCGCATATCGGCGACCCGGTTCTTGACGAAGTCCAGGTTCTGCATCTGCCCGGCGTTCTGCATGCTGAGCAGGAAGGGGATGGAGGTGTGCCCCAGCGGCGTGCCTTCGGGCCGAGTCACCCCTTGCACCATGGCCACACCTTCGATCGCGAAGATACTCTTGGCCAGTTTGTTGAGCACCAGGAAATCCGCCGAGTTGCGCATGTCGTGATTGGCTTCGACCAGCACTATCTCCGGCAGCAGGCTGGACTCGGGGAAGTGCCGCGACGCCGCCGCCCACCCGATGTTGGCCGGAGTATCCTGCGGGATGAACGACGGGTCCTTGTAGCTCACCTGGTAGCCGGGCAGCGCCAGCAGGCCGATGAGTGCGACCGCGCAGGCGGCCACGAAGATCGGCCCCGGCCACCGCACGATCGCGGTGCCGATCTTGCGCCAACCACGCTCCGACATCTTGCGGCGGGGTTCGAGCAGTCCGTGGCGACTGGCCACCGTCATGACCGCAGGAACCAGAGTCAGCGAGACCGCCACCGCGACCAGCATGCCGACCGCGCAGGGGATGGCCATGGTCTGGAAGGCCGGCAACCGGGTAAAGCTCAGGCACAGTGTGGCGCCGGCGATCGTCAGTCCGGATGCCAGCACCACATGGGCGACTCCACGGTAGGTGGTGTAGTACGCCGCCTCCGGGTCCTCACCGGCGTGCCGGGCCTCGTGATAGCGGCCGATGTAAAAGATGCCGTAGTCGGTACCGGCCGCTATCGCCAACGTCACCAGGATGTTGATCGCGAACGTGGACAGTCCGATCAGTCCGACATGGCCCAAAAATGCGACGATCCCGCGCGCCGCGGCCAGCTCGATCCCGACTATGGCCAACAGCAGTGCGACAGTGCTGAACGAGCGGTAGAGCAGCATCAGCATCAGCGTGATGACCGAAATGGTGGCCAGCATGATCTTCAGGACGGCGCGGTCGCCGCTTTCGTTCATGTCGGTCAGGAAGGCCGCGGGGCCGGTCACGTACGCCCGCACTCCCGCCGGAGGCGGTGTGCGATTCACGACGTCACGGACTGCATTGACGGACTCGTTGGACAGGACCCCGCCCTGATTGCCCGCCAGGTTCAGCTGGACCAGAGCCGCTTTGCCATCTGCGCTCTGGGCACCGCCGGCGGTGAGCGGATCCCCCCAAAAGTCCTGGATGTGCTCGATGTGTTTGGTGTCGGCGTTGAGCTGGGCGATCAGCTCGTTGTAGTAGTGGTGGGCGGCTTCGCCGAGAGGCTCGTCACCTTCGATGACGATCGTCGCTCCACTGTCGGAGTTGGATTCGGCGAAGACCTGCCCCAGCCGCGCCATCGCTTGAACCGAGGGGGCGTCCGTGGCATTCAAAGACACCGGGTGCTCTTTGGCGACCTGCTCCAGTGACGGAACAGCGAGACTCACCAGCAAGGCGATCGCGACCCAGCCCAGGATGATGGGGAGCGCGAACCTGCGGACCGCTTCTGCTGCGGACGGCCGACTACGACTCAGGTGGTGTGTCTTCATCGGCCCCTCATCAGACGAAATACCCAAGCGATCACTTTAACCCCCAGTTCAGGACCGCGACGGCAGAAATTACCCGATCAGGTAGTCAGTCAGCGGGAAGCGATCCTGCTCTTTCACCGCGCTGCGCACCGAGGTCGGCCGGAACAGTGGGGCCTCCCCGGTGTGCTGGTTGAACCAGTAGGAGTTCGAGGTCGCGCAGTTGCCCAGATGGAACACCGAGCTGTCCAGCAGGCCCATCATCCGCTCGTAGAACGCGGCATTGGCCTCTTCGGTCACCTCGAAGGTGCGCGCCTGCCGGCGCTGCAGCTCACCGAAGAGCCGGTTCATGTGTCGGGTCTGGTACTCCACGGTGTTGAACCAGGACAACCCCACCCAGGAGAACGGGCTGGCCATGTTGATGAAGTTCGGGAACTGCGGGGCTGTCATGCCCTGATAGGCCTGGAACCGGGTCTCGCGCCACCATTTGCCCAGGTTGCGACCGCCGCGACCGATCACCTCGATGGCCGGCAGGTTGCCCTCCCAGACGTCGTATCCCGTCGCCAGTACCAAGGTGTCGATCTCGCGCTTGGTGCCGTCGCGCGCCACGACGCCGTCGGGCTCGATCCGCTCGATCCCCTCGGTGACCAGGTGCACATTCGGCCTGGCGAACGTCGGGTAGTAGTCGTTGGAGATCGACGGACGCTTGCAGCCGAAGTCGAAATCGGGCCGCATCTTGTCGGCGAGTTCACGATTCCGCACCGCGCGGCGCCGATGCAGCGCTGATTGGGCCGCCATCGCCTTGTTGAGAAACTTGAAGCGCCGGTAGCGCCACATGGTCAGGACCATCATGAAGTCCGTGGTGTTGTCGGTCAGCCACCGCACAATGCGCTGGGTGAACGGCACTCGGGCGAACATCCGCTGCACCACCGGCGGGAACACCACGTCGGACTTGGGCGTCACCAGGATCGGGGTGCGCTGATACACCGTCAGATCGGCGACCTCTTTGGCCAGTTCGGGGATCACCTGGATCCCGGTGGAACCGGTTCCGATGACGGCTGCCCGGCGTCCGGCCATCGAGTAGTCGTGGTCCCATTCCGCGGTGTGCACAACGTGGCCGGCGAATGACTCGATACCGGGGATATCTGGAATCTTCGGCTGGCACAGGAAGCCGGTGGCAACGATGAGGAACTGCGACGTCAGTGTCTCACCGCCGGCCAGGGCCACCCGCCACGCCTGAGCCTCGTCGTCCCACTGGGCGCCGTCGACGGTGGTGTTGAAGCGCATGAAGCGCGTCACGTCATACTTCTCGGCCACATGCTCTGCGTAGGCCTGGACCTCGTTACCGGGGGCGAACAGCCGCGACCAGGAGGGGTTGGGCTCGAACCAGTAGGAATACGTCGTGGAGGGCTGGTCGACGGAGAGTCCCGGGTAGTGGTTGACCCGCCACGTTCCACCGAGTCCGTCCAGGCGGTCGACGATCAGGATGTTGTCGTAGCCTAGCTTGTTGAGTTGGATCGCCGTACCGATTCCACCGAAGCCCGCGCCCACGATGATGGCGTCGTATTGCTGGGTCCCCATAAGGCCAACACGGTACCGCAATGGCGCACGATCCCGCTGGTCGAGCAGCTCAGCCGGACCGCAACCGGCCACGCCCGAAGGTGAGACTTCGGACGCCGCATGGTTGCGGGTTGGCCGCAGGATGGCAGCAATCACACCACACTGGCGAGTCAAGCCTTAGTGTTTTGCCAAACTCGACTGTAAGCTTCTGCCCAGCCGCGCACTCTTGGGGCGCGGGGTCGGACGGAGAGATTGGCCAATGTCAACCTGGATGGGCATCATCGGGCCGCTGAGCGGCTTGTTTGTTGTCGGGTTGATACTGGCCACAGTCGGTTGCGCGATCGCCCGGTACCGCCGCAACCTGGATGTCACCGCCGATGCCCAGTACGTGGCGACGCTGGCGAGTCTGTCGGAAAGCTCCGTACGACGCCGCTTTGACCCCTACCTCGACATCGACTGGGACGCCCCCGAGTACGCCATCACCCCCGATGACCCGCGCTGGGTTCTCACTCATGACCCGCTCGGACGCTCCGATTGGTACCGCAGCCAGCCGCTGGACAAGCAGATCGACATCGGGATGTGGCGGCAGGCCAATATCGCCAAGGTCTCCTTGCAGTTCGAGAGCATGCTGATCCGTGGCCTGGTCCAGTACGCGTCCCGGGTGCCCAACGGCTCCCCCGAACACCGCTACTGCATGCACGAATCCATCGAGGAGTGCAACCACGTCCTGATGTTCCAGGAGCTGGTGAATCGCATCGGTTTCGACGTTCCCGGGATGCAGTGGTGGATGCGGTGGCTGTCACCGTTGATGCCGCTGTATGCCGGCCCGTTCCCCAACTGTTTCTTCTTCGGCGTGCTGGCCGGTGAGGTACCGGTGGATGTGATGCAGACCAACGCCCTGCGCGGGCCGGATTCCCTGCATCCCATCGTCGAGAGAGTGATGGCCATCCACGTCGCCGAGGAGGCACGTCACATCTCGTTCGCCGACGCCTACCTGCGCAAGCGTGTCCCGAAGGTGTGGCGACTCAACCGGTTCTGGATGTCACTGTACGTACCGTTCGTGATGCGGGTGCTGGCCAAGCCGATGATGTTGCCGCCGCGCAGCTTCTTCCGGCGCTTCGAGGTGCCGCGTTCGGTGCGCAAGCAGTTGCTGACCGGCGCGCCCGAGACGCGCCAGGCACTCCAGGACACGTTCGCCGACATTCGCATGCTCTGCACCGACATCGGCCTGATGAATCCCGCCGGGCGGCTGATGTGGCGGCTCTGCCGGATCGGCGGCGCACCGTCGCGGTACCGCGGGGAGCCGCAGCGTGCCCAGCTCCCGGCCCAAGTCACCGTGGTCTGAAGCACCCTCCGAGCTGTGCCATACTTCCGGTATGGTTCTTTCCCCGTCTGCAACCTTGGAAAAAGTCGGCGCCGATCTGGTCTACCGGATCTCTGCGATGCCGATGTACAAGAAGGCCTTCAAATACTGGTACCCGTTCATGACCAAGCGGATGGGGCACGACGACGTCGTCTTCCTCAACTGGGGCTACGAGCAGGACCCGCCGCTGGGCCTCAAACTCGACGCCGACGACGAAGAGAACCGCTACTCGATCCAGCTCTACCACCAGACCGCCACCCAAATCGACCTGGCCGGCAAGAACGTCCTCGAGTGCAGCTCCGGCCACGGCGGCGGTGCATCCTTCCTGGCCCGCACCCTGGCGCCCGCCTCCTACACCGGCCTGGACTTCAACCCCGACGGTGTGGCCTTCTGCCAGAAGCGCCACCAGGTGAAGGGCCTGGACTTCGTCCAGGGTGACGCTATGAACCTGCCGTTCCCGGACAACTCGTTCGACGCGGTGGTCAACGTCGAGGCCTCGCACATCTACCCCGACTTCGCCCAGTTCGTCCGCGAGGTGGGCCGGGTGCTGCGTCCCGGCGGGCACTTCCTGCACACCGACTTCCGCTACAAGGACGAAATCGAGTCCTGGCAGCAGACCCTGGCCACCCCGCCGCTGCGGCTGGTCAACGAGCGCGACATCAGCCGTGAGGTCGTGCGTGGCCTGGCGGCGAACTCACCGCGCTCCAACGCGCTGATCAACGAGCGGATGCCGTTCTTCCTGCGCCGCTTCGCCCGGGAGTTCGCCGTGGTCGAGGGCTCGCTGTTCTACCGCGATCTGGACCGCGGCGAGATCACCTACCGCATCTTCGACCTCGTCAAGGACTGACGTAGCTCAATCGTCGGATCGCCGGAGCGGGCCGGGACACCAGTCCCCCCGCTCCGGCGATTTTTTTGGTGACCGACGTCCCTTCAGCCGGTGAACAAGACCGGGTTAGGGTGGCCTGCGGTCATCCGCTGTGGGGACCTGACATTCGTGACAAGGGGCTAGCCACATGGACCTGAAGCAGTTGAGGCGCCGGCTTCGATTTCGCGCCAGCCTGCTCAAGATCGGCACCGACGGGCTGATCGGCGTGGCCCGCGACCGGGCGACCGCCTACCGATATGTGCTGACGCGTCGCGAGACGGCGCCGCTGACCGATTTCGACCCGTTCGCGCCCGAGACCATGGCCGACCCGTATCCCGGCTACCGGACCCTGCTGTCCGGGTCGAAGGTCTGGTACAGCCGCAAACGCGGCATCTGGATCCTGCCGGGCTACGACGAGGTCCGCCAGGCGTTGCGTGACGACGAGGCGTTGTCCTCGGCGGAGAGCCAGGCCCGGTTCCGAGTGCGCCTGCAGACCATGAACGCCACCGACCCGCCGGTGCACACCCGGCTGCGCCGGTCGGTGTCGCGGGCGTTCACCCCCCGCGCAATGAAGTCGTGGGAGATCAACATCAACCGCGCCGCCGACGAGCTCGTCGCCGCCATGATCAAGCGCGGCCGGGTGGAGATCGTGGCAGATCTGGCCAAGCCGCTGCCGAACCGGCTGATCACGATGATGCTGGCCATTCCGCAGGAGGACCGTCATCAGTTTCTGGACTGGGCGGACACCATCAACGAGGCGGCGTTCGCGCCGCTGACCCCGCGCGGCATGGCGATGAACATGCGTTCCAGCCAGGCCGTCAACGCGATGTACGCCAGCCTCGACCCGATGATCAAGGAACGCCGCGCCACCCCGGGCGACGATCTGATCTCGATGCTGGCGGCTCCCAGCGGTGAGGACACGCTCTCCGACGACGAGGTGTTCTGGACGGCGTCGATGCTGGTCGGGGCCGGCAGTGAGACCACGACGAACCTCATCTCCGGTCTGTTCCTGACGCTGGCGCAGCGCCCGGATGTCTACGCCCGGCTGCGGGCGAACCCGGAGTTGATTCCCGCTGCCATCGAGGAGCAGCTGCGGCTGGTCTCGCCGGTGCAGGGGTTCTACCGGACCGCAACCCGCGACTACCAGGTCGGCGAGCACACCATCCCGGCCGGGGCGCGGGTGCTGGTGCTCTACGCGGCCGCCAACCGCGACCCGCAGCACTACCCGGATCCCGACACCTTCGACCTGGACCGCAATCCGACCGACCACCTGGCGTTCGGCGGCGGCGCGCACTACTGCCTGGGCACGCACCTGACCCGCATCGAGGTCGGCCGCGTGCTCACCCAGCTCATCCCCCATGTCAAGGCCATCCGATTGGACGGGGACTATCGCTACCTGGTCAACGCGACCATGCGTGGCCTGGAGCACCTGCCCGTCGAATTGGTGCTCGCCGACGGGGAGCTCGCGGGCGACGGAACGTCAATCGCCGCCGATGGACGGTCGACGGGCGGCCCGTGAGCGCTGCCACCCCCATCACCCACCCACCGCTGCGGCAGCCCGGCCATGAAATACTGGCCGGATGGTCACGATGAACCGCCTGATATTCAATCCGGTCTCCCACCGCGTCATGACGAACCCGTTCGTCTACCACCTGCTGTTCACCTCGTTCGTGACCAAGCGCTTCTCCACCCAGACCAAACTGCTCAGCGGTGACGACTGGCTGTTCTTGAACTACGGCTACGAAGAAGACCCGGCGATGGCGATTCCGCTGGATGCGTCCGACGAGCCCAACCGGTTCTTCATTCAGCAGTACCACCGCACCGCCGCCCTGGCTGACATGGCCGGCAAGAAGGTGCTCGAGGTGAGCTGCGGCCACGGTGGCGGTGCCTCCTACGTGGCCCGCACCTTCAAGCCCGCCTCCTACACCGGCCTGGACCTCAACCCGACCGCCATCGAGTTCTGCCGGGAGCGTCACCAGCTACCCGGAATGGACTTCGTGCTGGGCGACGCCGAGAACCTGCCGTTCGAGGACGGCTCGTTCGACGTCGTGTTCCAGGTGGAGGCGTCGCACCTGTACCCGCACCCGGCGAAGTTCTTCGACGGCGCGGCGCGAGTGCTGGCCCCGGGCGGGCACTTCCTCTACACCGATTTCCGCCGCCGCAGCGAGCTGGACCGGTGGGACGCCGAGCTGGCCGCCACCGGGCTGCGGCTGGTGACGCAAGAGGACATCAGCATGGCGGTGCTGCGCGGCAACGAGAAGAACCTGAGCCGCAAGCAGGACAAGATCGCCCACCACGGTGCCCTGGCCCGATTCGCCAGCGCCGCAACCGACTGGACCTTCAACGGCGCGCTGAAGAACGGCGAGTTCGTCTACCGGCTGTACTGCTTCACCAAGGACTGACCGGTACAGCCCGCTCCCGGCAAGACGGTCGAGCTAGGAGGCCGAGCGTGTCGGGGGCGGAACGAACCGCGCCGCCAGGGGCGGGACCACCCGCTGGTAAGCGGACCCGGTGAGCCGCAGCAACAAGTCCAGAATCTTGGTGTCGGGGCCGACTAGGATACGGGGCTGATTGCGGCGTACGGCGCGCAGAATGACCTGCGCGGCGCGCTCCGGCGAGGTGGTCCAGCCCCGCTTGTCGTACCGGCTCGCCAGGTCGACCTCGCCCAGGTACTCGGCAGCAGCCATGTTGTCGATGAACGAGGTCTTGGTGCCCCCCGGATACACCGCGGTCACCTTCACCGGATGCTTGGCCAGCGCCATCTCCTGGCGCAACGCCTCGGTGAAACCCCGAACGGCGAACTTGGCCGAGTTGTATGCGGCCTGGCCCGGCAGCGCGAACAGGCCGAAGGCACTGGAAACATTCACCACGTGGCCGTCGCCGGAATCGATCAGGTGCGGCAGAAATGCCTTGGTGCCGTTGACCACGCCCCAGAAGTCGATGTTCATCACCCGTTCGAACTCCTCGAAACTGGTGATCTCTATATCGCCGAAGAACGCGATCCCGGCATTGTTGTAGACCTGGTTGATACCGCCGAAGTGGTCGGCGACCCGGTCGGCGTAGGCCAGGAAGGCGGCCCGGTCGGCCACATCGAGCTGGTCGGCCAGCACATCAGCACCCATCGCGGTCAGCTGCTGCTGGGTGCGGGCCAACCCCTCGGCATTGACGTCGCTGATGGCGACCCTGGCTCCGGCGCGGGCCAGTTCCACGGCCAGCGCCTGACCAATCCCGGACCCGGCCCCGGTGACGGCGGCAACCTTGCCCGCGAATCCCCGTATCATCAGCCGCCGGCCAGCTGGCGGTAGACCCGCCCGACGATCGGCGCGATGATGCTGCGCGGCGCGTACTGGTTGGTCATCGACATGACCTTCGCGGGCAAGCCGGGAACCACGCGCATCTTGTTACGCGCCAAGCCGTCCAGCGAGACCTTCGCGGCTTGCTCGGGTGAGACCCAAAGATAGTCGGGCACCAGCTTGCTGGTGGTCGCCTCGTCGACGGACTCGACAATGAAAGTACGCACCGGACCGGGCGCCAGCAGCGTCACGTGGACGCCCGAGCCGCGCAATTCCCAGTGCAGGGACTCGCTGAAGCTGTTGATGAAGGCCTTGGTGGCCGCATAGGTCGCGTTGTTGGGGATCGGCGCGTTGCCCGCCGTCGAACCGGACATCAGGATGCCGCCGGAACCTCGCTCGAGCATTCCGGGCATGACCGCCAGTACCAGGTCGTGGACCCCGGCGGCGTTGAGCTGCACCAGATCGCGCTCCCCCGCCGCGTCCAGCTGCGAAACCGGCCCGATAGTGGCGGCGCCGGCATTGGCGCACAGTATCGAAATCTGACGCGACCCCAGCTCGTCGCGCAGCGCTGCTCGCGCGGTGGCGTCGGCAAGGTCAGCCGGCCGCACTTCGACGGTGACGTGATGCTTGTCGGCCAGCCTGCCCGCGAGGTCGTTGAGCAGCTCTTCCCGCCGGGCGGTGATGATGAGGTTATGACCACGGGCCGCCAGCTCGGCGGCCAGCGCCTCGCCGATGCCGTGGGACGCTCCGGTGACTACGGCCCGGGCATCCGGGTGCGGGGAAGGTACTGACACGCAGCGAGTATACAGAGAGCAAAATGCGCGATCGGCCGGCCAGCACACCTGTCTTCGGGCCGCCGGCAACGTTTACAGCCCGCGATCGCTCAGCCAGGTATCGATGCGGTCCGCGACGGCTTCCCAGCCCGCCTCGAGCATCATGTTGTGGCCCATCGCCGGAAAGAACTCGGCGGTTGTCCGGTAGGCCCGCGCAGTTGCCAGGACTTCTTCGCGGGTGTGCGCACCATCGTCGTCGGCGCCCATGACCAATAGCGGTGTAGTGATGCGGTCGGGCCGCGGTAAGCGCAGCACCGCGCAGTCGATCCCTATCCGAGAGCTCTCCTCTTGCAGGCGCGCCGCATATTTCACCACGTCGTCCTCGGCCGTCCCCGGGGAGAAGAACCGCTCCCGGGCCAGCTCAGGAGTGCTGATATAAGGCAGCGCGCGACCCGTGACCATCATCTTGATGAAGTGCCACGGCCGCTGACGCAGCCAGCGCCGGGCGGATCCGAGGTTGCCCTGCGGAGGCATCGATGTCAGCAGCACCCCGGCGGGCGCGTCATGGGTCTCCAGATACTTCTGCACGATGAATCCGCCCATCGAGTGACCGATGACCACCGGAGCCGCCGGCAGGCCTGCCGCGGCCTCGGCTATGTCGGCGACATAGTCCGAGACCGAGCAGGCCCGCAGCGCCTTGTCCGAGCCGCTGCCGCCGTGTGCGCGAAAGCTCAGCGCCACGGCCCGATAGCCACGGTCGGCGAAGTAGTCCAGAAAGTTCTCCGCCCAGCACCAAGCGCCGTGCCAGGCACCGTGAACGAACAGCAGCGGAACCGGGTGGGCTGCGCTGGTCTGCCCCCGGTCGATCAGCTCGAGCACGCCGAGGCCCGGAGTGTTGCGGCCTGGCTCAGCCGAGGAGCGGGCCGGGAACCGTCATGAGGTCACTAAAGCCGGCGCCGGGGTTGAAGTCAGAGACATCGAACAACTGTGACTCCACGTAGGGCGAGCCGAAGAACGAGCCGTCCTCCAGCCAGGACACATCGAACGCGCCGAATGGCGTGGTGAACCAGGTGCCGATCGCATCGTCGGTGGGACCGACATTACCGGCGCCGACCAGGTCGATGTAGACGTATCCCCAGGGCCCGAAGAAGTTGCCCCAGTTGTGGATGTTGATCACACCCCACTCGATGTTGGTGTTCAGATTCTCGAAGTACGCCGGGGGCAGAATGATCTGCTGCTGAGAGGTGTAGTACTCCATGGTGTCGATGACCGGAAGATTGAGCCCACCGAAGAGGTATGAGGCATCCTTGAGGTCCAGGGGTTCCCCGTCCACCGTCACGTGCTTGATCATGAAGTCCTGGACGAACGGTGCGATGTTCTTCGAATCGAAGTCGAACAGCTGGGTGCCCGACAGAGTGCGCTGATACCAGGGGTTACCGACCATCCCGGTGATGTCCGGCTCCGCGATCGGGGTCAGGCCGAACGGGTTCGGGTGATTGAGGCCGTAGTTCCCGGGGGTGGTGGTCGGGCCGTCCGGCAGCTCGTCCGCACTGGCCGAACCCATCGAGAGCGCCATCGCCGTCAAAACGCCGCCAGCAACCACGCCAATCAACGTGACATTGCGATTCATAGTTCCTTGCCCCCCGAAGTGGTCTGTCCTAGTACTCAGCTAACCAGAACCTGAGTAGCTCCGTAGTTCTGCCAGACAGCAGCATAGCGGGTAACTGTCAGACCGCAACCTGTGGCGCACCCCGGCCGCGTCATCGCACGCCGTCAGGCGTTGGCCGGCGCAGGGTTCGGGGCCGGACGTTGCGGCGCAGGCGCTTCACCGGCAGGCTGAGAATGCGGTGAACGGCCGACGCGTCATTACCTGCGCGTGCCGATAGGGTCGTACCACGCGCGCACCACCCAGCGTCGATCACACAGTGCGCTGACGCGAACGCGTCGTCCGGGCACGCGTGGCAAACCCGACGAACCGCCGGTGATGCGCCCGTACCGGTGCGTTGCCGGACGGAAAACTCCCGCTAGACGCCGAGTCCGCTGAACAGACTGGACCAGTCGAACGCGTCAGCGTCAGCCGCACCGATGTACGGGTGGGTGTACGGTTCGCCATCCAGTACGTATTCACCGAGGTCAGGCAATCCCACC
>Ga0209023_10006184_pt1 | contig 12744 bp, 11 predicted proteins | sample LakOneMetagenome_FD_187468 | JGI IMG/M metagenome (GOLD analysis project Ga0209023, IMG submission 187468) | Freshwater and sediment microbial communities from Lake Erie, Canada (SPAdes) (version 2) | ecosystem: Environmental > Aquatic > Freshwater > Lentic | place: Lake Erie, Canada... | reverse complement strand
TGAAAAACAATTCCCCTTGCAATGGAAAAATGATGAGGAGGAAGGAGGAAAAAATCTTCACGAAGAAGGATTCATCCGGGCGCAGTTAAAAAGATTAGGAAAAGGTGATTTGAAAGTTTCTTATACAAAAGTGGTCAATAACCAGGCTGGCCTTGATTTGCAGAATAACATCCACAACCTTTTGAATAATGATTTGAATGTGATTGTTTACAATTTTGTGGATATGCTAAGCCATGCCCGTACCGAAATGGAAGTGCTGAAAGAACTGGCAAGTGATGAAATGAGTTATCGCAGCATCACAACTTCCTGGTTCGAACATTCTCCGCTGCACCAGGCACTTAAAAAAATTGCAGACAAGAACATTAAAATTGTATTAGCCACCGACCATGGAAGTGTAAGGGTAAAAACGCCTTATAAAGTTGTGGGTGATAAACAAACTACCACAAACCTGCGGTATAAACATGGTCGTAATCTTAATTATGAACCAAAAGAAGTATTGGCTTTCCGTGACCCAAGAGAAATAGGGCTGCCATCACCAACTATCAACTCCTCTTTCATATTCGCAAAAGAAGATAGTTTTTTATGCTACCCCAATAACTACAATTATTATGTAAACTATTACCGGAATACTTTTCAGCATGGTGGTGTAAGCCTGGAAGAAATGATTGTGCCGGTGATAAAAATGCAGAGTAAATAAACTATTGCTTCTTTTTAAGGATGACTTCTTCGGCCATCAGGCCATACATCTGTTTAAAGAAATCTTTGATACCCTGGTATTCCTCTTTGTTGTAAACGGCTCTTTTAATTTCAAAAAGCTGTGATATAGTAACCTCCTTTACGCTGGAAAAGTAGGTTATCTTATAAAAGAAGCTTGAATCAGGCGTCCGGACAATAACGTTTTTCGGTAAATGTTCTACTGTAAAAGATTCGGGGAAACGGATAGTCATTGTAAGTACAAAAAGCTGATTGCATCCAAAATCAATATCTGTATTTCTTTTCTCTGCTGTAAAGGGATTTTTATTTTTTTCAGTTAATATTTGTGGGTTAATAAAATAAAAGCCCCCTGACTGATTTGGTTCATATGTAAATTCTATTGTTTCAAGAAGTGGATCTCCGTCACGGCCAATATCAGATTGAGTGGCAGATAAAATTTTTAAGCCAACCGGCTTTTTATCGTAGAAATCGTTTTCTGTTTCTTTTTCTTTATCCTCCGTAGTGTCTATTTTACTTTCTTTGGCATAATCGAAATACTGAATAGAAGCTGTTCCTTCCATTTTTCCATCCTCATTGAGGTCGGCTATGACAAGTATACTTTGTTTTAATAACGGCCGGTGATCTACGATGGTAGCCCATTGCATACTGTCTTCGCTGATAATAAAAACTTCACGGTTCAATATGTTGAGTGGCGGGTTTTGGTAGGATTGATATTTAAGGCTTGCGTCCAGCACATAAAATTTTGCAGAGTCAAGAGCTAATACATCAATGCCATTTATCTGGCCCATGCTGGGAAAAGACTTGTCAATTTTGCCATTTTCACGGGTGCTTACCAGTATCGGCATGCTTTTGATATTTGCCTTATCAAAAAGGTTTAGCAGAATGTAATTTATCTCAGCAGAATTTCCTGTTTTATCATTCCATGCGTCAGTAAGATTCTCCGCATTTGCTGTTTGTTCTGTTGAAGTGGGGATCCTTTTTCTTACTTCACTATATAAATAATTTATGCGTTCGTCAATATCTTTAATTGCTTTGGCAGAATCAATCAGTTGCTCAGTGCCAGGTATGATTTTTTTTACCTGTTCCTCATAAAATTTTGATCTCAACAGTATAGACGCAGCAGCATCCCATAATTTATTTGGTTTATCCTTGTTACTGGTATAAAACCCGGCGCCAAAAGGAAAAAGCAAAAAAGATACTTTTACCAGGTGGTCTTTAATCGAACTCATAAAGGGCTCTGGCTTAAAAGAAGGTATATTCTCTTTAAAAAAAATAGTCCGCCTGAACCGGTCATATTTTAGCAGCTCAAAATATTGTTCAATTATATCTGCGCCAAAAACTCTTTCAAATATTTTTGATTCAACAGGGGTGGTAATGATACGGGAGCTATATACAACAGGTATTTCGTCTTGTATAATCCACGGTTTAAGATACACCAGGTTGTTTTCAATAGTGGTATAGCTGTATTCTATTATACTGCCAGGTTTCAGGTTGGGAAATGTGAAATTTACAATACCAACATTGTCAGCAGCCTTCTCTTTAAAAAAATCCTTCTTCTCTAATTTCTGAACAGTGATTTTCCCATCGGGATTTATATTATAAATAGCTCCGTTCAGCTCCTTGATTTTTGCAAATCCTTTCTTACTTAAATAAGGGATTTTAATAGTGGCCTGTTTGTAGCCTTTTTCATTAAATATTTTAATGCGAACTTTTCTCTCTGTTTTTAATCTTGAGCCATAAGGGGACATCTCAAAACCACTTTCCTCAATATCAAATATTTTCATGGCTGCTGCATCAGATTCAAACGGGCAGGCGGTAAGCTGCAAATCGGCTGGTTGTACCGGTCCGGCTATTGCTTGTTTTTTTTGGGCCATTAGCGAAATAGAGGCAATGGCACAAACGAAAAAGAGGGTTATTTTTTTCATTTAGTAGTGGCTACCTAAAGTTAAGTAAAATGGATTTTGTGGATAACATTTGACTAAAACAAGTGAACTACTTTTAAATTTGCGGATATGAAATACACTCAGACCACTCTCGATAAATTAGAATCGATTCCTGAACAGGCTGGCTATGTGCTGCGTTATGAAAGAGGTTCTTTTCAAAGTGGTTATTGCATTCTTGAAGAAAAAAAAGTAGTGGTACTTAACAAATTTCTACAAACCGAAGGACGTATCAATACATTGATTGACCTTATACCACAATTAGATATTAATACAGAACTGTTAACAGATGAATCAAAGAAGATTCATGCTGATATTCTCTCCAAACTGGCCACGGAAGAGAAGGAGAAATAAAGACGGTGAAATATGAAACCTTCCCACTTTCTCATTTCATATTTTAATCTTTCGTTTCTTATTTTTACATGTGGATTGTCCTTCTCTTAAAATAACATTTCTTGGTACTGGCACCAGTAGCGGTGTGCCTATGATTGGTTGCGACTGTGAGGTTTGTACTTCTCCTGATAAAAAAGACGACCGGCTTCGCTCAAGTATTTTAGTGGAATCTGCTGCTACCACAATTATAGTTGATACCGGGCCAGATTTCCGGTACCAGATGCTGCGGTACCAGGTAAAGAAACTGGATGCTGTTTTATTTACACATCCGCATAAAGATCACATTGCCGGGCTGGACGATATAAAAGCTTTCAACTATTTTTCTAAAAAGCCGATGAACATTTATGCCAATTCTTTAACCGAAGAAGCATTGCGTCGTGATTTTTATTATGCATTTACCGATACCAGGTATCCGGGCATTCCGGAATTAAATCTTAATACAATTACATTAGAACCATTTATCATTGGTGATATTCCTGTAATACCAATATTGGTATGGCATTTAAAAATGCCGGTATTGGGTTTCCGCTTCGGCAAGTTTACTTACATAACTGACGCCAACAGAATTGATGATGCAGAGAAGGAAAAGATACGGGGTAGTGAAGTGCTGGTATTAAATGCGCTGCGCAAACAAAAACATATTTCTCATTTTACATTGGGAGAAGCAATTGAATTGGTAGAAGAGTTGAAAGTGCCGGCCGCTTATTTTACACATATCTCCCACCAGTTAGGCCGGCATGCCGCTATAGAAGCAGAACTTCCAAAAGGAATACATCTTGCTTACGATGGGCAGACTATCAAACTCAAATAAAAGCGGTAATAAAATTTTAAGCTAACACTTGTTAGTTTATTTAAAATTCCACTATATTGCACTCGCCTTTAATGATTGCACTTACGATTGCTTGCCTCATTCGAAGGTCCAAGATTGTGCCACCCCTTAATTTGGAGTGGCACAGTTATTAATAAAGCAATCAACGAATAAATAATTATGAATTTTCAACAGGCCGAACTTACACAACAGGTAGCACAGACAGCAAAGGATTTCGCACTACACCATATAAAACCACATGTAATGGAGTGGGACGAGAGCCAGGAGTTCCCTATTCATATTTTTAAAGAAATGGGAAAGCTGGGACTGATGGGAGTATTAGTACCTGAAGAATATGGTGGCGCCGGTCTTTCTTATTTTGAATATAAAACGGTGATAGAAGAAATTGCAAAGGTTTGTGGATCGATTGGTTTAAGTGTAGCAGCGCATAATTCACTTTGCACAGGCCATATCATGTTATTTGGAAATGAAGACCAGAAGAAAAAATGGTTACCCAAACTGGCTACCGCAGAATGGATAGGTGCCTGGGGATTAACAGAAGCCAATACCGGCAGTGATGCTGGTAATATGAAGTGTACAGCTGTTAAAGAGGGCAATGACTGGGTGATTAACGGAACCAAGAACTGGATTACCCATGGCAAAAGTGGTGATGTGGCTGTGGTAATATGCCGGACCGGCGAACCAAGAACAAAAAATAATTCTACTGCTTTTGTGGTAGAAAAAGGAACAGCCGGTTTCAGTGCAGGAAAAAAAGAAAACAAATTAGGCATGCGGGCCAGCGAAACAGCAGAGATGATTTTTGATAATTGTAAAATCTCAGATGCCAATCGTTTGGGAGAGGTGGGCGATGGCTTTAAGCAGGCCATGAAAATATTAGATGGTGGCAGAATTTCTATAGCCTCACTTTCATTGGGTATTGCCAAAGGTGCTTACGAAGCGGCACTGCAATATTCGCAGGAACGCCACCAGTTTGACCAGCCTATTTCAAATTTTCAGGGTATCTCTTTTAAACTGGCTGATATGGCTACTGAAATAGCGGCAGCTGATTTACTCACTTTACAAGCCTGCGATTTAAAAGAACGGAAGCAACCCATGACCAAAGAAGCAGCCATGGCAAAATATTATGCCAGCGAAGTAGCCGTAAAAACAGCCAATGATGCGGTGCAAATATTTGGCGGCTACGGCTACACCAAAGACTTTCCGGTAGAAAAATTCTATCGGGATGCAAAACTTTGTACGATTGGGGAGGGAACAAGTGAAATACAGAAACTGGTAATTTCGAGAGAAGTACTAAAGTAAAAAAGAACTATTTTCTTTTTTACAGACGCCTGAAGACTAACTTTGTGCTATGAACAGGCAAGTTCACTATATTGTTTACGCCTCTTTATTACTTCTATTAATATTTTGTGTCAGCCTATTACTAAGACATTTTACAACAGAGACTTCACAAGAGAATCAATCTCAAACGATAAGTGATTATAAAACGGAAAATTCTATTCCTGAAATTAAGCCTTCATCGAGTCAAGGGAAAACATTATTTCAATCTAAATGTGCGTCTTGTCATAATTTATTTAAAGATGCTACCGGACCGGGTCTTTTTGGATTTCAAAATAGGGGTCCGTGGGGGGACAAAAAAAATATTTATGAGTGGATTCGTAATCCTTCAGCATTTATGAAAGGCGATAAATACACACAAGCATTAAAAACTGCTTACGGATCAATGATGAGTGCTTTTCCTGACTTATCAGACGAAGAAATTGATGCAATTTGTGAGTACATAAACTATGCAGAAAAAATAAATTATTCAATTCCTGTGGCTGAAAGGTGATTTCACCGCACTTCCTGCATCTCCACCAGTTTTTTATAAAATCCGTTTTGTGCAAGTAATTGCTCATGATTTCCTCTTTCAACAATCTTTCCTTTTTGTAATACAATTATTTCATCCGCATGTCGGATGGTAGATAGGCGGTGAGCAATAACAATTGAAGTACGATTCGTCATTAAGTTATTGATCGCATCCTGCACCAGTCGTTCGCTTTCGGTGTCGAGAGATGAAGTGGCTTCGTCCAGAATTAATATCGGTGGATTTTTTAAAACGGCTCTTGCAATTGTCAGTCGTTGTCTTTCGCCGCCACTGAGTTTGTTGCCCCGGTCACCAATATTTGCATCATACTTGCCATCTTTTTTTACAATAAAATCATGGGCATTGGCAATTTTTGCTGCGGCTACAACTTCTTCCACCGACGCATCGGTACTTCCCAAGGCAATATTATGTGCAATGGTGTCATTAAACAAAATGGGTTCCTGTGTTACAATACTCATCTGGTTACGTACTGAATGGAGCGAATAATCTTTGATATTTACACCATCAATCAACACTTCGCCACCTGTTACATCATGAAACCTTGGAACAAGATCGGCCAATGTGGATTTTCCGGCACCGGATGAACCAACCAAAGCGATGGTTTGCCCTTTTTTGACTGTAAGATTGATATTGTCAAGAATAACAGCATCATCATAAGCAAAACTTACATTCCTGAATTCTATCTTATCCGTGAAATTATGCAATTGCTTTCCCCCCGGATTATCATCTACTGTAATGGGTGTTTTTAATATTTCTTCAATTCGGTTGATGGCCGCTGCACCTTTTCGCATATTGCTGAAAGAAGTAGACAAGGACTTGGCGGGGTTGATGATGTTGTAAAAAATTCCAAGAAAGCCAAGGAAGGCAGAAGCTTCCAATAATTTATGATTCAATACCAGCCTGCCACCATAATATAAAACGGCGGTGAAAAGAATTACCCCCAGCACTTCAGAAAGCGGGGAAGCAAGATCCCGGCGATAAGCAATACTATTTTTAGCAGCCAGCAGTTCTTCATTGGTTTTAAAAAATTTCCCCCGTAACAGTTTTTCTATATTGAAGGCTTTTATAACCCGCAGACCACCCAATGTTTCGTCCAGCGTAGAAAGGGTTTCTCCATATTTATTAGCCACCTGTTGCGAATGTTTTTTCAGCGATCTTGTAACACGGCCAATCACCAGACCGAGTATCGGAATTAATACCAGGATGAATAAAGTCAGTTGTACACTGATAAGAAAAAGTACAAGCAATGTAACAATAATGGTCATCGGATCTCTTATCCAGCCTTCCAGCGTACCTACAACAGAGCCCTCTACTTCGCCTACATCACTTGTCATGCGGCTCATCAGGTCGCCTTTTCTTTTTTCATTAAAAAAACCAATGGGCAGCCTTAGCACTTTATCGTATAAATCTTCCCGCAGTTGATTGACGACTTTATTTTTTAACGGGTTCAGGATATAATAAGAAAGATAAAGGAATAGGTTTTTTAAAATGATAAAACTTACCATCAGTACACAGATAAAGCCAAGTGTCTTTATCTTATCCTCCGTGTTTACAGAACCAGCAATAAAGTCGTTAATGCCTTTAATAACCGGGTTATTGGATGATTTAATAGTGCCTTCGCCGGTAAAAATAAGCTGCAGAAAAGGCATGAGCATGCCAATAGATACTATGGAGAAAACAATGCTTAAAAATGTGAAAAGGAAATAGAGTACTATTTTCCCTTTATAAGCCCTGAGGTACTGAAAAATCCTTGCGTATTGCTTCATTGAAAATTGCTTCTGTGCAAAGCAGCAAAAGTAACTAATTTTACAGCGAACATAACTGTAAAGACTATGGAAGAAGGGAAACGACAGAAACAGATAGCCGGCTTGCTGAATGAAGAGATGAACACCATCTTTCAGCGGTTGGGTTTAAGCATGATTGACGGGGGAATGGTATCTATTTCTTCGGTGAAAGTGACGCCAGATTTACTGGAAGCAAGGTTTTACCTCAGCTTTTTCCAGGTAAAAGATGTAAAAGCTGCATTAGGTAAGATAGCAGACCGGCATCATGAAATAAAAAAGGAGCTTGCCGCTAAAGTCCGGCATCAGTTACGCAGCATCCCGGTGCTGAAATTTTTCCAGGACGATACTTTAGACCATGTGTTTAAGATGGAAGAAATCTTTAAAAAGATAGAAGAAGAGAAGAATAATGAGCAACAAACCAAGAATAGCGACTGAGGAAGTAATAAGACTTCTTTTTAGACAAACGTCAAAGCTTAAACTTTAAACCTGACACTTGCATTTTCTCTTTGCCTGGCGATATTTTAAAGCAAAAAAATCTACCAATGCTATTAATGTCATTGCATGGGTAAGTATTACGGCTATCATAATAGGCACCACTGCATTGGTTTTGGTATTGAGTGTGTTTAATGGATTTGAGGACTTGGTAAAATCATTGTATTCTTCTTTTTATACCGATCTCAGAATTTCACCAGCCTCCGGAAAAGTGATGACGATTACCCCGGATCAATTACAAAAGCTAAAAGGACTGAATGGAATTAAAAATTATTCATTGGTGGTGGAAGAAAAAGCATTGGTAAAAAATGGCGATTACCAGTCAGTAGTTTATTTGAAAGGGGTGGATGAAAACTACCGGTACATTTCCGGTGTAGCAGATAACCTGATAAATGGTGAATATGATTTAGGTACTGAGGAAGTGCCAAAACTTATATTAGGCGCTGGTGTGGAAGGTGCATTGGGAATACAGGCCGACCGAAACATCTTTACCTTAAAAATTCATTTGCCCCGGCGAACGGAAACAGAACATTTCGACGAACTGAATGGCATCAGTAATGATACTATCCGTTCTTCTGCGGCTTTTCGTATTCAGCAGGATTTTGATGATAGGTATGCGATTACCAATATTGATTTCGTAAAAAAATCATTAAGGCTTGCTGCAGATGAATATACAACAGTAGAAATTTTATTGAAAGACCCTGCTGCTGTTAAGGCTATCAGAAAAGAAGTGGCAAAAATTTTCGGCGATGGCTATGTTATCCAGAATAAATATGAACAGAATAAAAGCCTTTACTCAGTTATGAATATGGAGAGATGGGTAATTTATGGAGTGCTATGCCTTATACTGGTTATTGCCGCGTTTAATATGATTGGGGCATTAACAATGCTGGTATTGGAAAAGCAAAAAGATATTAGTGTGCTTCATGCGCTGGGAGGAAATAAAAAATTTATTCAACGTATTTTTTTAAGTGAGGGGATGTTGCTGGCTTTAATCGGCGGTGGTATTGGCATGTTGCTGGCTTTATTAATTACCTGGCTGCAATTAAAATTCCATTTAATTCCACTAGCTGGGGGATCATTCCTTATTAGTTATTTCCCTGTCAAACTGCGGGTAATGGATTTTATATTAGTAGGGGCAACCGTTTTTGTTATTGCCCTGATTGCATCATGGCTGCCATCCAGGAAAGCAGCGGCACAGGAGTTTTCATTACGAAGTGAATAAAAAAAAGCAGCCGGTGTTTAACCGGCTGCTTTTTTTAGAAATTATATTAATAATCGCCTAATGTCTCTGGTAATTGTGCCAATGCTCTGGCGAGTTGTTCATCATTTGGGGCAATGCCATGCCATTCATGGGTGCCTTCCATAAAATCAACTCCCTTGCCCATTGATGTATGCATCATTATTCCAACTGGTTTACCCTGGCCCGTTAATGATTTTGCTTCTTCAAGTACTGCTATTACATCGTCCATATCGTTGCCATTCATCTCCAGTGTGGTCCAGCCAAAGGCCTCAAATTTTTGACTGATATTCCCCAGGCTCATGACTTTATCAGTCGGGCCGTCAATTTGTTGTCCATTCCAGTCAACAGTAGAAATAAGGTTATCTACTTTATGATGTGCCGCAAACATTATAGATTCCCATACCTGTCCTTCATCAAGCTCTCCATCGCCATGCAAGGAAAAAACAATATTTTTTTCGCCATTTAATTTTTTAGTTAACGCTGCACCAATGGCAACACTCATTCCCTGTCCCAGCGAACCTGAAGCGATTCTTATTCCGGGTAAATGCTCATGTGTGGCCGGATGTCCTTGCAACCGGGAATTAAGTTTTCGAAATGTAGCCAGTTCCTTAATATCAAAATAACCTGAACGGGCAAGAGTAGAGTAAAATACAGGTGATATGTGACCGTTAGACAGAAAAAAAACATCTTCATTTGTCGCATCCATATTAAAGGAAGGGTTGTGTTTCATTATTTTAAAATACAATCCCGTAAAGAAATCAGCACATCCCAAAGATCCTCCGGGGTGTCCGCTGTTGGCACCGTGTACCATTCTTACAATATCTCTTCTTATTTGAGAAGCAATTGCGGTTAATTCAGGCATAATAGTTGCGTATTTTTAAACTTTTTGTATCTTGCTGGTTCAAACCGGCTTTGTGTTGCAAAAGTGCAATCTTTTTTAATACAAAAGCTAAACAGATTGGTCAATCTGTCAACAAATTCAACTCATCCTGTGGCTTACAGTAATTTAATGTACCGTACACTAAATAATGTAAGTATTAAAAGAGAACTAGTAGGGTAAAACCTATTTTTGCCCAATAATTAAAAGCTGCTTAGATGCTTGACGTACTATTAACCGCTGCTGTCGCCTTTATCATTACTTTCCTTGCTATACCGGTTATAATACAGGTGGCAGAAAAGAAAAAGCTATATGATATTCCGGATGAACGAAAAGTGCACACCCGGCTGGTAGCTTCTCTTGGTGGGGTTGGTATTTTTGCTGGTTTTATTCTGGCTTCATTGCTTTCTATTCAAGGGCAGTTCAATTTTGAGTTTCAGTATTTTTTTGCGGCGGCGATGGTTATTTTTTTCCTTGGTCTAAAAGATGATTTAATGATACTATCTGCCAGTAAAAAATTTATCGGGCAGATAATAGCGGCCTCTATTCTTATTCACCTTGGGGGAATCCGCTTAGACAGTATGTATGGCCTCTTTGGTGTTGAGCAGGTATCGGAAGGTTTCGGACTTGCGTTATCTTACCTTACTATTATTGTAGTTATTAACTCCTTTAACCTGATAGATGGGATAGATGGGTTGGCAGCAAGTCTTGGTATCCTTAGTATGGTGGTTTTTGGGGCTTACTTTTTTGCTACTGGTATGCAGGCGTATGCCTTGTTATCGTTTTCACTGGCAGGCAGCCTTATCGCTTTTTTGATATTTAATCATCATCCGGCAAAAATCTTTATGGGTGATTCCGGTTCACTAATGATTGGACTGATAAATTCCATTCTTGTTATTAAGTTTATTAATGTAGCACATGATCCTGCTGTGGCAATACCAATTACTTCTTCAGTGGCAATCGGATTTGCTATATTAATTGTTCCGCTTTTAGATACCTTACGGGTATTTAGTATCCGGATTATTAATGGACGATCGCCTTTTACACCGGATCGTAACCATGTTCATCACTTACTGATCGACAGAGGGCTCAGCCATGCTTCTGTTACATTAATCTGCGTAGGTATTAATGTTGGATTTATTATGCTTGCCTGGTTTGGTCAAAATCTCGGGTCAACTATTCTATTATCCATTATGCTGGTACTTGCTTTTTCAGGGCTGGGATTATTATATTATTACCGTCGGCGGCAGACTATGGTTATCGCTAAAAATGTAAATGGGGAGACAGAGCTCAAAATAACCTCAAAAGTAGTTGCACTCACAAAAGAAGCCGAGGTCAGTCAAAAAAACTAACGGATTATAACTTGTTGTTAATAGCCCTGTATAAATGCAGGGCATTTTTTTTGAATTGCATTGATTCATTAGATTTGCCGTCCCGTTAGTATATAAACAATAAATGGAAACGGGGTAAAAACAAAAGAATATGGCAGAAGAAGTTTCTTCAATAATTTCAGACACGGGGGAGCATATGCAAAAAGCAATTAACCACCTGGAGGCTGAACTGGTTAAAATAAGAGCAGGAAAGGCAAACCCCCAAATGCTGGATGGGTTAGTGGTAGATTATTATGGTTCGCCCATGCCTATCAACCAGGTGGCTAACATAAGTGTGATGGATGCCCGTACACTTACCATACAACCCTGGGAAAAAAATATGGTGCAGCCCATAGAGAGAGCTATTATTGCTGCCAACATGGGTGTTACACCACAAGGTGATGGCGTAATAATCCGTCTTTCTCTACCGCCTTTAACGGAAGAAAGAAGAAAAGAGCTGGTAAAAAAATGCCAGGCTGAAGGGGAACATTCAAAAGTGGCTATTCGTAATATTCGCAGGGATGCTATTGAGCATATAAAAAAACTTCAAAAAGATGGATTAAGTGAAGATGCCGCTAAAGATGCAGAAGCAGATGTTCAGCAGACAACAGATAAATTCATTTCCGTGATTGAGAAACATCTTTTAGCTAAAGAAAAAGAAATAATGGCTGTGTAGAAGTTATAAATTTATTTCGGTAAGGCAACATCAAACAGTGTTGCCTTCTTTTTTACCTGGCCTGTTGGCAAGGTAAACACCAAAAAGTATCATAACAAGACAAAGGGGTTGAACCCACGTTATTTTCTCATGATCGTATACACCCCAAAGCAGGGCAATAAAAGGAACACCATAGGTAACTAGTGAAGCAAATAGAATTCCGGCTTTTTGCACCAGCATATAGAATAATGCGGTGGCAATAGCACTGCCCGCAATCCCAAGTATAGCCGTATCACGGATAGCAAGCTGCACATTCAGTTTATTAAAACTAAGATTAAGAAAGCCTTGTTGCCATAGAATAAGCCCTGCCGGGATAGTCATAAAAGCCAGTGAAACAGTAGCAGCGTAAATTGGGTTGACATTTTTAAGATAATGCCCCACCATATTTACATTAATGCCATACAGCAATGTGGCTACTGTTATCAGCAGCATATACCCTGCATTATTAAAACTGATAGTCTTTTCTCCCATTACTACAGGGGCAAGGGTGAGCAAAACCAGGCCTAAAAAGCCAATTAGCACT
>Ga0209023_10006182_pt1 | contig 12751 bp, 9 predicted proteins | sample LakOneMetagenome_FD_187468 | JGI IMG/M metagenome (GOLD analysis project Ga0209023, IMG submission 187468) | Freshwater and sediment microbial communities from Lake Erie, Canada (SPAdes) (version 2) | ecosystem: Environmental > Aquatic > Freshwater > Lentic | place: Lake Erie, Canada | collected... | reverse complement strand
AGGAACGCCGTCCGGCCACCGTCGGCGTGCACCGGCTCGCGGTTCTTGAACGCCCACGACCGGGTGCCGCGATAGCTGATCAGCATCCCGACGAAGTTGGCGATGATGTAGGCCCACAGCGGGTGGTTTCCGAGCGGTGGCTGGTCGAGGATCCAGTAGCCGTGGAGGAGCAGGTTGAACAAGAAGAGCGCCGCGAGCGTGGCGACCCCACCAACAGCGAGGAACCGGCTGGCCTCACCCAGCAGCCGCTTCCATCGTCGCCCCATGCGGGAAGGCTAGCCATCGGTGCCCAGCCCGGACGTTCGCCGTGCCGGAACGACCTCGGCGGCTACTCCACCGGGAGGCCCAGGCCGCGCGCGATGATCAGGCGCTGGACCTCGGAGGTTCCCTCGCCGATCTCGAGGACCTTGGCGTCGCGATAGAGCCGGGCGACCGCGTAGTCCTCCATGAAGCCGTAGCCGCCATAGACCTGGGTCGCGACCCGGGTGGCGGTCACGGCCGACTCGGTGGCATAGAGCTTGGCGACCGCGGCGGCCTGCTTGAACTCCTGGGCGGACGGGCCACGGCCCGCCTCCATCGCGTCGCGCATGGCGGCGGCCCGGTAGGTCAGCAGCCGCGCGGCGTCGGCCATCACCTGGAGGTCGGCGATCTGGAAGGCCAGCCCCTGCTTGCGCCCGATCGGTACGCCGAACGTCTCCCGCTGGCCGGCGTACTCGAGGCTCAGGTCGAGGCAGGCCTGGATGCAGCCGACCGCGAGGGCGGCGATGGCGACCCGGCCGTCGTCGAGGATCGCGAGGAACTGGGCGAAGCCGCGGCCGCGCTGGCCGAGCAGGTTGGCCTCCGGGACGTGGACGTCGTCCAGGCTCAGCGGATGGGTGTCGGAGGCGTGCCAGCCGAGCTTGTCGTAGGCCGGCTCGGCGGTGAACCCCGGCGTCCCGGCCGGCACGAGGATCGCGCTGATCTCGGCGCGGCCGGAGTCGGCCGCCTCACCGGTGCGGGCGGTGACGGTGACGACGCTGGTCAGGTCGGAACCGGAGTTGGTGATGAACTGCTTGGCACCGTTGATCACCCACTCCCCGCCGACCAGGTCGGCCTTGGTCCGGGTCGCGCCGGCGTCGGAGCCGGCGCCCGGCTCGGTCAGGCCGAAGCCCGCGAGCGCGCGCCCGGCGACGAGGTCGGGGAGCCAGTGCTCCTTCTGGGCCGAGCTGCCGTAGGTGAGGATCGGGTTGATCCCGAGCCCGACCGCCGCCTCGAGGGTGATCCCCATCGACTGGTCGACGCGGCCGATCTCCTCGATCGCCAGGCACAGCGAGGTGAACCCGCCGTCGTCGCCCTCGAGCCCGGCTCCGCCGTACTCCTCGGGCGCGGTGAGCCCGAGCAGGCCGAGATCGCCCATCTGTTGGACGACATCGGTCGGGAAGTGGTGGTCTCGGTCCCACTGCGCCGCGTGCGGGGCGATCTCGGCCACCGCGAACTCGCGGACGGTACGGCGGAACTCCTCGTGCTCGCGCGACAGCTCGAAGGTCATGGCGTCATGCTAGCCCGACAGGTTAGCGATTGTTAACCTCGCGGAGGGGGTCAGCCGCGGTCGTGGTCGGCCAGCTGCTCGCGCAGGCTGATCACGTCGCCGAGCACCCAGGCGTTGGTGAGCCGGTCGTCGGCGGCGGTGAAGAACGCCGCCCCGTCGTAGGCGAAGCTCCGGCCGGTCGGCTCCATGCCGCCGAGCATGCCGCTGTGATGGCCCGAGTAGCGGAGCCGCGCGGCCGCGCGGGTCCCCTCGACCACCAGCGCGAGGATCTCGTTGTGGTAGTCCTCGGCACCGGCCCGGACCTCGTCGCGGTAGCCGCGCCAGGCGTCGCGCCCGGTCATCTCCCCGCTGAGCGATCCGCGGAAGGTGAAGTCCTCGGCGAGGACCTCGTCGACGGCGTCGTCGTCCCAGGCGTTCCAGCACCGCTCATAGAACTGCTCGACGAGGTGGCGTACATCGGTCATGCCATGACCGTAGGCCAGGCCGCAAGCCCCGTCACCCGGGACGGGCGGCCGGACCGGGTCACCCCCAGGGGGTCGGCCGGTCCAACCGGGCGGGCAGCCGGGTCGCCGCGTCGCCTCGGGCGGCGTTGACCTGGGGCTGGGTGAGGAACAGCGTCCGGGACAGGTCGGCGCCGCGCACGTCCGCGTCGCGCAGGTCGGCGCCGAGGAGGTCGGCCCCCTCCAGGTCGGCCGACCGCAGGTCGGCGGCCATCAGCAGCGCGCCGCGATGGCTCGGCCCCCCGGTCTCGGCGGCGACGAGCCCGAAGAGCTTCCCGGCACGGCCACGCAGCTCGCCGAGGTCCGCGGACAGCACCACCTCGGGCGTGGAGCCCGCGAGGCGCGCGACCTCGTGGTCCAGTGCGACCGCCTCGGCGGCGTACGACGACCCGCGGCAGGCCGGGTCGGCGAGCAGGAACCGCAGCTCGTGGAGCCCCCGCATGACCTCGAACACCCCGAAGATCTCCCTCGCGAGGTCCGGGCGGTCCCGCCACGTCGTGCCGCCATAGGTGGCCGCGGTGACCTGCTGACCGGCCCCGAAGCAGTCGAAGGTGACACACCCGACCCAGCCGCCCTCGAGCAGGCCGTCGTGGATGCCGCACCGGAAGTCGTTCAGCAGGTGCGGGCAGGCGACCCCGGCGGCCTTGTCGACGGGGAACTCCCGTCCTCGCGCATAGGGCAGCGCTGCGCAGCACAGCCCCGAGCAGCGCGCACAGTCGGCGCGCAGGGCTGTGGTGTCCTCGGCCGGCTCGGCGGTCAGCGGACCACCCGGATGTTGAAGGTGGCGTGACCGATGGCGCCCATCGCCCTCAGCCACAGTGGGAGGTACATCTCGGTGCCGCGCGCGGTCGAGATGTCGCCCAGGTCGAGCACGTCGGCGTGCCCGAAGGACTTGAGCAGACCCGCCACCACCACCTTGGCGGCCTCGTCGTCGCCCGACATGAACACGGTGGTCGGCTCGCCCAGCACCTCGGGATGGGCCATCAGGTCGGCGTTGAGCGTGTTGAGCGTCTTGACCACCCGGGCTTCCGGGAAGGCCCGCTGCACCTGCTCCCCCAACGAGTCGGTGTCCTTGACGAACATGGTCGGCGGAAAACCGGCGGAGAAGTCCAACGGGTTGGACACCTCGATCAGCACCTTGCCGGCCAGATTGTCCGCACCCGCGGCGCCGAGCACGTCAAGCGCCGCCTGACCGTTGCCGGCGTGGACGACGAGGTCACTGCCGGCCGCCGCATCGGCGAACGTGGCGAGCGCGACGTTGGCGTGGTCGGCGAGCCAGGCGGAGGCCTCGTCGCCGCGTTCCCGGGTCTGTGCGGGGTCCCGGGTCCCCATCATCACTTCGTGGCCCAGCTCGGCGAACCGCCCCGCGAGGGAGCGGCCGACCATGCCGGTGCCGAGGACCGCGATCTTCATGCACCCATGGTGCCAGCGCCCCGGTCACCCCTTCCATGCTTGGATCGGAGGTATGCCCCTGTTCCGCAAGAAGGCGAGCCCCCCGGACCTCGCGCAGGGCATCGACTCCTTCTGGGAGTGGTGGGCCGCAGCCGGGGCCGCGCGGACCGCCGCCGCCATCGCCAGCCGCGCCCCGGAGGGGATGGTCGACGAACTCAGCCGCCGGGTCAACGGGATCCACCCGGGCCTGGCCTGGGAGCTGGCCGCCGGTCGTAGCGCCCAGCACGTCCTGGTCGTCTCGCCGGAGGGCAACCCCGACCTGCGCGGGGCCGCACGCCGTTGGCTGCGGGCCGCGCCGGAGTCCGACGGCACCTGGGAGTACGCCGACGCGCGCCTGGCCGTGCCGGACCTGGACGACATCCGGCTGAGCCTCGGCAAGCAGACCGTCTGCTTCGGTGACACGGTCGTGACCGCCCGCCGCGTCGGTCACCACTTCGACGTGGTCGTGCACCACCCGGTGTTCGAGGAGATCCCGGTCGAGGCGCAGCTCCAGATCACCTATCTCGCCCTCGACGCAGCACTCGGTGAGATCGACGTCGAGACCTGGGTCGGCGAGATCGAACCAGCGGCACTGGCGCCGCTGGACGCCTTCCCCCTCCGCCACCTGCCCCGGCTCGTCGCCGATCTGCGCGAGGAGCTGACCGACGCCGACGGCTCACCGACCTGGGTGATGCTCCAGGGCAGCGGCCCCGACGGTCCCGTGATGGCGGTGGCGCAGGTGCCGCTCGCGCCGACGGCCGCCCCCGAGCTCGACGAACACGTCGCCGTCGCCGCGTCCTACGACCACGGGACCGGAGAGGGTCTGCCGGGCGACGAGGCCCTGACTGCGCTGCGTGCCCTGGAGGACCGGCTGGCCGGCGTCCTGGACGGGCGCGGGCGCCTCGTGGCCCACGAGTCGAGCGGCGGACGCCGGACCCTGCACTTCTATGTCGACTCCGCCACCGGGGCCACCCGCGAGCTGCTCGAGGCTGCTCAGGGCTGGCGTCACGAGGACCTCGCGGGGGTGGTCGAGACCGCCACCGAGAGCGACCCGGGCTGGTCCGCCGTACGCCATCTGCGGGCCTGACGACGTGGCCCATCCCACGCGGACGACTGGTCTCCTGGGCGGGTCGAGACGCTACGCTGCGCTGAGGCATCCGGCAGGTCGGTTGAGCAGACGAGGAGCGTTGAGTGCCGCACAAGCGTGGGTTGCAGAAGGTGCTGGTCGCCAACCGTGGCGAGATCGCCGTCCGGGTGGTCCGGGCCTGCAAGGACGCCGGCATCGGCAGTGTTGCGGTCTATGCCGACCCCGACCGTGACGCCGTCTTCGTGCGCCTGGCCGACGAGGCCTATGCGCTGGGCGGTTCCACCCCGGCCGAGACCTATCTCGACATCGCCAAGATCCTCGACGTCGCCAAGCGCGCCGGTGCCGACTCCGTGCACCCGGGCTACGGCTTCCTCGCCGAGAACGCCTCCTTCGCGCAGGCCGTCATCGATGCCGGGCTGATCTGGATCGGCCCGCCGCCGAGCGCCATCGAGCAGCTGGGCGACAAGGTGCAGGCTCGCCACATCGCCGCCAAGGTCGGTGCGCCTCAGGTGGTCGGCACGTCCGACCCCGTGACGGGCGCCGACGAGGTCGTCGCGTTCGCCCAGGAGCACGGTCTCCCGATCGCGATCAAGGCGGCCTTCGGCGGTGGTGGCCGCGGCCTCAAGGTGGCCCGCAACCTCGACGAGGTCGCCGAGCTCTACGACTCCGCCGTCCGCGAGGCCGTGACGGCCTTCGGTCGCGGCGAGTGCTTCGTGGAGCAGTACCTCGACCACCCGCGCCACGTCGAGACCCAGTGCCTCGCCGACCAGCACGGCAACGTCGTCGTCGTCTCCACCCGCGACTGCTCGCTCCAGCGGCGCCACCAGAAGCTCGTCGAGGAGGCCCCTGCGCCCTACCTCACCCCCGAGCAGCTGGACCGGCTCTACTCCGCCTCCAAGGCGATCCTGAAGGAGGCCGGCTACGTCGGCGCCGGCACCTGTGAGTTCCTGGTCGGCAAGGACGGCACGATCTCCTTCCTCGAGGTCAACACCCGCCTCCAGGTCGAGCACCCGGTCTCCGAGGAGGTCACCGGCATCGACCTCGTCCGCGAGATGTTCCGCATCGCCGCGGGCGAGGAGCTCGGCTACGACGACCCGGAGATCTCCGGCCACTCGATCGAGTTCCGCATCAACGCCGAGGACGCCGGCCGCAACTTCATGCCCGCACCCGGCACGCTGACCGTCTGGAACCCGCCCAGCGGCCCCGGCGTACGCGTCGACGGCGGCTACGTCGCCGGCGAGACCATCCCGGGGTCCTTCGACTCGCTGATCGCCAAGCTCGTCGTCACCGGCCGCGACCGCACCCAGGCGCTGGAGCGCTCGCGCCGGGCGCTGGCCGAGTTCGAGGTCGACGGCATGCCGACGGTGATCCCGTTCCACCGCGCCGTGGTCGACGACCCGGCGTTCGTCGGCGACGACGAGCGCTTCGGCATCTACACGCTCTGGATCGAGAGCGAGTTCGACAACCAGATCGCGCCCTACACCGGCACGGCCGGCGACGCCGAGGAGGCCCCCGAGCGGCAGCGGGTCACCGTCGAGGTCGGCGGACGCCGCCTCGAGGTCGTCCTGCCGGGCGGGCTCGGCGGCCTGTCGGCCGGCCCCGCCGCGGGCGGCGCCAAGAAGCCCAAGCGCAGCGCCGGCAAGAAGCTCGGCGCCGCCGTCTCCGGCGACTCCGTCGCCTCACCGATGCAGGGCACCATCGTCAAGGTCGCCGTCGAGGAGGGTCAGGCCGTCGCCGAGGGCGACGTCGTGATCGTGCTCGAGGCCATGAAGATGGAGCAGCCGCTCAAGGCCCACAAGGCCGGCACCGTCACGGGCCTCAAGGCCCAGGTCGGCGCGACCGTCGCCAACGGCGAGGTCATCTGCGAGCTCAAGGACTGAGCTTCGGCGGAGGTCAGCCGTCGGCGGCGAGCGTCGAGTAGACCTCGTCGGCGGCGCCGCGCATGCCCCGGCCGTAGGGGTGGTACGCCGCGGCGCGGCCCGGCTTCATCTGGGCGCCGTTGACCCAGGCCGACCGGCCGGCGCAGATGTCGTGACCGCGCGAGGCCGCCGCGAGGTCGACGTAGGTCGCGTCCTGGGTCGAGGCCGCGCCCCGGAGGGAGCCGTTGAGGGCGGCCTCCACCCGCGAGATCGGGGCATAGTCGCCGGCGGCGAACGGCGCCGCCGCGCACCGCCCCGAGGAGGGCAGCAGGTCGGGGTAGCCGACGACGACCACGACCGCGTCGGGCGATCGACGGTGGATCTCCGCGAGGGCGCGAACCAGGGTGGGCTCGACCCGGCGGGCCGACGCGACCTTGGCGTCGAGGACGCCGGCGGCCGCGAAGACCGAGCCACAGCCCGCCCGGGTACCGCCGCCCATGCAGGCGCCTGCGAGGGACCCGAAGAGGTTCTCGTCGTTGCCACCGATGCCGACGGTGACCAGGTCGGTGTCCTGGGTCAGCGCGGCCAGCTGGGGTGGCGCCACGCGTCCCCCGGTGAACGAGCGTTGGGCGCGGAACAGGTCGCCCACGGTCGCCCCCGAGCAGGAGACGTCGCTGAAGGAGGCCACACCCAGGCGCTCGGCCAGGAGCGACGGGTAGTTGCCCGCCGAGCGGAGGCAGGCGCCGCCGCCGTCGGCGTACGGCGCCAGCAGGGGGCCGGCGGTGAAGGAGTCACCGAGCGCGACGTAGTCGATCTCGGCCGGGAGCCCAGGGAGGTCGGCGGCCGTGGTCGCGGACGACGACACCGTGGGTGACCCGGAGGGCTCGGTGTCGCCCGACCCCGACGCCGACGTGCAGCCCGCCAGGACGACCACCCCGGCCACCAGGGCGGCCGTCAGTCGAACCGTCCCCGTCAGGCTGCGCACGCCCCGACGGTAGCCGACGAGCGCAACACCCGACGGGGGCCGGCCTCAGGTCAGGGGCTTGGTCCAGGTCCGCCGGACCTGAAGGTCCCTGGTCTCGGTGGCGATGCCGTGGCCGAACCACACCGGGCCGACGTGACCACGGGCCACGACGTCAGCGCCGGTCGTGGTGACGACGCGGTAGCGGAGGGTGTCGTCGGCACTGCGCTCGACCACGCGGGTCCGGTCGCCGGTGGCCCGCAGCCTCACGTTGACGCGCACGCTGTCGGCGGTTCCGTCCGCGGAGCTGACCAGTGTGGCCGGCCCGCGGAGCCAGGCGTACCTGGCGCTGTTGGTGAAGCGCAGCTTCACCGACTCCACGTCCGTCAGCTCCCAGTCGGCCAGCCGGTCGCACACGAGGTAGCTCGGCTCGGTGGTGCCGTCGGGACACTGCCAGTCGCTGATGCCACCGGTCAGCCCGTCGTCGTCGCCGTCGTAGTCCACCGAGACGGTGTGCCAGTTGCCCTCATGGCCGGCCACGGCACCGGGCTGCCACGTCAGAGACGCGAACCAGGCGTTGCGCTCGATCTTGGTCCAGCCGCTGCTCGCCTGCGCAGGTCCGGCAACGGCGGTCGATGCCAGCGCCAGCCCCGCGAGGGCAGCACCGAAGGTCGTGATCCCCATGTGTTCTCCCCGTGTCGTTCCCCCAACCCCACGCTGAGGGAGCCTTTAGTCTCACCAGCAAAACGGCGCGGAGGCAAGGAGTGAGGGCAGACTAACCTCGCAGCATGTTCTCCAAGGTGCTGGTGGCCAACCGGGGCGAGATCGCGATCCGAGCGTTCCGCGCGGCCTATGAGGTCGGGGCGCGCACGGTCGCCGTCTTCCCGTGGGAGGACCGTTGGTCCGAGCACCGGCTCAAGGCCGACGAGGCCTATGAGATCGGCGAGCACGGCCACCCCGTGCGGGCCTACCTCGACGCCGACGCGATCGTCGCGGTGGCCCAGCGGGCCGGCGCGGATGCGGTCTATCCCGGCTACGGCTTCCTCTCGGAGAACCCGGCGCTGGCCGAGGCCTGCGCCAACGCGGGCATCACCTTCGTCGGGCCGACCGCCGAGGTGCTGACCCTGACCGGCAACAAGGCCCGCGCGATCGAAGCGGCCCGGGCGGCCGGCGTACCGACCCTGGCGAGCGTCGCGCCGTCCGAGGACGTCGACGAGCTGCTGGCCGCGGCGCAGGACCTGCCGACGCCGCTGTTCGTCAAGGCCGTCGCCGGCGGCGGTGGCCGCGGCATGCGGCGGGTCGATGACCGGGCGTCGCTGCGGGACGCCATCGAGACCTGCATGCGAGAGGCCGACGCCGCGTTCGGAGACCCGACCGTCTTCATCGAGCAGGCCGTCGTCGACCCGCGCCACATCGAGGTGCAGATCCTCGCGGACGCGTCCGGTGAGGTGATCCATCTCTACGAACGCGACTGCTCGGTGCAGCGCCGCCACCAGAAGGTCATCGAGATCGCCCCTGCTCCGCGGCTCGACCCCGCGCTACGCGACCGGATCTGTGCCGACGCCGTGCGGTTCGCGCGCCAGATCGGCTACGTCAACGCCGGCACCGTGGAGTTCCTCGTCAGCAACGCTGGGGGGGACCTGGGGGGCGGAGCCCCCCAGGAGTACGTCTTCATCGAGATGAACCCGAGGATCCAGGTCGAGCACACGGTGACCGAGGAGGTCACCGACGTCGACCTGGTGCAGTCGCAGCTGCGGATCGCCTCCGGGGCGACGCTGGCCGACCTCGGCCTCACCCAGGACGGCATCCGGCTTCGCGGCGCGGCGATGCAGTGCCGGATCACGACCGAGGACCCGGCCAACGGCTTCCGCCCCGACACCGGCAAGATCACCACCTATCGCTCCCCCGGCGGTCCGGGCGTCCGGCTCGACGGCGGCACGATCTATACCGGCGCGGAGGTCAACGCCCACTTCGACTCGATGCTGTCCAAGCTCACCTGCCGCGGCCGGACCCACGAGCTCGCGGTCGAGAAGGCCCGGCGGGCGCTCGCGGAGTTCCGGATCACCGGCGTCGCGACGAACATCCCGTTCCTGCGGGCCGTCCTGGAGGACCCCGACTTCATCGCGGGCGGCGTCACGACGTCGTTCATCGAGACGCACCCTCAGCTGCTCACGGCCCGCAGCCACGGGGACCCGACCACCCGGCTGGTGCAGTTCCTGGCCGACGTCACCGTCAACCAGCCCCACGGGCCCACACCGGTCACGATCGATCCCGTGGCCAAGCTGCCCGAGCTCGACCTGGTCACCACCCCGCCCGAGGGCACCCGACAGCTCCTCCAGCGGGTCGGGCCGGTCGAGTTCGCACGCCTGCTGCGTGCGCAGAAGACCGTCGCCGTCACCGACACGACCTTCCGCGACGCCCATCAGAGCCTGCTCGCCACCCGGGTCCGTACCCGCGACCTCGCCAACGTCGCCGGACACGTGGCCCGGATGACCCCCGAGCTCTGGTCGCTCGAGTGCTGGGGCGGCGCCACCTATGACGTCGCGCTCCGCTTCCTCGCCGAGGACCCCTGGGAGCGGCTGGCCACCCTGCGCGAGCAGATCCCCAACGTGGCGCTCCAGATGCTGCTGCGCGGACGCAACACCGTCGGCTACACGCCGTACCCCACGGCGGTCACCGATGCGTTCGTCGAGGAGGCCGCCGCGACCGGAATCGACGTGTTCCGCATCTTCGACGCCCTCAACGACGTCGAGCAGATGCGGCCCGCGATCGAGGCCGTCCGGGCCACCGGCACGACCGTGGCCGAGGTAGCGCTGTGCTACACCGGCGACCTGGGGAACCCTGCCGAGCGGCTCTACACCCTCGACTACTACCTGCGACTGGCCGAGCGCATCGTCGAGGCCGGCGCCCACGTCATCGCGATCAAGGACATGGCCGGCCTGCTGCGCGCCCCGGCGGCACGGACCCTGGTGACGGCGCTCCGCGAGCGCTTCGACCTGCCCGTCCACCTGCACACCCACGACACCCCGGGCGGCCAGCTCGCGACGCTGCTCGCGGCGATCGACGCGGGCGTCGACGCGGTCGACGCCGCCACCGCTTCCATGGCGGGTACGACGTCGCAGCCGCCGCTGTCGGCGCTCGTCTCCGCGACCGATCACTCCGACCGGGAGACCGAGCTCGACCTCGAGGCCGTCTGCGCGCTCGAGCCCTACTGGGAGGCGACCCGGCGGGTCTATGCGCCGTTCGAGTCGGGGCTGCCGTCGCCGACAGGCCGGGTCTACACCCACGAGATCCCGGGCGGCCAGCTGTCCAACCTGCGCCAGCAGGCGATCGCCCTCGGGCTCGGGGAGAAGTTCGAGCAGATCGAGGACATGTACGCCGCCGCCAACGCGATCCTCGGCAACATCGTCAAGGTCACCCCGTCCTCCAAGGTCGTCGGCGACCTCGCGCTCCACCTCGTCGCGGTCGGCGCCGATCCCGTGGAGTTCGCCGAGGAGCCGGGTCGCTTCGACATCCCCGCCTCGGTGATCGGCTTCCTGCACGGGGAGCTGGGGGACCCGCCGGGCGGCTGGCCCGAGCCCTTCCGCACCAAGGCGCTCGCCGGTCGCTCGTGGACCGCGTCCGCCGAGTCGCTGACCGACGAGCAGCTCGCCGGCCTCGCGGCCGACCGTCGTACGACGCTCAACCGGCTGCTCTTCCCCGGGCCCACGAAGGACTTCACCGAGTCACGTGAGCGCTTCGGCGACGTGTCGGTGCTGCCGACGACCGACTACCTCTATGGCCTGGTCGCCGGCGAGGAGCACCGGATCGACCTCGCCGAGGGTCGCCACCTGCTGGTCGGGCTCCAGGCCATCGGCGAGCCGGACGAGCGCGGCTTCCGGATGGTGATGACCACCGTCGACGGTCAGCTCAAGCCGGTCAGCGTCCGCGACCGTTCGGTCTCCGCCGAGGTCGCCGCCGCCGAGAAGGCCGACCCGGCCGACCCCGGCCACGTCGGGGCGCCCTTCCAGGGCGTCGTCACCCCGGTCGTCGCCGTCGGTGACGAGGTCTCCGCTGGTGACACCGTCGCCACCATCGAGGCGATGAAGATGGAGGCCGCCATCACCGCCCCGCGCGACGGCGTCGTCCAGCGGGTCGCCCTCCCCGGTACCCAGGCCGTCGAGGGCGGCGACCTGGTCGTCGTACTCGGCTGAGGCCGGCTCGACGCGGCACGACGCGGGTTTCTCCTGCGCCGTTCGACCCGACTTCCGCGCCGGAATGGGCGCTGAGTGACCGGTATACCGGTCACTCACGCCCACGGACGGCGCACCAGATGGGGCTAGGGGCGCAGCAGACGACGGGTCAGGCGGCCTTCACGGTGAACGTGAACCAGGTCGAGCGCAGGCCCAGCGTGGAGCGGAGGGCGTCACCGGAGACGGTCAGCTTGCCCTTGGCCCCCACGAGGCGGAGCGAAGTGACCCGGCCGCCCCAGTCACCGTTGCCGTCGCGGCCGACGACGACGATGCGCTGGAGGTCGCCGATGGCGGGGTACTTGGCCTCGATCGCGTTGTCGGTGAACGAGTAGGACCAGTCGTGCACCGGGTTGCCCGCCCAGTCGTCGTAGGGGTCCTCCTTGGCGACGAGGTAGGACGCAGACGCGGCCGAGGTCCAGCCTCCGCTCGAGGACGCGAACATCGCGCACGCCGGTGACCCGTCGGCCAGCAGCACCTGGTGCGCGGTGGCCACGATCGCCGCGTCGGAGGCGGGATGCTCGGCACTCGCGCCGCCATAGACCTGGCAGGAGGTGGTGTCGCAGATCTGGTAGTGCGCGGCCCGCGGGTGCTCACGCTCGTACGACGCATAGGTGCGCGCAGCGACCGCCTGGGTCTTCACCGCCTCGGGGCTCCACAGCGCAGGCATCTCGAGGGGGACGACCCCACGCAGGTAGGTGTCCAGGTTGACGATGTTGACCGTGTCCCGGGTAGCGCTCCCGGGCGTCGGCGCGGCCGAGCGCAGCCGACCGCGGTAGTCCTTCTGCGCCGAGGGGGTGACCAGGGTGATGGGCTCGCCCTTGGCGCGGAACTCCGCCTCGCCGGTGAGCGTCGCGAAGGCGTGCCAGGCGGTGTCCCGATAGGCCACGACGGTGCCCGCGCCCGACGGCGAGAGCCGCCAGCGCTTCGCGGTGCCGGCCGGCAGGGCGGTGGTCTCGTGGGTCGCCACGTCGAAGACCCGCAGCCCGTCCCGGGCCAGCACGATGACGTCGTCGGTGGTGTCGGCGGAGATCAGCACGCTGATCTTGCCGCCGGACTCGCCCCACGTGGTGCCGGGGTAGTAGAAGCGCGAGATCTGCTTGAAGGTCAGGCCCGCGCGGGCGGCGCCCTCCGCGCCGTACTGCGACATGCCGTG
>Ga0209023_10006181_pt1 | contig 12751 bp, 12 predicted proteins | sample LakOneMetagenome_FD_187468 | JGI IMG/M metagenome (GOLD analysis project Ga0209023, IMG submission 187468) | Freshwater and sediment microbial communities from Lake Erie, Canada (SPAdes) (version 2) | ecosystem: Environmental > Aquatic > Freshwater > Lentic | place: Lake Erie, Canada... | reverse complement strand
ACATCGCAGAAACCTGCAGGCCAAGCCGCGAGAGTGTCCGCAGGCTGGCGTAGATCGGAACGGCCGCTGCACCTGCGGCAGCACCCACCGCCATGGCCGAACCCTGCAGATAGATCGCCTGCGAAACCGGCAGCGCCATCGCCGCCAGCGCCGGCCGCCACATCTCGCGAATCCGCTGGCGCGATGCCGGCACCCGCGATCGGATCCAGGGTGCCGCGCCGCGCGCGAACATCCGCATGATGCCGACACCAACCACCCGCGCGGTGAGGTAGGCCAGTGCGGCATCGAAAGGTGTGCCGCCCGCCAGTGCCACGCCCGCGACGGCCAGGCCCTCCAGCAGCTGCGTGGTGGAATCGATCGCAATGGCCTGCGGCGTCCGGCCCTCCGATCGCGCTGCGGCGGCGAACAGCGGGCCCTGCAGCGTCAGCAGCCCGTAGCAGCAGAGCAGCGCCAGCGTTGCGCGCGCCGTTTCGCCGTCCATGCCCTCGCGGGCCGCGAGCAACGAGGAGGGCAACAGCGCCACAATCACCATCACGGCGATCAGCATTCCCCCGGTCAGCAGCGTCACCATCCGCCGGGCGGCGCGGAATGTCACCAGCGCTTCCGCCCTGTCGCCGCGTGCGACCTCGCCGATCAGCCGCATTGCCGCGGTCGTCCCGAACCCGAAATCGCTGGCACCAAGGAATACCGGGATTGCCGATAGCATCAGCCACTGGCCGTAGAGCGGCAGGCCCCAGCTCAGCGCCAGCGTCGGCACCAGCAGCAACTGGATCGCGGCGATGACCCCGCGCGAATAGGCCATGGCCAGGACGCCAAGCGCAAGGCGCCGCCTCATTTGATCGGCAGCTCCGACCTTCTGGCCGGGATCACGGCCGGCTCTGCAACTGGCTGTCCTTCAAGCAGAATATGTTCGAACTCGATTTCCAGCCGCGCCAGGATCTCGCCCTGGCTCCACCGCTCACAGGCGCGAACCGTTCCGCAACGCCCCAACCGGTCCGCCATCCCGGGATCGTCCGCGAGCGCTGCCACCGCTTGCGCCAATGCCACGGCATTGCCGGGCGGCGTCACGATCCCGCAGCCTTCGACTTCGATCGCCAACCCGGTTCCCGGCACCGCTGTGGTGATCACCGGCCGCCCCGACGATAGCATGTTGCTGAGCTTGGACGGCAGTACCAGATCGGCGGCGCCGGCGATCTGCGGGAGCAGATGGACATGGGCCAGCGCCAGCAGGCCGCCCATCCTGACCGATGGTTGAAGGTCGTGGATCTGGACATTGGGCATTCCCGCCGCAACCATGGCGAGGCGCTCCCGGTTCGGGCCGTTGCCGCAGATGACGAAGGCAATGTCGTCGCGCGCGCTCAGGCACCTTGCCGCTTCGACGATGATCTCGATGCCCTGCTTGTTGGCGATGCTTCCCGAATAGAGCGCGACCTTGCGATCGCCGAGCCCCCACTCGTCGCGGTACCGCCCGGCTTCGACAGGATCGGGCGCGAAACCTGAATTGGCCCAATTACGCAGCTGGTAGGTTCGGTTTGATGGCAGGCCCAGACTGCCAAGCTTCGCCAGCATCTGCGGGCTGATCGTCGAAACCCTGTCGGCCATCGCCAGCAGCCGCCGCTCAAGCCAGCGTGCCGCCCGTATCAAGGCACTGTCCGGCGCGATCAGCGCTGTCGCACAGGCTGCATCGACTTCGAAATCCTGGACATGGATCCACAGCTTCGCTCCCGACAGCCGCGCCGCGATCCATGCGGTGGGCAGCGAGAGCAGCGATGGCGCGACCGCAAAGACGATATCCGGGCGCAGTCGCATGGCCGCCCGGATCGCGTGAGGCAGCGCGGAGAGGCCGAACGAGCCGGCGTGGAGAATACGCCGGCGGCCGGTCGGCCGCTGCGGTATGTACGTGCGACACCGGATGACGCCGACGCGGCGCTCCACCGTACGTTGGCCGTGTGTCGGTACGGTGCCGGTTGCACGCTCCCAGTCCGGATAATACGGCTCCGCGACAATCGCCTCGACCGCGTGGCCCGCCGCCGCCAGCGTCTCGGCAAGGCCTGCCGTATAGGGACCGATCCCGACCGGTTCGGGCGCATAGTTCACGCCGATTACAAGGATCTTCACGCGATCACCCGCGTGGAACCGGATGCTTCGGTGGCAAGGAAATCGCGGAAGGCACCGGCGATGCCTTCGGCCAGGCCGATCGCGGGTATCCAGCCCAACGCCCTGATTCGCGCGGAGTCCATCAGCTTGCGCGGGGTGCCGTCGGGCTTGCCGGTGTCGCAGGCGACGGTGCCGGTGAATCCGACGACTTGGGCGACCAGCGCGGCCAGATCGCGTATCGCGATGTCCTCCCCGCTACCGACGTTTATCGGCGATTCGCCCGAATAGTGCTGCAACAGGAACACGCAGGCGTCGGCGAGATCGTCGACGTGGAGGAACTCGCGGCGCGGCGTGCCGCTTCCCCAGATCGTGAAGCTCTCGGACCCGGCGAACCGCGCCGCGTGCGCCTTGCGGATCAGCGCCGGCAGCACGTGGCCGGTCGCGAGGTCGAAGTTATCGCCTGGACCGTAAAGGTTGGTCGGCATCGCCGAGATGAAGTCGCAGCCATATTGCCGGCGGTAGGACTGGCACAGCTTGATGCCGGCGATCTTGGCGATCGCGTACCACTCGTTGGTCGGCTCGAGCGCTCCGGTAAGCAGCGCTTCTTCGACGATCGGCTGCGGGGCGAACTTGGGATAGATGCACGACGAACCGAGAAACAGCAGTTTGGCGGCGCCAACAAGCCTTGCCGCCTCGATCACGTTCGCCTCGATCATCAGATTGTCGTAAAGGAAATCTGCGGGAAAGCTGTCATTCGCCAGAATGCCGCCCACCTTCGCGGCGGCAAGCACCACGACATCCGGGCGATTGTCCGTAAACCAGTCGCGCACTGCCGCCTGATCGCGCAAGTCGATGGTGCGCGGTGCGGTCAACACCGTGCAATCCTCGCGGGCGAGGCGGCGAACCATGGCCGAGCCGACCATTCCGCGATCACCTGCCACATAGACTGTCCGCCCGGACAGGGCGAACGTGGATTCGGTCTCGGTTCCAGCAGCAGTCAACAGCGCCCCCCGCTGCACGAAGTCCGCAAGCAGGCGAAATTCGGGCTATCGGGGGCAAGCTAGACCAATTCGCCCTCGCGGAAAAGCATGCTGCAGCGCAACATCGAAAGTCCGCGCCAGCAGCTCAGATGAGGCCTGTCGCAGTCGCGCCGCGCATCTGCGCGAGATCGGCCAGGGCCATTTCGCGCGCGAGTTCTCGCGCCGACGTTTCATGACGCCAGCCGAGCTTGCGGTGGGCCTTGGACGCATCGCCGACCAGCGAATCGACTTCTGTGGGCCGGAAGTAGCGCGGGTCGATCTCGATCAGGCACTTGCCGGTGGCTCGGCAGTATCCTTTCTCCTCAGTGCCCTCGCCGCGGAAATCGAGCGGGAACCCGATGTCTTCGAACACCCAGCGCGCGAAGTCGCGAACCGACACCGATTCGCCGGTGGCCAACACGTAATCGTCAGGCTCGTCCTGCTGCAGCATCAGCCACATCCCGCGCACATATTCGCGTGCATGGCCCCAGTCGCGACAGGCATCCAGATTGCCCAGGAACAGCCGCTCCTCCTGACCCAATGCGATCGCGGCGGCGGCCCGGGTGATCTTGCGGGTCACGAACGTCTCGCCCCGCATCGGGCTTTCGTGGTTGAACAGGATGCCGTTGCTGGCATGGATGCCATAGGCCTCGCGGTAGTTCACCGTGATCCAGTAGCCATAGAGTTTGGCCACGCCATAGGGCGAACGCGGATAGAACGGGGTGGTTTCGCGCTGCGGGGACTCGCTGACGAGACCGAACATTTCGCTGGTAGAAGCCTGGTAGAAGCGGGTCTTGCGTTCAAGGCCAAGAATGCGAATCGCCTCGAGCAGACGAAGCGGACCCATCCCGTCGGCATTGGCGGTATATTCGGGCGTTTCGAACGACACCGCGACATGGCTCTGCGCCGCAAGGTTGTAGATCTCGTCAGGCTCGATTTCCTGGACGATGCGGATCAGGTTGGTCGAATCGGTGAGGTCGCCGAAGTGAAGGTGGAAGTTGCGGCGCTCTTCATGCGGGTCCTGGTAGATGTCCTCGACCCGGCCCGTGTTGAACGATGATGACCGCCGCTTGATGCCGTGGACCGTGTAGCCCTTTTCGAGCAGAAATCGCGCAAGATAGGCACCGTCCTGCCCGGTGATCCCGGTGATGAGGGCCACCTTGCCCCGCATATCGCCCATGTGCAGCGAGAGCCCCCCTGTGCCTTGCTAGCCCGGAGATAGCCCCTGACCGGCATGTGACAAGGAAAATATGCTGCACTGCGTCAGCCGTTCAGCCAGCGGCTGAGCCGTGACAGGTTCCGCGCCTGCCGCCTCACCGACTTGCGGGAAACGTCAGCCAGCGTGCGCTGAAGCCGGGGACCGGCCCACGACGCGAAGCTGCCGCCATCGGCCTGGGTTGACGCCGCACGGCTCCCGATCCGTCCGCCGCTGACGCGCGCAACGAATGCCTGCGGACCGGCTGCGAGCGCGGTGGCAACGACGCCGGCGCTGCGTCTGGTGTCGAGGTCCTGCAGCAGCAGCTCGGGTGCGGCGTCGAGCAGTTCATCGGGTGCCGGTTCCGGCTCGGCCGGGGTCTGCGGCACCGCGCCCGCGCCGAAATGGCGGCGCATCAGGCCGACGACCAGCGCCGCCCCGCGATCCCAGCGCTGGCGGCGAGCAGCATCCCATACCCGTTCCCAATCGATCGGCTGGCTGGCAACCAGATGCCGCAGATCCCACAGCAACAGCGGTCCGCAATCGAGCCGGTGGCTGTAAGTGGCATGGACAACGAGGTGGGCAAGCATGTCCTCGGCGGCCGGGTAGAAGATGTCGTCGATCGCGATCGCCCGCGCCCGCAGCGCCGCCTCGTCGCTTTCGGGAAGACCGTGATCGAGTTCGCCATCGCTCTCCCAAAGGCGTCGGTGCAGTTCGATGACCGTGCCGCGTGGAGCGATCAGTGGCGGCAGATGCTTGGTCTGGAGCGCGGAGAGATTGGCGGGGCCGTCGTCCGCCGTCCGGTATCCCGACGCGCACAGCAGCACGAAGGCATCGACGACCCGGTCTCCGTCGACCAGCAGATCGAGATCCCGCAGCGGCCGCAGCGCCGGCTCCGGATAGGCGTGCCAGGCCAGGAACGCGCCTTTCAGAGCGACTGGCACACAGCCATTATCCGCCAGCAGGCGGACAACGTCCGCCAGTTCCTGACGTTGCACCATCGCGCTGAACGTGGAGAATCGGTGAACCGCGCGCCAACTTTCGCGCAAGGCCGCCGGGACCTCGCCGCGCCCGGCAAGCCGCGTGTGGAGCAGTGGTTCCAGCCGGTGCTGCGCCGCCATCCGGGCGAGCTGCGCCCAGCCGGTTTCGTCCACTCCCGAAAGATGTGCCGGATCGACGGGGCGCTCGGTGCACGCCATTTCGAGCAGGAGTTCGCGCAAGGGCCGGTCGTCCATCTCTTGCGCGACGCTCCGAACGGATCCGGAGGCTGTTAGTTGCGCTTGGGCGGTGCGAACGTGCCCGAAACCCGGCCGCCCTTGCTGGTCGTGCCGGGCATGCCCGCCGCCTTCGAATCGATGGTCGAACGCCCGGTGGCTAGGTTGATCACCAGCCGCCCGCCGTTCAGGGTATCGCCGTTGCGGTTGAGCGAGACGTTCCCCGCCATGGTGATGATGCGCTGGCCCAGATCGTAAACGGCGACATCGCCGCGCGCACTTTCGCCGCCCCGCGTCACGAACACGCCGCCCGAGGCGATCATGCGCTGGATCTTGAGCGATCCCGCGTCGGTATAATTCACCGTGACCCGAGCTGCGCGCAGCCGCAGGTTGTCCTGCGTCACATCGACATTGCCCGACAACACGACACGGTCGTTGCGGTCCTGCATCTCTATGCGGTCGGCTGCGTAATCGACCGGCGCATTACTGTTGTGCCCGGCGATCGCCTGCGCGGACAGCTGCTGCCATCCGCCAAGCGCGGCTCCGACCGCCAGGGCGGATACGAGCGCGATACGGGCGGGACCAAGGGCGGCGCGAAGACGGTCGTTCATTGCGGCATTCTCAGCTTTCCGGGAATCATGCGCAAGCGGGCGTTGCCCTGCAGCGCTACGGTTCTTTCCGCGAGGTCGGCGACGATGCTGTCGGCGCTGAACGTGCCGGTCGGCACCGAACCCTCGACCCCGCCGGCGCCGGTCGCCTTTCGGGTCCTCAGGTCGATGTCGACGTTTTTCATCGTCATGCGATAGCCATCGGCGGCGGTAAAGCCGACCGGATCGGCGGAAGAGACGCGCTCGCGGCTGAAATCGTAGGAACCGTGCGCCGCGACAAGCCTTGCCGGTCCTTCGGCGAGCTGGAGCTGGGCTGCCAGATTGTCCAGTGCCACCACCGGAACGGTCGGCGAGGACTGAACCGCCCGGCCGGCGGTTACCTCGAACAGGCGGCCGTTGTTGTCGGTCCCCCGATACATGGCGCGGTCGACATCGATCCGGTCGTTGGTGACGGCGGCATTCTTGCGATCGAGCAGGAAGCTGACTTCGCCGCGCGGACCAAGCGGCGAAAGGATCATCACCGCCGCGACCGCGCCGATGGCCGCCGGCAGCGCCTTGCGAAGGAACTGGACGAGACGGTCATGCGAGCCACCCGGCGCCGCGAAATGCTGGCGCTGGCTGCGGATCGCATCGGCCTGCGCGGTCATCCCCGCCGCTCCGGCGCATCATTCATGGCTGAAGATATCTTTGTCCGCCCAACCGGCGAGGTCGAGTCTGGCGCGGGTCGGCAGAAATTCGAAACAGGCATCGGCGACTTCGGTCCGGTGCTCACGCGCGAGCCGTTCGATCAGGATGGCGTGCATGGCATGGAGATAGCGCACATCGGAGGCCGCGTATTCCATCTGCGCATCGCTGAGCACTGCCGCGCCCCAGTCGCTCGACTGCTGCTGCTTGGAAATCTCCTTGCCTAGCAGTTCGCGGACCAGATCCTTGAGCCCGTGGCGATCGGTGTAAGTGCGCACCAGCTTGCTGGCGATCTTGGTGCAGAACACCGGCGTCGCTGTGACGCCGAGGTAGTGCTCGATCGCGGCCAGATCGAAGCGTGCATAATGGAACAGCTTTATCCGCGCGGGATCGGCCAGCGCCGCCTTGAGGTTCGGCGCGTCATAAGCACTTCCGGGCGCGAACCGGACGAGGTGCTCGTCGCCCCGCCCGTCCGAAATCTGCAGGAGGCAGAGCCGGTCGCGGGCGGTGATCAGCCCCATGGTTTCGGTGTCGACGGCGATCGGGCCGGGAGCCAGTACGCCTTCGGGGAGATCTTCCTGGTGGAGATGGACAGCCATAAGCCCCAGGTGCTTAGGCTTATCGGATTTAGATTCAAAGGGGTTTGGCCGCCCATGGCCGAGGATGCATTACCTGAAAGCTGGCGCGGCGTGTTGGCGCCGGTGCTCGAAACGCGCGAAGCCCGGCGGCTCGGCGGCTTCCTGAAGGCTGAGGAAGCGGCGGGCAAACAGGTCTATCCTTCGCGCGGCCAGCGCCTTGCCGCGCTGGCGCTGACCCCGCTTGATTCGGTCAAGGTCGTGATCCTGGGGCAAGACCCCTATCATGGCCCCGGACAAGCGCATGGTCTCTCGTTCTCGGTACCGCAGGGTGTACGGATTCCGCCAAGCCTCTTGAACATCTACAAGGAAATCGAGGCAGATCTTGGCCTGCCCCGCCCGGCGCATGGCAATCTCGAGCACTGGGCGCGGCAGGGGGTCCTGCTTCTCAACAATTCGCTGACGGTCGAGGCGGGCCAGGCCGGTTCGCACGCGGGGCTCGGCTGGGAGGCGATCACCGACGCCGCCGTTGCCGCCGTTGCCGCGCGCGATGTGCCCAGCGTGTTCATGCTGTGGGGCAGCCATGCGCGGAAGAAGGCGGAACGTATTGCCGGATTGATGGACGGCCGCCACCTTGTGCTGACCGCTCCGCACCCGAGCCCGCTCTCGGCGCATTCGGGGTTTCTCGGCTGTCGCCACTTCAGCAAGGCTAACGCCTTTCTCGAAGCGCATGGTCGCGGCGCGATCGACTGGAGCGCCTGAGTTTCAGAGCGCCTGCGCGGCGGCGTTGGCGCTCGCCCAGGCCCACTGGAAATTGTAGCCACCGAGCCAGCCGGTCACATCGACGGCCTCGCCGATCGCGTACAGCCCGGGCAGCTTCTTCGCTTCCATGGTCTTGCCCGAAAATTCGGCGGTGCTGATGCCGCCGGCAGTGACTTCGGCCTTGGCGTAGCCCTCCGAACCGTTCGGCACGAACGTCCAGCGCGAGAGTAGGTCACCTGCCGCGAGCAGCGCCTTGTCGGTCATGGCGCCCAGTTCGCCCGAACTGCCGATCCGTTCCGCCAGCACTGTCGCAAGCCGCTCGGGCAGCGATTCGGCCAGCGCGCGTCTCAGGGTGCTGCGCGGTGCGCTCCGTTTGCGCTCGGCGAGCCAGTTACCCGCATGCTCAGGCAGAAAATCGATCGAGACGGTGTCGCCGCGCTTCCAGTAGCTGGAGACTTGCAGGATTGCCGGGCCGGAAAGTCCGCGATGGGTGAACAGCGCCGCCTCGCGGAACGCCGCCTTGCCGCAATGTGCCACTACCTCGGCGCTGACGCCCGACAGTTCGCGGAACAGCACGTCCTCGCCGGCGAGCGTCAGCGGCACCAGCGCCGGCCGCGGTTCGACCACCTTGAGGCGGAAGCGCCGCGCAAGATCGTAAGCGAAACCGGTCGCGCCGAGCTTGGGAATCGACGGCCCGCCGGTGGCAATCACTAGCGCCGGCGCAACCGCGCGGACCGGTCCGGCCACCACCGTGAACCGCCCGTCGGCGTGCTCGATCGTGCTTGCCGGGTGGCCGAGCGCCAGCGTGACCCCGCCGCTCGCGCATTCATCCAGCAGCATCGCCACGATCTGCTTCGCGGAGCCGTCGCAAAACAATTGGCCCAGCGTCTTCTCGTGCCAGGCGATGCCATGACGTTCGACCAGTTCCAGGAAATCGAGCGGCGTGTACCGGCTGAGTGCCGACTTGGCGAAGTGCGGGTTTTGCGAAAGATAGCGCTCGGGCACGGTCTGCAAATTGGTGAAGTTGCACCGCCCGCCACCGGAGATCAGGATCTTGCGCCCCGGCTCGTCCGCATGATCGATCAGCAGCACCCGCCGTCCGCGCTGCCCGGCCAATGCTGCACAAAATAGCCCCGCCGCGCCGCCGCCGAGGACTATCGCATCGTATTCGGTGCCGCTCATGCGGCGAGAAGTTCGCGCGCCAGCGCCTCGGCAACCTTGATACCGTCGACGGCCGCCGAAAGGATGCCTCCGGCATAGCCCGCGCCTTCACCTGCAGGATAAAGCCCGCGCGTGTTGAGCGACTGGAAGTCCTTGCCGCGCGTGAAGCGCACCGGGCTGGACGTGCGCGCCTCGACCCCGGTCAGTACCACGTCGGGATGGTCGTATCCCTTGATCTGGCGGCCGAACACCGGGATCGCCTCGCGCAGCGATTCGATCACGAAATCGGGCAGGCACAGCGACAGGTCGGTGAGTTTCACACCCGGCTGGTAACTGGGCACCACGGCGCCGAACCCGCCGCTCGATGGCTGGCCCGCGAGCAGGTCGGCAACCTTCTGCCCCGGCGCCTTGTAGTCGGAGCCGCCCGCCGTGAAGGCGAGGCTTTCCCAGTGGCGCTGGAACGCGATCCCGGCGAGCGGCCCGCCGGGGTAGTCGCGCGCCGGATCGATATCGACGACGAGGCCCGAATTGGCGTTGAACTCGGCGCGCGAATGCTGGCTCATGCCGTTGGTGACGACGCGCCCTTCCTCGCTGGTCGCGGCAACGACCTGGCCGCCCGGGCACATGCAGAACGAATAGACGGTGCGCCCGTTCGCGCATTTGTGGCTCAGCGCATAGGCGGCGGGCCCGAGAATCTTGTTGCCCGCGAACGGCCCGTAACGCGCGGTGTCGATCCAGCTTTGCGGATGCTCGATTCGCACCCCGATCGCGAACGGCTTGGCCTCGACGTGGACACCGCGCTCATGGAGTTTGGCAAAGGTGTCGCGCGCCGAATGGCCGACCGCCATGATGACTTGGCTTGCTGCAAGAAAGCTGCCGTCCGACAGGTGGAGGCCGGCGATGCGGCGCCCGCCGTCGGCCCCGGTCTCGATCGCGAAATCCTCGACGCGGGTCTGGAACCGGTACTCGCCGCCGAGCCGCTCGATCGTCTCGCGGATCGACATGACCATGGTGACGAGGCGGAACGTGCCGATGTGCGGATGCGCCTCGGTCAGGATGTCGTCGGGCGCGCCGGCCTTGACGAATTCGTCGAGCACCTTGCGCGCCAGGTGGCGCGGGTCCTTGATGCGGCTGTAGAGCTTGCCGTCCGAGAACGTGCCTGCGCCACCCTCACCGAACTGGACGTTGCTTTCCGGGTTGAGCACCGAGCGCCGCCAAAGCCCCCATGTGTCCTTGGTCCGCTCGCGCACGGCCTTGCCGCGCTCGACGATGATCGGCCTGAGCCCCATTTGCGCCAGAATGAGCGCCGCCATCAGCCCGCACGGCCCGGCCCCGATCACGACAGGACGCTCACCGTCGTAATCGTCCGGCGCGCGCACGGGGAATTTGTAGCCGGTGTCGGGGGTGAGCCGCACATGGCTGTCTCCGGCATGCCGTGCCAGCACCGCCGCTTCGTCAGTGACGGCGAGGTCGAGCACATAGACGAGCTTGATCGCGCTCTTCTTGCGCGCATCGTTCCCGCGCCGTACGACCGTGAAGCGCACGAGCTCTCCCGCCGCCAGTCCGAGCCGCACAAGAATCGCGGCTTCGAGGTCTTCGGGCGCATGGCCAAGCGGAAGGGTGAGGTCGGAGAGCCGGAGCATCGGTTGCGCCTACTAGGAACCGCCGCCGCCGTCATGTCGAACTTGGATCAGCGTCCTTTTCCCGCCGGGCAAGGCGGGTCGCTCGCAGTCCATGAACGGGCTCAAGCCGACAATTCAAGCCGCAGAAACTGGTTGTGGGCGCTCGGTTGATAGTCATCAAAGGCTTCGCAGGAAACAAAGCCGACACTGCGGTAGAGCGCGACCGCAGGATCATGAAGCGGTGCCGTGCCGGTTTCCAGACTGAGCCGGGCATAGCCTCGACGCCTTGCTTCCGCGATGATGTGTTGCAGCATTGCGAGACCGACGCCCGTGCCGCGCGCAGTCGGCGCTGCACGCATCGATTTGATCTCGCCGTGCGAGGAGTCCAGTTCCTTCAAGGCCCCGAATCCGACCAGCGTGTCACATCTCCAGGCCGACCAGAACCGGACATTCTCTGCCGACAGCCCGGAGGCATCCAGAGCGAAGGCATGTTCCCCCATCACTTGCTGCAATTCGCGCAGATGAAGCGCCAGCAGTTCGGCAACGTGAGGCGCTGCCGGATCGTCGTTGCGGATTTCCATGCCGCCTCCAGTCAATGCGATGGCCTCCTGTCCGCCTCACCACCCCGGTGCGCTGCGCTGCATATGCCGGACTCAACCAAAGCGGCGGTCCCGTTGCATCGGCACGGGCCAAAGGAGGAACGGGGTCATGCCGCCATGCCGCAGCACGATCGAAGGCTTACGTCCCGACCTTCGACAGCCGCTTGCGGTTCGCCGTCACCTTGCGTCCGTAATGCGAGACCGTGCGCCGGGCCGCCTCTTCGGCGGAGGTGGCGGGAGAAGTCATGAACTTCATCATCAGGTCGGTACTGGCCTGCAGTTTCTCGCTCACCATCAGCACGGCTTCGGGAACGGCAGCGGGGCCGCCGGTCATCATCTGCAGCGAGCGCATCCAGATCACCGCCGCGCCGTCTGCCATCATGCGGTAGCCGTCGGCTGCAATCGCGGGCCACTCGCCCCCCGCCCAGAGGGGGAGCGCCGAATTGCGGCTGCTCATGCGCTCGGCAAATAGATTTCGCCGCCCTTTTCCCTGAATGCTTCGCTCATCGCTTCCATTCCGGCTTCGGCGTCTTCTGCGGCCACGAAGGTCTCCACCGGGGCATTCTGCTTGGCCGCGAAGTCGCGCACTTCCTGCGTGATCTTCATCGAGCAGAACTTTGGCCCGCACATGCTGCAGAAGTGCGCGGTCTTGGCGCCTTCGGCAGGGAGGGTCTGGTCGTGGTATTGCTCGGCGGTGTCCGGATCGAGGCTCAGGTGGAACTGGTCGCGCCAGCGGAACTCGAAGCGGGCGCGGCTGAGCGCGTCGTCGCGGACCTTGGCGGCCGGGTGACCCTTGGCAAGATCGGCCGCATGGGCGGCGAGCTTGTATGTAACCACGCCAACCTTGACGTCATCACGATCGGGCAGGCCCAAGTGCTCCTTGGGGGTCACGTAGCAGAGCATCGCGGTGCCGAACCAACCGATCATCGCCGCGCCGATGCCGCTGGTGATGTGGTCGTAGCCGGGGGCAATGTCGGTGACCAAGGGCCCGAGTGTGTAGAACGGAGCCTCGCCGCAGACCGCGAGCTGCTTGTCCATGTTCTCCTTGATCTTGTGCATCGGCACGTGGCCGGGGCCTTCGATCATCACCTGCACGTCTTGTTCCCAGGCGCGCTTGGTCAGTTCGCCCAGAGTGTAGAGCTCGGCGAACTGGGCCTCGTCATTGGCATCGGCAATGGAGCCGGGGCGCAGGCCATCGCCGAGCGAATAGGCGAT
>Ga0209023_10006180_pt1 | contig 12751 bp, 12 predicted proteins | sample LakOneMetagenome_FD_187468 | JGI IMG/M metagenome (GOLD analysis project Ga0209023, IMG submission 187468) | Freshwater and sediment microbial communities from Lake Erie, Canada (SPAdes) (version 2) | ecosystem: Environmental > Aquatic > Freshwater > Lentic | place: Lake Erie, Canada... | reverse complement strand
CCACCAGTACAGCAGCACGAAGAGGGGCACAACCAGCAGCAGCCAGAGCAGGGTGGGCCAGAGAAAAACCAAGGTGCGGGTCCTTGTGGCGGGTCAGATCAGGCGGCGGCAGGCGTGCCCGCCCCCATTGACGACGGTGATGACACGCTGCTCGGCGTACGCACGCGGCGCTGACGCATGTCCATGAAGCGCAGCAGCGCATCGACCAAGTCATCGTCGGTGCACAGCTCGAGCGTGTCGGCACCGGCGCGCGCCAGGCCTTCGCGCAGTGCTGCCTCGCGTTCGGCGGCCAGGTTGGCAAAGCGGCGGCGAAAGGCCGCGTCGTGGGTGTCTACCTGCAACTGCTCGCCGGTTTCTGCGTCGCGCAGGGTGATCAGGCCCACGTCGGGCAGCTCCAGCTCCAGCGGGTCCAGCAGTCGTACGGCCACCACGTCGTGCCGCTGCGCGAGTTGGGCCAGGGGCTTTTCCCAGCCGGGTGCGCTGATGAAGTCGGACACGACAAACACGGTGGAGCGCCGGCGCAGGTTGGACAGCGCGGTCTGCAGCAGCCGGTGCAGCTCGGTGGCTGCACCTGCGCCCTTGGCGCGGGGCGGCAATGACGATGACGATGACGATGACGATGTTGCCGTTGCGGGCGCCAACAGCCGGTGCACCAGGTGCAGCACGTGCGCGCGGCTGCTGCGGGGTGGCAGCACGGCGTCCACCGCGCGTTCGGCCTGACCGCTGGCGCCGCTGCCGTACAGCATGGCCCCCACGCGATTGCCGTGGCGGGTGAGCAGCCGCGAAAGCACCGCCACGAAGCCGGTGAGGATGTCGCGCTTGGCATGGCCTTCAGGGCCGAAGTTGATGGACGGGCTCAGGTCCAGCAGGAACCAGGCAGTCATCTCGCGGTCTTCGGTGAACACGCGCACATGGGGCAGGTTCAGGCGGGCCGTGACGTTCCAGTCGATGTGGCGCACGTCGTCGTGCGGCTGGTATTCGCGCAGGTCGGCCAGGTCCAGGCCGCTGCCGCGCATCAGGGTTCGGTAGTCGCCCTGCAGCAGGCCGTCGAGCCGCCGGATGACCTTCCACTCCAGCTCGCGCAGCAGGCGGTCGGCCTGCCCCGGCTGGGTCGACAGCGTCGGCAGCGGGTGTACCGTTGTGGGGGAGGTGTCGGACGGCGTCTTGCGCATGGCGAAGCTCAGGCGGCTTTTTGCTCGTGGTGCAGTGGCCGTGCGGGCGCCGGTATCTTGGCCATGATGCGCTGGATCAGCGCGTCAGCGTCCAGCCCTTCGGACAGCGCTTCGTACGACAGCGCGACGCGGTGGCGCAGCACATCGGCGGCCAGGTCGGTCATGTCTTCGGGCAGCACGTAGTTGCGGCCGCGCAGCATGGCCAGGGCCTGCGCGCCCTCGGCCAAGGCGATGGTGGCGCGGGGGCTGGCGCCACAGCTGATGTAGTCGGCCAGGTCTTTCAGGCCATGGCGGGCAGGCACGCGGGTGGCGGCCACCAGCTTCACGGCGTACTGCAGCATGGACGGGTCCACGTACACGGTGCGGCATTCGGCCTGCAGTGCCGCCAGCTGGGCGGTGGTGGCCACGGGCAGCACCTGCACGGGCAGGTCCAGGGCGCGCTGGGCGATGACGAACTCTTCCTCCTCCGTCGGGTAGTCGATCAGCACCTTCATCATGAAGCGGTCGACCTGCGCCTCGGGGAGGGCGTAGGTGCCCTCGGTTTCGATGGGGTTCTGCGTGGCCATCACCAGAAAGGGCTCGGGCACCTTGTGCGTCTCGCCGGCAATCGTGACCTGGCGCTCCTGCATCACCTCGAGCAGCGCGCTCTGCACCTTGGCGGGTGCGCGGTTGATTTCATCGGCCAGCAGCAGGTGGGTGAACACGGGGCCCAGCGCGGTGCTGAATTCGCCCGTCCTCTGGTTGTACATGCGGGTGCCTACCAGGTCGGCGGGCACCAGGTCGGGCGTGAACTGGATGCGCTTGAAGCTGCCCTGGATGGTGCTGGCCAGCGTCTTCACCGTGAGCGTCTTGGCCAGGCCCGGCACGCCTTCGACCAGCAGGTGGCCCTGGGCGAGCATGGCCACCATCACGCGTTCGAGAAAGCGGTCCTGGCCGACCACCACACGCTTGACTTCGTAGAGCACCTGCTCCATCAGGGTGGCGGTGTTCGCTGTGGTTTCCATGGGTGTCTTTCCTTGTCAGTGGTCCAAGATGCGGGGAGCCGGCAGCTTCAAGCTAGAACGGCGGCATGCCCACGGCAGCAGCAGCGTTCTCAATGGGTACGGCAAAACCGATGCCGATGAAGGTGCGTGCGGAGGTCGGGTTCAGGATGGCGGTGACGATGCCCACGACCTCGCCGTCGAGCGTGACCAGCGGTCCGCCGGAATTGCCCGGATTGGCCGCTGCGTCGAACTGGATCAGGTTGCTGAGCTGGCGTTTGCCTTCGGGTGAGGTGAACTCCCGCTTGAGGCCCGACACCACGCCCGCCGAGGCAGACGGCCCGATGCCGAACGGGAAGCCCACGGCCACCACATGGTCGCCCGGGCGCAGGTCTTGCGTGGATCGCAGCGGGGCAGCTTCGAGGTCGTCCGGCACCTTGTGCGCCTGCAGCACGGCCAGGTCGTTCTCGGGCTGTGCGCCGGTAACGCTGGCCGTGGTCTCCAGCCCGTCGTAGAAGGTGATGGTGATGCGGTCAGCGCCGGACACCACGTGCAGGTTGGTCAGGATGACACCCTTGTCCACGATGACAACGCCCGTGCCCACGCCGCGCTCGATATCTTCCTTGCCGTTCTTGCTGCGGCTGTAGCCCACCACACGCACGACCGACGGGGTGATGGCCTCCACCGCGCGTGCAGCGGCCGAGGGCGGGGTGGTGGTCTCCAGCGTGCGCAGCACGGCGGCGTCGATGTCCTCCTGAGTGACCCTGTGCAGGCCGGGGCGCTGCTGCACCCACAGGCTGGCGGCGAGCAGGGCCGACAGCAGTGCGATCATGGCCCACAGGCTCTGCAGATGGCGCCGAGACAGGGGTGCTGCGGCAGCATGCATTGCCGAAGAGGGGGGTGGAGGCGGCTCGGCACTGCCGCCCGCAACCGTCGACTGCGCGGCGGAGGCCGCGGCCGGAGGGGCGGGCTCCTGCGGGGGGCGGCGGGCCGGGCGGGAGCTGCTGTAGAGGGCGGGCCGAGGCATCCTGTCACCTTTTCTACTGCGCCGCGGAAAAGCGCATGGATTTACGTTAGCACGTATCGCAGCCAGATGCACATCCAAGGTTTCGCGAACCTGTTCGCGCACCACCTAAAGGCCCCGCAGGTTCTGGGGCATCATGCCCGGATGACTGCCTGGATCGACACCCACTGCCACCTCGACGCCCCGGAATTCGACCCCGACCGCGACGCGGTCCGCCAGGCCGCGCGCGCCCAAGGTGTGGCGCACTGCGTGATCCCGGCGGTGGAGCGCAGCAACTGGGCCACCGTGCGGGAGCTGGCGCACCAGCATGGGGACAGCTACGCGCTGGGCATCCACCCGCTGTACACCGGTCGTGCCGACGATGCCGACCTGGACCGCCTGCGGGCCGAGGTCGAGCAGCACCATGCCGACCCGCGCCTGGTCGCCATCGGCGAGATCGGCCTGGATTACTTCGTGAGCGGGTTGGACCCGGTGCGGCAGGAGCGGTTCTACCGCGCGCAGCTGCAACTGGCGCGCCGATTCGAGTTGCCCGTGATATTGCACGTGCGCCGCTCGGCCGACAAGCTGCTCAAAGGCCTGCGCGAGCTGCCTGTGCAGGGCGGCATTGCGCATGCCTTCAATGGCAGCCAGCAGCAGGCAGAAGCCTTTATCGCCATGGGGTTCAAGCTGGGCTTCGGGGGCGCCATGACCTATGACCGGGCGCTGCAGCTGCGCCGCCTGGCCACCGAGTTGCCTGAAGACGTCCTGGTGATGGAGACCGACGCGCCGGACATCCAGCCGCACTGGCTCTACACCACGGCTGCGCAGCGTGCCGAAGGCCAGCCCCAGGGCCGCAATGCGCCCGCAGAGCTGCCGCGCATTGCCGAGGTGCTGGCGCAACTGCGGGGCCAGCCCGTGCAGGCTCTGGCTGCGGCCACCACGCGCAACGCACTGGCAGCGCTGCCCCGGTTGGCGGCGCTGCTGGCCTAGCGCCTGCGAGCCTGGGTTTGAGACTTGGGGCTTGCTGGCCGGGGCCCTGTCGCCTGTCGGGCTGCAGCTCCGCCGTTTTCAACCTCTGAAATGAGGAGCCATTGAGGAGTTTTGCGCAACGTGGCCCACGGTTTACAGCTATCTTTTTTTGTGGGCGCGCAAAAGCCCCGGCGCGGTTTCAGCCAGAATCAGTCCATGCCTCTCGCCCCCGTGCCCAGTCCCGCACCAGCCCCGGTCGCCACCCGGTGGCAGGGGCTGCCGCCCGTGGCGTCTGCCGAGACGGTGGTGCTGGTGCTGGGCAGCTTTCCGGGCGCGGCCTCGCTGCGGTTGCGGCAGTACTACGCCCACCCGCAAAACCATTTCTGGAAGATTCTGCAGGCGCTGTGGCCCCAGCACCCGCTGCCGCCTGCAGGGGCTGATGACCACTATGCGCAGCGCTGCGACTGGCTGCTGGCGCGCCGGCTGGGGCTGTGGGATGTGTATGAAAGCTGCGAGCGCGAGGGCAGCCTGGACACCGCCATCCGCAACGCCCAGGTGAACGACTTTGCGCGCCTGCACGGGCGCTGCCCCCGCCTGGCCGCGCTGGCCCACAACGGTGCCGAAAGCTTTCGGCACGCGCCCGCAGCGCTGGCCAGCCTGACGGCCCACCACCCGACCCAGATCGACGCTGTGCGGCTGCCGTCGACCAGCCCCGCCAATGCCTCCTGGAGCTTTGACCGAAAATTGGCGGCCTGGGGCGAGCTGATGGCCGCCCACGGGCTGCTTGACTGACCTGAATGACCCGAAAAAAGAACACTCCCCAAGAACTGCCCGAAGTCAGCGTCTCCGACGACGGCGAGGTGCGGCACCTTCACCTGGGCACGCCCTGGATCCAGGGGTCCATGCGCGTGGCCGAGCCGTTCGCACTGGAGCTTGAATACGTTCAGCGCATGATGGCCTGGCTGCTGTTTGCAGACCCTGCGCAGGTCTCCAAGGGGCACGCCATGCAACTGGGCCTGGGTGCAGGCGCCATCACCAAGTTCTGCCACAAGAAGCTGCGCATCTGCAGCACGGCCATCGAGCTCAACCCCCAGGTGGTCGCGGTGTGCCGGCAGTGGTTCAAGCTGCCGCCCGACGGCCCCAAGCTGCGGGTGGTGCTGGCCGATGCGGCCCAGGAGATCCGCAACCCGATGTGGCTGGGCACGGTGGATGCGCTGGCGGTGGACCTGTACGACCACGACGCCGCGGCGCCGGTGCTCGATAGCGCAGACTTCTATGCCGACTGCCGCGCGCTGCTGACGGATACTGGCAGCATGACCGTCAACCTGTTTGGCCGGGCATCGAGCTACGACCGCAGCCTGCAGAGCATGGCGCAGGCCTTCGGCGAAGACGCTCTGTGGTCCTTCAAGCCGACGCGTGAGGGCAACACCGTGGTGCTGGCCCAGCGCACCCCAACGCGCCCCAAGCGCACCGAACTGGCCTTGCGGGCCGAGGCCATCCAGGCGCGCTGGGAGCTGCCCACGACGAAGTGGCTGCGGGCTTTCAAGCCCGTGGCAGGCTGAAAGGCCTCCAACGGTTCTCGAAGGAGCCTCCGAGAGCATGCGAGAGCGCAGATAACGCACAGAGCGTGTACGCACGCTGAAAGGTCTCCGATGACGAAGGTTGCAGAAGTTTCCACCGAGCGCACAGCAGCGGCGCCCTACGTCGGCCCCCTGGACTGGCGGCGCATGGTGCAGTGGCTGAGCGAGGACAAGGTCATCACCCGCGAGGAGGCCCAGCGCACCATCGCCCGCTGCTCGCAGGCCGAGAGCTCCCAGCATGCGCTGGTGCGCCTGGCCAACGTGGCCATGGAGCGCGCATCGGACGGCAAGCCGCTCGACATCGAGGCCCTGTCCGAATACCTGGCCCAGCGCGCCGGGCTGCCCTATCTGCGGATCGACCCGCTCAAGGTGGACGTGGGCCGTGTGGCCGACACCATGAGCGCGACCTATGCAGAACGCCACAAGGTGCTGCCGGTTCAGGTGACTTCCAAGGAAGTAGTGGTGGCCACGGCCGAGCCTTTCATCGACGACTGGGTGGCCGAGGTGGAGCGCCAGTCGCGGCGGTCGGTGCGCCGTGTGGTCTCCAACCCTGCCGACATCCACCGGTTCACGGCCGAGTTCTTTGCCCTGGCCAAGTCCGTGCGCGCAGCCCAGAAGGCCGGTGGGGCCAGCGGCGGCAGCAGCTTCGAGCAACTGGTCGAGCTGGGCAAGAGCAACAAGCAGCTCGATGCCAACGACCAGGGCGTGGTCAAGGTGGTGGACTGGCTCTGGCAGTACGCGTTCGACCAGCGCGCCAGCGACATCCACCTGGAGCCCCGCCGGGAGCAGGGCGTGATCCGCTTTCGCATCGACGGCGTGCTCCACCCCGTCTACCAGATGCCCATGGGCGTGCACAACGCCATGATCTCCCGCATCAAACTGCTGGGCCGCATCGACGTGGTGGAAAAGCGCCGCCCGCAAGATGGCCGCATCAAGACGCGCAACCAGCGTGGCGACGAGGTGGAAATGCGCCTGTCGACGCTGCCCACGGCGTTTGGCGAAAAGATGGTCATGCGGATCTTCGACCCCGACAACGCGGTCAAGGACCTGGATGCGCTGGGCTTCGCTCCGCACGACGCGCAGCGGTGGGAGTCGCTGGTCAAACGCCCGCACGGCATCATCCTGGTGACAGGGCCCACCGGCTCGGGGAAGACCACCACGCTGTACTCCACGCTCAAGCGCGTGGCCACCGAAGAAGTCAACGTCAGTACGGTGGAAGACCCGATCGAAATGATCGAGCCCAGCTTTAACCAGACGCAGGTGCAGCCGCAGCTCGACTTCAACTTCGCCGAAGGCCTGCGCGCGCTGATGCGCCAGGACCCCGACATCATCATGGTGGGCGAAATCCGCGACCTTGAAACAGCCGAGATGGCCGTGCAGGCGGCGCTCACCGGACACCTGGTGTTCTCCACGCTGCACACCAACGACGCGCCCTCGGCCATCACGCGGCTGATGGAACTGGGCGTGCCGCCGTACCTGCTCAACGCCACCATCCTGGGGGTGCTTGCGCAGCGGCTGGTGCGTACGCTGTGCAAGCAGTGCAAGCAAAAGGACGATACGTCGGACCGCGAAGTTCTGATGAGTGCGGTGAAGCCCTGGAAGCTCAGCGGTGGATACCAACCCTACAAACCAGTGGGCTGCGTGGACTGCCGCATGAGCGGTTTCCGCGGGCGCATGGGCCTGTACGAGCTGCTCACGGTGAGCGAGGCCCTGAAGGAAAAGATCAACCAGGCACCCTCCATCGACATGCTGCGCCGCCAGGCCGTGCAGGACGGCATGCGCCCCCTGCGCCTGGCCGGTGCATTGCGGGTGGCCGAGGGGCTCACCACGCTCGAAGAAGTGCTCACGGCCACGCCTCCGCTGGAGTAGCGGGCACCCAGTCTCCCGGGCGACTGCAAGGCTGCTGTTGGCAGTGGCGGTCTGCAGTGCGTTACCGGATGTAGGTGGAATCCACATCCGCACGGGGCGCTCTTGGACTGACAATCGCGCAGTCAAGATTTCCGCCTAGGAGACAAATGTGAAAATCAAGAGTCAAAAAGACTTCTTTGCCGGCCTCATGTTCATGGGGATCGGCGTGGCGTTTGCGTGGGGAGCAACCACGTACAACGTCGGCAACGGCGCACGCATGGGCCCGGGCTACTTCCCCCTGCTGCTGGGGATACTGCTGGCCCTCATCGGGTCTGCCATCACCTTCAAAGCCACCACGGTGGAAACGCAGGACGGCGACAAGATCGGCAAGTGGGCCTGGAAGCCGCTGTTCTATATCCTCGCTGCCAACTTCGCGTTCGGCATCCTGCTCGGCGGCCTGCCCAGCCTGGGCATCCCGGCGATGGGCCTCATCGTGGGCATCTATGCGCTGACCTTCATCTCCAGCCTGGCTGGCAATGAGTTCAACGCCAAGGCTGTCTTCGTGCTGGCCACCGTGCTTGCCATCGGCAGCTACGTGGCATTCGTCTGGGCGCTCAAGCTGCAGTTCCCTGTGTGGCCGAGTTTCATCACGGGTTGAGCAGGAGCACCGACCATGGATTTGATCAACAACCTTTCGCTGGGTTTTGGCGTGGCTTTCACGTTCCAGAACCTGATCTACTGCTTTGTCGGCTGCCTGCTGGGCACGCTGATCGGCGTGCTGCCTGGCATCGGCCCTGTGGCCACCATCGCCATGCTGCTGCCTGCCACCTACGCGCTGCCCCCCGTGGCCGCGCTGATCATGCTGGCCGGTATCTATTACGGCGCGCAATACGGTGGCTCCACCACCGCCATTCTGGTCAACCTGCCGGGTGAATCGTCCTCTGTGGTGACCGTGATCGACGGCTACCAGATGGCGCGAAAAGGCCGAGCGGGGCCGGCGCTGGCGGCGGCGGGCCTCGGCTCGTTCTTCGCCGGTTGCGTGGGCACGCTGATCCTGGCGGCCTTTGCGCCTCCGCTGACCGAAGTGGCCTTCAAGTTCGGCCCTGCCGAATACTTCTCGCTGATGGTGCTGGGCCTGATCGGTGCCGTGGTGCTGGCCTCGGGTTCGCTGCTCAAGGCCGTGGCCATGATCGTGCTGGGCCTGTTGATGGGCTTGGTGGGTACCGATGTGAATTCGGGTGTGGCCCGTTTCAGCTTCGACATCCCTGAGCTGACCGACGGCATCGGCTTCGTGACCATCGCCATGGGCGTGTTCGGCTACGGTGAAATCATCTCGAACCTGGCACGTCCCGACGACGAGCGCGAAGTGTTCACTGCCAAGGTCGAGGGCCTGTTCCCCACCAAGGACGACTTCAAGCGCATGATCCCCGCAGTGCTGCGTGGTACCGCCCTGGGTTCGGCCCTGGGTATCCTGCCTGGTGGTGGTGCTCTGCTGGCTGCGTTCGCTGCCTACACGGTCGAGAAGAAGACCAAGCTGCAGCCCGGCGAAGTGCCCTTCGGCCAAGGCAACATCCGCGGTGTGGCTGCTCCTGAAGCTGCCAACAACGCGGGTGCACAGACCTCCTTCATCCCGCTGCTGACGCTGGGCATTCCACCCAACGCCGTGATGGCGCTGATGGTGGGCGCGATGACGATCCACAACATCCAGCCTGGTCCCCAGGTGATGACGAGCAACCCCGAACTCTTCTGGGGCCTGATCGCCTCGATGTGGATCGGCAATGCCATGCTGATCGTGCTGAACCTGCCGCTGATCGGTATCTGGATCAAGCTGCTGACCGTGCCTTACCGTTGGCTGTACCCTTCCATCGTGCTGTTCTGCGCGGTGGGTGTGTACTCCACCAACAACAACACCTTCGACATCTGGATGGTGGGCGCGTTCGGCCTGGTGGGCTACATCTTCCACAAGCTGGGCACGGAGCCTGCACCTTTGCTGCTCGGCTTCATCCTGGGCCCGATGATGGAAGAAAACCTGCGCCGTGCGCTGCTGCTGTCGCGTGGCGACTGGAGCGTGTTCGTCACGCGTCCGCTGTCGGCCGGCCTGCTGGCTGCTGCGGCCCTGCTGCTCATCATCGTGCTGCTCCCCGCCGTGAAGAACAAGCGCGAAGAGGCATTCGTCGAGGAATGACCCCGGCCTGTTGTCGACACTGATCGACTCCACGAACAACGGCACCTCAGGGTGCCGTTGTTTTTTGGCGAGCCCGTGCGAGGGGCGGCGTTGCGGGCCAGCACAATCGGGGCAGAGGTCCGCACGCATGCCCACACCACTGCACACCACGCAGCATCCCCACCGGGTGTTGCTGCACAACGAGATCCACGCCCGCCCGCCGGAGTCCATGACGGCGCCACTGGCCATCGCGCACATCGTCATGCTGGCCGATGCCGCCGGCCGCGAGGCCAGCCGTGCCCATGTCGCGGCCCTGCTGCGCGACCACCACCTGGCGCCGCCCGGCGAGCACACCACCCATCTGCGCATGGACATGGGCGCCTACCGCCTGCGGTGGGAGATGCACACCGAATTCGTGTCCTGGACCTTCACCGTGCCCACCGCCATCGATGCCGTGGGCGAGCGGGAGCCCGCCAGCGCCGCCGATGCCGTTCCGCAGGACTGGTTGGCGGCACTGCCCGGGCAGTGTCTGTGCAGCCTGAACCTGTGGGTGCTGCCCACGCATGCCTTCGGCTCCGGCTTGCTCGTCAAGCATGTGCTGCATGAAGACACGCTGGTGGCATCCACCGTGGCCGATGGCCATGGCGAGGTGTACACCGACTTCGCCATTCACGCCGATGGTTTCTCGCGCATGGTGCTGCTGGCCGGCGGCATGACACCGCGCCGCCTGGGGCGCCTGGTGCAGCGCCTGCTGGAGATCGAGACCTACCGCATGGCCGCGCTGCTGGGCCTGCCCGCCGCCCGCGAGGCGGCCAACGTGCTGGCCTTTGCCGAAAGCGAACTGGCCGAGTTGGCCAACGCCATCCGCACGGCCAACCGCGATGCCGAGCCCGCGCTGCTGGACCGCCTGACGCGGCTGGCCGGGCAGGTAGAAAGCCAATACGCCGCCACGCATTCGCGGTTCTCGGCCAGCAGCGCCTACTTTGAGCTGCTGGACCGCCGCATCCAGGACATCGCCGAATCGCGCTTGGCAGGCATGCAAACCATCCGCGAATTCATGGACCGACGCCTGACCCCTGCCCGCAGCACCTGCGAATGGGCCGCCCGCCGGCAGGACGCCCTGTCGCAGCGCGTCTCGCGCATGAGCAACCTGCTGCGCACCCGCGTGGAGATCGAGCAGCAGCAAAGCAGCCAGGCGCTGCTGACCACCATGAACCACCGGCAGGATCTGCAGCTCAAGATGCAGTCCACGGTGGAAGGCCTCTCCGTGGCTGCCATTACTTACTACATCGTCGGGCTGGTGAGCTACCTGGCCAAAGGCGCGCAGAAGCTTGGGTGGCCGTTGTCTGCGGAGACCACGGCGGCCATTGCGATACCGCTGGTGGCGCTGGCGGTGTGGTGGTCGCTGCGCAGGCTGCACCATCGGATCTTCAAGAAGCATGGGGAGTCGGGAGCTTGATGGGCCCGGGGTGGCGTGGCGATCCGTACTGGTCAAGTCAGGCGGTGCCGTGCGCAGCGGAAGGTCGGTTTTGCTCGCCCAAAGTGTGGTGTACGTATACGCGGTTGCAAGTAACAGCTATCGGCCAGGAGTGGCCAGTGGGGCAGCAGAAAACGGACGCTCAACGTTGAGATGAGAGGCGGCGCCCGGCTTGCCAAGTGACGTCGTCTCGATTGGAGGGTTAGGCGGCACTCGTCGAGTTTCCATCCCAGCCCCTGCGGTCCCATACCGCTTGCACCCGACTCCAGATTTCTTCTTTGATTTGGTACTGCCAGACGCCACCGAGCAACCACGCGAACTTTGGATTCGCTTTCGCCTGAATCTCGACGCGACTAATGAAGGCTTCACCGTGATACGACAACAGATCCTCCAGTGGGCCTGCTGCCAGCGTACCAAGGTATTTCTCTAGAAGAGGGGTCTCGATTGCATTCAGTATGGCTAGCCAACCTTTCTCTGGCTCCTTCTGAATCACCCATTCGAACTCATCGAAGCCGATGAAGTTGTTAGCATCTTCTTGCTTGCGATCTGGATCGGAAACCCACTCGGCCCAACGACGCCATTCTTCGAGCAACTGTGGAATTGGCAGTGACTCGTGCATAGGCCGCCTATTGTTTGAGCTGAGGGGCGCGCAGCATGGCGCTTGGCCTGCAAGGCGGATGGCGGACCACATAGCCTTGCGGGCCAAGCGCCATGCCTGAGCGCGTCCACTCGAGCGAAGGGTTAGGCATCACTGGATTTGGCCGCCGCCTGATACTTGGCGACTATGCCCTTGGCGCCATAGCAGCGAAACCTGAATTCGCCTGCGTCATGGTCGATAACGACGATGCCGGTGATGAACCCAAATTCCCGTCGCATGCTACGAATTGCTTGATTAGCAATGGTGACGCTCGTCACGCCGATGTGTAGCGCCCGATTCATGGCGTTCGCACGGAACTCGACTCCGTGATGAGAGATATCGAGTGTGCCTCCGACCCAGAGGCCGCCAAACCCCTTCTCTGCGAGCTTAATCCCTGGAATTGCTAATAGGGGCGGCGCCTTCACGCGCAACTGACCGGACGGGAAGAATGCGTTGGCCAGCCTCGTGATGCGGAATGGATTCATGGAGAAGATTCGTCGCTGTGCGCGGGTTCTGATGAGGCACTGCGAGTCGCCTTTTGGTGATGCCTAACATAGTGTAGCCCGCAAAACGTGCGAGATAAACTCGACCGTGCAAGGCATGGCTTGCGCTTTGGTTACAGGCGTTGCCTGTTGACGGTATAAAAATTCTGCGAAACCCGGCAGGCGTGAGCGAGGCAACTATAGCTCGCTGCTCAGCAGATACGTCCAGTCAGATTGCAGTGTTTGGACTGATGGGCAGCCCGTCGGGGACGAACGGCAGCTTTGGGGGCATGTTGCTCAATGTCGACTTGGGGCCGAGGCTGTGTGGAAACGCTCAACGAGCGTTCTGTACCGCATCCTTGCACCGCATTCTCCACAAGCACTGTTGTAGTGCCGTTTCTGGCGCACCTGAAGCCTTTTGACGCCCTCCCGAAGCCTT
>Ga0209023_10006179_pt1 | contig 12752 bp, 10 predicted proteins | sample LakOneMetagenome_FD_187468 | JGI IMG/M metagenome (GOLD analysis project Ga0209023, IMG submission 187468) | Freshwater and sediment microbial communities from Lake Erie, Canada (SPAdes) (version 2) | ecosystem: Environmental > Aquatic > Freshwater > Lentic | place: Lake Erie, Canada... | reverse complement strand
GGATAGTCGCCCCATCCGGTCAGCGGGTCACCGTCGGACATGGACGCCGCGTGCGCCACGTCACGGACGGCTCGCACATCCGCAATGCGAAGGACTGGACCGAGATCTGGTTGACTCGTCGATTGCGGAAGTCGGAACGTCGTGCGAACGCCGTCGGTTGCCACCTTGACTGCGCCTGGCGCGTCGGCCGCGTACCGCAGATACGCACCATCAGGGTCCGAGGAACTGTCGACGACAATGTCGATCGCGCCGAGCGACGTGATGGCGGCTCGCGTAGCCGGGTCGTGTGCCGCGAGACCGGCTTTCAGCGCAACGTAGTAAGGCGGGTCGTAGCCACTCACGCCGTTCATCACGCGGCGGTGGTGTATCGCGGCTCGAAGCGTCGGCGGTCCGTCGTAGCCGGGCCGGAGCGGCAGCTCCAGAATCGGCTCCGTGCGGTCAGCGGGCTCGACCTCGGACCATGACGGGACCGCCGCATCGAGTGGCATTGCTGCAAGCCAGCCTTCAGCCGTCAGACCCACCGTGAGGACGATGAGCGCGGCACTGCGAAGTGTGGTCGCGCGCCTGAACAGTCGCGCGTATGCCAGTGACGCGGCAACGCACAGGCAGAGCAGATGAATCATCTTGATCTGCGTCGGCACGCGCAGCTCGTTGAAGCCGGGCAACGCCATCAGCAGGCCGTACGGCGCCGGGTCGAGAATCGGTCGCTCATGGACGCGAAGCATCGGTCCGCAGGCCAGCACCGCGAAGACGAGGATGGCGAGTGAATAGAAGAGGAAGTGACTGCGGCTCCGCCAGGCGAGTCGCAGCGGGGCAGACGACCACGCGAGAGGCGCACCAGCGATGAGCAGCACCAGAAGGCCGCGATTCAGATTTCGAATCTTGATCGGGAGCGGACCGAGTGTGGTGTCCACGGGGCCGAGCCAGAGATTGGCGGCCATACTGGCGGCGCTCACGAGAACCAGCAGCCATAGAACAACTCTGACGGCTGGATGCCATGAAGGCGAGCTGCCGAAAGCGCTGCGCGTCCTGAATGCCGCGACAAGGCCGGCGGCCACGAGCGCGACAACGAGCAGGCCGGGAAAGAGATTGTCCTTGCCGGCCGGCAGCACGCGTGTCCACAGCCACACAATGTCGCCGACTTCGAACCACGATTGCGGGCTTGCGCTGAAGTAGAGAATCTCGTTCAGTGAGCGGTGCATGCCCATGAACTCGTGCACGGCGCGGTACTTCACCAGCATGGGCACGAGCGCGAGACTCGAGACGGCCCACGCGATGAGAATGCCGCGAACACGCACCATCGTTTCGCGCGTCGACAGGTAGTACAGGATCCAGACTCCGAAGATCAGCCCGCCGTAGAGGATGTAGTACCCGTTAGCGAACCCCTGCTGCACCCAGGCCGCACCGAAGAGCACCAGCCATCGCCGCCGACCTTCTTGCAGGTAGGCGTGAAGACTGAGCAGGCCAAAGGGTATGCCGTAGGTGGCGAGCGTCTGGATGTGGAAGACCGCCACGCCTCGCATCGGGTTGAAGGCGAACGCCAGTCCTGCGAGGAACGCCGCGTCGTCTCGGCCCGAGAGCCGGCGCACGAGGAGAAAACCCGCCAGGCCCGATAAGGGCCAGGTCAGAAACAGCGCCAGGTTGTAAGCGAGAAGCGGATTGTGCGTGAGCCAGTACGCGGGAGTGGAGATCGGATAGAGCCCGAGCAGGTTCTCTGTGAACGTCGTGGTGCCGAGCGTCGGGAAGTAGTGCGGCGCGTTGTACCAATGCGCGGTGAATGGAACCGTCGTCGCATTCCAGACGAGGATTGCCGTATTCAGCAGCGGATCGCCCTGGTCGCCGGCCAGCCGCGTGCCCATGTCGCGCAGCAGCGGCCAGGTCATGACCGCCGCGAGCAGTGTGTAGGCGAGCAGGCTGCCGAAAAGACGGAAGCGACGATGAATTGACGGAACGCCGGCAGTCGAGTCGAGTCGCATGCGAAGGTCGGTCATTCTAGCGCGGCGAGATTCGTTCGCTGGAACACCACATCGACCGGTATCCCGGCTATTATGGTGCGCGCTGGCGGGCTGCTTGCCCCCGGCGGCACTCCACCAGCATTCATCGGACACGTTTCTGGCGCGCCCACTCATGCCTCTGATTGTTGGAATTCCCAAAGAAATCTACCCGGAAGAACGACGTGTCGCGGCGACGCCCGCCACCATCGAGCGGTATCGCAAGCTCGGACTCGAGGTGCAGGTGGAAGCTGGCGCCGGCGAGGCCGCCCGCTTTGCAGACGCCGACTATGTGAAGAGTGGCGCCACGATCGTTGCGGACTCTGCAACGCTCTGGAGCACCTCGGACCTCATTCTCAAGGTGCGACCGCCGATGCTGGACGCTGTGTCCGGTCGCGACGAAGCGCTCCTGATGAAGGAAGGCGCGGTGCTTGTCGGCTTCCTGTGGCCAGCGCAGAACAAGGAACTGCTCGGGAGACTGGGCACGCGGCGCGCCACGGCGTTCGCGATGGACTGTGTGCCTCGCATCACGCGCGCGCAAAAAATGGACGCCCTGAGCGCGATGGGCAACATCAACGGCTATCGCGCGGTCATCGAAGCAGCCGAACAGTTCGGGCGCTTCATCCCCGGCCAGATGACGGCCGCCGGTAAGACGCCGCCCGCGAAGGTCTTCATCGTTGGTGCGGGCGTGGCGGGTCTGGCCGCGATTGCCGCGGCCAAGAGCATCGGCGCACAGGTTCGCGCTTTCGACACGCGCGCGGCGTCGCGCGAGCAGGTCGAGAGCCTCGGTGGACAGTTCGTCGAACTCGATTTCAAGGAGAGCGGCGAAGGCGAAGGTGGCTACGCGAAGGAGATGAGCGCGGCTTTCCTGAAAGCCGAGCATGCGCTGCTCGCGAAGCACGCGGCCGAGTGCGACATCGTCATCACCACGGCATTGATTCCAGGCAGGCCGGCGCCGGAACTCATTACCGCCGACGCGGTGCGCGGCATGCAGCCCGGCTCGGTCATCGTCGATCTGGCGGCGGAACAAGGTGGTAACTGCCCCCTGACCGAACGCGGACGCATCGTCGAGAAGCACGGTGTCACGCTCATCGGCCTCACCGACTTGCCAAGTCGCATGGCGCGTCAGTCGAGCGACCTCTACGCCATGACGGTCTACAACCTGGTGACCGAGTTCATCGAGAACAGCCAGGTGCGCGTCGACCTGGAGGATGAAGTCGAGCGCGGGGCGCTGGTGCTGCACAACGGTGACGTCACCTGGCCACCGCCGAAGCGCGAGCCGGCGAAGGTTGCGGCGCCAGTTGCGGCCGCACCGGTTACTGCGAAGCCAGCCGGTGGGCACGGCGCGCACGGGGGCGCATCGGCGTCGTCTGGAACCACTGCCATCTACATGGGCATTGGCGTCGCGGCGCTCCTTGCAGCGGCTGCGATGACGGCGCCTCCTGAGTTCCTCGGACACCTCACCGTGTTCCTGCTGGCGTGCATCGTAGGGTGGCACGTCATCTGGAACGTCACGCCGGCCTTACATACGCCGCTCATGAGCGTGACCAACGCCATCAGCGGCATCATTCTCGTGGGTGGCATGCTCGTGATGGCAGGTTCGGGTATCGGCGCGGCGGCAATTCTCGGCGCGGTCGCGGTGCTGGTGGCCACCATCAATGTGGCCGGTGGATTCCTCGTCACGCAGCGCATGCTGCGGATGTTCCGGAAGTAGGGGGCAGCCATGATGTCTGCAACCGCTCCGGCCATCTCGCTCGCCTGGCTCGCTGCCAGCATTCTCTTCATCCTCAGTCTCAAAGGTCTGTCATCGCAGGAGACGGCGCGTCAGGGCAATCTCTGGGGTGTCGTCGGCATGGCGATGGCCGTAGTCGCCACGCTTGCCGCGCTCGTGATGAGCGACGGGCACCTCGGTGCCTCCGGAGGCTCGCTCGGACTGCTCGGCCTTGTCATTGCCATCGGCTGCGCGATCGGCGCCTTGCTCGCCTCGCGCGTCGCCATGACGGCAATGCCCGAACTGGTGGCCGTGCTCCACAGCTTTGTCGGGCTCGCAGCGGTGCTGGTCGGATTCGCCAACTACCTCGCGCCAATTCCCGGTGCGACCGGCGAGCTCGCCGAAGTGGGCCGCGTGGTGGCATCGCACGCGCCTGGCCATGGTGTTCACCTCGCTGAGATCTACGTCGGCGTGCTCGTTGGGGCCGTCACATTCACTGGCTCGATCATCGCGTTCCTGAAGCTGCGCGGCAGCATCGGGAGCCGACCCTTGCTGCTGCCGGCGCGTCATGCGTTGAACGCGGCGATCGCGATCGCGTCAGTGGTGCTCGGCGTGATGTTCGTGGGAGCTGAAGGGACCAGCGGTCTGCCGTGGCTCGGCGTCATGACGGCGCTCGCCGGTCTGCTCGGTCTGCATCTGGTCATGGCCATCGGCGGCGGCGACATGCCGGTCGTCGTGTCGCTGCTCAATTCCTATTCGGGCTGGGCGGCGTCGGCGGCGGGCTTCATGCTCTCGAACGATCTGCTCATCATCACGGGAGCACTCGTCGGATCGTCGGGCGCGATTCTGTCGTTCATCATGTGCCAGGCGATGAACCGCTCCATCTGGAACGTCGTCTTTGGTGGATTCGGCGTCGAGGCCGGTGCCAAGCCGGCGGCCGGCGCAACGCCAGCCGGAACAGTGACCGAAGCCACGGTTGACCAGGTCGCCGACTGGCTGCGCGCAGCCAAGTCCGTCATCGTCGTTCCGGGGTACGGCATGGCCGTCGCGCGCGCACAACACGCCGTGCGCGACCTGACTGGCGAACTCATCAAGCGGGGAATCAAGGCCCGGTACGCCATCCATCCGGTTGCTGGCCGTCTGCCGGGACACATGAACGTCCTGCTCGCCGAAGCCGATGTGCCGTACGACATCGTGCTCGAGATGGACGAGATCAACGAAGACTTCCCGAAGACCGACGTCGTGCTCGTCATTGGCGCCAACGACATCGTCAATCCCGGCGCGCAGACCGATACCAGCAGCCCCATCTACGGCATGCCTGTACTCGAAGCCTGGAAGGCAGGGAAGTGCGTGATGCTCAAGCGCGGCATGGCAGCGGGCTACGCCGGCGTCGACAACCCGCTCTGCTACGAAGAGAACACGGCAATGCTGTTCGGCGACGCACAGGCGACCGTCACGAAGCTCCTGACGGCTCTGCGCACGTCGTAGCGGCGCTCGGCCCCGCCGAGGGGCGAGCCGGCACAGGAAAGGCGATTCCGGCTATCCGGCGTGCCGTCCGCTTCCCGTGCCTGCTAAGATCGCTCGCATGGCATATCCTGAATTCTTCGTCGCGCCGATGCGCGCTGAACTGATAGATCTTGGTTTCGAGGAACTGCGGACCCCCGCAGCCGTTGACGCAGCCGTCGCCGACAGCAAAGGCACGCTGCTCGTCGTCGTGAACTCGGTTTGCGGATGCGCCGCGGGCAAGGCTCGCCCAGGCATCGCACTGGCGCTACGAAACGGCGCGCGTCCCGACCGTCTGACAGCGGTGTTTGCGGGCTTCGACATCGACGCGACCGACCGGGCCCGCAGCTACTTCACGAACATCAGGCCGTCATCGCCGTCGATCGCGTTGCTGCAGGACGGCAAGCTGGTCTACATGATGGAGCGGCACCAGATCGAGGGCCGCGGTCCGCTCGAGATCGCCGCCGACCTGCAGGGTGCGTTCGCGAAGTATTGCGCGGCGCCCGTCACGCACTAAAGCCAGGCACGAAAGACACCACGGCGCCGACCGACGAGGTCCGGCGCCGTCTCCCTAGCCCCCGCGCGTGTGCATTTCGAGATGCGGGTTCTTCTTCAGCGTGCTGACCGGCACGAACGCCCGCCGCTCGCCAAGCGCAAGGCGGGTTTCCGCGCCCCTGTCGCTTCGCCCTGTCCACGTCTCTGAAATCAGCGCCTTCAGTTCGTCTATCGTCGCGCCGCCTCGCAGCGCCGCGCGCAGGTCTGTTCCCCTGGTCGCGTAGAGGCACAGGTACCACATGCCGTCTGCGGTGAGGCGACTGCGATCGCACTGCTGGCAGAAGGGCTCGGTCGTCGACGAGATGATGCCGAACACGGTGCCATCAGTCAGTTGGTAACGGTCGGCGGGTGCCGTGCCTTCTTTCGCGAGCGGAACGACCGGACCGTAGTGAGCCGCGAGCCGTTCGAGCATTTCCCGCCGAGACACCACCGACGCTGCCGACCAATGCGTGGCACCACCGACATCCATGTACTCGATGAAGCGCACCTCGGCGTGTACGCGACGTCCGTACTCGATGAGGTCCACCAACTCGTCGTCGTTCACACCGCGAATGACGACGGTGTCGAGCTTGAGCGAGCCGAACAGGCTCGAGGCGGCTTCGATGCCGCGCTGCACACGCTTGAGTTCATCGAAGCGCGCCAGCTTCACGAAACGGTCAGCACGCAACGTGTCGAGCGAGACGGTGACGCGGCGAAGTCCCGCGGCCTTCAATTCGGGCAACTGATCAGCGAGCAGGATGCCGTTGCTGGTCAGCGCCAGATCCTTCAAGCCTTCCTTGCTCGCAATCATGTCGACCAGCGACGAGAGGTCTCGTCGCAGCAGCGGCTCGCCGCCAGTCAGCCGGATGTGGTTCACGCCAAGCGCCATGAACACATCGACGAGTCGGCTGATCTCCTCGAAGTGAAGCATGTCTTCGCGAGGCAGCCACACATACTCCATCTCCGGCATGCAGTATTGGCAGCGCAGGTTGCACCGGTCCGTCACGGAGAGACGGAGGTTCTGGAGTGGTCGGCCGAGCTGGTCGTGCACCATCTGTGTCCGATTGTACGACCTTGTCGCACCGCGTTGTTGGCAGGCTCTGCGTACGTTGGTGGCACCTCCGTTGCTCGATGAGGGTGTGGAGGTCAGTGAATGCGTATTGCTCTGCTTGTGGGGTTACTTTGTTCCGCGGTTGGGACCGCACGGGAGAGTAGTGCGCAGATTCATCTCCGCGACACGCCGCGTCCGGTGAACGTTTCTGCTGGGGCTGCGTGGCGTGCGACGGGGCAACCGCTGTTCTACGCCGGAGCATATTTCTATCGTTCGGGTTCCACCGTGTTCTTCGACGGACATGTGATGCGGCCGGCAGGTGCAAACAGTGGCATCGTGTTCTATTCCGACGTCACGCAGGAGCCGTACAGCATTATTTACGTACCGGTCGGTGGCGGTCAGGTGCAGCCATATGAGCGGATGCGTATCGACGACCTCGCCGGAACGGTCGGTTCGCGGACGCCGTCGTTTCCTGTCGACCTTGCGATTGAACGCACCGACGATGTCGAACGAGCACGGCTTGAGAGAGAGATGGACCGGGCCCATGCGGAACAGTTGCTGAGACGTCCGCGTGTCTCACGCCGAACGGCGACGGAAGCGCGCCCAACCGCGGCGCCCACGCAGTCGGCCGAAGAGTTCAAAGCGGTCGGCGCGATCACCATCATGCCGCCAGCGCGCGAGAATGCTCCTCTTGCCGGACCCATCCTTGGTTCGGGTGCCCTTCAGGCATCTCCTGCCGGCACAACGTCTCTCTGGGTTGAGTACGAGCAGACGCGCTGGTTCAATGCAGGCCCGGCGGTGCGTCTCGACGGCAGCCGTTTCGATCGCATCGGATCGATGCATGGATTCGCTGTCTACCGTGAGCGGGGCGGGGCGCCCGACCGCATCTACGTGAGCGCTACACTGGGAGGTCTTGTCGCGCCCTACCAACGACGCTAGTGCACGGCGGGCGCTGCCGCGTCCGGTCTGGCTGATTGGGTGGGTGAGCCTCGTGACCGACTCCGCGTCGGAGGCCGTCTACCCGCTCCTGCCGTTCTTCCTCACGCAGGTGCTCGGTGCCGGCGCCGTGTCGCTCGGCATCATCGAGGGGGGTGCCGAAGCCGTCAACAGCCTGCTGAAGATCTGGTCGGGCCGTCTCGCCGATCGCCGTCCGCGCAAGCGCCCGCTGATGCTGGCCGGCTACGCGGTGTCGTCGCTCGTGCGTCCCCTCATCGCTCTGGCTCAGAGCTGGACGCACGTATTTACAGTGCGCCTGATTGACCGCGTGGGGAAGGGCATTCGCGGTGCGCCTCGCGATGCGATGCTGGCGACGTGGGCCACCGAGTCGACGCGCGGCCGCGTCTACGGGTTTCACCGTGGCATGGATCACACCGGTGCGGTACTCGGCCCGGCGCTCGCCACCGCGTTTCTCGTCTTCTACCCTGGCCAGTACCGCGCGCTGTTTGCGCTGACGATCGTGCCTGGCGCGATCGCTGTCGCACTCATTCCGTTCATTCGAGAAAGCGGGGACCCGGCCGCAACGCCTTTGGCATCCGTCGAGAAGCTGCCGCCCGCGAGCGATGCCGAACCACTACCTGCGGAACTCCGCGGTTTCTTCGTCGTCCTGGCCGTGTTCATGCTCGGTAGTTCGACGGATGCATTCCTGCTGCTCCGGCTCACCGACGTGGCGGGCACGGCCAAGTACATTCCGCTCATCTGGGCAGCGCTGCATGTGGTGAAGGCAACGACGTCGATGGCCGGCGGCATCGTCTCCGATCGTGTCGGACGTCGCGTGGTTATTGCTGCGGGCTGGCTGGTCTACGCGGTGGTCTATGCGGGGTTTGCGTACGCCACGACGCTGCCGGCCCTGCTCGCGTGGTTCCTGGTCTACGGTCTGTACTTCGGACTCACCGAGGGAACAGAGAAGGCGCTCATCGCGGATCTGGCGCCGGCTCGCGCGCGAGGGTTCGCCTTCGGACTCTACGATGCGGTGTCCGGTCTCGGCGCGCTGATGGCCAGCATCATCTTCGGTGTGCTCTGGACTGTGTTCGGTGCCGGCACGGCGTTCGGTGTGGGTGCCGCCCTGGCAACCCTGGCGACCATGCTGCTGTTCGTGGTGGTGCGGCGCTGATACAATCGCAGGCTCGCATGCCACTGATTCTCGTCACCAACGACGATGGCTATCGCTCGCACGGCATCATGTCGCTCGCGGACGCACTGACTGCGGTTGGCGACGTGGTGGTAGTGGCACCTACTGAAGAGGCCAGCGCCATCGGGCACGCGCTCACATTGCGGCGGCCGCTGCGGCTCGAGCAGATTCGTCCGAACGTCTACGGGGTCGACGGCACACCAACCGACTGCGTGAACATTGCGATCACGCAGGTGTTCGGACGCAAGCTGCCCGATCTGGTCGTCTCCGGCATCAACAAGGGCTGGAACCTTGGCGACGACGTGACGTATTCGGGGACAGTGGCTGGGGCGATGGAAGCGGCGCTTCTCGGTGTGCCCGGCCTGGCGGTGTCGCTCGCGCGAACGCTTGAGGACTACGACTTCAGCTACTCAGCGAAGGCGGCGGCGACCATTGCTGCCTCGATGCTTGAGAAACCGCTGCCGCTGTGGACGTTTCTCAACGTCAATGTGCCGAAGGGGCAACCCAAGGGATTCCGCACCACGGTGCAGGCCAAGCGGAACCACATCACTGAGGTGCTGGTGCGCGACGATCCGAAGGGACGGCCGTACTTCTGGATTGATGAGGGGCAGAACGAGTGGGAACCGCACGACCGGTCTGACTACCAGGCGGTGCGCGACGGCTACATCTCGGTCACGCCGCTGCATCCCGACCTGACAGCCCATCATGCGCTCGCGGCTGTTGACGCGCTATCTTTGAAGACCGGCACTGGTGTAAGATAACGCTTCTGAGTGAGCGGCTGCCCGGGCCGCTTGGCAACACCACTCAATCCTTCGCCTAGTCGGGGCGTGGCTCAGCCTGGTAGAGCACTCGGTTCGGGACCGAGGGGTCGGAGGTTCGAATCCTCTCGCCCCGACCATCTTCCTCACATTCGTTCGAAATCTGGTCTCGCGAGGGCTTCAGGCCATCGCGCGCCTCTCGGCGCGGCTCGGCTCGAATCCTCTCGCCACGACCGCACAATCGCTGAAAAGCCTGCGGAAACGCAGGCTTTTTGCTTTAGCGCTGACCACGTCCGGCGGGACTGGCGCCGTCATTCTGCGTCGCACGGGTCGCGCCGTGGGCTGACGTCAAGACGACAATTTCTCCCATCTCATCGGGCTGATAGCCCAGCGCAACGCTGGCGCGTCGAAGCGTGACGCTGCCTCTGGACGAGGCCCCCGACGCTCGCACTCCAACGATAGCCACCCGCCCTTCTCGGCCCACCTTCCGAGAGTCAGCGTCTCCGAAGTCGAACCACGAGGCACTTCCATGCTCGACGCGGCTCGCCGAGGAATTCATTTTGCAGCTCCGAAAGCCGGGAGGTGTGTGGTGAAGAGCTGCCTGCTGTGTTCGCTGATGGTCCTGCTGCTCGTGCCTGTGTCGGCGCTCGTCGCGCAGAGCAACTTCGCGAAAGAGGACTTCTCAGCCATCGCCATCGTCAACAACAACATCGCGAGTGGCATGGACCGCGTTCAGATCCGCGTCACCCGCTGGAGCAGCGTCGACGAGCGGGACCGCCTGGCGAAGACGCTGCTCAGCCGCGGACCTGAGCAGCTGCTGAAAGACCTCATGCAGATCCAGCCGGTGGGAACCATCCGGACGCCCGACACGCTCGCCTATGACCTGCACTATGCGTATCAACGGCCCGCCGAGGATGGCGGTCGCGAAATCGTGCTCGCCACCGACCGGCCGATGAGTTTCTGGGAGGTGCGTAACCAGCCACGCTCGGTGGATTACCCCTTCACGATCATCCAGATGAAGCTCAATCGCGACGGCGAAGGGAAAGGCACGTTGTCGTACGCCACGAAGGTTCGCGTCGTGAACGACAACACGATCGAACTCGAGAACTTCGGCTCGACACCTGTGATGCTGACCGAGGTCCGAGCAGAACGCCCCCGCAACTGAGCGCCTCCACCGGGACCGTTGACTACGACTCGTCCGCTTCGACAGGCAATCGCTTATCGCCAAGGAGGGCGACATGAAGTTTCTGACGACGACTGTTTTGTGTCTGGCGTTACCGTCAATGGCGGTCGCTGGACAGGCTCGCACCGCACCAGCCTCGCCGGCGTCGTCGAAGACCGACACAGCAGCCGGGGAATCGGCAAACGACTTCATCGAAGAAGCCGCACGCGGCGGCATGGCGGAAGTCGAACTCGGCCAGCTCGCCTCGCAGAAGGCCAGCAGCCCCAAAGTGAAGTCATTCGCCGCACAGATGGTGGCTGACCACTCGAAGGCGAATGAGCAGTTGAAGATGCTGGCGTCGAACAAGCACATCACCGTGCCGACCGACCTGGCGGCGGAACACAAATCGAAGCGTGATGAGTTGTCAGGCCTTTCGGGCGAGGCGTTCGACCGTGCGTATGTGGACGCGATGGTCGACGACCACAAGAAGGACGTGGATGAGTTCAAGAAGCAGTCCACGTCCAACGAGGATGCTGACGTGCGCGCCTTCGCGAAGAAGACGCTGCCGACTTTGCAACAACACCTGCGATTGATCGAGCGGCTTCAGAAGGACATGTCCGGTTCGAAGCGCACCTCGCGCTAGCCCGCACGCTCACGGTCGGCCATCCGCAGTTGCGCACGAAGGGGTACTAATGGATGGTCGACCGCCACCCACCGCGCTTCGCACTCGCCTTCGGCCGCCGCACGAGGACGGCTGGCGTCACGTTCCGGTCGCGAGGGCAGGGGAGAGTCGGTCGTCAGTCGCCGCGGCCTTCTTGACCTCAGCGACGTACTGCTGGAGTTCGATTGCCCGGTGAATAGATGTGTGGGCATCGAGCACCCGACGGCGAGCGCGTGCGCCAATGGCGACACGCTCGTCCTCTGGCAGTTCACGAACATAAGACAACACGTCGCGGGCATCGGCGGCAACGAGAACGTCGCGGTGCGGACTGAAGAAGTGCGACAACCCTGGCCAGTTGTCCGTGATGATGGGCGTTCCGCAGGCTGCCGCCTCGAACAACCGCACACTCGGTGAGTAGCCTGCCGCAATCATGTCCTTGCGCGTGACGTTGAGTGCGAACCGCACGCGGTTGTAGAACGCGCGGTGCGCCGTCGGCGGCAGGTGTTCGATGCGCTCGACGTTCTGCGGCGTGCGGAGCGACTGCGGATACTGCGCGCCCGCAATGATGAAGCGGCCGCTCGACCACTCGCGAGCCGGCTTCACGATGAACTCGTCGACGGTCGGCTGACGGTCAGGGGCGTACGTGCCAAGGTAGCCAAGGTCGAAGTCGCGGAGCGCAACCGGCCACGGTGCGTACTCGAACGGATCGACACAGCAGTAGAGTGGCCGCGCGCGCCTGGCGAAGAACTCGCGCTCGAGGCATTCGAGCATCGGACCGCCGGTGAACGACAGGTAGAGATCGAAGTCAGGGACCTGCTGCGCCTCGATGAACGCGTCGTCTCCCTGGCGAAGTGCGCGGACGGTCACGGGCGTGTCGATATCGTAGAAGGCCGTCACGCCTCGCGCGCGCCGGAGGACGGTTCGGATGACGTCTGCGCCCTGAGGGACGGACGACCCGACGATGACGAGGTCGGCCTGCTCGATGGTAGCCGCATGCCGTCGCGCGAGTTCATCAATCCGCTCGTACAAGGTCACGCTGCAGTAGGGCGGGTGCAACAGGTCCCGATGCTCTGCGTGCCACGGCACATCCCGCTCCATGAACCGCACGCGATGCCCATCCGCCTGCAGTCCTTTCGCAAGGGCGCGGTACGTCGTCGCGTGCCCGTTGCCCCAGGACGAGGTGATTGACAAACCGAAGATGACGACGTTCATACGGTCATGACCTCCGCGCGCGGGCCGCCGCGCAGCTGAGC
>Ga0209023_10006178_pt1 | contig 12753 bp, 4 predicted proteins | sample LakOneMetagenome_FD_187468 | JGI IMG/M metagenome (GOLD analysis project Ga0209023, IMG submission 187468) | Freshwater and sediment microbial communities from Lake Erie, Canada (SPAdes) (version 2) | ecosystem: Environmental > Aquatic > Freshwater > Lentic | place: Lake Erie, Canada | collected... | reverse complement strand
GAGCCCGCAGCCGCCGGGCCGCGCTCGCGCCTCGTCGTCCTGGGGGCCGCGCTGGCCGCGCTCGTCGTTGCAGCGGTGCTCGCCATCGTGTTCATCGGCTCCGGCTCGGACGGATCGTCGGCAGCGACCACCACGACGGCGGAGGTGGACGGCTTCGGCACCGTCGACCTCGCCCTGCCACCCGACGTCGACTCGCTCGTGCTCACCCGCGACGACACCGGGTACCTCATTTCGTGGGCTGCGCAGAACGGCGACATCGACGAGTACGTGATCGTCCTCACTGCCGGCGACTCCACCTTCGACGCGATCCGCACGGCCGACACGTCGGTGCATGTGGACCAGGCGGCAGTGCTGGCAGCGGCGAAGGACTTCGGGCTGTGCGCCAGCGTGACCGCCCGCAACGGCGCCGGTGAATCCTCTCCCGCCAAGAAGTGCGTGGCCGCCGGATGAACGTCCGCGACCGCCGCCTGAACATGATCGGGTCGATCGCACTGGTCGGCCTGCTCGGCGCGACCGTCGTGGTCGCCGCCGTCAACGCCAACGGGTACAAGGCGAACGACGTCACCCTGCACGACGCCGGCGTGTGGGTCACCCGCGGTAACGAGGTCGGCCGCCTGAACACGCAGCTGCGCAAGATCGACATGGTGCTGACCGGTGCCGGCAACCTGATGCAGCACGACGAGACGGTGCTGCTGGAGGACGCCAGTGGCCTTGCCCCGATCGATGTCGGCCTCGGTACGTCCGGTGCCGGCGCCAAGTACCCCGACGGGGGTGCCGTCGCCGGCATCGGTGGCGAGAACGGCGCGATCCTCGCGCCGAAGCTGGGGAAGCTGTGGTTCACCGACCGGACGGCGATCGCCTCGGTCGAGTTCGACAAGCCCAGCGAGATCAGCGTCGATGCCGCGGACGCCGACGATGTCGTCGTCGATGCGCTCGGTGCGGCCCACACGGTGGACATTGCCACCGGCGCCACCGGCACATGGCACACACCCGATCAGGTCGACCCGGACCGCTCGCAGTTCGCCGGGCCGCTGACGGACGGCCAGTACGCGCTCACGGCGGTCGGCAGCCGCCTGGTGGCGCTGGATCGCAAGCAGGGCACGCTGCAGGTCGACGGTGGCGGCAGCTTCCCGATGGGCGAGCTGGGCGACCTGGCTGCCGTGCAGTTGCAGTGGCCCGGGCCGGATGCGGATGGGGTAGTCGTCACCACCCCTGCGGGGCTCTACCGGGTCAGCCTGTCCGACGGCTCGGTCACGATCCTGCACGACGGCGAGGCCGGCGCGGCGGCACGTTCCGTCGTGCTCAACGGCTGCGTGTACGGCGCCTGGACGACCACCTCGGTGCGCCTGTGCGGCGAGAAGGTGACGAGGGGTCAGCAACCGGGCGAGAACGAGCCGCCGATCTTCCGCGTGAACCGCGGGCTGGTCGTGGTCAACGCCGCCAGCGGCAAGCTGTACCTGTACGGCCCGCAGGGCACCACGTTGATCGACGACTGGTCGGATGCCTTCGACCCGTCGTCGAAACCCGACGTGCCGACCGACGAGCAGCGCACCCAGGAGATCCAGGAGTGCGACGCCACCCGCCCGGCGCCGCCGATCGCCGAGGACGACAACTTCGTGGTCCGCCTCGGCGACACCGCGCTGCTCGACGTGCTGTTCGGCCTGGGTGCCGATCAGGACCCGAACTGCGACGTGCTGATCATCGAGTCGACCACACCAGCGGAGATCGACGGCGCACAGGTGTCCATCGTCAAGGGCGGCCGCATGCTGCAGCTCACCTCCAACGGCTCGTCGGCCGGAGGGACGATCCGCTTCCAGTACACGGTCAACGACGGCACGGCCTCTGACACCGCCAACGTCACCGTCAAGGTGGTGGAGGCCGACAGCCCGAACAACACGCCACCGGACGCCCAGGACGATCAGAACACCGTCGAGGCGGGCGGACTGGTCGTCACCGACGTGCTGGTCAACGACACCGATCCTGACGGCGACTCGTTGGTGGTCAGCGGCGCCTCGGCCGCTGCGGGCACCGTCGCCTTCCAGCCCAACGGTCGGGTCACCTACCGGGCGCCGTCGGTACCCGGCTTCCAGAAGGTCTCGTACACGATCGACGACGGTCGCGGTGGCACCGCGGTCGGCCAGTTGGCCGTCAACGTCATCCCGATCGGGGCCAACGATCCGCCGAAGGCCCGCAACGATCACGCGACCGCGCTGGTCGATCAGGTGATCTCCGTCGATCTCGTCGCCAACGACTCCGACCCGAACAACGACGCCCTTCGCGTCGCCGACATCCAGCCCGTGGGCACCCCGGCCCAGCAGCCGTTGCTGACGCGTGACGGCGGCAAGGTCACGTTCCAGGCGCCCGCCGCCGGCGTGTACGTCTACCGCTACACGGTGGTCGACCAGGGCGACGGCAGTGCGCAGGCCCTGCTGCGTGTCGACGTGTACCCGAACGACGTCAACCACGCCCCACTTCCCGTGAAGGACGACGCAGTCCTCGACGGCGAGTCGTCCGTGTACGTCGACGTGCTGGCCAACGACTTCGACCTCGATGGCGATGTGCTGGTCGTGCAGCGAGTCGAACTCGACGACGAGGCCAACAACGCGCTGTCGGTGGAGGTGATCGAGCACCGCCTGTTGCGGCTCACGCTGAAGGGCTCGGCCGTCGCGGGCGACCGCTTCCAGTTCGGCTATCGCGTCAGCGACGGCTCCTCGGAGGCCGTGTCGACCGTCGCCGTCCGCGTCGTCGCCGTCGCCGGCGGCCAATCGCCGATCGCCATCGACGACACGGCCGAGGTCCACCTCGGCGGCGCCGTCGCGATCCCGGTGATGGCGAACGACGTCGACCCCGACGGCCAGGCGATCCACATCGACGAGGCTGCGCTCAACCCCGGCGAACCGGGCACCCTGTTCATCCAGGGCGATCTGCTGCGCTACGTCGCCCCCGCACTGGGCTCGCCCGAGGCGCGAGAGACGACCGTGTCCGCCTCCTACACGATCAGCGACGGCACCCGTCATGCCGGCGCCACGGTCACGATCACCGTGCGCGACCCGGCCCGCGGGAACAAGCCGCCCAGCCCGTCGGAGATCCAGGCGCGAACGTTCACCGGGCAGGCCGTTCGGATCGAGTTGCCCTCCTTCGGCCTGGACCCGGACGGTGACCCCGTGGAGCTGGTCGGGCTGACCGCGCTGCCGCGGCTGGGCAAGGTCAGCGTCGACGGCACGGTGTTCACCTACACCCCGGCTGCCATGCAGAACGGGTTGCCCGTCACCGGCTCCGACCTGTTCACCTACGAGTTGCGCGACTCGCTCGGCGCCACGGGCGAAGGCACTGTCCGGATCACGATCGCCGCCCGCCCGGCGAACTCCGCGCCAGTGGCAGTTCGCGATGTCGCCGACGTCCGCCCAGGTGGCCGGGTCACGATCCCGGTACTGGCCAACGACACCGACGCCGACGGCGACACCCTGACGTTGGTGCCCGATGGGTTGGCGCAACCGGCGTCCGGTCTGGGCAGCACGCAGCTGGTGGGGACGTCGTCGATCCTCTACATCGCCGGCACGGCACAGCAGGAAGTCACGTTCACCTACGCCGTCACCGACGGTCAGGGCGGCACCGCCAACGGCTCCGTCACCGTGCGGGTCACTGCCGACGTCGCCAACGTCGCCCCGGTGGCCGTTGACGACATCCTGCCCCCGAAGCGCGAGGGCGAACTGGTCAGCATCGATGTCACCGCCAACGACTACGACCCGGACAACTACCCGAGCGACGGGTTCCTCAGCGTCACGGCCGACGACCCGACCGTGCGGGTCGACCCGGACGGCGTGACGTTGAAGTTCACGATGGGGGCGACCGCACGCACGTTCACCTATGTGGTCACCGACGGCGACAAGACGGCGCGGGCGATCGTGCAGGTACCGGCCTGGACCAACCGCCCGCCCGTGGTGCAGCCGATCGAGGTCACCATGCCGGTGGGAGCAGACTCGGCGACGATCGACCTGCTGTCGACGGCCACCGACCCTGACGAGGACAAGGTCACGGTCGATGCACGCTTCCGACCGGAGAACCGCACGGCGGGTGCCTTCGCCGGCGAACCGTCGCTGGACGGCAGCACGCTGACCGTGCGCAGGGCCGCGGACTTCGTCGGTCAGGCGGTCATCGTCTTCCGCGTCACCGACGGCATCAGCGTCACACTGGGCACGGCGATCGTGACGGTGGAAGGTTCCAACAACCAGGTGCCGGTCGTCCGTGACGGGGCGATCGAGATCGCGGCCGGCGAGACGCTGCAGCTGGACCTCGCCACCCTCGCCACCGACGCGGATGCGAAGGATGTGCTGGAGTTCGCGAACGGGGACTGGTCGCTGGCCGGTGTGTCCGCGCAGCGCAGCGGCAGCGTCATCACGTTCAGCGCCACCAAGGACGCCTACACGGGTGTCGCCAAGGGTGGGCAGTACCAGTTCACGGTCACCGACGGCCGGATCGAGCAGCCGTTGGCCGCGGTCGTCAACGTCACCGTGGTGGGCAGCAAGCTGCCGCGTCCGCAGGCCGTCTCGGACACCATGCCCGACGTGCGTCAGGGCGAGACGAAGGTGTTCAACCCGCTGACCAACGACTTCGTCGCCGCCGAACTTGGCCCGCTGCGCTTGATCGAACTCGGGCCGGTCGTGCCCGCTGCTGCCGGGTCGGTCTCGATCACCAGCGACAGCGAGGTCGCGTTCACCCCCGCCGCCGGTTTCAGCGGGCAGGCCAGCTTCACCTACACCGTGGAGGAGTCCGCGACCAGCGACCCCACCCGCCGCGCGTCGGCCACGGTGCAGGTTGCGGTGAAGGACCGCCCCGCAACGCCGGGCGCGCCGACGGTCGGCGAACAACTCAGCCGCACCGCCGTCGTGTCCTTCGGGCAGCCCGACGACCACGGCGCGCCGATCGACGGCTATGAGGTCCAGACGGCCGGCGGCGGCAGCACACCCTGCGCGGCCAGCCCGTGCCCGATCAGCGGCCTCACCAACGGCGTCGGCTACCGGTTCCTGGTGCGCGCCCACAACGAGGTCGGCTGGAGCGACTGGTCACCGGAGTCCCCCGTGTACGAACCGGACGAGCTGCCCGGCGTGCCGGTGGCGCCGTCCGCGACCTGGGGCGACCACACCGCGACCGTGAGCTGGGGGCCGTTGCCCAACGACGGCAGCGAGATCCTCGACGTGACGATCATCGTGTCGCCCGCGGACGCAGGTCCCGTGGTCGTGTCGGGCGGCCAGTCGGGCAACCCCGGCAAGCTGATCCCCGGCCTCAAGAACGGCACCGAGTACACGTTCACCCTCCGCGCCCGGAACAAGAAGGGTGACTCGCCCAATGGCCCGCCGTCCGCTGGTGTCATTCCCGCCGGCAAGCCGTTGAACATGCCCGTGCCGACGTTCGTGGAGGGCAACGGTTCGATCATCGTCAGCTGGGCGAAGCCCGACGGCAACGGCGACGAGGCGATGACCTACCGGCTGGATGTCACTCGCAACGGCGCCAGTGCCGGCTCGATCGCGAACCTCAGTGGGCTCTCCACTTCGGTGCCGGCCGACAACGGCCAGCAGTACGCGTTCACGCTGACGGCCACCAACAAGGCCGGCTCCACCACGGGCGCGCGGTCCAACGTGGCGATCCCGTTCGGCGAGCCGCTCGCACCCTCCTCACTGACGGCCACACCGACGGACCGCAGTGTGCAGCTGGTCATCGGGCCCACGCAGGACAACGGCCGGCCGATCACCTCCTTCGAGGTCAACTACGGCGCCGGCTGGATCAACCTCGGCTCCAACTCGACCAGCCAGACGATCAACGGCCTGACCAACGGTCAGCAGTACACGTTCCAGGTGCGTGGCGTGAACGCACGTGGCTCCGGCGCCTCGTCGCCGACGGCGAACGCGACACCGTTCGGGGCGCCCGCGGCACCCGTCATCAACGCCAGCCGCAACGTCAACGAGATCACATGGACCTGGTCCAGCCCGAACCTCAACGGGCGGCCGCTGGACGGCTACGACGTCTGGTCCGACGGCAACCTCGTCTACTCGAACACGCACGCAACGACCGTCACGCTGGCCTACTCGCAGAACGACACGCACACGCTTCGAGTGCGGGTCACGAACACGGGCGGGCTGTCTTCGGAGACCACGCGGTCGGTCGCGATCCCTGCCCTCGGCAACGTCAGCATCTCCAAGGGTGTCAGCGCCGTCGGCGAGGTCGGTTGTTCCGCCCCGTCGTGCAAGTGGATCAGCGTCTCGTTGTCGGGCTTCATCCCGAACTCGGTGGTGGTGGTCTCGTGCGTCGGTAGCGGCGGCGGTGCAGGCACCTTCCACACGGAGACCATCACCCTCAGTGCGAGCGGCACCTGGAGCAAGGCGAAGCTCTGTTACTACGGCTACCCGGGCACCACGCTCACCGTCACCACCAGCAATGGACTCAGCGACTCGATCGTCTGGTGAGTCAGGAAGAAAGGATCACATGAGCATCACACAGGATCAGGCGACATGGTTCGCCGCCGCCTTTCAACGCTTGGTCGCCAACGTGGAACGGGCGGTGCTCGGCAAGGCGCACACCATCCAGTTGGCGTTCGTGTGCATGCTCAGCGACGGTCACCTGCTGCTGGAGGACGTGCCGGGCACCGGCAAAACGTCGTTGGCGAAAGCGATCGCGAACACGGTGCAGGGCACCAACACTCGCATCCAGTTCACCCCCGACCTGCTGCCCAGCGACGTGACCGGTGTGACGATCTACAACCAGACCTCGGGCGCGTTCGAGTACCACAAGGGCCCGATCTTCGCGACGGTCGTCCTCACCGACGAGATCAACCGTGCGTCGCCGAAGACACAGTCCGCGCTGCTGGAGGTGATGGAGGAAGGGCAGGTGTCCGTCGACGGCATCGCCTACCCGGTCGGTGCGCCGTTCATGGTGATCGCGACGCAGAACCCCATCGAGCAGGCCGGCACGTACCGGCTGCCCGAAGCGCAGCTGGACCGCTTCCTGATGAGGACCAGCCTGGGCTACCCGGACCACGACAGCACGGTGGCCCTGCTCGCGGATGCGGCGGTCCGCAACCGCGCCGCGACCGTCGGTGCGTTGATCACCTCGAAGGCGGTCGTCGACATGGCGGCGCTCGCGTCGACGGTGCACGTCGACACCTCCGTGCTCTCCTACGTGTCACGGTTGGCGGAGGAAACCCGTCGTCACCCTGAGTCCGTCAAGCTCGGCGTCAGCGTGCGCGGCTGCCTCTCGCTGGTGCGTGCGGCGAAGACCTGGGCCGCCGCGAACGGCCGCACCTATGTGCGACCCGACGACATCAAGGCCTTGGCCGGCCCGGTGTGGGCGCACCGGATCATCCTCACCCCGGAGTCCGAGTTCAGCGGCATGACCGCCGACCATGTGATCGGCAAGGTGCTGGCCGATGTCCAGCCGCCCACGGAACGGATGGCGTGAAGCAACCCTCGCTGCTCAGTCGTGCCCGTGGTCGTGTGACCAGGGCGCTCGGCCCGATGACCGGGCTCGGCCGCGCCGTGTTGCTGGTCGGGTTGGTGGGCTGGTTGATCGCCGCCAAGTGGGACTGGCAGGAACTCGCGGTGCTTGCGTCGGTCTGTCTGGTCGCGTTGGTGATCTCTGTCGCGTTCACGTTCGGTCGCACGCGGCTGCGCGTCGCCACGGAACTGGTGCCGCCACGGGTGGTCGCCGGTGACAAGGCCGTCGCCCAGTTCACGGTCACCAACGTGGACACGCGTCGCCTGCTGCCCGTGCGACTGGAGGTGCCCGTGGGGCCCGTCTTCGGTCGCGTCGACGTGCCGACCCTGGCCGCCGGTGCGTCGTTCAACGAGATGATGGTGATCCCCACCGCGCGGCGTGCGGTGATCGGGGTGGGGCCCACGCGGTCGGTGCGCGGTGACCCCCTCGGTCTGATGCGGCGCGAGATCGAGTGGAGCGACCGGCAGGAGCTGTTCGTCCACCCGCGCACCAGCCGGCTGCAGGGCATGTCGGCGGGCTGGCTGCGCGACCTGGAGGGTCAGGAGACCAACGACCGCTCGCCGAACGACGTCGCGTTCCACACGCTGCGCGAGTACGTGCCGGGCGATGATCGCCGGCACGTGCACTGGCGTACGTCGGCGCGGCTGGGCAAGTTGATGGTGCGCCAGTTCATCGACAATCGCCGGTCACTGCTGGCGATCGTGGTCAGCACCGACCCCGCTGACTATGCCGACGCCGAGGAGTTCGAACTCGCGATCTCGATGGGCACGTCCCTTGGGCTGAAGGCGGTGCTCGACGGCCAGGAGGTCACGTGCCATGTCGGCACCCGCGGCGTGCCGGCGCACAACGGCCAAGCGCTGTTGGACGGCGTGTCGCGCATCGAGCTGGGGGCACCGGCGGTGGGGCTGCACGACGTCGTGACCCATGCGGTGCAGCACTGTGCGAGTGCGAGTGTGGTTGCGCTGTGCGTCGGCGGCGGCGTCACGATGGCGCGCGCACAGGCCGACGCCCAGCGGTTCGGGCAGGACACGAAGGTGATGATCGTGCGAGCCGCGATGAGCGAGCCGGCCGTCTGCCGGCCGAAGGGCTCGCTGATCGCCGTGTCCGCCGCATCGCTGGACGACTTCTCGCGGGCGATGTGGACGGTGTTCGGATGAACGTCCGCCGCTGGCTGCCGTCCGCCACCCAGGCGACCGACCTCGGCCTGGCCGTGCTGTTGTGCGTCCTCGGAGCAATCGGCCTGGAGGGCTCCGTCGGCACCTCGTCGGCGGTCGTGGTGATCATTGCGGCCTCGCTGCTGGGGGCGCTGCTCGCATGGGTGATCACCCGGTTCAAGTTGCCGGCCTTGTTCGCCCTCGCGCTGGTGCTGCTGGTGACCTTGGTGTTCGCAGCGCCGTTGGCCACGCCGGACCACGCTGTGTTCGGGTTCCTGCCCGGCCCGTCGTCGATCAGGGCTTTCGTCGATGGCCTGATCAACGCATGGCGCCGCCTGCTGACCACGCTGACGCCCAGTGGCACCGACGACGGCCTGCTGGTCGTGCCGTACCTGACCTGCCTGCTGGGCGCTCTGGTCACCGGCCTGGTGGCCATTCGCACGCGCCGGCTGGCCGCCGTCCTGGCGGCACCGATCGTCGTGTTGGCAGTCAGCGTGCTGTTCGGTACCCGTCGTACCTACTCGCTCGTCTGGCAGGGCCTGGTCCTGGCGGTGGTCGCGCTCGCGTGGCTGGCGCTGAGGGCGGCGCGCGAGCGGCGCACCTACCTGCAGTCGGACGGCCTGCGGCGCATGGGTTGGGCTGCGCTCATGCTGGCAGTCGTCGCCGCGCTCGGCCTGGGCGTCGGTCAGCGCTTGCCGTTCGTGTCGGCGGAAACCCGCTATGTCCTGCGCGACAACACCGAGCCGCCCTTCGACACCTCGCAGTTCGCCAGCCCCCTCAACGCGTTCCGCCGGTACGTGGTCGGCGCGAAGGCCGACACGGGCGAGGGCCTGAAGGACGAGGTGCTGTTCACCGTCGACGGGCTGCCGAAGGGCACGTACTACATGCGCCTGGCGGTGATGGACGACTTCGACGGGGTGGTGTGGCGAGTGACCGGTTCCGGCGGTTCCGGCGCCGGCGAGTTCGTGCGGGTGGGCGAGGACGTGCCCAGCAGCGTGGACGACGAGATGTCACTGGACATCACGGTCGGTGCACTCGGTGGGGTGTGGGTGCCCGGCCCAGACACCGTGACCGGCATCACCTGGCCGGGCGACAGCCGGGCCGCGTCGTTGCGCAGCGCCTACCGACTGAACCTGTCCACCGGGACGGCCGTGCTCCCCGGGGTGGGTGGTCTGCAACCCGGTGATCACTACACGGTCCGCGGCGGTTTCGAGATCGTCGATTCCACCGACCTCGCGTCCGGCGCGCAGGTCAACCGACAGACCGGTCTCAGGGAACCTCGCGCCGCGATTCCCGATGTGCTGAAGACGGATGCGGCGGCGATCACGAAAGACAAGGCGTTGGGTTTCGAGACGGCGCGAGCGCTGCTGACCCACTTCCAGGAGGGGTACTACAGCGTCGGTGACGACCCGGTCGCGCCGGTGCCGCCGGGCCACAGCTACGGCCGCCTGCTGCGCTTCCTCAGCAGCGACATCGACCTCTACGGCAACGACGAGCAGTATGCGGCGGCGATGGCGCTCTACGCCCGCAGCATCGAGATGCCGGCCCGCGTGGCCATGGGCTTCAAGGTGACGTCCGACGGCACCGGCCCGGTGAAGGTCTACGGCTCGAACACGCAGGCGTGGGTGGAGATCGGGTTCACCGACGGTTGGTACCGCTTCGACCCGACGCCTCGCGACCGCAATCAGCTGCCCAAGCAGCAGACGCGCACACCGCTGCCGAACTTCGAGTCGCCCGAGCTGCCGCCACCGCCGGTCCTGCCGCCGCCGCCGGTCGTTGCGCGCTCGGAGGACGGCAACGAGGAACGTCGCCCGGAGCCGCCGGTCATCGACGAACCGTCGAAGGGTGGCGGCGTACCGGTGGGCGCGATCGTGGCGGTCACGCTGCCGGTCGTACTGCTGCTGGTCCCGCCGCTGGTCATCCTCGGGCTGAAGGCCCGTCGCCGTCGCCGTCGCCGCGAGGCGCCCGGCTCGATGCAGCGCATCGTCGGTGGCTGGTCGGAGTTGCTCGACCAGGCGCGCGACGTCGGCCGGGCACTGCCGGCAGTGGCGACTCGCGGTGAGCAGGGGCGCTTCCTCGGCGCCACCGGCGAGGCGTTGGCCCGACGCGCCGACGACCACGTCTTCGGCGCGAGCACACCGACCGACACCGACGCCCAGCAGTACTGGACGCAGGTCGAGATCGCCCGCGCCGCATTGCTCAAGCCGCTCAGCCGCCCCCAGCGGTGGCGGGCCCAGCTCAGCACCACCTCCCTCAAGTCGTCTACCCGGAGTGCAACCCCATGAAGCTGAAATTGAGTGTTGGCCTTGGCGGTGGACGAGTCGAGGACGTGACCGTCAACGCGGATGCGACGGCGACCGTCGGCGCGCTGGCGGCCGCGATCTTCACCGCCGACCCACGAGCCCAGGGGCGGGTGCCGGCAGGGCCGCTGACCCTGCGCATCGACGGCGGGTTGGAGCTGACACCGGCCAGCGAGCTGTCGGCCTCCGGCCTGCAGAGCGGCCAACGGGTCGTGCTGTCGCAACCTGGTGTCGGCGCCGTGGCGGGGGTCGCCGGTCAGCGCGCCGCCACACTCGTCGTCACCGAAGGACCTGACGCGGGCAAGGACTTCCCCCTGCGGCTGGGCTCCAATCAGATCGGCCGCGGCGCCGGCTCCGACGTGCGGCTCACCGACCCGATGGTCTCGAAGGACCATGTGCGCATCAACGTCGGCGAGCAGATCGACATCATCGACCTGGCATCGGCCAACGGCGTGCAGCTGCGCGGTGCCCTCATCTCTCGCGCCGTACTCGGTGCGAACGACGAATTCGTGATCGGCGATTCGGTGTTGAAGGTGGTGCAGCACGCGACGCATGGCGGCGCACTCGCGCCATCACCGGTCGTGGAGTTCAACCGCTCGCCCCGTCTCGACCCGGAGTACGAAGGCATCGAGTTCATCGCGCCGGAGCCGCCTTCGCCGCCGGTCCCCGGACGGCTCTCGATGGTGTCCGCGATCGCGCCGCTGGTGATGGCCGGGCTGATGTACGCGCTCACCAAGAATGCGAACTCGATCCTCCTGATGGCGCTCAGCCCGGTGCTGTTGGTCGGCAGCTACTTCGAGAACCGCAAGAACGCGAAGCACCGGTTCGCGGTTGGCACTGCGCGGTTCAAGGCGGGCCTGCGCGACCTCGAGACGCAGTTGCACTACGCCGCCGAACAGGAGGTCGCCGGCCGGCAGCTGGAACACCCGGCGACAGCCACCGTCGCCGAAGCGGTGATCGCGCGGAACCCGCTGCTGTGGACCCGTCGGCCGGACCGCCGTTCGTTCCTGCAGGTCCGTCTCGGCGAGGGCGCTGCCGCCAGCCGTCACCACGTCAAGTTGCCCGAGGCGAACACGACCACGCCCGAGTTGTGGAGCGAACTGAACGCGCTGCCGCGGCGGTACCAGTTCGTCGCGCCGGTGCCGATCGTCGCCGACCTGACGTCCTGCGGCGCGGTCGGTCTGGCCGGGCCGGCGGGTGTGGCCGGACCCGTGCTGTGCTCGTTCGTGCTGCAATTGACTGCGCTGCACAGCCCAGCGGAGTTGGTGCTGTGTGCGATGAGCTCACGCGACCGGCAGGCCGACTGGGACTGGCTCAAGTGGCTGCCACACACGACCTCTGAACATTCGCCGCTGCAGGCGCCGCACCTCGCGTCCTCCTCGACGGCATCGCTGGTGCTGGCGCTGCAGCAGGTCGTCGGTGACCGTGAGCTCGGTGTGCCCGGCCAGCCGACCGGTCCGCGCATCGTCGTGATCGTCGACGAGCTGGCGTCGTACGACCGTCCGGCGGTGGTCGATCTGCTCGAGCGTGGCGCTGCGGTCGGCGTGCACTTCGTCTGGGTGGCGTCCGCCCTCAGCCAGGTGCCGGCCGGCTGCCAGGTGTTCCTCGAGTGGGACCAAACGGGTGGGGCGTGGGGGTTCGGCGACGTGCGCACCGGTCTGCGCACCTACCCGATCACGGCCGATGTGCTTGCCCGCGACGCAGTCGCAGAGCTGGCGCGGCGTCTGTCGCCGGTGGTCGATGCCGGCGCGCGCGTGGAGAACGAGTCGTCCGTGCCACAACGCGTTGCCTTCCTCAACGTCACCGACCCG
>Ga0209023_10006177_pt1 | contig 12754 bp, 14 predicted proteins | sample LakOneMetagenome_FD_187468 | JGI IMG/M metagenome (GOLD analysis project Ga0209023, IMG submission 187468) | Freshwater and sediment microbial communities from Lake Erie, Canada (SPAdes) (version 2) | ecosystem: Environmental > Aquatic > Freshwater > Lentic | place: Lake Erie, Canada... | reverse complement strand
CCTTGATCGGCGATGCCACAGTCGTGCGACTCGCCCCGACACAGTTCGCCACGGCACTGAAGGAAGCCATCGCGCTGGCTGAGGACGAGGCGGAGGCCGGTGCGCTCGGCGAGCCGACCGAACTGATCGACCTGCTCGCGCGCAACGCTCGCCTTGACATCGCACCACCAGCCGGCGAGGCCGCGGGGGTGATCGACGCCCGGGAGGCGCGATTTGCGGCACGCGGCAGCGCCGAGGCACAGACCGAGCTCGGTCGACTGTCCGGTGGCGCCCTTCGCGTCCTGGTCTGTTTTCCGCGACGCGGCGACATGGAACGTGCGGCGATTCAACTGCCGCGCGTCAACCCGAAAGTTGTCGATCCTGCGAACGATCTCCCCAGCGAGGGCGTGGTCTCGCTGGCGGTCGTCCCGATCCGTCGGGGATTCATCTCACGCGATCTTGGAATCGCGATCATCCCCGAACACGAGATCTTGCGCCGCCGTCGCGCAAGCGATCGTGCGCCCGTTGGCCGACGTCTGCGGTCGTTCCTTGAACTGCGCGTTGGCGACCACGTGGTGCACGAGGACCATGGCATCGGGCGTCTCGTGGGCTTCGAGACGCAGACGGTCGCGAACGTCACACGCGACTATCTGGCGCTTGCCTTCGCCGGCGAGGATCGCGTCTGGGTGCCACAGGACCAGCTTGACAAGGTCACCCGCTACATCGGGTCCGACGGTTCTCCGCCTCCGCTCTCAAAACTTGGTGGCAAGGCGTGGGAACGCCTCAAGGCGCGTGTGCGTGCCGCGGTTCACGAAATGGCCGGCGAACTGTTCGCCCTGTACGAGAAGCGCGCGCAGATTCGTGGACATGTATTTCCCGAAAACGACGAGGCGATGGATGCGTTCGCCCGATCGTTCAAGCATCGTGAGACGCTCGACCAGGAACGGGCAATCGATGAGGTGATGGCCGACATGGAACGGCCGCAACCGATGGACCGTCTGATCTGCGGCGATGTCGGATTCGGCAAGACCGAGGTGGCGATGCGCGCAGCGCACAAGGCTGCCATCGACGGCAAACAAGTACTGGTGCTCGTGCCCACGACGCTGCTTGCCGGCCAGCATCTCGGGACGTTCCGTGAACGGTTTGCCGAAACCCCGATCGAGATCGACATGATCAGCCGTCTGCGCACGCCGACGGAGACCAAAGCCACCTTGCAGGCATTTCGCGATGGCAAGTTGGACATTCTGATCGGCACCCACCGCGTGCTCGGCATGGACGTGCAGCCGAAGGATCTCGGGCTCGTCGTGCTCGATGAGGAACAACGTTTCGGTGTGGCGCAAAAGGAGAACCTGCGCAAGCTGCGGTTGAACGTGGACGTGCTGTCGCTGTCGGCGACGCCGATTCCCCGGACACTGCAGATGTCGCTGTCCGGCATGCGTGACATCAGCGTCATCGAGACGCCGCCAAGTGGCAGACGCGCAATCGCCACCCACGTCGGCGAATACGACGAGGAACTGGTCAAAGAAGCCCTCGTGAAGGAAAAGGAGCGGGGAGGCCAGAGCTTCTGGCTCCACAACCGCGTGGAGTCAATCGAGGACGCCGCCGAGATGGTGCGTGCACTCGTGCCTGACCAGACGGTGCTCGTCGCGCACGGCCAAATGGCTGAACACGAGCTCGAGGACGTCATGGTCGCGTTTATGCGCGGTGACGCCGACATCCTGGTGTCGAGCACGATCATCGAAGCGGGCCTGGACATCCCGAACGCCAACACCCTGGTGGTCGAACGCGCCGACATGCTCGGCTTGTCGCAGCTGTACCAGCTTCGCGGACGTGTCGGACGATCCGACGCCTCGGCGCACGCATACCTGTTCTATCCCAGCGCGGATCAACTGACACGCGATGCCGCTGCTCGCCTTCGCGCCATTGCCGACTACACCGAACTCGGCAGCGGCCTTCGGATCGCAATGCGCGATCTGGAGATCCGCGGCGCCGGAAACCTCCTCGGCGATGAGCAAAGTGGCCACGTCGCCGCGATCGGATTCGAGCTCTACCTGCAAATGCTGAACGACGCCATTGCCGCCAAACGTGGCGACACATTGGCCGAACGCGATGCGCGAATCGAGATCCCCGTGTCGGCCTTCATTCCCAGCGAATACGTGGGCTTCGAAGCGGCCAAAATTGACCTGCACCGGCGGATCGCGACGGCAGGTGAGGATACGTTGGATCGTCTGGCGGCAGAGCTGACGGACCGATTCGGACCGCCTCCGCCCCCGGTGCAGGCACTGATTCTCGTTCAACGGCTGAAGCTCAAGGTCCTGCGCGCCGGTGCGCAGCACCTGGCGGTGCGCGGGGGGAAGGTCGTGATCGCCCCGTTGGCGCTCACGAGCGCTCAATTGCGCGGACTTCGCGCAAGCGTTGCCCGTGCCGTGTACTCCTCGGCCGATCGCACGGTATCGATCACTGCGCCGACGTCCCCTCAGGAACGGCTCGAAGTTGCCGAAACAGTCCTTGATGCCGTGATCAGCGCTGTTGCCGACGCGGCATGACCGCCTCCCCGACGTCCAAGGAGTCAATACCTGTGCGTGCTACGATCGCCAGCGCCGTGAGTCGTAAACATGTCCTCCCGACAGCTGTTGCAGCGCTCTTCGCCGTCGGTGCCCTGATTGTCGGGTGCGGCGGTTCGAGTTCCCTCGGTGCAGCCGATGGCGTTGCCGTGACGGTTCAGAAAGTCACGGTCACGAACGGCCAGGTCGAACGCATCGCGAAGTTCCTCGGAACCGCCCCGGACTCCACCGGCAAGGCGACGGCCCTGCCCAAACCCGACAGCGACGCCTATTGGAAGTTGCGTGCGGAGGCTGCGCAGCAACTTCGCGATCAGGCGGTCTACGCAATCCTTGCAAGCGCTTGCGGGAAGACATGTGCGGTGTCCGACAAGGATGTGGACAAGCAGATTGCGACCATCCGGTCGAGCTCGTTCGCCGGGTCCCAGGCAAAGCTCGATGCAACGCTAAAAGAGCGCGGCATCACCCTGGACGATCTGAAGGCCCTGATTCGCTCCGGTGAGCAGCAGCAGAAGCTCAGCGACCGTGAACAGGCGGGCGTCACGTTCACCGAGGCGCAAGCCCAGGCCTACTACGACAAGAACATCGCGAATTACACGACGGGAGCCACCAAGAACCTGTCGCACATCCTGGTCAAGACGAAGGCGGAGGCGCTTGCGCTTCGACCGAAGTTGACAGCGGCCAACTTCGCGCAGACGGCGAAGGCGGTCTCGCTCGATGTCGAGGCCAAGACGACCGGCGGCGATTTGGGTCCGGTCGCCTCGCCAGGCCTGATCCCGGAGATTGCGGTGGCTGCCACAACGCTGAAGCCTGGTGTCGTGTCGGAGCCGATCGAAACGCAGTTCGGTTGGCACCTGCTCATCGTCTTGAACGTTCCGAAGAAGATCACGCCGTTCAGCGACGTGAAGAAGCAGATCATGTCGGAGCAGCTGCAGGCCGCCAAAGATGCCAAGGTGACGAAATGGCAAGACGGCCCGGTCAAGAAGTTGCAGGACGCGGCGGTGTTCACCAATTCCCGTCTGGCACCGGTCGCCCCGACCGCCACCACCAGCACGCCGTCCACCGGTGCAACCTCGTCGACGGGCACGACGCCCGCCACGACCACGAAGTAGCCGATGGCGATCACGATCGTCGCGCTCGGGCCGGGGGACGTGGACGCGCTCCCGGCGAGCGCGGTGCGGTTGGTTCAGGCTGCCCAGACCGTCTACGGGCAGCCGCTTGACCCGTCCGTCGTTGCGGCGCTCGGTGTCGACGTCCAGCCGTTGCCGGCGAGGGTGCCCGATGGCGCCGTCGTCGTCGCTCCTGACTTTGAGGCGCAGCGTCTGGCAATCGCGATGCCCGATGCGCAGACCCATCCCGATCGGGCTGCACTTCGGCTCCGGGCGATCGGTGCCGGGGTTGCCCGCCTTGCGATGGTGGGGTCCCACCTGCGCATCCATTGCCCATGGGATCGTGTCCAGACCGCGGAGACGATCGTGCCGCACACGGTTGAGGAGGCGTTCGAGGTCGCGGAGGCGGTCGGGAGCGGTGATATCGCTCGGCAAGCGGACGAGATCGGCGACCTCCTTTTCCAGGCCGTGTTCTTGGCTCAGCTGCTCGAGGAGGCGGGTGACCCCGATCTTGGTCAGCTCGCGAGCGATCACGCGGACAAGTTGATCGCTCGCCATCCGCACGTCTACGGTGAGGCGGTGGCCGAGAGCGCCGCCGGTGTCCGCGACCTGTGGGAAACCAACAAACGTGCCGAACGGGGTGGGGGCATCTTCCACGAAATGCCCCCTGGGCTGCCGGCGCTCGCGTATGCGACCAAGGCGCAAAAGCGCGCGGATGCCGTTGGATTCGACTTCAGCTCGCCGGCCGAGGCGCTTGCCAAGCTGGATGAAGAGGTTGCCGAGCTGAAGGCCGATCCGAACATGCATGAGCTCGGGGACGTCCTGTTCGCGTGCGTTGCAGTTGCCCGGCGACTCAAGTTGGATCCTGAGATCGCGGTTCGACAGGCCGCCCAGCGTTTTCGCGAGCGCGTCGAGCGTGCCGAACAACTGGCTGGGGCGGCCGGTGAGACCTGGACCGAACTGGCCATCGATGCCCAAGAGGCCTGGTATCAGCAGGCAAAGCGCCTGAGCTGACCGACCGGCGAGTCGGGAGCGGGCCCGTCTCTGCTTGCGCAATCCATTGTCCGTGTACCGGACGAACATTCGCCAAGTGGCCAAGCGGTTCGTGCTGCGTTCTCGGTCCGCCAAGTGGCTGAGTGGATCGTGCGAAGCAGAGACGGTTCCATGGGAATGATGCCGCTCAGTGGATCGGTCACTTCCCGGCTCGCGACGTTGATCGGACGTGGCCACTTGGCCAAGTGGCAGAGCGTTCGTTCGCTCTCGATGCGCCAAGTGGCCGAGTGTTCGCCGAGCAGTTGCAACCGTGTCACGCGGTCACAGCGGCCGGCCACACCGCCGGCCGCCGACATGATTGAAACGCGGCCACTTGGCCAACCCGGAAAACTGCGCTCGTCAGGCGTGGGGACCGGCGGTCTGCCATTTGGCGGACCTCGGTGCGGCGCGTAGGGGCAAACGGCCGGCCAAACGGCGTCAATCAGTCAACTGGCCGCTCGCTAGACTCGAAGGACCGCGCACGTCACGACCAAAGAGGACGCATGTCGAAGATCGCCCGAGTCCACGCACGCCAGATTCTCGATTCACGAGGACAGCCGACCGTCGAGGTTGAAGTGGAGCTCACCTCCGGCGCCGTCGGACGGGCCGCGGTGCCCTCCGGTGCAAGTACCGGTGCTCACGAGGCGCTTGAAATGCGCGACGGCGACGCGGGAGCGTACGGTGGCAAGGGTGTCCACAAGGCCGTCGCGAACGTCGAGCATGAGCTCGCCCACGCGCTGATCGGCCGTGACGGCACACAGCAGGCGACCGTCGACCGCATGATGATCGAGCTCGACGGAACTCCCACCAAGTCGCGCTTTGGCGCCAACGCGATCCTCGGCTGTTCACTGGCGGTCGCGAAGGCTGCAGCGGCAGAAGCCGGCCAGCCGCTGTACCGCTACATCGGCGGCGCACGCGCCCACGTCCTCCCCGTCCCGATGATGAACATCCTGAACGGCGGCGCACACGCCGACAACAACGTCGACCTGCAGGAGTTCATGGTCGCCCCGGTTGGCGCCGGCTCGTTCGCGGAGGCCCTGCGCGCCGGATCCGAGGTCTACCAGGCGCTCAAGGGTGTGCTGCGAGCGGAGAAGCTCGGCACCGGCGTCGGCGACGAAGGCGGCTTTGCGCCGAACCTCGGCAGCAACCGCGAAGCCCTCGAGGTCATCATGACTGCGATCGACAAGGCGGGCTACAGCGCCGGCAAAGATGTCGCACTCGCCCTGGACCCGGCATCCACCGAGTTCTTCAAGGACGGCAACTACCACTTGGACGGCGACGGCAAGATCTTGTCACCCACCGAGATGGTCGATTACTGGGCGGACCTTGTGAAGGCCTTCCCGATCGTGTCGATCGAAGACGGCATGGCCGAAGACGACTGGGACGGATGGAAGATCCTGACCGATCGGATCGGTGACACCACCCAGCTTGTCGGGGACGACCTGTTCGTCACCAATCCCGCCCGCTTGAAGGACGGCATCGAGCGTGGCGTCGGCAACGCCATCCTGATCAAGTTGAACCAGATCGGGACACTGACAGAGACGCTCGAGGCGATCGACATCGCTGCGGGCGCCGGCTACGCATCGATGATCTCCCATCGTTCCGGAGAAACTGAAGACACCACGATCGCCGACCTTGCAGTCGCCACCGGCGCAGGCCAGATCAAGACCGGGGCACCGGCCCGCAGCGAACGCGTCGCCAAGTACAACCAACTCCTTCGGATCGAAGAGCAGCTTGGACCGGGTGCGAGCTACCCCGGTCGCAACGCGTTCAGGGGCTGATGCAACAGCAACGGGCAGGACTGCGTGGGCCGGTGGCGTACGGTGATCCCAACGCGGCTCGACCGGGACCGCGGACACCGGAAAGCCGTCTCACGCGCTGTGCGTCAAACTCGTCGACTGTTCATATTGGGTGTGCTCATCGCGCTCGTGGTCTCGTACATCGGGCCGATACGCGGTTACCAATCGCGAAAGACCGAACTGCGTGCACAGCAGGTGACGCTGTCGAAGCTGCTCAAGGAACGCGACGCGCTACGTGCACAGGTCGCCGGGGGGCAGTCCAAAGCCTCCAGGGAGCAACGCGCCCGGGAGCTCGGGTTCATCAAACCCGGCGAGCGACAATTCCGGGTGAACAACATTGAGCCCGACCCCACTGCCGCACCAGGGAGCAAAGGCATCGGATCCTGGCTCCCTCCCGTCGCCTGAGGACCGGTTGCGTGTCGCCCACCTGCTCGGTCGGGCGTCATTCACCGACTATCGGATCGCCGTGCGCTGCCCATTCGGTGGACCCGCGATTTTGGAGAACGATCCGCATGACGTGAGCGGGCGGCCGTTTCCAACCCGATACTGGATGGCCTGCCGCCACTTGCACAGCGCCGTCAGCAGGGTGGAGGCCGACGGTGGCGTCCGGGCGCTCGAGGATGATCCCGCAATGACATTGCAGATTCGTGCCGCGCATGCGGCCCATGCAGCACTGCACCAGGGGCACCACATCGGCGGTGTGGCCGACCCGAGTCGGGTGAAGTGCCTTCACGCCCAGCTTGCGTTTGCGCTTGCGACGGGCGGCAACGCCGTGGGGGAGTGGATCCTCGCCCGCATCGAAACGCCGTGGCCGGTCAGGTGCTGCGCCACCGATTCTGTGCAGGCCGACGGATGAGCCACGCGCAGGCCCAGGCGGCGGTGTTCGAATGGCAGGAGGGGTCCAAACGCATGTCGTTGGTGCCGGCCGGCAGGCGCGCCGCCTGCGAAGCGGTCGTCGATGCGGTCCAGGTGGAACTGCGCCGCCGCCTCGGGGCCAGTTTCACAGTGGCGGAGCTCGCTCGGGAGTACGCTGACGCCCACATGTGGTTTCTCCCGATCGCCGTCCAAGTGGCGCCACGATTTCCCGACGCACACGACGGCGCCGTGACGCTTGATGCCGGATTTGCCAGGTTCATGCGCCGTGCGATGGACGCGAGCCTGTGGTGAGCGAACCGCATGATCCGACCCGTGAGCCCGGCCCGGGTTCCACCCCGCCGCCGGCAGGGCGACTCGAGGGCTATCAGCCCAAACGGCCAGTGCCGGCCGATGAGAGTGAGCGGCCCGCCAGACAACACCGTGAGCGCCCTCAACAAGCTCGTCCCGGGCAGGGACGTCCACAGGCATACCGCGGTCGCACCTCGCGTACGCGCACGTTCAGCGCGGCGATGGTGGCGATCGTCGCCGCGGTCTCGTTGCTCGTCGGACTGATGCTCGGGTGGGTGGCTCGCGGTGGGCCGGCAAAGGCGGAGCTCGTTGTGACGACGCAGAGCGTCCCCGCCGTGACGGTCACGAAAGAAGTGTCGCCGTAAGCGGCTGACGGGCAGGCGTCATTCCCGTTTGGACGGTCACCGGGAGGAAGGTGGTTGTTGTACGGCAACCGGCCGCCCGTGGCTGTTCTCCGTCATGTCCGGCGTGGTCGCACACCTGGGCCACGGGTGATTTGCCTCCGACGCGCTACTTCGCATCGGTCAGAGTGATGACCAGAACCGCCTGCTCAGGCGCAAGTGTGATGGGTCCAGTGTTCGCGACCCCGTCATGGGCGACGAGCACGTCGGTGATCGTCGAAACGAGACTCGCACGCGCGTCGCCGGAGGGAAGCTCGATCTCCACCTGTGTGGAGGTGGCCGTCGACGATGCCCGAATCGTCAGCTGCCGATCACGGGCAATTGCCCGAAGATCGGTGATCGCCCCATCGATGGCGATGCTCGGAAGCGTCCAGGCCGAACCGTCCACCGCTGCCGGCGTCCGTTCCATTGCGGGTGCACTGCTCAGATCCTTGGACGGCTGTGCCGACGGTGCGGTGTGGTCCGAGGTCTGCCCAGCGCCAAATGGCGTCGTCTCCGAGGTTGCCTGCACCGACCGTTCCCCAGTCGCCTGGGTGCCGGCCGAAGTGGACGTGGACCCGTTCGAATGGATCATGTTGACGGCGACGGCGCCGGCAATGAGCGCCACCACGACCGCGCCGAGGGCCGGTGCGCCTGACCATGCGCGAAGGCGCCGACGAGGACGGCTTCGCGCCGGTCGATCACCGATTGCCGACACCCGTTCACGCAGTTCGTGGGATGCCTGCGGAACGTCTGCGCGCAGCTGTGCGGCCAGCGCGAGCATCGCGCGTTCCTCATCGGTGACCGCGACTTCACCATCCATGATGGCGTCCAGTCGCAGCGGGGTGAGCTCGTTGTCAGCCACGGTCGAGCTCCTTGCGAAGTTTGCTCATCGCACGATGCAAGTGGGTGGAACAGGCGGACGGCGTGATTCCCATCAACGCGGCGGCACTCGTGCCGTCGACATCCAACAGAACTCGCAGAGCGACCACTTCGCGTTCGACCGCAGACAAGTGGTCCAGCGCCTGTACGAGATCCGGAGACATCGCCGTCAGCTCCGGGGCCGGTACTTCGCTCGGAGCCTGTGCGGCCGCTCGGGTCTCGCGCCCACGCCGACGCACGTCCGAACGCAGGTGGTCGAGCGCGATTCGCCGTCCGATCGTGATGAGCCAGGTGAGCGCGCTTCCCTTGGCGGGGTTGAACTGATGCCAGTTGACGAATGCCCGTTCGAAGGTTTCTGCCGTGAGATCTTCGGCCAGGTGGGAGTCGCGCACCATTTGGGTGAGGTACCGATGGACAGGCGCCATGTTGGCGGCGGCGACATCGGCGAACGTCGGTGCGGCGAATGTGCGTCGTTGTTCTCTCACCAGCGATGTGGCAACGGTCATACCCTTTGTACGTCACCGACGCCCAGGGCGTCACTGTCTGCGGGCCATGATGCCATTTGGACTTCGGTGGCCGGTCACCTTCCCGGCGGCCGGCACGTCCATTCGCCATCCAGGGACGCGTCGCTTTCGGCACGCTCGATCAACGAATGGATTCGCGGCAGGGCCTCCCTGCGCAGGAACACGTGCCGTTGTCCCGTGCTTGGCTTCTCGCCGAGGAGCCCCGCGCGCAACAGTGCCTCACCGATGGCGTAGGCATCGGCGCGATCTTCCGGCGCAACACCGTGGGCGAGGTGGTCAAATGCGGTGTGGTACTGGTCGCCGATTTTGCGCTTGTGAAGAAACCGACGAAGCACGCGGCGGGCGTAGCGGCGGCGCGGACAGGGGTCGTCTTCGATCGCCAGGCTCGGTGCGCTGGCCGGAATCTCAGGTCCACTGAACCCGCTGTGAACCAGCAGGTCGCCAACCTCGTCCGGGAAGGTGGATTCTTCGAGCGTCCATCCCTGTTCGAGGAGGGTCGGGATGAATGCGAGCGGGTGCGTGCGTGTGGTCTTCGCAAGTGCGAGCAGTCCACCGCCGGATGGGTCGCGCAGCGCGGCGAACTCGAGCGGCGGGCCGTCGGCCACCAGATCGGCTCGTGCCAGGTCGCAGTGCCCGGGGGCGGGATGTGCCTCTGTGAGGGCGATGTCGGACAGCTCGGCGTCGAGGGCCGGCACCGACAGTGCCACGAACCCTTCCCAGTCGAAGATGCCAATTTTGTCGGGACCTGCCCCGGCTGCGACCGCCGCCCGCATGCACCGGCCAAGAACGATCATTGGACCGCGTGGAGCGAATCTCGCTGCGTCGGTCACCGTCACGGGCAACAGCCAGGCATGACCATTCTCGGCGGTATGGACTTGCCAGATCCAGGCCACGTACGCCCGTGCGTGCGCGTTGCGCGCGGAAAGGTCAAGGGTCTCGGCAATCGCCTCGTCCAGGTCGCCGCGCTGCCATTGCGCGAGTGACCGTGCGACGTCGGCAAGCGGCGATGTGAGATCCGCAACTGTCAGCTCCTGTGCCATCGGTCAAACGCTAGCCGTCGCTCAAGTTCCGCGCGGATACACCGATGATTCACAAGGCGGGCGACTCGACGCTCCGCCGCGACATTGAAGGGATACCACCGCATGCTGAGAGTCGTCGCAGGTTCGTCGAATGAGACCATCTCGGTCCATTCGCCGGTGCTTGGGCGCCTTGAGCTCGATGCCGCGCAGATCCTGCACTTTGCAGAGCCGATCGCCGGGTTCGAGAGCTGCGTGCGCTATGCCTTGGTGCCGTATTCGCTTGCAGGGCGCGAGGACCCGACGATGTCATGGCTGCAGGCGGTCGACGCACCGTTTCACACGTTTCTGGTGACCGATCCCTGGAGCGCGATCGCCGACTATCAGCCGGAGATCGCCGACGCGGAGATTCACGCCGTCCAAGCAACCGAGTTCGCCGAAACCACCATTCTCGGGATCTTGACCGTTGCTCGTAGCGCCCGCGAGCTCACGATCAACCTGCAGGCGCCGCTGCTCGTGAACATGAAGTGCGGCTCCGCCAAGCAGGTGCTCATTCTCAACAGCGAGGCATACAGCGCACGCGCCAGGGTCTGCTCGCTCCCATAGGTGCGGGGACCGCTCGCGCGGTCGGAACGGTTGGAGAGGCAGAGACGCCGACGCGATTGGCCAGTTGTCTCCAGTGCCCGCCAAGTGGCTGAGCATTTTGCCGCGGCGCTGATGGCGGTTGCCGATCCGCCAAGTGGCGGACATTGTGGACGTGCGAAACGGCTGAGCCGTTTCATGCCCGGAGGCGGGTTCGTTCGCGGCCAATTGGCTGAACGTCAGCTCACCCCGGACGAACCGGCCAAGTGGCTGGCCGAATCGTCGTCACCCACGTGGGTCCGTGGCTGCGTTGCACTCGCCGGTCGCTGCGGGGTCGGACACGTGGCAGAGGCCGAATCGTCGGGATGACGTGGACAAGTGGCCAAGTTGCGGGCAACGATGCCGGCGTGGCTAATCGGACAAGTGGCAGACCGTGACCTTCCCCGGACCGGCGAGCTCACAAATGCGACGAGGCGCCCAGCGGGCGCCCCGTGCACAACCAACGATTGCAGGGCGGGGGACTTAGTCCTCCACCTCGTCGTCGTCATCACCTTCGTCGATCTCGTCGAGCGGAACTTCGATCGCCTCGTCATCGGCGTCAAGGAGCTCCTCCGCGTCGAGGTCCCCTTCTGCCTCGTCGTCGGCTGCCGGCTCCGCCTCGACGGCGTCGTCGGTGTCGAGTACTTGTGCGAGCGCCGGCGTCAGCGACTCCGTATCACCACCGAGATCGAGATCGTCGTCATCGTCGCCATCGAGACCCTCGAGCAGAAGCGGGTCCGTCTCGAGCGGCGTGACAAGCACTTCCGGCTCGTCACTCACGCCATCCGGATCCCAACGGACGATGACTTCTCCATCGAGAATCTCGCCCTCGGCCAGCGCAACCGGGTCCCGGGTGATGGTTTCCCCGGCGACGGGAGGCGGCGCAGCCTCGGCGCGAAGCTCCGCGGGGTCGGCTGTCAGCCACAGCGTAATTTGGCGGGCGCGCTTTGCGACCGCATGAACAAGGGCGTAGCGGGATCCGCTGACGTGTTCGAGCGCGTGGTCCAGACGGCGACCATGAAGCATGTAGAGTCCTCTCGTTGCCGGTAAAGCAGGAAATCGACCCCAGATAGTACAATGAAAGGCCGATAGCTCTCACACCGGCGTTAAATCGGTGGAATTGCAAGGAGGCGGGACCACATGCTCGTGCTGACCCGAAAGGCGAATCAAAGCATCATGATCGGTGACAGCATCGAGGTTTCGGTGCTCTCGGTCATGGGCGAAAAAGTCCGCCTTGGCATCCAGGCTCCGCGCGACGTGCCGGTGTTTCGCAAAGAGGTCTTCGTCGAAATCCAGCAGCAGAACGTCGAAGCCGCAGAGTCCAGCAAAGACGCCCTCGACCAACCCCTCTGGGCAATGCGTCAGGCCGAGTAGCGCACGCGGCCCGTCCCGCTACGCGCCGATGTGCGGTTCGTGCGAAAGCTCCACACGCACAGTCGTTCCGCCATCCGAACTTGTGATCGCCACATGGTCGGCGATCTGCCTGATGATCCACAGTCCACGGCCACCGTCGTCCGCCCGGGCTGGAAGGGCCGTCGGAAGTCGAGGATTGAACCCGTTGCCACTGTCGGTGACTTCCAACACCACCCGACCGTCGTACCACGTTTCCACATGGATCGGCGGCCGCCCATGCTCGCTGGCGTTGGCCAGCAGCTCATCCAGCGCGAGCGACAGATCGGTCGATCGG
>Ga0209023_10006175_pt1 | contig 12756 bp, 13 predicted proteins | sample LakOneMetagenome_FD_187468 | JGI IMG/M metagenome (GOLD analysis project Ga0209023, IMG submission 187468) | Freshwater and sediment microbial communities from Lake Erie, Canada (SPAdes) (version 2) | ecosystem: Environmental > Aquatic > Freshwater > Lentic | place: Lake Erie, Canada... | reverse complement strand
CGACCCGATCGAGTGGCTGCCGGATCCGGATTCGATCGAGATCAGAAAGCCGCGCTCGGCCTCCGGAAAATCAGCCGGTCCGCCCCCGGAGCTGGCACCCCAGGACGAAGGCCTCTACGAGGAACTAAGACGCTGGCGACTCGGAGCGGCCGGTGACAAACCCGCCTACCACGTCGCCTCGAACCGGACCCTGACCGCGATAGCCACAGTCAAGCCACTGGACGAAGATTCACTGCTCGGAGTTTCCGGAGTCGGCCCCTCCTTCATGGAAAAGTACGGCTCCGACGTACTCCGAATCGTCTCGCAGCACGCCTGATCCTGGCGATCTCTAGTCCAGGTCCAGGCTCTCGAAGTACCGGTACACCGCGATCTCTCCGCCAGGTTCATCTGACAGATAGACGAGCGGGAGCATCACCGCTCCGAAACTCCTTGCCACCAACTTCTCGGCCGGCCCCGGGATTTCAGATCTCGTGAACACATCGTCGGTGCCGAGGCAACGAAGCGAAACCAGTTCGCTCAGGGTCAGGAACGATTCGTAGCGGACGGGTCCGATGGCCAGGCGTGCCCTGCGCTGAAGTCCGTTTTCGAATTTGTTCAGCTTCCGGCCGATAGCCCGACGGGTGCGAACGAGTTGGTTGATCCTCGCCCTCGAAGCTCCGGCCTCCCTGAGCTGGCGAATCCGGTTCTGAATGTGATTTATGCGGCGCCGCTTCGGCGCCCCGAATCGCTTCCACGACTTGTCGAGCGAATTGAATTTCACCGTGTAGGGCTTCCAGAATTCACCAGCCGATTTTGTGGCGGAGAGGCAAGACTCGCTCCTCGGAGTCAAAGCCACCTTCTTGATAAGGGGCTTGGCGTTCGAAATGCAGCCCGATTCCGCCAGGCTCGTGAAGAAGTCTCGATTTGACTTTCTGTACTCGCTGTCGGAGGCGTCCTGTGGGGCTGGAATTTCGGCGATCAGCCCCTCGACCGTGGTCACGCATTCCCTCGTCGGGGGAATCTCTGCCGCCCCGGCCTTCGCGGAACTTGCTCCTGCGAAGGAAATGGCAACAAGTACTGATGCGAGCGCAACGTAAGTCGTCTTCATGATTCTCCCTGTTCTGGCTTCCATTCCGGCTGAGTGATCCTATTCCTGAAACCCGGCGTCATCGACGAATACCGGTCCAGGCACCATCCTTGAACGGAATGAAGCGGGCCAGCGAGTCCGCCAGCCACTCGACACCGGTTCGAATCACACGGGTCCGCAGCAGGATGGCGACTCCGGCGCCCAGAACAACACCCGCAAGGATGTCTGTCGGATAGTGCATTCCGACCGCGATGCGCCCTATACCCCAGGCCGCAGCCAGCGCCAGCATGACCCAGCCAAGACGGGGCTTGTAGATCAGCAGCGCGGTGGCGATGGCAAACGCGGCCGTCGCACTGTCGGAAGGAAAACTGCGATCGGGACCGTGGTGGACGAAGACCTGGACCAGCGGGTCGGCGACAAACGGCCGGGCACGATCAATTACGGCGGTGATGATCTGGGCGGAGGAAACTGCCGCAATGGCGCTGAGTCCGGCGGTGACCGCACCCTGTCGCGTCGGACGCTTGCCGAGGATGAAGGCGATCGCGACAAAAGTGCAGATCAGATACGGCGCGGCGACCACGTACGCCACCACGAATGAGCGCAGGTCTTCGTGGCGCATCATGAGACCGTTCAACGCGTGCAGCACCTGCTCGTCCATCACAAACCTCCCGTTTGAGTAACCCGACGAACTCAATACTCGCCAGAACCCGAACGGTTACTGCTTTGCCTAGTGGCGGGGCGCTACTCCGGACTCGATTGCGGCCTGGACCTTTTCGGCGACTGCTTCCGGGGTGAATCCGACTTCCTTGTGGAGTAGGTCGGGTTTGCCGTGGGTTACGAAGCGGTCCGGCAGGCCGACCCGCAGGACCCTGGCCCGTTCGCCTGGATTGGCGAAATTGTCTTCGAGGTGTTCGATCACGGCGGAACCGAATCCGCCCTGGAGCACGCCTTCCTCGATCGTCACGATCAGGTCGTGGCTCAGGGCGAGGCGCTCGATCATCTCGGTGTCAAGCGGCTTCACGAAACGGGCGTCTGCCACGGTCGGGCGGGTACCCGAGTCCTCGAGAATGTCGGCGGCTTCGAGCGCAATCTTCACTCCGGATCCGTACCCGACCAGGGCGACCTTCTCGCCGTTTCGCAGGGTCTCACCGGTTCCGATCGGCACCAGCTCGGGCTGACCGGGAAGGTCGACTCCGATCGCCGCACCACGCGGGTAACGCAGGGCTGCCGGGCCGTTGTATTCCACGGAGGTGTGGAGCATGTGGACCAGCATCGCCTCGTCGCGGGGCGCCATCACGACCACATTCGGCAACGAACGGAAATAGGCGATGTCGAAGACCCCGTGATGGGTCGGGCCGTCGTCGCCGACCAGGCCGGCGCGGTCCATCGCAAAGGTCACATCCAGATCCTGGAGGCAGACGTCGTGGACGATCTGGTCATAGGCCCGCTGGAGGAAGGTCGAGTAGATGCCGCAGATCGGCTTTCCGCCCTGGAGCGCGATGCCACTGGCCATCAGGACCGCGTTCTGCTCTGCGATGCCGACGTCGTAGTACTGGGCGGGCCGCTCGTCGGCCAGTTTCTGGAGTCCGGCTCCACCGGCCATCGCAGCGGTGATTCCGATCACCCGCGAATCGCGCTCGGCTTCCGAGACCAGGGCATCGGCGAAAACCGCGGTGTACTGCGGCGGGCCGGTCTTCGGCTCGGGCTTCTCGAGGATCTCCGGAGCGATCGACGCGGGAGCGTCGGATTCCTGGACCGGAATCAGCTTCGGCTTCTTCGCGTCGGCCGGCGCGCCGTCGACGATCGAACCGGGCTTGGCTGCATGCCACTTCTCCATGCCGGCCAGACCACCCTCTTCGGCCGGAGCGAAACCCCGGCCCTTCACAGTGTGGACGTGGACCACCACCGGACGGTCGGCCGCGAAAGCTTCGGTCAGGGCACGGCGCATGGCGCCGACGTCGTGACCGTCGATCACTCCCATGTAGGCGAGGTCCAGTTCCTCAAACAGAAGGCCGGGCGCCCAGTAGGCCTTGATCGCGGACTTCAGCTCGGGACCCAGACGTTCGATCCGCTTGCCGAGTCCGAGCGGAAGCTTGGTCAACTTGTCTTCCACGCCTTCACGGGCATGGAAAAGGCCGGGCTTCAGCCGGGCCCGCTGGAAGTAGCTGGAAAGAGCTCCGACATTCGGGGAAATCGACATCCCGTTGTCGTTGAGCAGGATCACCATCGGGGTCTGGAGACCACCGGCAGCGTGCATCGCCTCGTAGGCGACTCCACCGGTCAGGGCGCCGTCCCCGATCACCGCGACGACCTTGCCGTCGGGACCGATGCCCTTGCGCATCGCTTCCTTCAGACCCAGGCCGTAGGAGATCGAGGTGGAAGCATGACCTGCACCCATGATGTCGTGCTCGGACTCCGGGATCGAACAGAACGGGGCGAGCCCCTCGTACTGACGGATGCTCGGAAGCTGGTCACGGCGACCCGTCAGGACCTTGTGCGGGTATGCCTGATGGCCCACGTCCCAGAGGATCTTGTCGCGGGGCGATTCGAGCAGGCTGTGAAGCGCGACGGCGATCTCGCAGGTGCCGAGGTTGGCGCCGAAATGGCCGCCGATCTCACCGATCACGTCGATGATGTAGGACCGGGTTTCCTCGGCCACCTGCTGGAGCTGCTCGTCGCTCAGCCCCTTCAGATCGGCTGGCGAATCGATACCCGGCAGCAGCGGCGTCGTGTTGTGAATTTTGTCGCTCACTGTTCTCTCGAATAAATGTAGTCGGCAATCCGGCCTAGGTCTTCGGTGTGCCCGCCTGCCCCGGCTAATGCGGCGAGGGCCTGTTCATGAGTCTCGGCGGCCAGGGATCGGGCCTGATCCAGTCCATACAGGCTGACATAAGTCACTTTTCCGTGGCGGGCGTCACTGCCCTGGGGCTTGCCGAGTTCCTCGTCACTGCCGGTCACGTCGAGGATGTCATCGACGATCTGGAAGAGAAGCCCGATCTGCGAGGCGAAGCGCCGATAAGGCTCGCGCTCGTCCTGACTGAGCCCGGCGAGTGCCAGAGCGACTTCGACGCTGGCTTTGATCAGCCGTCCGGTCTTCAGGGAATGCAGATGCCTGAGCCCATCGGCGTCGAGGGCCTGGGCGGACACGTCGATGTACTGACCGCCGACCATTCCTTCCACCCCGGTCGCTGAACTCAGCAGGGCAACCGCCTCGACGACACGATCCGGGGGCGCCGGAGACGCGGCAAGGGCGCCCATGGCCTCGGCAAAAAGCCCGTCGCCCGCCAGGATCGCCACTGCTTCCCCAAACTTCACATGCGAGGTCGGCTGGCCACGACGAAGATCGTCGTCATCCATCGCCGGCAGGTCGTCGTGAACCAGCGAATAGGTATGGACCATCTCCAGGGCTGCGGCAGCATCCATGAATTCCGCAAGAGGTTGGCCGGCCGCGCGGGCGGTTGCCAGACAGAGAACAGGACGGATCCGTTTACCCCCAGCCAGCAGCGAGTAGCGCATGGCCTCGTCGAGACCGGTGGTATCGGCCCCGTCCGGCCCGGAACCGTGGCTGAAGTGGATACCGGCCAGATGGTCGTCGACCAGCTGACGGAGGTCTTCCGGGTAGCTCAAGCGGTTCAGTCCTGACGGTCGGCGCGCTCGACCGCGGATGCGGCCTCGCTGGCGGCTTCTGCGGTCAGGCGTGCAGCTTCCTCGGCCAGCCCGGAAGCATCCGTGTCGCTGACGCTCTCGCTCCGGAGTTCAGCGGTGATCTCACCGAGCCGGTCGCGAATTTCTTCCAGCCTGCTCACACTGCCTCCCCGTTCGGAAGCGGGTCGCCGGTCTGGTCGCCCGACTCTCCGTCGTCCTTCATCGCCCGGGCGGCGGCGCCCAGGATTCCGTTGACGAAACCGGGAGCTTCGGCACCGCAGAACTTCTTCGCGGTCTCGACCGCTTCGTCGATCGCCACTTCAAAGGGGACGTCATCGCGGTAATTCATCTCGTAGAGAGCCACCCGCATGATGTTCTTCTCGAGCGGGGCGATCCGCCGCAGGTCCCAGCCCTTGGCGTATTCGGAGATCACTTCGTCGAGCTCGTCCCGGTGCGCTTCCACCCCTTCGGCGAGTTCGATCGTGAACGGTTTCGCCTCGGCGAGAAGTACGGAAAGGGGCCGGTCGGTCACTTCCTGCTGGTAACAGGCAAAGACCGCATCCCGACGCTGGTTGGTGCGACGCATCGACCAAGAATATTGGTCCGGACAATCACTCCGGGGTGACGTACGCTCCCGAGAGTCCCCCATCGACCATGAAAGTCGACGCAGTCACGAAGGATGAGTCGTCTGAAGCCAGAAAGAGAGCGCTCTTGGCGATCTCGCGGACCTCGCCGAAGCGACCCATCGGGATGTGGACGAGGCGCCTCGAAGCTCGAGCCGGATCAGAAGCGAAAAGTTCTTCCAGCAACGGCGTATTCACGGGACCCGGGCAAAGGGCATTGACTCTGACCCCGCGCCGGCCGAACTCGACGCCGAGTTCCCGGGAAAGGGCCAGAACCGCGCCCTTCGAAGCCGTATAGGAGATCTGCGAGGTGGCCGCACCCAGGATGGCCACGAAGGAGGCAGTGTTGATCACCGATCCCCCACCGGTTTCGATCAGATGGGGAATTCCGTATTTGCAGCAGAGGAAGACGCTGCGCACGTTCACGTCCTGGACCTTCTGCCAGACGTCGAGATCGGTGTCGAGAACCGAGGAATCTGCCGGGGGGTTGATCCCGGCGTTGTTGAAGAGCACGTCGATCCGGCCGTACTTATCCCGAACCTGCGCGTACATGTCCCGGACACCCTCTTCGTCCGCCACGTCCACCTGGAGGGTGAATTCTCCCTCCGAGCCGGCGTCGAGATCGACTCCGACCACGATCGCTTCCTCCTCGGCGAACAGCCGGGCGGATTCGGCACCGATGCCGGAGGCGGCCCCGGTAATCACACAGACCTTGCCGGCCAGTCTTCCCGCCATCAGGAGCTCGCTTCCGTCGAATAGAACACGTTCTTCACCTCGGTGTAGTGGTCGAGTGCGTCGGGTCCGAGTTCCCGCCCGATGCCCGACTGCTTGAAGCCGCCGAACGGAGTGGAGACGCGGACCGAACTGTTTGAGTTGATTGACAGGACCCCGGTATCGATCGCCCGCGCAACCCTCAGGGCGCGGCCGCCGTCCCTCGTCCAGATCGAACCTGAAAGTCCATACTCGGTGTCGTTCGCGATCCGGATCGCTTCCGCCTCGCCGTCGAATGGAATGACGCAGGCAACCGGACCGAAGATCTCCTCCCGGGCAACCCGGTCCGAGTTGGAAGCCGGCGAAAGCACCGTGGGCGGGAACCAGAAACCGGGGCCGTCGGGAGCGTCGCCGCGAAAGGCGACTTCGCTTTCATCGGGAACGAAGGAGGCGACGTTTTCCCGGTGGGAGGCCGAAATCAGCGGACCCATCTCGGTCGAGTCATCGAGCGGATCTCCGACCCGCATCGCCTTGACGGTGCTTTCCATCACCGAGAGGAACCGGTCGAGCTGCGATCGCTCGACCAGGATCCGGGACCGGGCGCAGCAATCCTGGCCGGCGTTGCCGAAGACTGCGTAGGGCGCGGCGGCTGCTGCCTGTTCGATGTCGGCATCCGCGAAGACGACCGAGGCGGACTTGCCGCCAAGCTCCAGGGTGACCCTTTTGATCGAACCTGCGGCTCCGGCCGCGATTCCCCGACCAACCTCCGTTGAACCGGTGAAAGCGATCTTGTTCACGTCGGGGTGCTCGACCATCCGGCTGCCGCAGGTGCTGCCCGGTCCCACCACCACGTTCATGACCCCCTCGGGGAGCCCCGCATCGAGCGCGATTTTTTCGAGCTCCAGGGCAGAAAGCGGCGTCAGCTCGGCAGGTTTGAGGACCACCGTGTTGCCGGCGGCAAGGGCCGGAGCCACCTTCCAGGAAGCGATTGCCAGCGGAAAGTTCCAGGGCACGATCAGGCCGACGACACCCAGCGGTTCCCTGAACGTGAAATCGACCCCGCCGGCCACCGGGATCGTCTTGCCGATTAGGCGCTCCGGTCCTCCGGCGTAGTAGCGGAAGGTCTCGACGACCATGCCGATCTCACCCCGGGCGTCACTGATCGGCTTGCCTGCGTTTCGGGCTTCGATCAGGGCCAGGTCATCGAGGCGGGATTCGATCCCGTCGGCGATCGCCCGCATGACCCTGGCCCGGTCGCCCGGCGCCACTGCCCGCCACCCGGGAAATGCCTTCCTGGCGGCGGCGACCGCGGCGTCAACTTCCTCGACTCCCGCCCTCGGGACCTCTGCCATTACCTCTTCGGTTGCGGGCTCTACTATCGAAAGCATCAGCGTTCCATTCTCTCACGGGCGGCCTCGACCAGGGCCGGGATCAAGCGGTCGCCCTCCTCTATTTCCGGATGCCACTGGACGCCGATCGCGAAGTCCCGACCTTCCACTTCGATGGCTTCGACGATTCCGTCCGGCACCGCGACCCCTGTGACCCTGAGGCCTTCGCCAATCCGGTCGAGTCCCTGGTGGTGATGGGAGCTGACGACCAGGCGGTTTCTACCGCAGAGACCGGCGATCATCGAACCCTCGGAAAGTTCGACCTCATGCTCATCGAACGAACCGGGCACGGTGCGGTGGCCTTCGTGGCCGAGTCGATCCGGCAGATGCTGGTCGAGATTGCCACCGGCCGAGATGTTCATCAACTGGAAGCCCCTGCAGATACCGAGCAGCGGCAGGTCACTTTCAAGGGCAGCCTTCGCCAGGCTCAACTCGAAGCGGTCGCGATCCGGACGCACGTCGCTGGTCTCCGGTGCTGCTTCCGCGCCGTAAGAGGCTGGATCCACGTCCACGCCGCCGGTCAGGATGAGGCCGTCAAGCCGGTCGAGCAACGACTCCGGTGATTCGGTCACCGCCCGGTCGGTCGGCAGGAGCACGGCCACCGCCCCGGCCGCCTGGACGCAGGATGCGTATCCGGCCGGGGCCAGATCGGCGAACTGATCCCAGGCAGCCCAGCGAGCCCTTTCCGTGGCCGCCGTGATTCCGATCAGACAGGCGTCGGAGCGGCCTGCGGGACCCGTCAAAGCCGCTCGAACCCGCGGTAGCGCTCCCAGTCAGTGACCGCGGCTTCGAAGGTCTCGATCTCGAATTCGGCCCGGCGAACATAGTGGCGGACCACCTCCTCGCCGAAGGACTCGTTGGCGAGCCGGCTCTCCGCGAACAGGTCGCGTGCCAGATAGATATTTGAAGGCACCCTCTCGGAACCGGAGGTATAGGCGTTGCCGTCGATCGCAGGTGGCAGTTCCATCTGGTTGTCGATCCCGTCAAGCCCGGCGGCGATCATGCCGCTGATGGCGAGATAGGGATTCACGTCTGCGCCTGGCAGCCGGTTTTCCACCCGGAGTCCTTCCCCGTGGCCGACCACCCTGAAGGAGCAGGTCCGGTTGTCCTTGCCCCAGGTGACTCCGGTTGGTGCGAAGGAACCTTCCGCAAAACGCTTGTAGGAGTTGACGCCGATCTCGTAGAGCAGGGTCAGCTCACGCATGTATTCGAGCTGGCCGGCGATGAAATGCTCGAACATCGCCTGGTCTGCAGCAAAGGCGTTCTTGCCTTCCTGATCCGCGAGCGAGAGGTGAATGTGGCAGGAGCTGCCTTCACGTTCGTCCCACTTGGCCATGAAGGTGATCGAGTATTCCTCCTGGGCGGCAATCTCCTTGGTGCCGGTCTTGAAGATCGCGTGCTGGTCAGCAGTCTTCAGGGCGTCCTCGTAACGGAAGTTGATTTCGTGCTGGCCCAGGTTGCATTCGCCCTTCGAATTTTCGACCACCATTCCGGCGGCGGCCATCTCGTTGCGGATCCGGCGGATCAGCGGTTCGACCCTCGCGCTGCCCAGCAACGAGTAGTCGATGTTGTAGAGGTTGGCCGGTTCGAGATCCCGGAAGCCCCTCTTCCATGCGTCCTCGTATGTGTTCCGGAAGACGATGAACTCGAGTTCGGTTGCCGCGTTGGCGATCAGTCCTCTCTCCTCCAGCCGCTCGAGCTGGCGTTTGAGGATCTGCCGCGGGGATGCGACGACCGGCTGGCCGTCATGCCATGAAACGTCGGCCATGAGCAGAGCGGTCTTTTCATGCCAGGGAATCGGCATCAGGGTCGACAGGTCCGGCTTCATCTCGAAGTCGCCGTAACCCTTGTCCCAGGAGGTCATTTCATACCCCCCGACGGTCTCCATTTCCGCGTCGACCGTGAGCAGGTAGCTGCAGCCTTCCGACCCGGCCTCGAGAACCTGGTCCAGAAAGTGTGCTGCGGTCAGCCGCTTGCCCTGGAGACGGCCCTCCATGTCGGCGATTGCGAGCAGCACGGTGTCGACCTCTCCGGCCGACACCTGTGCTCGCAGTTCTTCCAGATTCACCCTTACTACCGGCTGTCCCCGGGGCCGTCCGTCTCGGGAGGTTCGGGCGGATCGCCGGAAATGTCGCCGCCCGGAATCACGCCCTCGTCGATCACCCGTCCGGTCTCATCGGTCCTGACCTGGCGGATCGGGCCGGTGAAGTGATGTCGTGCCGACATCAGCCACCAGAGTCCCACCGCGACGATCACGATCAGAACCGTAATCGGCGCGTAGTTGAGGTACTTGATGTCAAACGTGGAATCCCAGGGGACCGAAACCGGTGCGGTCGGCAGGCTGAAGATGACCACGCAGAGGATCACCCAGACCACGGCGATCGGATTGATCCACTTGTACTTCCGGCCGAGCGTCCACGGTCCGGGCTTGAAGTCGTCGCCCTTCCGCCACCTGAGGTAGATCGGAATCATGTAGGCGAGGTACAGACCGATCACTGCGATCGAAACGACCGCGTTGAAGGCAAAGGCAATGCCGGCGTCATCACCGATCAGGGCCGGCAGGGTGATCACCAGCGCGCAGGTCGCCATGAACAGCACCGAGAGGTGAGGCACCCGGTGATGATTGAGTCGGGTCCAGAATCGGTGTCCGGGAACCGCGCGGTCGCGCGAGAAGGCGTAACACATGCGCGAAGAGCTGGTCAGGCAGGCCATGCCGCAGAACAGCTGCCCGACGGTCGCGATGATCAGGACCATCTTTGCCGCCCAGGAAGAAAGCGCCAGATCCAGGATCGAGAGCGTGGTTCCGACCCCGAACGGAGCGGCGTTGGCATCGTTGATCTGCGGGACGAGGTTTTCGGAAGCCGCGAAAGTGATCGCCAGCAGCACGAACCAGCCGATCAGTCCGGCCCAGAAGACCGAACGCCACACGCCCTTGGCCGCACCCATCGCGGCACCCTTTGTCTCCTCCGAGACATGCGCCGAAGCGTCGTATCCGGTCTGCGTGTACATGGTCAGCAGGAAGCCGAGCGGCAGGATGTAGAACCAGAACGAGGCGGTGGCAGTTGAACCGTTGAAGAGGCCCGTGTTGTTGAAGGTCTGGGTGAACACGAAGTCGAGACTGGCGTGGTCAGACGGAATGAAGATCAGAAGTCCGATGATCACGGCGACGCCGATCACGTGCCACCAGACCGACACGTTGTTGACGCTCGCAACCAGAGGCGAGGAGAAGATGTTGATCATCGAGTGCAGGAAGAGGATGATCACGAACAGCAGGAAGGTCTCCGCCAGGGCATGTTCGGCATCGGCGAAATTGACGAATCCCAGATCCAGCCCGTAGATGCTCAGAACCGTGTTGAGGAATGCCGCCGAACCGTAGATCACGGAGGCGGTGACGCCGACCAGTCCGATCAGGTTGAACCAGCCGGTGAACCAACCCCAGGCCTTGCCTCCCAGGTCGGACGCCCAGTAGTAGATCCCTCCCGCGGTCGGATACTTCGAAACGAGCTCTGACATCGAGACCGCGACCAGCAGGATCAATCCACAGATGATCGGCCAGCCCCAGGAAATCGCGATGGGACCGCCGGCGTTCCAGGCGAACTGGTAGGTGGTGAAACAGCCCGCGAGTACAGAGATGATCGTGAATGAGATCGCGAAATTCGAGAACGAACTCCACGCCCGGTCGAGCGACTGCGCATAGCCGAGTTCGGCCAGACGCTCCTCGTCGCTCGCATGGACCTTCGAAGAATCCGACATAGACACTCCTCCTCTAGCTAGTGGCGCTTGAACGAGACTGGAGACTGGATTGCGCCTGCTGGCAGCCTAGGACCGTGGTCAGACGGCGTCAAGCTGAAGCCCTGGGGCTCAGCGGTGAAGCGGTCAGTCAGCCTCGCCCCAGAGGGTTGCGGTCAGCGAGCGGGGCCCGCCGTGGTCCCTGTGCTCGCAAAGGTAAATGCCCTGCCAGGTACCAAGGTGCAGACCTCCGTTCCTGACCGGGAGCGTCATCTCGAATCCTGTGAGGGATCCCTTCAGATGTGCCGGCATGTCATCCGGGCCTTCCAGGGTGTGGGTCCAGGAATATCCAGAGGGTCGTTCGGGAACCGCCGCATCCACCCAGCTGCGGAAATAGGTTCTTACATCCGGCGAGGCGTTTTCGTTGAGAGTCAGTGATGCCGAAGTGTGCCTGATCAACAGGTGGACGAGACCGACCTCGAACCTGGACAGTTCCGGCAGGGCCGACTCGACTTCACGCGTGACCAGGTGAAAGCCGCGCGGCCTTGGCTCCAGCGAGAAGTCTCGTTGGAGCATCACCGGGCCTCAGGCCCTGGACATGTATTCAGCGGTCTCCGTGTTGACCTTGATCACTTCGCCTTCGTTTATGAAGAGCGGCACCTGGACCTCGACGCCCGATTCGAGTGTGGCCGGCTTGGTGCCACCGCCGGAAGCAGTGTCGCCCTTCAGTCCGGGTTCGGTCTTGACGACCTTGGCCTCGATCGAGCTCGCGACCGCGACCTCGGACGGACTTTCGTCCACGAACAGGACGTCGACGTCGTCGTTGGGCTGGATCCAGCGGAGTGCGTCGGCCGCCAGATCAGCCGGGAGCTCGATCTGCTCGTAGCTCTGGTTGTCCATGAAGACGACGGAATCGCCGGATTCGTAGAGGAACTGCATCTTCTTCGACTCGGTCCGTACCGGACGGAACTTCTCCCCGGCCCGGAAGGTCTTGTCGATCACGGACCCGTCTTCGATCCGGCGGAGCTTGGTGCGCACGAAGGCACCGCCCTTGCCCGGCTTCACATGCTGGAACTCGATGATCCGCATGATCTTGCCGTCGACCTCGATATGGGAACCGTTACGGAAATCGCTGGTGCTAATCACGGCAAAGGAGTCTAGGCATAATGGCTTCATGACGACGACTCCCGCGCTGCTCGACGAACTGCTCCGCACTCCCGGCCCCTCCGGCTACGAAGCCCCCGCCGCCGACGTCTGGCGCAAGGCGGCCGGATTCGCCGAGACCACGACCGACGGTCTCGGTTCGAGCGTCGCCACCATCCCCTCTTCCGATGCCAATGACGATGCGCCCCTGCTGGCCGTGGTCGGTCACATCGACGAGATCGGCCTGGTCGTCACTCACATCGACGAGAAGGGCTTCCTCTACTTCGCCCCGATCGGCGGCTGGGATCCCCAGATCCTGGTCGGTCAGCGGGTCACCGTCACTGGCAATGAAGGCGCGGTTCCCGGGGTCGCCGGCCGCAAGCCGATCCACCTGCTCGAACCGGAACAGCGCAAGAAGGTCGTCCAGCTCAAGGAAATGCACATCGACATC
>Ga0209023_10006174_pt1 | contig 12757 bp, 13 predicted proteins | sample LakOneMetagenome_FD_187468 | JGI IMG/M metagenome (GOLD analysis project Ga0209023, IMG submission 187468) | Freshwater and sediment microbial communities from Lake Erie, Canada (SPAdes) (version 2) | ecosystem: Environmental > Aquatic > Freshwater > Lentic | place: Lake Erie, Canada... | reverse complement strand
GACCAGATCCGCGTGCTGGTTGACGGTATGACTGCTGCCAACGATCTCGGCTTCACCAATGCCGTGCCGGCAAAAATCGTCGTGCACAGCGAAGCCCGGCCCAAGTCGATCAAACTCGGCAATCTCGCCATCATGTTCAAACATACGGCTGCCAGCAAACTTCATTGGGCGGGTCGCCCTGCCATGCGCGTCGTCCAAGCTCTCCACTGGCTGCGCGACACGATGCCGGGCGACGATGATGGTCAATGGCACCAGAGACTGGCCAGTCTGCTGGCTGATCCTGTGCATGGGGCAGATCTGCGGGATGATCTTGCCGATGGAATGACGACACTTCCATCCTGGATGCAGGACATGCTGCGGCCACTCATCGCCGATGAAGCATCCGCTGCATGAATGCCGCCTTTGACGAAATTCTGCGTGCAGAGGCGCAGACCCGAAGCGGCCTGTTCGCAGCGACAGCGCAACGCCTTGGTACGACCCCGCAGAATGTTGAAAAGGACTTTTGGGTATGCTGGACGCTCGACGCCCTGTTCAACGGGCTGGGCGACGGCCCCCGTCTGCTGTTTAAGGGCGGCACATCGCTTTCCAAGGCTTTCGGGCTGATTCAGCGCTTTTCGGAAGACATCGACGTCACGGTTTTCCGCGACGATCTCGGGATTCCGGCGTCCGTCGAAAATCTGGCCGCGCTAAGCGGGAAAAAGCGCTCTGCAGCGCTGGATGCGATCAAGGAAGCCTGTGAAGTCTATATCAACGGCCCGCTTGCAGAGCGTCTGGCGACTATATGCGCTAAAACGTGCGCGCGCACCGGCCTCGGTCAAGATGCGCTTACAGTAAAAGCCGACGCACATGACCGGCAGACATTGCTGCTTGGCTATCCCAGCGTCACGCCGACAGACGCCTACATCGCCAAGTCGGTCAAAATCGAATCCGGTGCAAAGTCAGCGCTCGATCCCAATTCGGTGCAGACGATCACGCCCTATGTCGACGCCGACGTTCCGGGGATTGACCTCGCGGTGCCAGGGATCACCGTGGTCGATGCGGAGCGAACTTTCTGGGACAAGGTCGTGATCCTTCATGGTCTGCGCCGATGGTACGACATTCGCGGGCTGCTCCGCGGCAACGGCCAGCGCATTTCGCGGCACTATTACGATCTCTTCCGCATGCTCCAGTCTGACAGCGGTAAAGCAGCAACGAAGGATGCTGCGCTGGGGGCAGATTGCGTCGCCCATGCCCGCATGTTTTTCAATCGACCCGATTTCGATCTGGCATCAGCACAGCCACCCACATTTGCTCTGTGCCCGGATGGAGCGATGGTGGACGACCTGCGGCAAGACTATCGCGCCATGAGCGTGATGATCTTTGGCGAACCACCCGAGTTTGACGCGGTGATTGAGGCCATTGCCGCACTGGAGGCCGAATTGAACGCTCAAGGGGCGCAATTATGACGGGCTTTTTTCAACGGCTCTTCTCGAAGCGGGAAGCTGCAAATGAAACGTCGTTACCTCCGCTCGCAGGCTGGCTCGAAATCGAGGAGTTCGGGCATAATCTTGTCAGCATCGACGCGCTCGATTTTATTGGCCACCAGGCCGTATCTCCCAACAAGCGCTACCGTCTGATTTGGGCGGACAGGACGCCTGATGGCAGCCGGGGTGGCAACCGCAGTGAAGGACACGGGTCATGGTCGCTGCTTCTCGATGACCGGATCGTAACGGGTGGAAATCTTGAACGACCGCAGGAGGGCTGTGTTGCTGACAATGGCACAGTGATCCTGCACGATTGGATGTTAGGTGAGGGTCTGAAAGGGCGTTTTGTAGCGTTCGCACCAGACGGCACCCAGTTGATAACACAGCAGTTTGCCGCCAATTTGATGAGCAACAGCCTGTCACCTGACGGGAAGTTCGCGATCTGCCAGACGGCCAACGCACCCGGCAGCGCCGACAGCTGTCGCTATATGCTTTTCGACCTAACTACCGGCCGCGAAATGGCGCGGTGGGCAGTCGAGACGGGCTGGGCCGAGCGCTACGAGTGGGATTGCGAACAACGGCGGGTCTATCTTTGCGTGAAGGATGGTGAGCGGGTCGGGTACGATTTCACCGGTTGCATGGTCGAACGCGAAGCTTGGCAGCTACGAAGGATTGGCGCTGGCGACCTGAACGTCATCCAGGCTGTCATGGTTGCGACGAGCGCAAACGATCATCCGCTTCGCAGCGAGATCATCGCAGGCCTGGGGATCGCCGCCCGCGATGGTGAGATATGGCAACAGGCCCGGGCCTATCGGCTACTCGGCGAACTCCATGAACAGGCGTGCGAGATCGCTCAGGCCGTAAAGGCCTATGACGACGCGCTTGCCATCGATCCGAAGGTGGGTGTTGCCCGCCGCGTCGAGCAGCTCCGAAAAACGCTGGGAACAACCGTCGCCAAACCGGGTGCCAAACGGCTGAGCCGATTCGAGCAACAGGCAGGGCGGCTTGGAATCCAGCACGAAGTGGTCCTGCTTGAAAAGGGAGACGGCAAAGACTGGAGGCACGAAGCAAACGGTCCGTGGACGACGGTCGAAATCGGCGCTCTCGACCACTACAGGTCAATCGGATGGGAGGGTGCCGCATCGGAAGGCGGGCTGATCCTGACGCTCATCAAGGCGGCTTCATTCGAAGCGCTCGATGTCCGCAATTCTGACACCTTCGTCGAGGCACTCTATGCGCAGAATGTCGCCTTCGACCAGGATCGCTTTGCGCCGGAACGACTGATCGCAACCGTCTCGAATGCGACCCGGCGCCAAATCGAGAGGAACTGGAAAGTCATTGCTGCGAGCGCCGGCAATTCTCCGGCATATTACCCCAACGTCCGCGAGCATCACGTGACCAGTCTGTTTGACGCGCTGGGACCCTATCGTCTCGCCGAAATCGCCGCCATATTCGCAACAGCTCCTTATGACCTGCGCGCTGGCTGGCCAGACCTCACGCTATGGCAAGACGGCAAGGTCAAATTCGTCGAGGTCAAGGGACCGAGCGACTCTTTTCACGCCAGTCAGGCACGGCTGATCTCCAAGTTGCTGCTGCCGCTCGGTTTCGAGGTAGGCCTGGCTGAAGTGCGGAAGACATCTTGATGGGAAATTCGGTGATTAGGTGCGTCGAAACCGGTTTCCGATTCGACGGTAAATTGCTAAAGTAAAATTCGAGGTTGTTTCACCAAACCAGTGCTGCAAAGTAGGCGATTGATAGCGATTGTTGCTGAAACCCTGGTCCCGAAAATTCGGCAATTTTCTGCTGTAAAATCATAAGGTTAAGAATTTGACGGACCTACTTTCGGCAACCCACACTAAAATAAATATTTTATCTAGCAATTCCAGTAACTTATGATGGACCTGAACAATCGAGTGGGAGTAGCGCGGGAGTGATCCGCCGCCTCGCCTGGACCGATGTGGCGCTTGAAAGCGTCCCCACCCCCAAAGGCGAAATGGCGCTGCACCGCAGCTTGACCTCCGGCTTGTGCCGCCGCAAGGGCGATCCGGCGGGGACCTTCTGGGGCGTCGGTGACCGCGGGCCCAATATCAAGCCGAAGGATGCGGTTTCGCGATACGGGCTGGATGACCTGGCCCCGCTAACCGCGCTGAAGGGGGCTAAAGTGATGCCCGCGCCTGCAGTCGGCCCCGCGCTGGCGCGGTTCCGGCTGGTTGGGGAGCGGGTCGAGCTTGAGGCGGTCATGCCGCTCCATGCCGGGGACGGTACGCCGCTGAACGGCCTGCCGCCGCCCGAACTGGAGGGGGCGGAGACAGAGCCTGTTTTTGCGCTCGATGGATCGCCGCTGCCTTCCAGCCCAGACGGGGCAGACAGCGAGGGGATCGCCGCGCGCAGCGACGGCCTGTTCTGGATCGCCGAGGAATATGGGCCTTCGCTGCTGCTGGTTGACGAAGCCGGCCTGGTCCACCGCCGCCTGGTCCCCGAGGGCAGCGCCAGCCGCTATGCCGGGTCGCGGGTACCGGTGGTCGAGGCGCTGCCGGCGCTGGCTGCCGCGCGCAAGCTCAACCGAGGGTTCGAGGCGCTGGCAATGAGCCCGGACGGGACCACGCTCTACGCCGCGTTCCAGAGCCCGCTCGCCCACCCCGACCGCGCCGCGCATGACGATGGCGACGTGGTGCGGATCTGGGCGCTCGATGCCACAAGCGGTGCGTTCCGGGCGGAATATGCCTATCCGCTCGATCCTCCGGAAAGGTTCCGCCGCGACTGCACCGAGGGGCCGGTGGCCAAAAGCGACGTCAAGGTCAGCGAGCTTGCCGCGCTGAGCGATGGCAGCCTGTTGGTGCTCGAACGGGTGACGCTTTCGACGCACCTCTATCGGGCGGAGCTGGGCGAGCCGCTGCCCGCGCAGTTCCTCGATCCCGCCCAGCGCCCGACGCTCGAACAGCTCGGCCAACAAGGCGGAGTGCCGCTGCTGTCCAAAAAGCGGGTCTTCTCCGGCGACGATCATCCCGAGATATGCGGTGACCTTGAAGGGCTGATCGTACTTGAAGACGGCAGCCTGCTGCTCAGCAACGACAGCGACTATGGCACCGAAGGCGCGGTTACCCAGTTCTGGCGGGTGACGCCCTAGATCGCCACAAACTTCCCCGCCTCACGGTCCTTGCGGACCTTGAGCCCGTCGAACACTTCGCCGCTCATTGCGATATAGACGCCCGCTGGGGCAACCTGGGCGCAGGCGAAGGCCATGCCGAGGTTGAAATGGGCGTCGGTCTCGGCAAAACGCGCCGGGCTCAGCGCACCGGTCAGGCAAATGGTCTTGCCGGGCACCGCTGCTGCCAGCACGGTGGCGGTTTGGGTCATGGTGTCGGTACCGTGAGTGATAACGATGTGCGCCTCTGGTGCCTCCCGAGCAGCCTTGGCAATTGCATCGCGGTCGGCATCGGTCAGTTCCAGGCTGTCCTTGCGCATCACTTCGACCACCCGGTGCGGCAGCGCGACCCGCGCCTCCTTGAGCAGCGCCGGGATGCCGCTCTCGACGATCTGGTACTCGCTCAGCGCGTCGAAATAGTTCTTGTCGATAGTGCCGCCGGTGGTCAGCACGAGGATTGCTTTCTGGCTCATGCGGCGGGCCATAGCCGAAGGCTGCACCTTCGTGCTAGCCTTGCCGAAACAGGTGGGGAGAATAGCGATGGAGACTGCCCCAAAGGCACGCCACGCAACCGGGAGCCGGCTCGGCTGGCTGGTCGCCTTGCTGGCGCTGTCGGTGCTGCTCAACTACGTCGATCGCGGTGCTATCGGGATCGCCGCGCCGAAGATGAAGGAAGAGCTGGGCTTTTCCGCGACCGAATTTGGCCTCGGGGTCTCGGCATTCTTCTGGGCCTATGCCCCGCTGTGCCTGGTGATGGGCTGGCTGTGTGACCGGTTCTGCGTTTACCGGGTCTTTGCGCTGGGCCTGGCCTTGTGGGCGGTCTCGACCGTGCTGACCGGCTTTGTCAGCGGGCTGGCCGCGCTGGTGCTGTTCCGGGTTGGGCTGGGGATCGGAGAGGCGGTTTCCTTCCCCGGCAGCTCCAAGATTTTTGCCGCACAAGTCCCCGCAGAACGACGCGGGATCGCCAATGCGGCAGTGGCCGCAGCAATCGCCTTTGGCCCGGCGGTAGGTTCGCTGGCGGGCGGCACGATCCTGCTGCTTGGCGGCTGGCGACCGATCTTCTGGACCTTCGGCCTGCTGACGCTGGTCTGGCTGCTGCCCTGGCGCCTGGTGACTCGCGCGCTCCAGGCCGGGAGCTTCAGTCAGCCGACCGCCGGTCGGCTTGACCTGGGCAAGTTGATGGCAATCCCCACGCTGTGGCTGATGGGCGGGGCGCATTTCCTGTCGAACTACGGCTTCTACTTCCTGATTACCTGGTTGCCACTGTGGCTGACCAAGACCAAAGGCTATTCGATCGAGACGATGACGCTGCTGACCACGCTGGGCTTTGTCGCCCAGGGGATCGCCGCGCTGGCCATTGGCCACTGGTCCGACCGGCAGGTGGTCGCAGGTGCCGACGAAGGCCGGCTGCGGCGCCAGTTGATGATCTTCGGGCACCTTGCCACCGCCGCGGCGATTGCCGGGATCTACTTTGCCCGGGGACCCGTCGACCTGGGCGTCTGGCTGGTGCTGGCGGGGCTGGGCACCAGCCAGATTTCAACCAACCTGTTCGCGATCGGCCAGATCTTTGCAGGGCCGCGTGCAGCCGGCGGCTGGATCGGGATGCAAAATGCGCTGGGCAATGTCTCGGGGATCATCGGACCAATCGTGACCGGGCTGATCGTCGATTATCTGGGTGGGTTCGGCTGGGCCTTTGCGCAAGCCGGCCTGCTCGCAGGCCTGGGAGCGGTGTGGTGGGCCTGGGCGGTGCCCGAGATCAGGCAGGTGGTCGACTAGTTGTCAGAACGCTCACGCGAGATCCACCAAGCCAGCCAGATCAGCACCGGTTGAAAAGCCAACCGCGGGATGTGATAACCCAGACCCAGTCCGCCATCGGACCTGGCCAGATCAATCAGCAGGTGCTGGAAATTGGCCGGCCAGACACAAAGCGCGTAAGCGGCCAGACCCCATCCCGCCGCACGGCGCAAGGCTGGCGACCACGGCTGGAGCAGGCCGGCGGCTCCGGCCAGCTCGGCCAATCCGGTCAGCGCAACAACGACGGTGGGTGCCGGCACCCACGACGGCATGATCGCCAGAAACGGCGCGGGCTTGGCCAGGTGCGCTACTCCGGCGGCGGCATAGAACAGGATCAGCAACCAACGCAGAATGGTGCGGATCACGCTGCCATCGCTTCAGCTTCGATTGCGTCAATCCCGGCATGAAGCCGCGTTGCAGCTGCACCATCGAGGCGGTGTTCGAACAGCGTCAGATGCCGTTTCAAGGTGCGGCGCACGGCACCCTGGCCTTCGGCAATCGGCGCGCCCAGTTCGCGGTAGTGTTCCAGGCCATACCGCAAGATGATCGTCGCGTTGATCGCCAGGTCGCGCAGGCGCTCGCGCGGCCAGTCGAGCAGGCTGGCTTCGACCAGTGCAGCCAGGTGCGCCTCGATCTGGTCGAAGGTTTGCTCCAGCCAGCGCGGCGCGTTGGCGCGGATCGTTGCGGCTTCCTCTCCATAGAACTGCTGGTCCCGGTAGAAGAAGCGGAACTCGCGAAATTCGGCCATCACCCTTTCAAGCAGCGTGGCATAGTCACCCAACGGATCGCTGCCTGGACGCATGGCCAGCCGCCGCTCGATCGCCGCCGCAAACCGCTCGCCAATCGCATCGAGCAGCGCGGCGCGGGTCTTGAAATGGTACCACAGGTTGCCTTCGGCTATCCCGCACTCGGTCGCGAGCGCGGCAGTGGTCACCGCGCCATAGCCATGCCGGTTGAACAGGCCGAGCGCGGTGACGACAATCCGATCCTTGGTTTTCATCAGTAGTGCGACAGCTCGACCTGCAGCGACTTGTAGCCGTGAACGAAGCAAGCCGGGACCCGCACCGGCTCGGCCAGCACATTGGCGCGCAGGCGGCGCTTGGCCATTTCCTCAAGCAAGGTAACGAGCTGCAGTTCGGCCACCCGCGCGCCAACGCAGCGGTGGATGCCATAGCCAAACGAAAGGTGGCGGCGGGCATTTTCGCGATCGACCTTGATCGCCTCGCCATCCTCGAACACCGATTCGTCGCGGTTGGCTGAGAGGTACCACATTACCACCTTGTCACCGGCCTTCATCGTTACGCCTTCGATCTCGGTATCCTCGGTCACGGTGCGGCGCATGTGCGAAAGCGGGGTCTGCCAGCGGATAAGTTCCTGCACCGCGTTGGGGATCAGCGATGGATCAGCTTCCAGCTTGGCGCGCTCTTCGGGGTACTTGCTGAGCCCATAGGCATAGGCCGACATCGAATTGCGGGTGGTATCGTTGCCCCCGACGATCAGCAGGATCAGGTTGCCGATAAATTCCTCGGGCGCCATTTCGCGCATCGCATCCGATTGCAGCATGACCGAGATCAGGTCCTTGCCCGGATTGGCCATCCGTTCCTGCCACAAGGCAGCAAAGGCCATGCCCATTTCCTGCATCTTTTCCAGCCGCAGGTGGACCGTGTCGGGATTCTTGATCAGTTCGACGTCGCCGCCATAGTCCGACCATTCGGTCAGCTTGTGGCGCTGTTCCCAGGGGAACCCGAACAGCTTGGCGAGCATGCCTGTCGTCAGCTCGATCGAGACGCGCTGAACCCAGTCGAACGGCTCGCCAATCGGCAGGCTGTCGAGCACTTCGCCGGTGCGGGCGGCGCATTCGGCCTTCATGGCCGCGACTTCGCTGGGTCCGAAGCTGGGCGCGACGGTGCGGCGCTGGGCGGTATGCTGCGGCGGGTCCATCGCGATGAACATCGGCTCGCGCATATTGTATTCGTCTGCCAATGCTGGATCGCCCGAGATGGCAATCCCGCCCTTGTCCCAGCTCGACGAAAAGATCTTGGGCAGGGCTTCGATGTGGATGATCGGCTTGTAGGTACTGACCGACCAATAGGCCCCGAAATCGCTTTCGGGCACGTACTGGATCGGTGCTTCCCTGCGCAGCCGGGCGAACAGTTCCTGCCAGCGATCTTCGGCATAGAGTTCGGGCCGCGAGACATCGATCGGTTCGATCGGCGAGGCGGTGCGTTCAAGGGTGGCGCTGCTGGCCATGTGGATTCTCCCGGATTCGCGAAAACTGGTTTTAGGGTGTTTACCCTAATTCAGTTTCGATGAGAGTCAAGCTGCAAACCAAAAGCACCCCCTCTCCCCATGATGGAGAGAGAGGGTGCGCAAAAGCAAACCGCCCGGATTGCTCCGGGCGGCCACTCGCTGTCTCGGGTACCAGCGGGGGAAGAGTCAGTCGGCCTTGGCCACCTTGGGAACCCGGCGATAGGGCACGAATTCGCCCAGATTCAGGAAGCCGGTGGTCATGTGGCTGCCGCGGTCTACCGTGTGGACGATATCGAGGCTGCACAACTGGCCGCCCGAAGTCCGGGTCACCATGATATCGTCGTCATCCAGATCTTCGGCGTTCCTGGGCACGTTGACCCAGATCACATTGCCCCAGCCATAGACGATCGCGGTCTTGTCGAGCACGCGCATTTCGCGGGTGTCCGCCGACGACAGGCAATGCGTCGGCTTGCCCGGCTCACGCCCATCGAGCAGCTTGGCCAATTCCTGCTGCGGGGTCATCTTGGGCTTCGCCTGTAGAGCGGGTCCGGCGAGCAGCGCGGCGGCCGTGGTGAGTGCGATGGCGATTGTGCGCATTGTTCGACTCCTTTTCCGGTCCAATAATGGTGAGCATAGGCTCTTTTTCTGAACCGGGGCTGAAATTCTCAGCCTGTGCCCCCAACCGTCAGCCCTTCGATCAGCAAAGTCGGCTGGCCAACCCCAGCCGGCACCGATTGCCCGCCTTTGCCGCAGATCCCGACGCCTTCGTCGAGCGCGAGATCGTTGCCAATCCCCTTGACCCGGGTCAGCACGGTCGGCCCGTCGCCGATCAGCGTGGCGCCCTTGATCGGTGCGCCCAGCCTGCCGTCTTCGATCTTGTAGGCCTCGGTGCAGGAGAACACGAACTTGCCCGAAACGATATCGACCTGCCCGCCGCCAAAACTCTTGGCGAAGATCCCGTTCTTGACCCGCGACAGCAGTTCGGCGGGATCGTCGTTGCCGGCCTTCATAAAAGTGTTGGTCATCCGCGGCATCGGCGCGTGGGCATAGCTCTCGCGCCGGCCGTTGCCGGTGGGCATGACACCCATCAGCCGGGCGTTGAGCCGGTCCTGCATGTAGCCTTTAAGGATCCCGTCCTCGATCAGCACGGTCTCGCCGGTGGGCGTGCCTTCATCGTCGATCGACAGAGATCCGCGGCGGCCCTGGCCCAGCGCGCCCAGCAAGCTGCCATCATCCACCACGGTCACGCCGGGGGCACCGACCCGTTCGCCAACCCGGCCCGAGAAAGCGCTGGCTCCCTTGCGGTTGAAATCGCCTTCCAGCCCGTGGCCGACCGCTTCATGCAGCAGCACACCGGGCCAGCCGGGGCCGACCAGTACGGTCATTTCGCCAGCAGGAGCGGCAACGCTTTCCAGATTGTTCAGCGCCTGGGCGAGCGCATGGTCGATCGCGCGGTTCCAGGTTTCGGGCAGAAACAGATCGTTGTAGAGTCGGCGTCCGCCAATCCCGAAAGAACCGGTCTCGCGGCGGCCATTCACTTCGGCGACGATATTGACATTGAGGCGAACCATCGGCCGCACATCGCTGGCCGTGAAACCATCGGCGCGCATGATCTCGATCACCGACCAGCTGGAGGAAAGGCTGGCCGAAACCTGCACCACGCGCGGGTCGCGGGCGCGGGCGGCCGCGTCGATCGTCTCAAGCAGCGCAACCTTTTCGGCGAAGCCCAGTGTGTCGAGTGGCGACTGGTCGGTATAAAGATGCCGGTTGTTGGCACGCGGCGGCGGGGCGGGCTGACCCTTGGCCGGATCGAGCAGTTGCAGCGTTTCCCCGGCGCGGCGGATCGCCGCTTCGCTGATCTCGTTGGCGTGGGCAAAGCCGGTCATCTCGCCCGATACTCCGCGCAGGCCAAACCCGGCATCGCGCGAATAGTCTGCCACTTTCAAGCGTCCGTCGTCGAACAGGAAGGACTCAGCTGCGATGAATTGCAGGTACAGTTCGCCATCGTCGCAGCGCCCCAGCGCTTCGGCAGTCAGCGCCTGGGCGCGCGCAGGGTCGAGCTGGGTGAATAGCAGCGAGCGGGGATCGGGCGTGGTCATGATCCCGATATAGGGACTGACGCGCGCTTGGCTAGGCCGCAGCCTGATCGGCCGCGCCGCCCTTCAACACGAAGCGTTTGTCGCAATAGCCGCATTCGGCAAAGCCGCGTTCGTCGATTTCCAGCCAGACGCGCGGATGGCCCAGCGCCGCGCCGCCGGGAATGCCGGTCGAACCGTCGCAGGAAACGCGGGTGGAAGTGACGATCTGGGTTTCGGGCTTGGTGGTCATGCGCTGCGCTTCTAGCAGCGCGGCGCGGTCTTTTCCAGCCTTACTGGTAGTTAAGAGTGACCGAAAACGTGCCGGTGTAGGTTCCCGGCGTCTGCCGCGCTTTTACCCGCAGGGTTGCCCCAATCGGGAATGCGAAAAGACCATTGGTATTGGTGATTCGAAACGAAAGGGGAGTGGTGGTAAGCTGTGCAGTGGGCGTGCTGCCAATAATGAACGTATCCATTGTCATCGTATCACCGCCGCCGACACGGGTAAGTGTGCGTGTATTGCTTGTGACCTGAATACTGACAAGTTGATTGCGGCTGCCCCTGCCCGCGAAGGACGCTGGTTGCGGTGCCGCTCCAGCAGCTAACTGCACCCCGCCCGTAGCAGTACGCGCCCCTGTTGGTGCAAGAACCACTGTTCCAGCGGTATTGCTGGGAACAAGGCTGCCGAAATTGAGATCGTCAACCTTTACGAAGCTGAGCGGTGTAACAACAACGGCTTCGGCCCTCGCCTGTGCAGTGGCGCGCTGGGCCTGGGCAGGGCTTGTCAGCAGGACCGAAAGGGTAAGCGCCAGCATCGCGCACAATGCGCGAATCGCGTGCCCGATCTGGCCGCGCGGCTTGGAATACCCCCAATACATCGGATCCTGCATAGTCCGCCGCGCTGAAGGCACCCTCCATAGGTATGGTTAATCGCGCAGTAGGAATTGCCTGTGAAGCGCAGCAATCCGCCCTTTGCCTTGTTACCGGGGAGCGGCTAAGCGGGGGGTCATGGACACACCCGCCGCAATCTCGATCAGGAACCTCGTCAAGCGTTACGCCCCGGCCGGAAACGCCCCCGCCAAGCTGGCCTTGAATGACGTCAGCTTCGACGTGCCGGAGGGGCAGATCTTCGGCCTGCTGGGTCCCAATGGCGCGGGCAAGTCGACCTTGATCAATATCCTTGCCGGGCTGGTGATGAAGACCAGCGGATCGGCGGAAATCTGGGGTTTTGACATCGATCAGGATGTCCGCAACGCCAAACGCGCGATCGGGATCGTCCCGCAGGAGATCGTCTTCGATCCGTTCTTCACGCCCTTTGAGGTGCTGGAGAACCAGGCCGGGCTTTACGGCGTGCCCAAGGCGGCGCGAAAGAGCCTGGAGCTGCTCGGTCAGGTCCATCTGGCGGACAAGGCCAATGCCTATGCCCGCACGCTGTCAGGCGGCATGAAGCGCCGCTTGCTGATCGCCAAGGCGCTGGTCCACACCCCGCCGGTGATCGTGCTCGACGAGCCAACCGCCGGGGTCGATGTCGAACTGCGGCGGCAATTGTGGGAGCTGGTCAGCGAACTCAACGCCGGCGGCGTCACCGTGGTGCTGACCACGCACTACCTCGAAGAAGCCGAACAGCTGTGCGAACAGATCGCGATCATCAACCACGGTCAGCTGATCGCCAACAAGCCAACCCGCGAACTGGTTGAAATGGCACGGGAAAAGGTGGTGGTGGTGACGGTTGACAACCCCGTCGCCGAATGCCCGGTGCACCCCGCCTTCCTCAAGTGCGAAAAGGTCGGCGAGCAGGTGCTCGAGATCACCTACGACAAGGACAAGACCAACGCCGGCGAAGTGCTCTCGCTGGTCCAGGCCCAGGGCATGAACATCGTCGATGTCACCACCCGCGAGGCCGACCTTGAGGACGTGTTCGTCAACCTGACCAGCGCGTCGGCGGCGTGAAATCATGGCTTTGACTGGCCCACCCCTAACCCCTCCCGCAAGCGGGAGAGGGACTGGGTTTCGCCTGATTCCCCCCTCCC
>Ga0209023_10006173_pt1 | contig 12759 bp, 12 predicted proteins | sample LakOneMetagenome_FD_187468 | JGI IMG/M metagenome (GOLD analysis project Ga0209023, IMG submission 187468) | Freshwater and sediment microbial communities from Lake Erie, Canada (SPAdes) (version 2) | ecosystem: Environmental > Aquatic > Freshwater > Lentic | place: Lake Erie, Canada... | reverse complement strand
CGCGGCGGCAGCGGCGTCTGGTCGGGGCACTCGGGACACCTCGGGGAGGAGGACGTGACGCGCGTATGGCGCACTTGACGGCGGGTGACCCGGGCGGATGCGGTCGCTGCCGGGATGGAGCGGGTGATGGGAACCGGTCTGAGTCCTTCGCAAGAGGCTGATTTGCAGGCAAATCACCGCTTTTACGGGACGAAAATACCGGTACCCAACTCGATACCTGAAACTGCCGCCAGAATAGCAGACCCCCGGCAGTGGGCGCCCAACTCGAAGGAGTTGGGCGATGCGTGCGTTTCTGTTTTCCACGGCCGGCCGAGCCGTGTTCCTGTCCGTCATCCTGATAAGCATCTGCCACGCGGAACACTTCCGGACCTCGGTCCGTGGAACCAAGGTGGACGTGGTCGATGTAGAGGACGGCACCCTTGCCAGCGCAGAGGGGGAGAGTGCTCCTGCTTTCCTGAAGCGAGTCGCTGTCGTGTTGCGCGCCTACACCAGCAGCACCGGCTTTGAAGCGTGCTCGGAAATATGGACAAACGGGGTGCGCTTGGCGGTGCGCGCCACCAGTAACAGCGCACATGTGGGATGCGTCGCAACCGGCCTCGCGCCGGCCGACGGCTGGACCGCAAGCCGGGAAAGCATTCATTCGCACCCGGCGGTGCCTCGTTGGCGCGCGAACGCGGCCGACGTCGCCTTTTCGGGCGGCGAGTACCGCGTGGGCAAATGGGTCCGCGGCGACATGGGCGAGCAGTTCAGCGAGGACGACTACGCCGCCGGCCCTGGGTATTTGGTTGGCGGCGCGGGGCTGTACTACCAAGCAGGAAAAGGGACCGCGCGGGCGGTCCCTTAGCCGTCAGAAGTAGCCGGTGATGTGGCCCTCGGCTCGAATCTGCCGCAGGTTATTCGGGTCTTCGGCAAACACCGACACCGTGAAGCTCTTGCCGCCTACCGACACAGTCGTGGTGCCCGAGCAGGACGACAACGATGCGTTGCTGCAACTGGCCGTGGCGGTCTGGTTGGCACCGTTGTAGATGATGCGCACGCTGTAGCTGCAGTTGGTCGCGTAGTTTCCCGCCGTCGTCTTGAGGCGGCCCGAAGCACATACCCCGCGCGAGCATGTGGTCTCGGTGTCGAACGTGGCCGGCGGCGGCGCCGTACAACTCGCCGGCGCCGTCGGGTTCGACCATGCACCGCAGCTCCACGTCGTCGGGCCGCCCGCCGCCGGGCAGGCGCTTTCTGTACACGCCCGCGTTTGAACCCAACCGCCGGGGTTCGCAGGACACGCAGGCGCTTGCGAGGTCGGGGGACTGGCCGGATGCGTACACACGGGCGCAGGCGTACAACTCGCCGGCGCCGTCGGGTTCGACCATGCACCGCAGCTCCACGTCGTCGGGCCGCCCGCCGCCGGGCAAGCGCTTTCTGTACACGCCCGCGTCTGAACCCAACCGCCGGGATTCGCCGGGCACGCAGGCGCTTGCGAGGTCGCCGGACTTGCCGGGTGCGTACACGCGGGCGTAGGCGTACAACTCGCCGGCGCCGTCGGGTTCGACCATGCACCGCAGCTCCACGTCGTCGGGCCGCCCGCCGCTGGGCAGGCGCTTTCTGTACACACCCGCGTCCGAACCCACCCCCCCGGATTCGCCGGGCACGCAGGCGCTTGCGAGGTCGCCGGACTTGCCGGGTGCGTACAAGCCGGCGTGGGCGTACAACTCGCTGGCGCCGTCGGGTTCGACCATGCTCCGCAGCTCCACGTCGTCGGGCCGCCCGCCGCTGGGCAGGCACCTTCTGAACACGCTCGTGTCTGAACCCAGCCGCCGGGGTTCGCCGGGCACGCAGGCGCCTGCGAGGTCGGCGGACTGGCGGGGTGCGTACACGCAGGCGGGGTGATGCATGCGCCGGCCGGGGCCGTCGCCGGCAACCACGGCCCCGTCGATGACGTCGCCGCACCGGTCGGTGCGGGGCAGGCCCACGTCGTCGTTTGGGTCTGGGACCAGGAGCCGGTGGCCGGTGCCACGCACGCCACCGCCTGCGCCGCGGTCGAAGGCGGCGGCGCGACGCAGGTCGGTGCGCACGTGTTCACGTCGCTGCGCTGGATGCCGGTATCGCTCCAGGCCGACCACGGCCCGTTCGGCCCTGTTGGTGCCGGGCATCCGGCGTTTCGCCGCTGCTCCGCCTCCCACGTGTGGCCGCCCGACTGCCCAGGCGGGCACGGTGCCGAACGCGGCACCCACTGGTTTTCAGCGGCAGGAGCGCAAACCGGTGCGCACGTGTTGATGTCGTTGCGCGTGCTTCCCGTCGGCGCCCACGCTCCCCAGGTAAGAGCGGCTACCGGCGTGCTGCATGTCGAGGACCGAGTCTGTTCGGCTTCCCACGTGTGGCTGCCAGCCTGCCCCGCTGGGCATGCCCCCGACTGCGGCACCCATTGAGCTTGAGGAGCGAGGAGCACGCATGCGGGAGCGCATGTGTAAGCGGGCATAGTTGGGCCGTTGACCGGCGCACCCAGCGGGCCCACCGGGGTGCCGCACGACCGCGTCCAGGGGGTGGTGTTAGGCGCGGAGTGCTGGAACAAGTACGGGCCAGGGTTCGTGATGAGACCCGTAGGGGTCGGGCAGGTAAAGGCGCCTGGGGTGGTGCCCGCCGTTGGCGCGCACGCTGGCACGCATGTGTAGGTCGGCGACCACGGGGACCAGGCGCCGGGGTTCCAGGTGCCGGATGCTCCGCAGCTGTAGTCGCGGGTGCGGGATTGCGCCCACTGCGATGCGAACGGAGCAAACGGCAGCAGGTCTTGCCCGCCGCCTGGGCAGTTCGCCGTTTGCGACTCGCCATCCGGCGGGGGGGCAATGGTCGATGCGGAACACGCACTGGTGCCCAGCGCACCGCTGCGCATGTAGGTGAACGACACCGTTCGATTGCCGGCCGCGCAGAGCTGCGCCGCGAGTACCGGGTCCACGCGTCCGGCGGTCGGAGAGAGCACGGAGCCAATGTGAAGTGGGGGGATGCGGGTCAGATCGTCGAGCGTGGGCGCCGCGCTGGGGGAGGACGGCTCAAGCGAAAGCGTCGGACGCACGGTGATTTCCGAAAACCCCTCGCCCGCGTTTACCGCCAGCAACGCGCAAGCAGACGAGGGGACGTTGCTGTAGGCGATGGTGAACCCGCGTGCTGCTGCCCCCGCGCCGTCCGCGGGGTCCGCCACCCCTGCGATGCTGACGGCACCCCATGGGCCTTTCGGCACACCGTTGCCGTCGAGCATGTCGCCGGGCACGAGGCCGCCGGCCACCGCGCCCGCGGTGGACAGGCCGTTGAAGTTGGCGCGGCCGGCGTACACGCCCACAGCGGCGCGCGTCATGCCCGCGACGTGCGCGGCTTCATGGCGGACAGCCAGGTGGGTGCTCGTCCTTTGGTACATCACGGCCGCCGCGACGACGATGGCGATGCCGCCTGCGAGGGTGAGCAGCGTTTCCAGGAGGCCGAATCCGCCCTGACCTCCTGGCAACGCCGCCCTGATGGCCGACGTCAACGGGGCGGGTGTGGGGTTGAGCGGTGGGCGGGTCGGCTTCATGGCGGTGTCCAGTCAGGTGTGGGCGCGCGCTGCGGCGCGCGCTTCGAGGTGGTCAAGCCCGCAGCGCCGAAGGAGGGAGCGGGCTTCGGGGGCTTGGGCCACCTTCTCCGCCCCCTTCAGGAGCAAGCCGACCAGTTCCGCCGGGTCCCACTCCGCCAAGCCGGCCGCGATGACGAGGCCTCCGAGTTCGATTTTTCGGTGGGCGTCGGCGCGGCGGGCGTCGGCCTTGGCTTTCTCCGCGGCGCGCCGGTCGGCAAGCTTCTGGCGTTCCGTGAGCTTCGTCAGTTGGGCGCGGGTGCGGGCAATCTGGTCGGCGAGTTTCGAAGGCATGGGAAGGTCCGGGTGGCTACCCATTCAGCGATAACAGAAAGCGGCCAACCCGCAAGGCTGGAGGCGACGCGCCGAAAGGCGCCGCTCGGTGCCTTTTCCTCCGTCCGGGGTGAGGGCCGAAGGCCCGAGGGGCGGCAGCCCCTTGCGGAACGGCCAGGCTCTGGCACCTTGGAGTAAGGGCGACGCGAGGTCCGCAGGACCGAGCCGCCGGTTCTTGAGCCCCGAGCGAAGCGAGGGCAATAGCGCACCTATGGTTTCGCTGCGCGAAACCGTGCGGTCAGGGCTTCGCCCCGACACCCCGGCGCTCCGCGCCGCCCCCCGATGCTAGCCCCCTCAGGGGGCGTCGCCGAAGCCACGAGAGAGAGACCGCCATCGCCATCTACCACGCCAACGTCGTCGCCTTCAGCCGCGGGAAAGGCCACAGCGCCACCGCGGCGGCGGCGTATCGTGCGGGGTTGAAAATCGAGGACGAGCGCACCGGCTTGCTTCACGACTACACCCGGCGCAAGGGCGTTGTCAGCGCGGACCAGTTGGCCCCTGATGGCGCGCCCGACTGGTGCCGGGACCCGTTGAAGTTCTGGAACGCCAACGAACAGGCCGAGACGCGCGCCAACGCGCGCGTGGCCCGCGAACTGGAAGTAGCGCTGCCGGCTGAACTCGACGGCGACCAACGCCATGCGCTGGCCGTGGACCTGGGCCGAATGCTCGTCGAGCGCTATCAGGTGGCCGTGCTGGTCGCCGTCCACGCGCCCGATAAACGGGGCGACGAACGCAACCATCATTGCCACCTTCTGGCGAGCGCACGGCAGGTGAGCGCCGAGGGACTCGGCGACCGGGCCATGGCCGAGTTCGACGCCCGGTCCGGCGCCGGGGCGGATGCCATCCGCGACCTACGCGCCGCCGTGGCCGAACGCATCAACGCTCACCTGACTGCGGCCGGCCAGAGTGAGAAGGTGGACCACCGCAGCCTAGCGGACCAATCCACCGCGGCGGAGGAACGCGGGGACCTCGGAGCGGCCGCCGTGCTCGCGCGGCAAGCTACGGTCCACGAGGGCAAGACAGCGACCGCCGCCCGCCGCGACGGTCGCACCCTCGACCGCGCCGCTGAGAACGACACCATTCGGGCCGAGAACGACGCATCGCTGCGGGCATACCTAGTCCAGGCCGAGGCCGATGGCCGGCTCATGGCGCCTCCGGAGGAGCACGCATCAAGAGCGCAGGCAGACCGCGCGCGGGAAGAGCGCACGGCGATGACCGAGCCAGAACGTGCCCCGGTCAAGCGCCAAGCGGCGGACGGTCCCCTCGCCCCAGTAGGCGTCCAGGGGTACACCCGCATTCAGGGAGGAAAACCGGTGCGGGTCGGTGGCCACACCCGTCAGCAGCACACGACTAGTCGCACTACCGTACGCGTCGAGCGCAGCGGCGCCGTGCGGGCCACCGGTGCGGGGGCCGCCGTGTTGAACGCGCAAGCCGAGTTGATTGCGGAGGGGGGACGCGTGGCCGCCGCTAACGCCCAAACCTACCTCGACATGCTGGACCGTGCGCGTCGCGAGACTCAGCAGCACTTTCAGGAACTCATTCAGGCCTATGCGCGGGCTACGCGCTTGAGCACATCCGACGTGGACGCACTGCGCGAGCATTGCCGTCGCGACCCGGACTGTGCCGATGTGTTGCGACGATCGCTCGACACCCGGGCTCAGATGCGCCGCGCGGAGACGCGCCCCGAACGCCGGCGCCGCGCATGCACGCAGGCCATGATTGCTACCGGCGACGCCCGCAAGGCCATCGACGAGCTGGAGGCCAGCAAGCCCACGCTGTGGCAGCCGTTGCGGCGGCGCGACTGGGCCGAGCGCCGACGCCGTGCCGGGGCGAAGGTCGAACACGCTACGCATGTCGAACGCGCGGCGCTGCGCGCTTTGGAACCGCTGACCATGGACCACTACGCGGCCCAGGCGGCGACGGCACGTGCGACGTGGAACCAGGTCGAGCACGAACGGCGCACCCGGTTTCCCATCCCCGTGGACATCGCCAAGGAGATGGCGACGACGAACCGGGCGCTGTCCGCTTACCTCGACGGACTCCACCCCAACGCTTTCGACGTGGGCGACTTGCCCACCCCCAGCGCCGACGAAGCAACGCGGGACGATGCGGCGCGTGGCGCACGCCGCAAATCCACGTTTAAGTAAAAACGGTTGACGGCCTCAGGATATGCCGTAAAGTGCCGTTAGGGGGCCAAAATTTGGCGCCACATCGAGAACGAAATGAGCATTGGCGCGAAAGTCCGCCGCACAAGCCTGCGGTTGAATGAAGACACCTACAAGAGAATCGAAACCTTGTGCCGAAGGGACGGTGACAAGGTCCCGATGAGCACATGGATAGACCAGGCCATCGCCGAAAAAATCGAGCGCGACAACGCGCACGTTGCGTCATCGCACGAACACGAGCACGGCAAGGATGCGCGCCGCCGATTCTACGAGTTTTTTGCTGGCGGGGGCATGGCCCGAGCGGGTCTCGGCGACGGATGGGATTGTCTGTTTGCCAATGACTTCGACCCCATGAAGGCTCGCGCATATAGAGACAACTGGCATGGGGGGCAGGACTTGTTGGTCGAGGACATCAACAAGGTGGAGACTCACCATCTACCTACAGGCGCGGATTTGGCGTGGGCTTCGTTCCCCTGCCAAGACCTATCCTTGGCAGGCAACTACAACGGCATCGGCCATTGGCAACATAAGGAGCGGACGCGGTCGGGTACTTTTTGGTCTTTCTGGCGCCTCATGCGTGGGCTGCTGGACGAAGGCCGGGCACCGAAACTCATCGTTCTGGAAAACGTGTACGGCATCCTGACTTCGAATGCTGGGCGAGATTTCACAGCCATCGGCTCCGCGTTTTCGGGCGCGGGCTACCGCTTTGGTGCGATGGTCATCGACGCTCGCCATTTCGTTCCGCACTCACGGCCGCGGGTGTTTGTCGTCGGCGTCCGGCGCGATGTTTCCATCCCCCACCACATCGTTGGTCAAGGCCCTGTCGACTTGTGGCATCCGGAAGGGCTGCTGGAAGCACACAAGGGATTGACGAAGGAAGCGAAGAAGGGGTGGGTTTGGTGGAGGCTACCGCAACCCCCTGCTCGTCAGCAGAACTTCGCGGATCTCATCGAAGAGCAGCCCGCCGGTATGGACTGGGATTCGGAGGCGCGCACCAAAAAACTCCTCGACATGATGAGCACCGTCAACAGGGCCAAGGTTCGCGACGCTCAGAAATCGGGGAAACGCATGGTTGGAGGCGTTTACAAGCGCACCCGTCCGGATGGGGCGGGGAGCAAGGTCCAGCGCGCGGAGGTTCGATTCGATGACGTCGCGGGCTGCCTGCGCACACCCTCCGGTGGCTCAAGTCGGCAGCACATTCTCGTGGTGGAAGGCAAAAAAGTCCGCTCACGGTTGATTTCACCTCGTGAAGCCGCGCGTCTGATGGGATTGCCGGACAACTACAAGCTACCGAGCAACTACAACGACGCCTACCACCTCGCCGGCGATGGAGTGGTGGCGCCGGTGGTCGGGCATCTAGCCAAATCAATTTTTGAGCCTATTCTGGCGGAGAGCACGAAGGTGGCGTCCATCGGTAAAAAGGCCGCTTAGTGCAAAAATAACGGCCAAGGCACGAACTCGATGACGACACTTGAGGACGACCTTCAATCTTTCGTGAAGGCGCAGAAGATTCAGGGTAAGGGACCGCTGGCGGTGATGCTGGTGGTCAATGAGCACGCGCGGAAAAAGGGCGCGGTCTTGAAAGCCGATGATTTACTCACCGAACAGGGCGGCCAAGTGTTGGGGCTTGGCAAGGCGCAAGTTCAGGCGATTTTGAATAGAAATGGCATCCAACGCGTCCTCGCCGAAGAAGGCGGACGGACAAGTCGCGGCAGCATCGCAAATATGCGCGCGTATGTTGCCTTTTTGGCTATGCAGAACGGGAAACGCGGCATCGTTGACTTGAAGGCGGCGGAGGCATTCTGGATAGGCGAGGTGAAGAAGTTCTTTGCCGGCAAGCCGTTCCTGATGAAGCTCGATGCCTCTTGGGGCGTGCGGACTTCGGTGCGGCATCTGATGGCGCAGGCCATCGCCCGGCAGAAAGACATCAAAGGCACGAAGTTTCTAGGCACGATGATGCAGCACCTAGTGGGTGCCAAGCTCGATGTAGTGCTGGGAAAAGGCAAGCTTCAACATCACAGCGCGAACCAAAGCGACCAGCGCCCAGACCGACATGGCGATTTTGATTTGGAAGATGTAGCCATCCATGTAAGCACCGCGCCCTCGGAAGCCTTGATTCGCAAGTGCGACCAGAACCTCGGGAAAGGCAAACGACCCATCATCATCACCACGACAGACGGCACGCCCACCGCCGAAGGCTTGCTTCGGAACGCAGGGCTCACGGAACGTGTGGACATCATCGAGTTCGAGCAGTTCATCGCCACAAACGTTTTCGAAATCGGGCGTTTCAACCAGGATGGCCGCCGGGAAACGTTCCGTAAAATCATCGAGGCCTATAACGCCATTGTCGGTTCAGCAGAAACCGATCCCAGCCTTCGAATCGAGATGACGTCCGGCAAGTAGCCGACGGCGCTTCTAAAGTGAGACCCCAAGCCAGCGTGCCACGATCTTGGCCGCTTTTTCGGGGCGTTTTAGCCGGCAGGTCCAAACGATTTTCGTTCGCCACCCCATGCGTCGCAACTGTGCGAGTGCCGCCCCATCCCTCTGACGGTTTCGATTACGCTTTGCTTCCCAATAGGCCCGCCGGGTTGTTGGTAGCGTTGCGCGCGCGCACCCCTTGTGGCCGTGCCAGAAGCAGCCATGCACGAACACGACCGCTCTGTACCGGGGGAAAACGATGTCGGGCGAACCGGGTAAGTCAGGGCGGTGAAGCCTGAAGCGCAAACCGACTGCGTGGAGCGCTTTGCGTAAGGTGATTTCGGGCTGAGTATTGCGACTCTTTACCGCACTCATGGCGCGGCGGCGCTGCTCCGGGTTTAGATTGTCAGCCACGACCGCATCCCTGTTCGGCGTTCCAAATCCGTGAACCGGCAATCCCATCCGAGGGACAAGCACTGTTCAACGCAATGCTCTCAATGCAGCGTCCTGTTTCCGCTTCGACGCATTCCCAAATAACTCAATCGCCTCTGCCAAACGGGGGTCATCCGCCAGAAGCGCGGCGGCAGGAATGCCCAGGGCTTTTGCCAACGTGAGGATGACCGATACGTCGGGCCAACTGACACCACGCTCGTACCGATTGATGCGAGTCGAAGCCACGAACGGGTCCAGCCCGGCGGCGATGCCGAGGCGGCGTTGAGATAGACCCGACGCCTCCCGTACCTCCCGCAACCTCCTAGCAAAGACAGTGGCCCGCGCCTCTTGCGACATCGTTTGCAGACCCGCAGTGAACGGAGGTCTACGAGACTCGTAGCATTCCATTGACCGGACTACTACAGATTCTGTAGCGTGCATTCCGCGCCACAGCGGTGCGCAAAATAAGGGGCGGATGTGAGGGACGGCAGCGTATTCCTGATAGTCATGCTGGTTCTGTTTGGCATCGTGATGGTCGCAGTCATCGCCAAGGCCATCGGTCGCGGGGGCGGTGGAAGGCCGAGCGCGCCGGAATGGCGCCACGAGTTCGGCGACAAGGGGACAAGTGAACGGCCCTTTTCCCCAACCGTCTCCGGGCCCGGCATCGCCATCGACAGCGTCCACGGCTGGCTTTGGCTCGCGACCGAGGAGCACGGCTACAAACTCATAGACCGCGCAGACATTCGCACGTGGAAACACGAATGGTCCGAGGTCAACATCAATCGAGCGCTGGAGCTCTGGCACAACAAGATTGCCGTGGGCCTCGCGGATCTCCGAACGCCCTTGGTGAAAGTGGCGTTTGGACGCGACCATCGGCAAGCGGAGCTTTGGCATGCTCGGCTAACCACATGGTTGAACGGGTAGGGCCGAGAAGAACCCGAGCCCTTGCGGGCTCGGGCTGGGACGGCGGCGCCTCGATGGTTTCCGGGGCACCAGGCCACCGCCGTGGCCTCCGCTGGTTATGCCTGACTCTCGCGGCAGCGCAACCCTGCATAGGCGAAAACCCGACCCCTTGCGGGAATCGGGTTTTCGGCTTACGACATATAGGTGGCTCCGCGGTGTCATCAGCACCGGGAGCGAGCGAGAAAGTACCAAGCTTTCGACGCCCAGGCGCAGGCCCCTACGGCCACAATACCAAGCCCCCGGCGACCCGCAAGTCCCTTTCCCCTCGCCTCCCCGCTGATGACTGCCGCGACAGCCAACGCGGTGCGCCTATGCGTCCCGGGGACGGCAAACCTATCCCCGACACGGTTCTACGCACCCAGCGGCCCCTAGGCCGTGGTCAGCGTCCGCAAGAATGGGGATGGCGGCGAGTGAGAGGCACCCCGGGGCGACCCGGGCGGGACCACCACCCGGAGCGGCGGCGACGCCGTGAAGGTCCCTACCGGCGGCCGGTCGTACACGGCCGCCGGCTCCCCCAGCCCGCGAGGGCGCCACAAGCGGGGGTGAACGATGCCATTGGACGAATACTCTTCGAGGGGTAGGGGCCGGGCCGCCCGCCGGCCTGGGGGCGTGGCCCCCAGGTTTCCCGATTTTCGGGAAACGCGATAGCGCCAAGGCGGCGTGCGGAGCACGCACCGGAGGCGGCGCAGCGCAGCGGAGCCGCCGGAGGGCGCGCGGACGCACGCCGCGGGGGGCGGCGGGGGTCGGAACCCCCGCCCAAGCGGCGCGGAGGTGCCGCAGGCACCGGAGCGACGCGCAGCGGCTTGTGGCTTCGCGCTCTTGGCTCCTGGCCCCGTGCTCTTGCCGACGGCCTTGGCTACACGGTAGACGTCCACGGGGTCGGGCGGCCCGGGGGGAACTGCGTCCTTCACCTCCTTCCCCGCCACCCTCCCCCAAGCCAGAGCAAAGCACGGTCCGACCCGCGGCTACGCCGCGCTGGGTCCCTACGCCCAGCAAGAGCAAGAGCGGACGGAAGCGGCTACGCCGCTCCCAGCGGGCGCTGCGCGCCCTACTGGCCGCGCGCCTTGCGGCGCGCCGCGGCCCGCGCTTGCGCGGCTGTGCGGCGACGCTCGGAACGCTTCTTGGCCCGCGGCAGAGCCGCGTAAAACTCGCTGAACTGGTCCGGACGGTACGGAGGCAGCGGCGGCAGCTCGTAGGACTCGGCGACGGCGTCCACCACGCGCCGGCGCTCGGGTACGGTCAGCGCGTCGATGTAGAAGCGCGACTGAACCGAACGGGCGGTGTGGCCGGTGATGCCACCGGCCTGTTTTTCGCTGATGCCAATGCGCTCGGCCCGCGTTTCCCAGGTGTGGCGCAGTGAGTGGAACGCTAGGTCTGGGTCGATGAGTTTGCAGACTCGGCGCAAGTAGGTCCGGTTGAACCACTTTGACACGTCGTTGCCCGGGCCGTTGTTGTGCTCCCACGAACCGCTGGGGAACAACGCGTCGAAACCCCGGGCGCGCGCATCGGCCACGAAATCCAGGAACCCGAGGTTTAGCACCGCCTGAGCCAGCGGCACAAACCGTTTGGACTGCGCATTCTTGAGGCGTTTCTTGCCGTCGGGCGTGATGTGGATGCCCCACACGCCCCCCACTTCGCCGACGTCGCGCACGTACAGTTGCGCCACCTCGTTGAGGCGAGCCCCAAGGAACAGCGCGAGCACTGGCACCCAGAACCGCATCGGGTCCGTGGCGCATGGCGCGCGATGACCCGGGTCGAACAGTACCGCCAGCTCCGAGGGCTGGAACGAGCGGCGGGCGGACTCGTATTTCTGGGCGTCGGTTTGCAGGCGCACGCCAGCCAGCAGGTTGAACGGCATCTGCCGGCGCTTCACGGCCCAGTTGAAGAACACACGCAGTCGGTCCAGATGTTTTTCCACCGACCGGTCCGAAAGCTTGCCCCCATCGCCACGCGCTTTGGCTGCGGCGATGATGGCGCGCGCGTTCGGCAAATCGCGGTACACCGGAAGGATTCGGGCGCGCGGCGGCCAGTGAGCCATTTCGGCGCGGAAGTGGTCGATGTGCTCGTGGTCCAACTGCGCCAGCGGCACGTCGGCAACCAGGTCGCGGAACAGGCTCAACGAATGGTCAGTTTCCCCAACGGTGTTCCGCGAGCGGCCCGACTGGCGGAACTGTTCCAAGAAGATTTGCATCGCGCCGTGGAGCATGTCCTTTTCGGCAACGGGAGCTGTCGCGGCGGGGAGCGGAGACGGCGGCACCCGCAGGCCTAACTGGGCCCACGTCCCGATGCGCTCCAAAGCGTCCATGGCTTGGGCGTGGTCCTCCGGACCGTTGGCCTCCACCGTGAAGCCGTCCGGCGTGCTCGTGATTTTGTAGGGGCTGACCTCTCCCCGCTGCGCGGCCGCCAGCGCTGCATCCAACAGTTTCTTGTCCACTCGCTCCCCCGCTGTCTCGATGGTGCGCGCGAGAGCATAGCCCATGCGTGCCGCAACGAGACGCGCGGCATCGCCCCGCAAGGGCCCTAAGCTGCGGACTAAGAAACGGACGTCTAAACGTCTGAACACAGCAGACGGCAAACGAAAGCGCGCGTAGACCCCAGATGCGCGGCGAAGCAACAGCGGTTTTGGCATGTCGATACCCGAAACGATACCCAGAAAATGGTCGTTTCAGGAACCGTAAAACCGCCTAAAAACCTTGCAGAATCAAGCAGTTCTGCTATAATCCGCAATGAGTTGGAGCGGGTGAAGGGAATCGAACCCTCGTCAGTAGCTTGGGAAGCTACAGCTCTACCATTGAGCTACACCCGCACGGGACCGGTCCGGCGTTTTGCCCGGTGACAGCGCAAGACGCGAAGCGTAGC
>Ga0209023_10006172_pt1 | contig 12760 bp, 10 predicted proteins | sample LakOneMetagenome_FD_187468 | JGI IMG/M metagenome (GOLD analysis project Ga0209023, IMG submission 187468) | Freshwater and sediment microbial communities from Lake Erie, Canada (SPAdes) (version 2) | ecosystem: Environmental > Aquatic > Freshwater > Lentic | place: Lake Erie, Canada... | reverse complement strand
GTCGAATCTCAACCGTGATGAGGCGGAACGTTGTCGCGCAGCCAGCGCTCACGTTCCTCGGCCTCGCGGACGTCGTCGGTGTCGCGTTCGTCCGACGACGACTGGTGCTCGTCGGGCCCGGGCACCCGGCTCAGATCTCCAGGCTCGACAGCTGCCCGATGATCGCCGCCGCCAGCGGGTTCAGCGTCGCCATGCCGTCGCGCACCGCAGCCCGGGAACCGGCCAGGTTCACCACCAGGGTGCTGCCGGAGACCCCGGCCAGCCCGCGGGACAATCCGGCGTCGGCGATCCCGGCCGACAGGCCCGATGCCCGCAGCGCCTCGGCGATACCCAGCAGCTCACGGTCGAGGATCTCGCGGGTGGCCTCCGGGGCGACGTCGCGCGGGGTGACCCCGGTACCGCCGACCGACACCACCAGGTCGACCCCGCCGATCACCGCGGTGTTCAGCGCGTTGCGGATCTCCACCTCGTCGGCTGCCACAGCCACCACGCCGTCGACCATGAACCCGCCTTCGGCCAGCAGCTCGGTGACCAACGGACCGCTGTGGTCCTCATCGCCGTGCGCGGTGCGGTCGTCGACGACGATGACGAGGGCGCGACCGGAGACTTCCGGGGACTGTTCCATGGGTGCAACCGTATATCCGGTTTCCTGCCCCGCACTCACCAACCCGTCACTGCTGCGCTTTACCTAGGGTGACCTGCGCGGTCTTGGACGCGCCACCGGCATCCAGGTACGTCAGGGTCACCTGGTCGCCGGGCGCCTTGGACCGCACGGCGGCCACCAACGCGTCGGCGCTGCCGATCGGACGCTTGTCGAATGCGGTCACCGTCGCGCCCTCGGGCAGGCCGGCCTTGGCCGCCGCCTGGCCCGGAACCACCTCGACCACCTTCGCGCCGTGCAGGCTGCGCTCACTGGTGACCCGCACGCCCAGCGAGGCATGCGACGCGATGTGGTCCGGGGAGTTGATGAGTTCGTCGGCGATCCGCTTGGCCTGATCCACCGGAATCGCGAAGCCCAGGCCGATCGAGCCGCTCTGGGCATCCGCGGAGTCGCCGCCCATGGTTGCAATCGCCGAGTTGACTCCGACCAGGTCACCGTTCATGTTGACCAGCGCGCCGCCGGAGTTGCCCGGGTTGATGGCGGCGTCGGTCTGGATCGCGTCCAGCACGGTGTTCTGGTTGCCGGCCTCGCCGCTGGTGGAAACGGGCCGGTTCAGCGCGCTGACGATCCCCGTCGTGACGGTGCCCTCCAGGCCCAACGGCGACCCGACGGCCACCACGTTCTGGCCGACCCTCAGGTCCGCCGACGAGCCAATGGTGATCGGGGTCAGATCGGAGACGCCCTGGACCTGCACCACCGCGATGTCACTGGCCGGGTCGGTCCCCACCACGGTGAACGGTGCGGTGCGACCGTCGTAGAACGTCACCGTGGTCTTCGGCGCGGCCTTGCCGCCCGGATCGGGCTTGCCACCGGCGTCGGCGGTCTTGGCGGCAGCGGCCACGACGTGGTTGTTGGTCAGGATCATCCCGTCGGCGGACAGGATGATGCCGGAGCCCTCCTCGGACTGCCGGCCCAGGTCGGTCTCCAGCATGACGACGCTGGGCACCACCTTGGCGGCAACCTTCTCCACCGAGCCGTCGGGCAGGCTCGCCGCGGCGGGCACGCCGGGCGCCTCGATCGGCGTGTGGCTGCCGGAGGCCACCGGCCGGTGATCGGAGTGCAGCGCGGAGCCCACCATGCCGCCCATCACTCCGGACATGCCCGCGATGGCGACCGCACCGATCACCAGCGGCGCGGTCCGGCTGCGCTTCCGCGGCGCCGACGGCGGACCGGCGGGGATCCCCGGCCGGCCGTAGGGAGCGTCATAGCCGGGGCGGTATCCCGGCTGCGCCGGCTGTTGGCCGTAGCGCCAGTCGTAGTGGGAGTAGGGGCCCGGCGCGCCCTGGCCCGCGGCCGGGTTCGGCCGCTCCGGCTGCTGAGGCTGCTGGGGGTACCCCGGGTGGTTCATCATTGTGTTGACTACTCCTAGTGACGCGGCTGCGGCGACGTTGCTTCACCACCATGCCTACGCGGACTGAGAACCGCCTGTGACTGTTGCGGCCGATTCGGCGCCGCCGGAGACGGGCGAGCCGGGCAGCACCATTCGGATCGACGTTCCGGGCGGCGTCCCTCCGGGCACGGTGTCCTCGACGGTGATCGCGCCACCGTGTTTGAGGACCACCTGTTTGACGATCGCCAACCCCAGCCCGGACCCGGGCATCGCCCGAGCCTGGTCGGACCGGAAGAAGCGTTCGAACACCAACGCCCGCTCCGCCTCGGGGATTCCCGGGCCCTGGTCGGAGACCACCATCTCGACGTGGGTGGAGTCCAGGCGCCGCATCCGCAGCCCGACCACGCCCCCGGACGGGCTCCACTTGGCGGCGTTGTCGAGCATGTTCAACACCGCACGCGACAGGCCCGCGGCGTCGCCGTGCACGTACCATGACACCACCTGGATGTCGAACTCGATGTCGTTGCGGCGCCGCCTGACTCGTTCCATGCTGCGATCGACGACTTCGGTGATGTCCACCTGCTCGACCACCGCCTCGCGCTGGTCATCACGGGTGAGGTCCACCAAATCGCCTACCAGCGTGGACAATTCCTCGATCTGACCGATCGCGTCCGCACGCAGTTCAGCCATCTCCTCTTCGGGCAGCGGCGGGGCGCCAGGCGCGGCTGAGGCCATCAGCAGCTCGACGTTGGTGCGCAACGACGTCAGCGGAGTCTTCAGTTCGTGCCCCGCGTCGGCGACCAGTCGGGCCTGGCGTTCGCGCGACTCGGCCAGCGCTCGCAGCATGGCGTTGAAGGCCTCGGTGAGCCGCGCCAGTTCGTCGCTGCCGTAGACCGGAATCGGATGCAGATCGTCGGTGCGGGCCACCCGCTCGGCCGCCTCGGTGAGTCGGCCCACCGGTCTCAAGCCGGTGCGGGTGACCATGCCGCCGGCCACCGCAGCCACCACCACTCCCGCCCCGCCGACGACCAGCAGCACCCAGCGCAGTTTTATCGTGACCGCCCGGGTGGGGGCGAGGCTCTTGGAGATCAGCAGCGTGCTGCCGTTGGGCAGATGCACCGCCAGGACCCGCTGGCCTGCGGCGGTGCGCCGCGACAGGAACAGCTCGCCGCGGATGACGGCCTTCTCCTGCGGCCCCACCGGCATCCGCTGGCCCGGCTGATTGGCGGTGTAGATCGACCGGCCCGGATTGACCAGCATGGCGTTGACGTCGGAGTAGGCGGTGCCCTCGATGGCCTTGCGCGGATCGGCGGCCAGCGAGCCGCTGGCGATCAGCATCTCGGTGCGACTCTGCAGCTGATTGTCGATGTCTTTGTACAGCGCCGCCGAGATCACCGCGTAGACGGCGACGGCCATCAGGATGACTACCAATGCCACCATCGACATCGCCAGCAGCATCACCCGCCAGCGCAACGACAGGGAAGTCTTCTGTTCGTCTGTGTCGCCGCCCTGCCTCCGGCGGAACAGCTGCATCAGGGTGGGGTCTCACGCAGCACGTAACCCACACCGCGAACGGTGTAGATCAACCGTGGCTCCCCTTCGGCTTCGGTCTTGCGACGCAGGTACCCGATGTAGACCTCAAGCGCGTTGCCCGAGGTCGGGAAGTCGAAGCCCCACACCTCTTCGAGGATGCGGCTACGGGTCAGCACCCGGCGCGGGTTGGCGATCAGCATCTCCAGCAGCGCGAACTCGGTACGGGTCAGGCTGATCTGACGCTCACCGCGGGTGACCTCGCGGGTCACCGGGTCCAGCGTCAGGTCCTCGAACGACATCGCCACCGACTCCGACAGGTCCTCGGCGGTGGTGCGGCGCAGCAGCGCCCGCATCCGCGCCAGCAGTTCCTCCAGGGCGAACGGCTTGGGCAGGTAGTCGTCGGCGCCCGCGTCCAGGCCCGCCACCCGCTCGGAGACCGAGTCGCGGGCGGTCAGCACCAGGATCGGCAGGTCGTCACCGGTGCTGCGCAGCTGACGGCAGACCTCCAGGCCGTCCAGCCGCGGCATCATCACGTCGAGGATCATCGCGTCCGGACGATCGCTGGTGATCGCCTCGAGCGCCTCGACGCCGTCGGTGGCCAGCGAGACCGAATAGCCATTGAACGAGAGAGACCTGCGCAGAGATTCGCGCACTGCGCGGTCGTCATCTACAACCAGTACCCGGGTAGCCATGACTGCCATCCAATCATTGATGGGCGTTCTGGTGGGTAAGACACCGCTCGTGTCGGGACCTTATTAGGCCTTATTAGGCCCTATCTAGGCCTTTTAGCGGCGGTCGAGGTCGATCAGGCCCAGCCGAGCGGCCTTCAGCAACCGGCGCGGAACCTTGTGTGCCCGGCCGGCGACCGACACGTTGACCAGGCCGGTTTCCTCGGCCTTCCACTGCGCGCGGCGACTACGGGTGTTCGCGCGCGACATCCTGCGCTTCGGCACGGCCATGGTCGAGCCTCTCCTCAAGTTGACATATTGCCGCTAGACGCCAGCGGCGGACTCCCGAAAGGATAGCGGGTGACCAGCGTCGGCTCCAAAATGGTGGCCCCCACTGATGAGACGCCTTGACGCGACACCGACGGTACCGGCTAACCTACCGGTTGGTTGATGGATGGGAGGGTGGATGACGGCAGCGGTTCGGATCGGCAACTGCTCGGGCTTCTACGGCGATCGACATGCCGCGATGCACGAGATGCTCACCCAAGGTGACCTGGACTTTGTCACCGGCGACTACCTCGCCGAGCTGACCATGCTGATCCTGGGCCGCGACCGGATGAAGCACCCGGAGCGCGGCTACGCCAAGACCTTCCTCACCCAACTCGAACAATGCCTCGGCCTGGCCCACGACAAGGGCGTGCGCATCGTGGCCAACGCCGGCGGGCTCAATCCGGCCGGCCTGGCCACCGCGGTACGCGAACTGGCCGACCGGCTGGGTATCCCGGCCACCGTCGCCCACGTCGAGGGCGACGATCTGCTGCCCCGCGCGGCAGAGCTCGGTTTGGGCACCCCGCTGACAGCAAACGCCTACCTGGGCGGCTGGGGCATCGTCGAGTGCCTGGCCGGCGGCGCCGACGTGGTGATCACCGGCCGGGTGACCGACGCCTCGGTGATCGTCGGCCCGGCCGCCGCGCACTTCGGCTGGGGCCGCACAGACTACGACCGGCTCGCCGGGGCGGTGGTCGCCGGCCATGTGATCGAGTGCGGCATCCAGGCCAGCGGCGGCAACTACGCCTTCTTCACTGAGATTCCGACGACACAGATGCTGCACCCCGGTTTCCCGCTGGCCGAGATCTACCCCGACGGCTCATCGGTGATCACCAAGCATCCCGGCACCGGCGGCCTGGTCAGCGTGGACACCGTCACCGCGCAACTGCTCTACGAGGTCACCGGCGCCCGGTACGCCAACCCCGACGTCACCGCCCGGATGGACAGCGTCGAACTGTCCTCCGACGGACCGGACCGGGTGCGCATCTCGGGTGTCACCGGCGAGCCGCCGCCGCCGACCTGCAAGGTGTCGCTGAACAGCATCGGCGGCTTCCGCAACTCCACCACATTCGTGCTGACCGGCCTGGACATCGAGGCCAAGGCCGACCTGTTGCGCACCCAACTGGAGGCGGCCATGACGGTCCGGCCGGCCGAGCTGGAATGGACGCTGGCGCGCACCGACCACCCCGACGCCGACACCGAAGAGGCCGCCAGCGCGCTGCTGCACTGCGTGGTGCGCGATCCCGACCCGGCCAACGTGGGCCGGCGGTTCTCCGCGGCCGGTATCGAGCTCGCGCTGGCCAGCTACCCGGGGTTCTGCGTCACCGCCCCGCCCGGAGACGGCCAGGTCTACGGGGTGTTCACCCCCGGCTACGTCGACGCGACGGCGGTGCCGCACATCGCGGTGCACGCCGACGGCACCCGGGTCGACATCCCGGCGGCCGCCGAAACAATGGAGCTGACCGCCGCCGCCGAACCCGACCTCCCTGAGCCGTTGCCGGCGGGTCCGACCCGGCGCGCGCCGCTGGGGTCGATCGCCGGCGCCCGCAGCGGCGACAAGGGCGGCTCGGCCAACGTCGGGGTGTGGGTGCGCACCGACGAGCAGTGGCGCTGGCTGGCGCACACGCTGACCGTGGCCAAGCTGCGTGAACTGCTGCCCGAGACCGCCGATCTGCCGGTCACCCGGCACGTGCTGCCAAAGCTGCGGGCGGTGAACTTCGTCGTCGAAGACATCCTCGGCCAAGGTGTGGCCTATCAGGCCCGATTCGATCCGCAGGCCAAGGGGCTGGGCGAATGGCTGCGCAGCCGGCACCTCGACATACCCGAAAGGTTCCTATGAGCATCTGGACCTCCCCCGAGCGCGACGCGCTGCGAAAAACCGTGCGCGCCTTCGTCGAACGGGAGATCTCGCCGAACGTCGCCGAGTGGGAACGCACCGGCGAGTTGCCCCGGGAGCTGCATCGCAAGGCCGCCGAGATCGGCCTGCTCGGTGCGGGGTTCCCCGAGGAGGTCGGCGGCAGTGGCGGCGACGGCGCCGACGCGGTGATCGTGTGCGAGGAGATGCACCAGGCCGGGGCGCCGGGCGGGGTGTTCGCGTCGTTGTTCACCTGCGGTATCGCGGTTCCGCACATGATCGCCTCCGGTGACGCCCGCCTCGTCGAGGAGTTCGTGCGCCCGACGCTGGCCGGCGAGAAGATCGGCTCGCTGGCCATCACCGAGCCGGGCGGCGGCTCCGACGTCGGGCACCTGCGCACCACGGCGTTGCGCGACGGAGATCACTACGTGGTCAACGGTTCCAAGACCTTCATCACCTCCGCGGTGCGGGCCGACTACGTGGTGAGCGCGGTGCGCACCGGCGGGCCGGGGGCGGCCGGGGTGTCGCTGCTGGTGGTCGAGAAGGGCACGCCCGGCTTCGAGGTCTCGCGCAAGCTGGACAAGATGGGCTGGCGTTCCTCGGACACCGCCGAGCTGTCCTACGTGGACGCCCGGGTACCGGTGGCCAACCTGGTGGGCGCGGAGAACAGCGGATTCGCCCAGATCGCGGCGGCTTTCGTCTCCGAGCGGGTCGGGTTGGCCGCGCAGGCCTACGCCAGCGCGCAACGCTGTCTGGAGCTGACGCTGGCCTGGTGCCGGGACCGCGAGACCTTCGGCCGTCCGCTGATCTCGCGGCAGGCCGTGCAGAACACCCTGGCCGAGATGGCGCGGCGCATCGACGTGGCCCGGGTTTACACCCGCCACGTGGTCGAGCGGCAGCTGGCCGGGGAATTCAACCTGATCGCCGAGGTGTGCTTCGCCAAGAATACCGCGGTGGAGGCCGGCGAGTGGGTCGCCAACCAGGCCGTGCAGCTGTTCGGCGGCATGGGTTACATGGCTGAATCCGAGGTGGAGCGTCAGTACCGCGACATGCGGATCATCGGAATCGGCGGTGGAACAACCGAAATCCTGACGTCACTGGCCGCCAAGAGCCTTGGATACCAGTCATGACCGTCCTGAAGTCCACGTTGGACCCGTCGTCGGCCGCTTACGCCGACGCGGCGTCCGCGCTCACCGAGAAGCTCACCGAACTCGACGCCGAGCACGCCAAGGCGCTGGCCGGCGGCGGCGCCAAATACGTTGAGCGGCACCATGCCCGCGGCAAACTCACCGCACGCGAGCGCATCGAGTTGCTGATCGACGCCGACTCGCCGTTTTTGGAACTGTGCCCACTGGCCGCCTGGGGCAGCGACTTCCAGGTCGGGGCCAGTCTGGTCACCGGGATCGGCGCGGTCGAAGGCGTGGAGTGCATGATCGTCGCCAACGACCCGACGGTCAAGGGCGGCACCAGCAACCCATGGACGCTGCGAAAGATCCTGCGGGCCAACCAGATCGCATTCGAGAACCGGCTTCCGGTGATCTCCCTGGTGGAGTCCGGCGGGGCGGACCTGCCGACCCAGAAGATGGTGTTCATTCCCGGCGGTCAGATGTTCCGCGACCTGACCCGGCTGTCGGCCGCCGGTATCCCGACCATTGCGCTGGTGTTCGGCAACTCCACCGCGGGCGGGGCCTACGTGCCGGGCATGTCCGACCACGTGGTGATGATCAAGGAACGCTCCAAGGTGTTCCTGGCCGGCCCGCCGCTGGTGAAGATGGCCACCGGCGAGGAATCCGATGACGAGTCACTGGGCGGCGCCGAAATGCATGCCCGCACCTCCGGTTTGGCCGACTACTTCGCGATCGACGAGCTCGACGCCATCCGTATCGGACGGCGCGTCGTGGCCCGGCTCAACTGGACCAAGCAGGGCCCGAAGCCTTCTCCCGTCGTCGAGCCCAAATACGACGCCGAAGAGCTGATCGGCATAGTCCCCGCCGACCTGCGCATCCCGTTCGACCCGCGAGAGGTGATCGCCCGGATCGTCGACGGCTCCGACTTCGACGAATTCAAGCCGCTCTACGGGGCCTCGTTGGTGACCGGCTGGGCCCGGCTGCACGGATATCCGATCGGCATCCTGGCCAACGCCCGCGGCGTGCTGTTCAGCGAGGAATCCCAGAAGGCCACCCAGTTCATCCAACTGGCCAACCGCTCCAACACTCCACTGTTGTTCCTGCACAACACCACCGGATACATGGTGGGCAAGGACTACGAAGAGGGCGGCATGATCAAGCACGGCTCGATGATGATCAACGCCGTGTCGAACTCCACGGTGCCGCACATCTCGCTGCTGCTCGGCGCGTCGTACGGGGCTGGGCATTACGGCATGTGCGGGCGCGCCTACGATCCCCGATTTCTGTTCGCCTGGCCGTCGGCCAAATCCTCGGTCATGGGCGGCGCGCAGCTTGCGGGCGTGCTGTCGATCGTGAGCCGGGCCGCCGCGCAGGCCCGCGGGCAACAGGTCGACGAGGAGGCCGACGCCGCCATGCGCGCCATGGTCGAAGGGCAGATCGAGGCCGAGTCGCTGCCGCTGGTGCTGTCGGGAATGCTCTACGACGACGGGGTGATCGACCCGCGCGATACCCGCACCGTGTTGGGAATGTGCTTGTCCGCCATCGCCAATGGCCCAGTCGAGGGGACGTCGAACTTCGGCGTCTTCCGGATGTAGTGGACACCGCCGATGAGCGCCTGCGCGAAGAGGACTATGACATGAGCATCAGCAACGTTCTGGTGGCCAACCGCGGCGAGATCGCCCGGCGGGTCTTCACCACCTGCCGCCGGCTGGGCCTGGGCACGGTTGCCGTCTACACCGATCCCGATGCCGGCATGCCACACGTCGCCGAGGCCGATGCGAAGGTGCGTCTGCCGGAGACCACCAGCTACCTGTCGGCGGAGGCGATCATCGCCGCGGCTCGCGCCGCGGGCGCCGACGCCATCCATCCCGGTTACGGATTCCTCTCCGAGAACGCCGAATTCGCCGCCGCGGTCCAAGCTGCCGGGCTGACCTGGATCGGGCCGCCGGTGGCGGCGGTGACCTCGATGGGCTCCAAGATCGAGTCCAAGAAGATGATGGCCGCCGCGGGCGTGCCGGTGCTGGAGGAACTCGACCCGGCAGGCGTCACCGCCGCCCAGCTGCCGGTGCTGGTCAAGGCCTCGGCCGGCGGCGGCGGCCGCGGAATGCGGGTGGTCACCGAACTGTCGGCGCTGGCCGACGAGGTCGCAGCCGCACAGCGCGAAGCCGCTTCGGCCTTCGGCGATCCGACGGTGTTCTGCGAGCGCTACCTGCCGACCGGCCGCCACATCGAGGTGCAGGTGATGGCCGATGCACACGGCACGGTGTGGGCGGTCGGCGAGCGGGAGTGCTCCATTCAGCGCCGCCACCAGAAGGTCATCGAGGAAGCCCCCTCGCCGCTGGTCGAACGCACCCCCGGCATGCGCGAGAAGTTGTTCGAGGCCGCCCGGCTGGCGGCCGGCGCGATCGGCTACACCGGCGCGGGCACCGTGGAATTCCTCGCTGACGAGCACGGTGCGTTCTACTTCCTGGAGATGAACACCCGGCTGCAGGTCGAGCACCCGGTCACCGAGGAGACCACCGGCTGCGATCTGGTCGAACTGCAGCTGGCGGTCGCCGACGGCGCGCGTCTGGACCCCGAACCGCCTGCGGCCCAAGGCCACTCGATCGAGGCGCGACTGTATGCCGAGGATCCGGCGCGGGGATGGCAGCCGCAGGCCGGTCTGGTGCACGCCATCGACATCCCCGGAGTGACCGCGCGGTTCCACACCCTGTGCCGGCACACCGGGGTCCGACTGGACTCCGGCATCGAGGACGGCTCGGCGGTGTCGATCCACTACGACCCGATGCTGGCCAAGGTCATCAGCTATGCGCCCACCCGCCGGCAGGCGGCCGCCGTGCTGGCCGCGGCGTTGACCCGCGCAAGCCTGCACGGCCTGCGCACCAACCGCGACCTGCTGGTCAACGTGTTGCGGCACCCGGCTTTCCTGGCCGGTGACACCGACACGGCGTTCTTCGACACGCACGGCCTGGCCGAACTGTCCGCGCCGCTGGCCGACGCCGCGACCGTCCGGGCATCGGCGGTCGCGGCCGCATTGGCGGATGCGGCGCAGAACCGTTCCACCGCACAGGCATTCGGCTCCATTCCCGGCGGCTGGCGCAACCTGGCGTCGGGATTCCAGGCCAAGACCTACACCGATGACGAAGGCGCCGAGCATCGGGTCGAATATCGTTTCAGCCGAACCGGATTGACCGTCAACGACGACGTCAGCCTGGTCTCGTCCTCCCCGGACCAGGTGGTGCTGGCGGATGCGACCGGGGTGGCGCGCACCTTCACCGTCACCCGCTACGGAACCGACATCTATGTCGATTCCCCCGCCGGACCGGTGCACCTGGTGGCGCAGCCGCGCTTCCCCGACCCGGACTCGGCCGTCGAGCAGGGATCACTGCTGGCGCCCATGCCCGGCAACGTGATCCGGCTGGGCGCTGCCGTCGGCGACCAGGTGACCAGCGGCCAACCGCTGATCTGGCTGGAAGCCATGAAGATGGAGCACACCATCACCGCGCCGGCCGACGGAGTGCTCACCCAACTCGACGTCAAACCCGGCGATCAGGTCGAAGTCGGTGCCGTACTGGCCCGCGTAGAACAACCCGAAGGAGATTCACTGTGACTGATTCGACGAGCGACACCAGCTTCATCGAGAGCGACGAACGCCGCGCACTGCGCGAGGCCGTCGCGGCGATGGCCCGCAACTACGGCCAGGACTACTACCTGGAGAAGGCCCGCGCCGGTCAGCACACCGACGAATTGTGGAACGAGGCAGGCAAACTCGGCTTCATCGGCGTCAACCTGCCTGAGGAGTACGGCGGCGGCGGCGCCGGCATGTACGAACTGTCGCTGGTCATGGAAGAGATGTCGGCGAACGGCTGCGCGCTGCTGATGATGGTGGTCTCACCGGCCATCAACGGCACCATCATCTCCAAGTTCGGCACTGACGAGCAGAAGAAGCGCTGGATCCCCGGCATCGCCGACGGGTCGCTGACCATGGCGTTCGCCATCACCGAACCCGACGCCGGATCCAACTCGCACAAGATCACCACCACCGCGCGCCGCGACGGGTCGGACTGGATCCTCAAGGGCCAGAAGACCTTCATCTCCGGCGTCGACCAGGCACAGGCGATGCTGGTCGTCGGACGCAGCGAAGACGCCAAGACCGGCAACCTGCGGCCGGCGCTGTTCGTGGTGCCCACCGACACCCCCGGATTGAGCTACACGCCCATCGAGATGGAGCTGGTCAGCCCGGAGCGCCAGTTCCAGGTGTTCCTCGATGACGTGCGGCTGCCGGCCGACGCTCTGGTCGGCTCCGAGGACGCCGCCATCGCACAGCTGTTCGCCGGGCTGAACCCGGAGCGCATCATGGGCGCGGCCAGCGCGGTAGGCATGGGCCGCTTCGCAATCGGCAAGGCCGTCGACTACGTCACCACCCGGCAGGTCTGGAAGACCCCGATCGGATCGCACCAGGGCCTGTCACATCCGTTGGCGCAGAACCACATCGAGATCCAGCTGTCCAAGCTGATGATGCAGAAGGCGGCGACCCTGTACGACGCCGGCGACGACTTCGGCGCCGCCGAGGCGGCCAACATGGCCAAGTACGCAGCCGGTGAGGCCTCGACGCGGGCGGTCGACCAGGCGGTGCAGTCCCTGGGCGGCAACGGTCTGACCAAGGAGTACGGCATCGCCGCGGCGGTCACGGTGTCGCGGCTGGCCCGGATCGCGCCGGTGAGCCGGGAGATGATCCTGAACTTCGTCGCGCAGACGTCGCTGGGTCTGCCCCGGTCCTACTGATGGACGTCCTGGTCCGCTACATCGGTCCCGAGGAGACCGGCGACGGGTCGGCCCGGCTGACCCTGGACTCGCCGCACAACCGCAACGCACTGTCGTCAAGGTTGGTCGCGCAGCTGCACGCCGGGCTGCGAGACGCCGCCGCCGACCCGAACGTGCGGGTGGTGGTGCTCGGCCACACCGGGAACACGTTCTGCGCCGGCGCGGATCTGAGCGAGGTCTCCGGGGGTGACCCCGGCGGTTCAGCGAGGCTCGACGGAGGAGAGGTGAAGCTGGGACCGCCGCGTGAACCGAGCGATTTGGCCGCCGACCGGGCCCGCGAGATGGCGGCGCTGATGCGGGCGATTGTGGAGTCGCCGCGCCCGGTGATCGCCGCGGTCGACGGTCACGTGCGGGCCGGCGGCATGGGGCTGGTCGGGGCCTGCGACCTGGCGGTCGCCGGGCCGGCCAGCACCTTCGCGCTGACCGAGGCCCGGA
>Ga0209023_10006171_pt1 | contig 12765 bp, 11 predicted proteins | sample LakOneMetagenome_FD_187468 | JGI IMG/M metagenome (GOLD analysis project Ga0209023, IMG submission 187468) | Freshwater and sediment microbial communities from Lake Erie, Canada (SPAdes) (version 2) | ecosystem: Environmental > Aquatic > Freshwater > Lentic | place: Lake Erie, Canada... | reverse complement strand
AAATACGCTGGAATTTCCTCCCAACCCTTTTGCTGATGAATCGAATGAGCAAATTTCTTAAATACCTTAAAGGTCACATCCGTATCTTTCTGATATTTCTTAGCGATTTGCTTCGCGACAGAGACAGGCACAATCCTGTCATGCGCACACGCTACCACCAGCATCGGACAGCTAACAGACTTTGCATCCACCGCCGAGGCTTTCTTGCGATCAAACTGACTAAACGCCGTTTCAAGCGCAACATGACCTGACTCAAACACGAATTTTGCGTATTCTTCAACTTGCTGCACTGGCGTGAGCATATTAAAAATACCGTATTTCGCCTCATTAAATGTCGGCTTCATTGGATTGCGCCAGAAGAATGGAACAGTGGGGACTGAGAGGAACGTCCGCGTAGATGATAGGCGAAAAGCAAAAACACCCGCTGGAGGCGCTGGCGTAAGCAAAATAGCAGATTTAGCCAAACCACGACTCGCTAGAATCTGAGCCAATAAACCGCCCATTGAGTGGCCAATAATAATTGGTTTTTCTTTTAGTGCACGAATTTGCTTTTCTAAGTCAGCTGCATAATCTAACAAACTTGTCGTACCTAACTCTTTTGGCGGAGCGTTCAGATATTTTGCATCATGCCAACGCAATGTAGGCGTAATCACGCTATAGCCAAGATTTTCAAAATAAGCTTTATAGCCTGCCCAAATCTCTCCTGAACCCCACATGCCATGAATCATAAATATAGTTTTTGACACGTCTAAATTCCTTTTAGCGTAAACTCATAAAGTTGTTTTTAACTTAGTAACACCACTTACCAACATCAGCCAATAAAAAAGCTGGGATAACCCAGCCTACTACATTCACTGACTAAAGCACAAAAAATATCAATGCGTTTTCATCCAATCAGACGCATATCCTGCAATTTCTTGCCAGCCTTTTTGCTGATGAATTGCATGCGCAAATTTTTTATACAACTTAAACGTCACATCGGTATGTTTCTTATATTTCTTGGCAATGTTCTTCACCACAGAGGCTGGCACAATCTTGTCTTTGCCGCCAGCAACGATGAGGATTGGGCAAGTAATCGCTTTAGAATCCACATATGTCGCTTTATTAGCATCTAATGGCCAGAATGCAATTTCAAATGCAGCTTGACCTGATTCGAATGAATACTTCGCATATTCTGCAGCTTGCTGAGCAGGACTCAATAAACCAAGAATGCCGTACTTTGCTTCTTCAAATGTAAGCCGCATCGGTTTCTTCCAGAAACCCCATGCACTCAACACAGAAAGGAATGTCCTAGTTGATGAAGGACGCAAAGCCATGACGCCAGCTGGAGGCGCAGATGTTAATAAAACCAACTTTTCAGCTAAACCACGACTCGCCAAAATCTGGGCAATCAAGCCACCCATTGAATGGCCCATGATGATTGGCTTTTCATCCAATGCGCGAATGACTTTTTCTAAATCAGCGGCATAATCCAAAATACTGACTGTACCCAACGCTTGTGGCGCGACTGTCAGGTAATTTTCACCATGTAAGCGCAGTGTCGGTGCGATGACCTTATATCCTTGCGCTTCAAAATAATCTTTGTATCCGTCCCAAATATCCCCAGAACCCCACATCCCATGAATCATGACTATTGTTTTTGACATGGAGCATTTCCTATTTTATTAATTTGGCGAATGGTCGAAAAGATAAAGCAAATTTATCGACCCGTCTAGGGCAAGATCGTGAATATTCGCCGTAGAGATACGATTTATTTGCCAGTCTCACTACTGCCATTTTTATTCACAATATTCTGCCGAATATCATCAAAACAAACTGCTGACCGTGCTATAACATAGCAAGATGTTTCACACCTAGTGTGGTGCGACAACGTTAATTGATACCATTAGCCTGACAACATAAAAAAGGAAATGCCTTGGCCGCAACCATCAGTCGTACCGTCGAATTCTCTGGCATCACGCTAGAGCGCCTAAAAGCCATGGTTGGCGGATATAACGCCCACCTCAAACTCATCGAACAACGTATAAATGTCAAAATATCCCATCGCGGGAGTATGTTTGTTGTGGAAGGTGATTTGGATGCGGTAGAACGTGCGGAAAGTCTGTTAGAGCGGTTGTATCAAGAAACAGAAGAAACGCGAAATCTCACGCCTGAACATTTACACTTGCTCATTCAAGGCAGCCAAACGGATCGCACTCATCATCATGAAGATGAAGAAGATGACAGTGAAGATCCTGAAGTTTTCCTGAATACACGCAAAGGAAAAATCGTCCCGCGTGGTGCCAATCAACGCCGCTATGTACAACGTATTTTAGAAAGCGACATTTCTTTCGGCATCGGGCCTGCTGGAACGGGGAAAACCTATCTTGCGGTTGCGTGCGCTGTTGATATGTTAGAGCGCAATGAAATTCAGCGCATTCTCCTTGTTCGTCCAGCTGTTGAAGCAGGCGAAAAATTAGGTTTCTTGCCCGGTGATTTATCACAAAAAATTGATCCGTATTTACGCCCATTGTATGACGCGCTGTATGACATGCTTGGCTCCGAAAAAGTTGCCAAACTGATTGAACGTCAAGTTATCGAAGTTGCACCGCTCGCCTATATGCGCGGTCGGACGTTAAGCCATTCCTTTGTGATTTTGGATGAAGCGCAAAATACAACGCCAGAACAAATGAAAATGTTCCTAACGCGGATAGGCTTTGGTTCTCGCGCAGTCATTACAGGCGACATTACTCAGGTGGATTTACCGCGCGGACAAATGTCTGGACTTGCGCATACGCTTCGTGTGATCGAGAAAATTGAAGAAATTCACATCACGCGCTTCCATTCACGTGATGTGGTGCGTCATTACCTTGTGCAGAAAATTGTTGAAGCCTACGAAGATTATGATCTTCACAGCATGAGTGAAAAAATCACTGAACGACGCGAACGTCTCGCACTGCAAAAAGCTGCACAAGATGCCAATGACGTCGCCAGTGATGCACAATATGATGTCGTCGGCAATGATGTGATTGAAACGTCACAAAATTCCGTTTAATGAAATTAAATAAATGAAGAACATGAGCAAATGAAATCTGTGAAAAAAGACCAGCCTAAAAGCAGTCGTAAAACTGAATCTAAACGTCGTCAAAAGAAATTGCAGATAAAGCTGCAACAGATTTGCAGATCTACTCGACTGCCTATTCGTAAAAGCGACCTTCAGCCGTGGATTTGGGAAACGCTTGCGACCGTTGGCATCAAGAAAAAACGACTGTGCGAAGTCACCATTCGGATTGTTGATACAGAAGAAAGTCAGTTCTTAAACTTCAATTATCGTGGTAAAGCCAAGCCAACCAATGTCTTGTCATTCCCTTCAGATTTACCAAAAGAAATATTGCAGATTTTACCGAACAGACCATTGGGTGATTTGGTGATTTGTTTGCCTGTGGTCATCGTTGAGGCGGACGAACAAGGCAAAAATGAACAAGAACATTTTGCCCATTTAGTGGTGCACGGCATCCTTCATTTACTCGGCTACGACCATGAGCTGAGTACTGAAGATGAAGTGATTATGGAAAGTTTAGAAATCGAAATTATGCAAAGCTTAGGATTTAGCGACCCTTATGCGGATCGTTGATTTTAAATTGTTAATGCTTGTCTCCTTTCCCTTCAAGGGAAAGGCTGGGATGCGGATGGTTTTATAGCTAAAATCACAAGCACCCCCATCTAAATCTTCCCCCTCAGGGGAAGACTTCAAAGCAAAAGCACTCACATCGACTCTGCTCAGACCTTAGTTTCCTAATTCCCTACATCCAACTCATTTTCATCAGAAAAACGCCAAGTTCGGATGATCCGTAGCTCGCTATAATCTTTCATTTTCTTATCAAAATGCCCGTACGGCGCACCATGACGCACAGAATCTTTCGCAGTGTTATCCAGCAAATGTGAACCTGAGCTTTTCAATAATCGAATCGCACGAATCGAACCATCAGGCAATAAAATCACCATCAAGCGCACATCACCTTTAAGTTCCAAACGACGCGCTTCAGCAGGATAATTTCGATTGCCTACTTTTTCCACTTTACGGCGGAATTGATTCAAATATGGCGCACTCGGGTCTGAACGCGTCGAAACACTATCGACCGTATGCACGCTGGTTGAACGGCTATACTCCTGTTTTTTGTTCGCATACTGTGCTTCAAGCGTTGCAATCATTGATGCTGCAGCGGCTTGTTGCGCTTGTTGTTTGCGTAACTTGCGCGCTTGCTTATTTTTTTCCGCTTGGTTCTTGATCTTCCAGCTAGCTGTACTCGTCAACGTGCGTTCGCCTGCCTGACTAGCTTCTAACGGTTGTTCTTTTTGCTCAATGATATTAATCGTCACGTTTTGCTCGTGAACTTCCTGATTCTGATTTTGATTCTGTAGCGGGCTGGTTAAGCGATGCGCCGCACGAAGCACGCCTGAACCTTTTTGATTACTTTGCGCGAGATAATCCGCGTCAGGATTTTTGTCTTTCGACTCAGTGACCGCCAGCGCAATGTCCTGCATGACGGTGGAGTTTTCATCTGGCGACACAAACGTAATGGCAAAAATAAAAATCAAATGCAACGCCACAGCCAATAGTACAGAAAAAGACAAAACACGATCGGAACGAAATACATGTACTGCATCAGAAATTTTTTGCCATAACATTGAAATTTGCATCCGTGCATAAAAACGATTTAATTGCAGCTCGACCATGATTTAATTCGATTCAATTGAACATTCTTTAATAATGTTTCGTGAGATTGGATTGATTGGCACTAATATAGGCGATTTTAAGTTTAATCTACACAGACAAATGCGCGCTAAAGTGTAAAATCATATAATGTCTTCATTAGACAACCATTTTAAAGCAGCACCGCGCTAAACTGTTTAACGGAAAACAGCGTAAAACTAAAAATGACCCATTGACGAGCATATTATGCAAAATTTTCTGCAAAAACTGGTATCAAGTGTTCAAGACATTTACCAGAAAGCTGAAGAGTTGATAGAGGAAGAACGCGAACTTCCTCTACCGCAAAAACTGCTCAACGATTTTATTGAACGTTATGTCACCAATAATGTTAGTCAAATTGAAGATTTACACGCCGACATCTTTGATGGTTGGTTGCGTCTGTTTGCGACGGTGGAAATCAAAGGCGTCAACGCTCAACTGTATGTTGATCTGTATTTGATGCAATTGCATCTGAATAAAAACACGCAACAATTGGTCTTTGAACAAAAAGATGCGACACAAGTAGTGCAAGTGGATTTCAATAAATTCAGCAAAAAAATCGCGTTTAAATTGGCAATGTGGTTTTATCGATTTAAAGGCATTGATCCACTGCCAGATGTTTTGAGCCGCCTCGGTATTGTGACGGTTCAAAATGATTTGATTTATCTTGATCTCAGCAGATGGCTCGCTAAACGACAAAAAGTCATGCGAGTTTTACGACGAGTCGAAATTAACCGTGCGCAACTTCGTGAAGATCAATTGGTTCTGCAAGCCAACCTCAATTTCCGCGCGTTATTTGGACGTAGTGCCGAAGAACGTTTGCTAGATGAAGAAAATGAGGACGATGATGATTAATATCTCAAATCCAGCTAACAAAATTTATCAAACTTCCCTTCAATATTTGTTTAATTAAATAGGAAAATTCTATGCGTCGCGTTATTCATACCGCTCTTGCTCCAGCTGCAATTGGTACATACTCACAAGCCATTCAAACCGGTAATACGGTTTATTTATCAGGTCAAATTGGCTTAGACCCAGTCTCCATGCAATTGGTTGATGGCATCGAAGCGCAAATTCGCCGTGTGTTTGATAATGTGAAAGCGGTTTGCGAAGCAGCTGATGGTTCACTTGCTGATATCGCTAAGATCAATATCTTCTTGATCGACTTAGCGAATTTCCAACTCGTGAACCAAATCATGGGTGAATACTTTGTAGAACCGTATCCAGCACGCGCAGCGCTTGGTGTAGCCAGCCTACCACGTGGCGCGTTAGTCGAAATGGACGGCGTCTTGGTATTGGCGGACTAAGATCATTCACTGTCAATTAATGCATCGCGCATGAATTCATACCTCATACAGGTCGCCGTACCTGTACCGCTGTTTGAGTTATTTGACTATCTCCTCCCCGTGGATTTCACGATTCCAACGGCAGGTTGTCGTGTCCGTGTGCCGTTTGGATCGCGTGAGCTAATCGGCATCGTTTTAAAAACCAACGTGTTTGAAAGCAAAGGCACCATCAATGATGCTGTGCTTTTAGAATCTGGCGAGGCACATCATCTCAAGCCGATTCTTGAAGTGCTTGATGACAAGCCGATTATTTCTGAACAACTATTAGATTTATTGCTGTGGGCTGCAAGTTACTATCATTATCCGATTGGTGAAGTCCTCAGCGCAGCACTCCCCGCCTTACTTAGACAAGGTCGTACCTTAGATTTATTGACTTGTTATTGGCGCACAACTGCGATTGCCAATGTCGCCGAATTATCGCGCTCACCCAAGCAACGAAAAAGCTTTGAAATATTAGGTTTGCACGATGACCGCGGTGCACCTGAAAGCATTTTGTTACTCATGGGGGTTGAACGCAGCGCGCTATTGCAACTGGAAAAACGTGGCTTTGTTGAATCGTTTATGCAGCCGAGCCATTTGCATGTTCATCCTGTCAGTTTGGCGCATATGCCGCTGACGCCGAATAGCGAACAACAAACTGCAATCGACCAAATTCAAAAAGCGATTGGTAAATTTCAGGGTATTCTGCTCAATGGTTTAACGGGTAGTGGCAAAACTGAAGTCTATTTGCAAGCCATGCAGCCTGTGCTTGAAGCTGGGCAACAAGTGTTAGTGCTTGTGCCTGAAATTGGTTTAACACCACAAACGATCAACCGTTTTAAAGCGCGCTTCCATGCTGAAATCGTCATGCTTCACTCCAATATGACCGATGTCGCACGTTTACGCGCATGGCAAGCCGCACAAACGGGTGAGGCAAATATTGTCATTGGTACGCGCTCTGCGGTGTTTACGCCGATGCCGCGCCTAGGCATGATTATCATTGATGAAGAACATGATCTTTCTTACAAACAACAAGATACCTTCCGTTATCACGCGCGTGATGTCGCGTTAAAACGTGGCTTCGATGCGCGATGCCCTGTCGTGCTGGGTTCAGCCACACCATCGCTTGAAAGCCTTCATCTGGCAAGTGAAAAAAAACTAATCCATTTGCATCTGACGGAACGTGCAGGTGACGCTGAATTTGCACAGATTCGCTTGATCGATTTACGCGGTAAGAAACGTGAAAGCGGTTTAAGCATGCAACTGCTGGATGCCATTGAAACGCGGCTAAAAGCAGAAGAACAAGTTCTCGTTTTTCTAAATCGTCGCGGCTTTGCGCCCGTTTTGTTATGTGATTCTTGCGGCTGGCAAGCGGATTGTCCACGTTGCGATGCGCATCTCACGGTGCATTACACGCCAAGGCAGCATTTGCATTGCCATCATTGCGGTTATCAAAGCCGCTTGCCAACAGATTGCCCTGAGTGTAAATCGGTCAATCTGCTGCCAACAGGAACTGGCACGGCGCGACTTGAAGAAACCTTAGTCGCACGTTTTCCAGATAAACCCCTGATTCGAGTTGATCGAGATACCACAAGTCGCGTCGGTAGTTGGGAGAAGATTTACCAGCGCGCCAATCAAGCTGGTGCGGCAATCTTACTCGGCACTCAAATGCTGGCAAAAGGTCACCACTTTCCACATGTGACGTTGGTTGCGATTGTTGATGTCGACGGTGGCTTCTTGAGCGTCGATTTTCGTGCGCCTGAGCGGATGGCGCAGTTGATTATGCAAGTGGCTGGACGCGCTGGGCGTGGTAGTAAAGCAGGACAAGTCTTAATCCAAACGCGTTATCCCGAAAACCCATTGTTATTGACACTTATCCGTGACGGTTATCATGCGTTTGCTAAACAAATGTTGACGGAACGGCGTCAGGCGTTACTCCCGCCTTATCGTCACGCTGTATTGATCCGCGCAGAATCACCGAGTACAGCAAAAACCGAAGCCTTTCTCAACGCTTCGATTTCAGCGCTCAAGGCTCAGATTGACGAGAGTCAAAATGAGGGGAAGCATAGCTTTGAAATCTGGGGACCGATTCCTGCACCAATGGAAAAACGAGCTGGTGTGTTTCGTGGGCATGTCTTGATTCAATCGCGTGACAGACGATTACTCCATCAATTGATCGATCCATGGTGGCCGGCGCTATGGCATATTCCTGAGCGACGCGGCGTACGCGCATCGTTGGATATTGATCCGATGGAATTGTCTTAGATTCATTATATTGTTTTATTTTTCAATGCCAAAAATCACAAGCAAATCCCTCCTAACCTCCCTTTCTCAAAGGGAGGACCCGCTCCCTCCTTAGAAAAGAAGGGTTAGGGTGGATTTGCTTGAGATTTTGATATCTAAAAAACTAACTCGCTGTTTTCTGGCAACCAACTGGTTCAGTGACTCGAATAATCATTGAAATATTCATCGCATCTAACAATGAAATGACATGCTGACGCGTATCTTCGGTGGTTGTTTGCAGCACTTCAGACTGACAAAACTCTCGCTCAATCTGCGCTTTAATAGCCTGCTCCTGAGCACTAGTCAATGACAAACCCATTTGTACGGTCGATGGTTGACCCGTCCTCACATCATACAACGTGACATTATCAATCTGGGTTAGCGTAATCCGCGCAGGCGGTAAATGAAGTGTTACATGCGGCTTCATACTCAAACTTTGCACGCTTAACTCACTGAGATCCACCCCAGCATGCACTGTTGCCTTAACAAAGTTTAGCTGTTGTTGTCCTTGCTGCCAGAGTGCAACATGATTCTGATTTGCCTCAGTAGTTACCACATCAGTCAATACAAGACTCGTTTTATAAACCACGGGGTTGATCACATGTTGCGCTTGCAGAGTTGAAACAATTTTCTCGAAATTAGGAGAGAGATTTTGTGGCAGATTAGGGTTAATAGTGCCAGGCAAATGCTGAGACGGATCATGTGAAGGCTCTGATGACGGTACAATCCGCTGCTGCTTCACTCTAGAACCTAAATACAATAGGCCACTTAGCATCACCAGAATAAGCACTGCCCAAATCAACAAACTCGAATGTCTTGGTTTCTGCGCGGCATGGTTCAGGGTTGAATATAAGGTTTTCGGTGACTTCATTCTGGTCTATTCATCTCTATATTTTTTCGTTAAATCCAACTCAATGAAACCCGCAAAATAAATCACCCCGTCAATAGCAAAATATTCATCTGTGCTTGCTATGATCAGATGTGGTTAAATCCATTGAGCTATCTATATTTTTTGCAATGTTTTGGAGTCATCTGTCCATGTCGCTTCTGCTGCAAGTTACCATTTTTCTCGGCGCTGCGATACTGCTTGTCCCACTTGGACGGCGTTATGGCTTGGCGACCGTACTGGGTTACTTGTTGACGGGCGTGATACTAGGCCCAAGCGGATTTAACGTGGCGGGTGATACTGAAGCTGTTATGCACTTCGCTGAATATGGCGTGGTCATGCTGCTGTTTCTGATTGGTTTAGAACTGCAACCCTCACGACTCTGGGCATTACGTCGACCGATTTTTATGTTAGGTGGGCTACAAGTGCTGGTGACGGGCGTTATTTTAATGTTCACAATCTGGCTCTTGGTCGGCGGGCCTTCATCGACAATTTTTGGCATTGACCTAAAAAGTCAGCTCAGTACCAGCTTCATCATCGGTTTCGGTTTTGCGCTGTCATCTACTGCATTTGTGTTGCAACTCCTCAGTGAAAAAAACCAACTCGCCAGCGCACATGGGCGTGATGCGTTTGCGATTCTGTTATTCCAAGATATTGCAGTCATTCCGCTATTAGCCGCACTTCCCTTGCTCAGTCATGCAGGCTTACAACCCGATGAACAAGGATTTAACTTTGTTTATTTTGCCAAAGTTGTTGGTGTATTCATTGGCTTAGTACTCGCGAGCCGTATTGTTGTGCGTCCCTTGTTCCGCCTCATTGTGAGCAGCGGCGCAAACGAACTACTCACCGCCGTTGCCCTATTCTTCATTTTGGGCGTGGCAATGCTAATGAACCAGCTCAATATCAGTGTCGCTCTGGGAGCATTCCTGACTGGCGTTTTACTTGCCGACTCCGAATATCGCCATGAAATTGAAGCCAGTATTCAGCCATTTAAAGGGCTGTTATTGGGTTTATTCTTCATGTCAGTAGGCATGAGTACCAACCTCCTGTTAATCGCGGATGAGCCCTTTTTGGTCATTGGTGGCGCTTTGGGATTGATGACGTTTAAGTTCATTATTCTATTTGGTATTGCGCGTTTAATGGGTAATCGCCTGCCGACTAGTGTCCGTTTGGGCGTCTCATTGGCGCAAGGTGGGGAGTTCGCCTTCGTGGTGTTCAATACCGCTGTTTCGCAAAAAGTGTTACCGATTGCAATTGCTGAGCCATTGATTCTGATTGTGACGTTATCCATGGCAATGACACCGCTCGCCTTTTTATTATTAGAAAAATTCTTTGAACCGCGCTTTGCTAAAGCTGTGCCAGAACGTGAATTTGATGAAATTCCTAATCATGAGCACAAGGTGATCATTGCTGGTTTTGGACGGATTGGACAAATCGTTGGACGTATTTTGCGGATGCATCACATTGAATTTACAGCCATTGAAAAAGACGCGCGGCAGGTCGATTTCGTGCGTAAATTTGGTAATGCTGTGTATTACGGTAACCCGACTAATCCTGAATTATTACGCTCTGCGGGCATCGCCCACGCCGAATTGTTTGTCCTGACATTGGATGATCCAGAACAAGCGGTCATCACTGCTGAATATCTCAAACGCACCTATCCAAAACTAAAAATCATTGCCCGCGCGCGCGATCGTAATCATTATTACCAGTTACGTGAAGCTGGCGTGAAACTGATTTGGCGCGAGACCTATTTATCTTCACTTGGGATGGCGCATGCGTCTTTGCTTGCACTTGGTTTTGATGAAGCAACTGCGGAAGAAAGTATTGATGTGTTTAGAGATTACGATGAAGAGCTGCTAGAGCGTCAACAAGCCGTCTATGATGATGACGTGAAACTGGTCGAATCGGCACGTGCCGCGATGATTGAGCTGGAAGGCTTATTTGACAGCGATCATCATGCGATCCGCAGCCAAAATAAACTTGCGAATGATGATGGGGAACGGTTTAATCCGATTCGTAAAAAAACAGATCATGGGTCTTAGCCATGTCTATTTGTTCTGATTAACATTCCCGACCAACAAATCAGTAAGTAGGTTAAATACAACCTCCGTCTTTATTTCCAAGGAACAATGCATGTCAATCACGCGTATCCACACTAGTCGCCGCATGAGCGAAATCGTCATTCACGGCAATACTGTTTATCTCGCTGGGCAAGTGGGCGAAACAACTCAAACGGTTGCAGAACAAACCGCTGAAGCCTTGGCGCATGTTGATCGACTGCTTATCGATGCAGGCTCATCGCGTGAACACGTCTTGCAAGTGATTATTTGGCTCAAAGATATCGCTGATTTTGATGCGATGAATGAGATTTATGATGCGTGGGTGCCTGAAGGATATGCGCCAGTTCGTGCAACCAGCGAAGCGAAGCTCGCTGATCCAACCTTACTTGTTGAAATTATTGTAACTGCAGCACTGAAGGATTAAAACTACGAAATATTGTAGAGGAGAACTGTGTTCTCCTTCTGTTCAGGGCAGACCATAGGTCTACCCCTACATCATCAATAACTAAACAGTCACACCCATCTTCCCACCCATCACCACTGCACTTTCAGCGGCAACTGAATCCAGCCAATTCATTTTATTTGGTTCAAACAAAACAACTGCGGTTGAACCCAAATAAAAACGTCCAAGTTCTGCGCCTTTATCAAGTTGCAAATCGTGCTTAACATGTTCAATTTTACCCGTTGGGTTTGCCTTGCCAGTCGCAACTGTTTCAATGCCTGCCACGATCATTGCACCAACTAACACAACCGCCATACGACCGACTGCTGTATCAAACAAACAGACCATTCGCTCATTACGCGCGAATAAACCGGGGACATTTTGCGCAGTTGTGCCATTCACTGAAAACAACTCACCCGGAATATACAACGTATCAGTCAAACGTCCAGCAAACGGCATGTGCACACGGTGATAATCACGCGGTGATAAATATACGGTCGCAAACTCACCATTTTTAAATGGTGCAGAAAGCGCGACATCACCAATCAATTTATCTACTGAAAAGGACTGACCTTTCGCTTGAAAGACATCATCGCCGACGATTTTGCCCAATTGCGAAATCGCACCATCAGCTGGAGAAACCACAGAGTTAGGCGCTGCATCAATCGCACGAGCGCCGTCTTTTAAAGAGCGCGTAAAAAAGTCATTGAAACTCTCATACGCCGTCAAATTTTCTTCTGCCGCCAGCGACATATCAATATTGTAGTGATTCGCAAAAGTCTTGATAAAAGCATTCTTCACAAAGCCAATACGGCTTGCTGCCAACGCGCCAACCAAATGACTTAAGCCACGCTGTGGAACAATATGTTGAAATATAATGAATGGGCTGGTTGACATACAGTGGGTGATCCCTTTAAAAACGGCTTAATAAATGCGACTCAATCAAAACAATAAGTCGCTAAAATCAAATTCTACTGTCAGTATAATTGCAAAATGCTTAAAACCACGACCTTCTCGTAAATTCATTGAGAAAA
>Ga0209023_10006169_pt1 | contig 12769 bp, 11 predicted proteins | sample LakOneMetagenome_FD_187468 | JGI IMG/M metagenome (GOLD analysis project Ga0209023, IMG submission 187468) | Freshwater and sediment microbial communities from Lake Erie, Canada (SPAdes) (version 2) | ecosystem: Environmental > Aquatic > Freshwater > Lentic | place: Lake Erie, Canada... | reverse complement strand
GTGCGGACTGCGCCGCCGCATCCGTTTCGTCCACGAGCCAGGCGTCGAGCAGCCCACCCGCGGCGCGAGAACCGTAGTGCAATCCCACGGCCGCGGCAGAGGTCTGCACACCGATGGTCTGCAGGCACGCGTCCGCCATACCCCGCACCGCCGCGCCGCCGATGATGGGGGACACCCCCACAACCTGCGCGCGAGTGGATCGGAGGGCGGCACGGATACCGGGAACGGCCGCGATCGTGCCCACGGACACCACGGGATTGGAGGGAGGAAGAATCACCAGGTCGGCATTCACGATGGCGTCTTCCACCCCGGGGGCGGCAACAGCCTCGCCCAATCCCACCTGCACGAACTCGGTGACCGGGATACCGGCCCGGTAGCGAACCCACCATTCCTCAAAGTGCATAAGCTCGCCGGCGCGGTGCTCGTCCACATTCTCGGCCAGGCGCACGTGCGTCTCCACCGGCTGGTCGCTCATCGGCAGCAGCCGGACCCCTGGCTGCCAGCGTCGGCAGAGGAACTCGGTGGCCTCGCTCAGCGTCGACCCGCCGCGAAGCAGGTCCGTGCGCACAATGTGGGTGGCGAGGTCGAGGTCGCCGAGCGTGAACCACGACCATCCCCGACCGTAGGCGGCGATCTCGGCCGCGGCGCGGCGGGTCTCGTCGGGTCGGCCCCAGCCCTGATCCTCGTTGATCCCGCCGCCGAGCGTGTACATCACGGTGTCGAGGTCGGGGCAGATCCGCAGGCCGTCGAGCCACATGTCGTCACCGGTGTTTACCACCACGGTCACTTCGGCCTCCGGGTGGGCGTCGGCCAGGTGGGCGAGCAGCCCGCGGGTGAAGCGGGCGCCCCCCCCCCCGCCGGCCAGTACGGTGACGTTTTTCATGGGGATGCCTCTTCTGTTGTGTTGGTCATCGGCGAGAAAACGATCACCGGATGCCCGCCCCGCGGGTGGTCGACGATGTCGCAGTCCACGCCGTAGACGGCCTTGATGGTCTCGGGTTGCAGTACCTCGCGCGGGGTGCCCGCCGCCGCGAGCCGACCCTTGTGCAGGAGCAGAATCCGGTCGCAGTACGCGGCCGCCAGATTCAGGTCGTGCAGGGCCATGATGGCGGTCAGACCGAGGCCGCGCACCTGTCCGAGCAGGGACAGCTGGGCACTCACATCGAGGTGGTTGGTCGGCTCATCGAGCAACAGCAGGCTGGGGCGCTGTGCGAGGGCACGAGCGATCTGCACCCGCTGCTGCTCGCCGCCGCTGAGGGTGTGCCAATGGCGATCGGACAGGTCGACGGCTCCCACGGCCGCGAGGGCATCTGCCGCCACCTGCTTGTCATCGTCGCCGCCGAAACTGCCGAGCAGCCTGGTGCGGTGAGGGATCCGTCCGAGCAGTACGACCTCGGAGACCGAGAGGTCTACGCTCGGTGAGGTGTTCTGCTCGAGGAGCGCGATCCGACGCGCCACCTCCCGCCGCGGCAGGGAATCGATCGCCACATCGTCGAGCAGCACCCGCCCGGTCTCGGCCGTGTCGATTCCGGCGATCAACCGCAGCAGCGTCGACTTGCCGGCGCCATTCGGCCCCAGCAGCCCGGTGACGGTGCCGGTGGCAACGGATGCCGACACCTCGCGGAGAATGGCCGTCCCCTCGGTCGAAAAGGAGAGGGCATCAATCTTTACGCCCATACGGCCGACTTCTTTCGCTTGATCAGCAGGATGAAGACCGGCACGCCGATGAATGCCGTGATGATACCCACGGGAAGCTCCCTCGGGTCGAATACGGTGCGGGCGAGAGTGTCTGCGATTACCAGAAAGAGAGCCCCGCACACGGCTACAAGCGGGAGGAGCCGACGATGGCCGGGCCCGCTGAGTCCGCGAACCAGGTGCGGAAGGATGAGCCCGACGAAGCCGATCGAGCCGCTGACGGCCACCATGGCGCCCGTGAGCAGGGCGACCGAACCGAGCAGTGCCCAGCGGGTGGCATTCACGTTGATGCCGAGGCTGGCGGCCGACGTGTCGCCGAACGCGAACGCGTCCAGTCGGGTTGCGGAGAGGATGATGGCGGTTCCCACCACCACGAGTGCGCTCACGGAAATGACGACGCTCTGCCAGGTTGCCCCGGCCACGGACCCCAGCAACCAGTTGAGGATCTCGCGGTAGGAGTCGCCCTTGGCAGCCCAGAAGATCACGAACGAGGTGCCGGCGGCAGCCAGCTGGGCGATGGCCAGTCCCGACAGAACCGCACGAGCCGGGGTGATCGTGCCGCTCACCCGGGCGATGCTCAGGGTGGCGAAGAGGGCGATCAGGGCCCCCAGAAACGCAGCGGCCGGCAGAGCGAAGCTCACGCCGAGGATGACGACGCACACCGCACCCAGGGAGGCACCGGAAGACAGGCCGAGCAGATATGGGTCGGCCAGCGGATTGCGCGTGACGCTCTGCATCACCGCGCCGCTCAGGGCGAGGCCGGCTCCGACCGCTGCTGCCGTGAGCACCCGGGGCAACCGGAGTTGCCAGACGATCGAGTCGATCAGCGGCGGCACGGGCTGACCCAGGGTGAGGCCCACACGGTCGGCAAAAGTGCCGATCACCTGGGCGAGGGTCACGTTCGCGGGACCGATGGTGACGGCAACGGCGCAGGCCAGCAGCAGAGCCGCGACAGCGATGACCATCCAACCGCAGAAACGCCGGCGCGTCATCGTCTCACCACGTCATCGTCTCACCACTTCACCGTGCTCGGCCGGCTACTCGTCGAGGGTGGCGAGCTGGTCGATGGTGGACGAGGCGGCCTCCACGTTGCGAATTCCGGCCTCGGTGGAGGCGAAGGGCAGAATGATGTACCGCTTGTTGATGACCGCGTCGAGGCCCTGGGTGGCGGCACTGGTCTCGAGGTTGGCGATCTTGTCGGCCGCCGTGTTCCACGTTGCATCCACCAGCACGATCACGCTCGGGTTGGCTTCGATGATGGATTCCCAGCCCACGGATGTCCACGTATCGTGCACATTATGGAATATGTTCGTGAGCCCCGCGGCATCCATGATCATTTCCGGTGAACCTATGCCGGCACCGACATACGGGGTGTCGGTGCCACTTGAATACCAGAGTGCGGTGGGCTTGGCGTCCGCGGTTGTGGCGGCGGGTTGCAGGGCGGCCAGATCTCCCCGCAGGGAGTCGACGAGAGCGGTCGCCGACTCGGTGACACCGAAGATCCGACCCGCCTCGGTGATCTCAGAGAAGACCGAGTCGAAGGTAAGCGGATCGGGCATGTAATCACCCTTGCAGGCCGCCGGCGAGACATAGCTGCCGATACCGAGCGCCTGCAGCGCATCCCGTTCTCCCACGCCATCGGCTGAGAAGTTGGATTCCCAGCCACCGTAAATGAAATCGGGGGTGAGGCCGAGCACGGCCTCCTGGCCGGGAAGAAAATCGCTGATCACATTGAGTGGTGTTTCGGACGAGTCGATCGCGGTCGGTACAGGGCCGTCGAGGAAAGCGGAACCGACGATCCGGTCCTTGAGCCCGAGGGCGAGCATCAGCTCGGTGGCCGAGGACTTGATGGTGACGACGCGCTGCGGTTCAGTGTTGACCGTCACGGCAGTGCCGCAATTTACGAGCGTGACGGGGTATCCCGGAGCTGCTGTCTCCCCAGCCGGAGCGGAGGCGGAGGGGCTCGCCGCGCAGCCGCCGAGCAGGAGGGCGGCGGCCGCAACGGCGACCGCAGCGAAGAGACGACGTTTCATTATTCTCGCAAACGCTTGAGCGCCGCAGCACGAGGGTGTGCGGTGGAAGGAGGGGTGCCGAGCAGGAGGTGAGGGGTGACCTGCGGCTCAAATCAAAGCCTGCACTACCGGTTATACCCAACCAGCGGTCTGCAAACAGCCTAAGCCCCGAGGCGCCGGGCCCCTGCACAGGCCCGGCGCCTCAGTTCCATCGAGGATCGGAATCGGCCGGGTTCAGAGGCGGCGGCAGAGCTGCTCGAACCAGCGCCGACGCAATAAAGGCCACATCGTCGGGCAGCGCGGCGGCCGTTACCCGGATGAACTCGCCGGAGCGCTCGTTCGCCAGGAACGGCGAGCCGCCGGCCACCCGGATGCCGGATGCCGCGAGTTGAACGAGTGCCTCGCGTTCGTCGTACACCGGCAGCCACATGTTGATTCCGTCCGCGGGCGGCACCGCCAGCCCGCGCTCGGCGAGGGCCGCCCGCAATGCACGTTGCCGGGCGAAGTAGATACGCCGGGCCTCGCTCACCTGGGCCATGCTGTCGCCCTCGGTGAGCAGGTCGTGCAGGACCGCCTGCAGCATGCGGCTGGTCCAGCCGGGGCCGAGCATGCGCCGTGCCACGATGGCGTCGATAAGCGCTGCCGGTCCGCCGATCGCAGCGATGCGCAGGTCCGGCCCGTGCGTCTTGGAGTAGCTGCGCACGTGCAGCACCCGGTGGGGCAGCCAGCTGCCGAGGCTCACGTCGGGTGCGGTGCTGATCTCGCCGGAATGGTCGTCCTCGATCACGATGGTGGTGGTGGCCTGCGGAACGGTGCGCAGCAGCCGCGCGAGTTCGGCCGCGCGTTCGGCCGGCATGGATGCCCCGGTGGGGTTTTGCGCCCGGGGTTGCAGGATCACCGCCGCCGGCCCGCGCCGGAGCGCCGCGTGAAACTCGGCGGGAACGATGCCGTTCTCGTCGACGGCAACGGGAAGTCGTTCGAGTCCGAGCTGGTCGAGGAGGTCGAAGAACGGCGGGAAGCCGGGGTTCTCCACGATTACTCGGTCGCCGAACCTGGTGACCTGTTCGAGACTGCGGGAGACGGCGTCGAGGGCACCGTCCACGACCGTGAGCGCTTCGGCCGGGTAGGGCCAGGTACGTTCGAGTACCGCCAGCAACTCCGGGATCACGGGCAGGGCCTGGTAGCTCGGTGTCACGGTGTGCTCCTGCAGGCGGGAGAGGGCGGGGCCCAGACTCGGCAGCAGCTGGGGGTCGGGTGTTCCGCGGGAGAGATCGACGCGCACCTCGCTGGACTGGCTTGCCATGGACCGGCTCCGCGCCGGCAACCAGCGTGGCGCGGTGCCGAGTACGAAGGTTCCGCTGCGCCCGCGCGAGACGATCATGCCGACGGAAGCCAGGGCTCGCCAGGCATGGCTGATGGTGGCCGGGCTGACCGCGAGGGCACCCGCAAGTTCCCGAACTGTGGGCAGACGCTCGCCCTGAACAAGGCGGCCGGAGGAGATCAGACGTGCCACGTGCGCCGCGATTGCGACCGGGGTACGGTCTTCCAGGTCGTCGATGAAGATCTGCAAAATGCTTGCCTCATAGTCCGTAGGCCGACAGGATGATTAATGCGTGCGTCACACAGAGAAACACATTTGAAATGTTTACGTCTAATAATAACAAAACCGGACAGCGCAGTCCGGGGGAGTTTGACGTTCTGAACCAGTGGAGGCAACAGCATGAGCGACGGCAACAACATAGTTCGAGCGGCCATAACCCAGGCCACCTGGACCGGGGACGAAGAGTCGATGATCCTTAAGCACGAGGGCTTCGTGCGCACCGCCGCCGAACAGGGCGCGCAGATCATCTGCTTTCAGGAGCTTTTCCACGGACCATATTTCGGCATCGTGCAGGATTCCAAGTACTACGACTACGCGCACCCGGTTCCGGGTCCGCTCGTGGAGCGCTTCCAGAAGCTCGCGGCCGAGTACAACATGGTGATCGTGCTTCCGGTGTACGAGGAGGAACAGCCTGGCGTGCTGTACAACACCGCCGTGGTGATCGACGCAGACGGCACCGTGCTCGGCAAGTACCGCAAACATCACATTCCTCACCTGCCTCAGTTCTGGGAGAAGTTCTACTTTCGTCCCGGCAACCTGGGCTACCCGGTCTTCGACACCAAGGTAGGCAAGGTCGGCGTCTACATTTGCTACGACCGTCACTTCCCGGAGGGCTGGCGAGAGCTGGGCCTGAACGGTGCCGAGATCGTGTTCAACCCCTCGGCCACCAAGCCCGGGCTGTCCAACCGGTTGTGGCAACTCGAGCAGCCCGCCGCTGCAGTGGCCAACCAGTTCTACATCGGCGCGAACAACCGCATCGGCAACGAAGCGGATGAATTCGGCGACGAAGCCGTGACCTTCTACGGCAGCTCCTACTTCGTCGACCCGCAGGGCAACTACGTGGGAGACGTGGCCTCCACCGGCACGGAGGAAATCGTGATTCGTGACCTTGACCTCGGCCTGATCCGCGAGGTACGCAATTCGTGGCAGTTCTACCGGGACCGCCGTCCGGAATCCTACGCCGCGATCACGGCGCCCTAGTCGCATGGGTCTCGACAGGGGTCTCGACAGGCTCGACCCAAGCAACCACCGAGTTCTCATCAAGAACGGCACGGTCGTCAATTCCACCGGAAGCGCTCTCGCCGATGTGCTCATCGACGGCGAAACCATTGCCGCGGTGCTCTCGCCCGGATCCCGCCTGCTCGGCTTCGACGTGGAGAGAAACGTCGACACCGTGATCGACGCCCGCGGAAAGTACGTGATCCCGGGTGGCATCGACGCCCACACCCACATGGAAATGCCGTTCGGCGGTACTCAAGCCAGCGACACCTTCGAGACCGGAACCCGGGCCGCGGCCTGGGGCGGAACCACGAGCATCGTGGACTTCGTGGTGCAGTACGCCGGCGAGAACGTGATCGACCAGTACCAGAAGTGGCACGAGAAGGCTGCTGGCGAGTGCGCGATCGACTACGGCTTTCACCAGATCCTCTCGGATGTGCAGGACTCCTCGCTCACCGCGATGGACGAACTCGTTGCCGAAGGCGTCTCGAGCTTCAAGCTGTTCATGGCCTACAAGGGTGTCTTCCTGAGCGACGACGGCCAGATCGTGAAGGCGATGCAACGGGCTGCCAGCAACGGCAGCATGATCATGATGCATGCCGAGAACGGCAGCGTGATCGACCTACTGGTGCAGCAGGCGGTCGCTGCCGGTAACACGGGTCCGCTGTACCACGGCCTCACGAGGCCCTGGCAGGCCGAAGAGGAAGCCACCCATCGGGCGATCATGCTCGCCAACCTCACCGGGGCGCCGCTCTATGTTGTGCACGTTTCGGCAAAGCAGGCCGTGGACCAGATTGCCCAGGCCAGGGACAACGGGCAGAACGTGTTCGGTGAGACCTGCCCGCAGTACCTTTATCTCTCGCTCGAGGACAATCTCGGCGCCCGGAGCGACGAGTGGGGCCACTTCGAAGGCGCCAAGTGGGTGTGCTCCACGCCGCTTCGGGCGAAGGCCGAGGGCCACCAGCACCACATGTGGCAGAGCCTGCGCACGAACGACATCCAGATGGTGTCGACCGATCACTGTCCGTTCTGCATGAAGGGCCAGAAGGACATGGGCCTGACCGACTTCTCGAAGATCCCCAACGGCATCGGCTCGGTCGAGCACCGGATGGATCTGCTCTACCAGGGGGTCGTCGACGGCAAGATCTCGCTCGAACGCTGGGTGGAGGTCTGCTCCACGACTCCGGCCCGCATGTTCGGAATGTACGGGCGCAAGGGAGTGATCCAGCCCGGAGCCGACGGCGACGTGGTGATCTACGACCCGAACGGGCACACCTCGATCGGGGTAAACGTCAACGGCAACGGGAAGACGCACCACATGAACATGGACTACTCCGCCTGGGAGGGCTACGAGATCGACGGCCACGTCGACACCGTGCTCTCTCGCGGCAAAGTGGTCATCGACAACAACCAGTACCTCGGTACCAAGGGTGACGGTCGCTTCATCAAGCGCGGCCTGAGCCAGTACCTGATTTAGCGACACGTGAATTTAGGGGACCAGATGGATTTCGGAGCAGTTCTTCAGACCAACCCGCCCTCGGCGCGCACCGTTCAGTTGGCGAAACTCGCCGAGGCGCACGGCTTCAGCCACGTGTGGACCTTCGATTCACATCTGCTGTGGCAGGAGCCCTATGTGATCTACAGCCGAATTCTCGCGGAAACGAGCCGCATCACGGTGGGGCCCATGGTGACCAATCCGGCCACCCGGGACTGGACCGTGACGGCGTCGACGTACGCCACCCTGAACGAGATGTACGGCAACCGCACGATCTGCGGCATCGGCCGCGGAGACTCGGCCGTGCGCACCACTAACGGTGCGCCGACCACGCTGAAGACCCTGCGGGAGGCCGTGCACGTGATTCGTGAGCTCGGTAACTCCCGCTCTGCGGAGTTCAACGGAGCCACCGTGCAGTTTCCCTGGAGCACCGGGTCGAGCCTCGAGGTGTGGGTGGCCGCCTATGGCCCGCTCGCCCTCAAACTCGCCGGTGAGGTGGGCGACGGCTTCATCCTGCAGATGGCTGACCTTGATGTGGCCGAGTGGATGATCACGTCGGTGCGGGAGGCCGCGGCGAACGTGGGCCGCGACCCGCAGTCCATTAAATTCTGCGTCGCCGCCCCGATGTACATCGGCGATGACTGGGCACATATGCGCGACCAGTGCCGCTGGTTCGGCGGCATGGTGGGAAACCATGTGGCCGACATCGTGGCCAAGTACGGCACCGATTCAGCCGTGCCCAAGGCGCTCACGGACTACATCAAGGGTCGGGAGGGCTACGACTATAACGAGCACGGCAAGGCGGGCAACAGTCACGCCGCCTTCGTGCCCGACGAGATCGTGGACCGCTTCTGCCTGCTCGGCACCGCTGAGGATCACCTCGAGAAGCTGCGCGCGCTGCAGAAAATCGGAGTCGACCAATTTGCGGGCTATCTCCAGCACGACAACAAGGAGGAAACCCTGCGCGTTTACGGCGACACCGTGATCCCGGCCATGGCCAAGCACATCGTGGCGACGTCATGACCCAGACCCAGACCCAGACATGACCGGCCCTCGTCGATCGGCGGTGCCGGTGCGTCGGCTGCTCCTCGGCGCCCTCGGGGTCGTGCTGCTCGCCCTGCTCTGGGAGGCCTACAAGTTTCTCGGTCCCGCCGACGGGGTGGTCCTCGGCGGGATCACGGTGCTGCCGCGCACGAGCGAGCTCGCCATGCCGCATCTCTGGGTGATGGCCGAGCGCATCGTGCAACCGGTCACGGGCGCGGCATCCGCCGTTGTGCTGTGGCAGGCAGTGCTGTCGGCCGCCCTGTTCACGCTCGGCATCGCCGCGGTGGGTTGGCTCGTGGGGGTGAGTGTGGGCCTCAGCCTGGCGCTGCTCATGCAGCGGTTCCGGCTGGCGCAGTCCGCGGTGCTGCCCTGGATCATCCTGAGCCAGACCGTGCCGCTCATCGCGATCGCGCCGCTCGTGCGGCGCTGGGGAGCCCAGATTCAGCTGGGTGAGTTTCGCTGGGAGAGCTGGATGTCGGTGGCGCTGATCGCGTCCTATCTCGCGTTCTTCCCGGTGGCCGTTGGTGCCCTCCGGGGCCTCGGGTCGCCGGAGGCGCACCACGTGGACCTCATGCACTGCTATTCCGCCGGGTGGTGGACCACCCTGTGGCGCCTGCGCCTTCCGGCCAGCGTGGGCTATCTGCTGCCGGCCCTGCGTCTCGCCGCGGCCAGCGCGGTAATCGGCAGTGTGGTGGCCGAGGTCTCGATCGGACTGCGCGGCGGAATCGGACGCCTGATCGTGGAGTACGCCGGTGCCGCGAGCAGCGACCCCGGCAAGCCCTGGGCGCCCATCTTCGGATCCGTGCTGGTGGGCCTCGTGGCAGCGGGTTTTGTGGCCCTGCTCGGGCTATCCTTACGTCGTTTTCGCAGGGGAGAGGTTTCCGCATGAACCAAACCGTGACTCGGGCGGAGAACCAGGGAATGCGCCCCGCCGTGGACGTACGTGGCGTAAGCCGGGTCTTCGAGGTGCGGAAGGGGGCATCCGTCACCGCCCTCGACGACGTGAGTCTCACCGTGGCACCGGGCGAGTTCGTGTCGCTGATCGGGCCGAGCGGCTGCGGCAAGAGCACGCTGCTGCGGCTCATCGCCGACCTCGACACTCCCACCGAGGGCAGCATCGAGGTGTTCGGCAAACCGGCGCGCCAGGCGCGCATCGACCAGGACTACGGCATCGCCTTCCAGCAGGCCGGCCTGTTGCCCTGGCGCACGGTATCCGGCAACATCGAGCTGCCCCTTGAGCTGCACGGCATGAGCCGAGCGGCGCGGCGGTCCCGCGCGGCGGAGCTGATCTCCCTGGTGGGGCTCAGCGAATTCGCCGGCAGCTATCCCGACCAGCTCTCCGGCGGCATGCAACAGCGGGTGGCGATTGCGCGCGCCCTCGCCGAAAGCCCGAGCCTGCTGCTGATGGATGAACCGTTCGGGGCTCTCGACGAAATGACGCGGGAACGTATGCAGGACGAACTCGTGCGCATCTGCGCCGAGACGAGCGCGGCCGTCGTGTTCGTGACGCACTCGATTCCGGAGGCCGTGTTCCTCTCCGATCGGGTGGTGGTGCTGGAACCGCGACCCGGTCGCATCCGCTCGATCCTGAGCGTGAGCCTCGGCGAGGCGGCCGACCGCGGCGACGACCTACGGGAAGACGAGGGCTTCTTCCAGGCGGTGAGCCAGGTGCGCGAACTGCTGCACGGGGCGCCGACCGGCGGCGTGCGCGGAGTCGAGACGCGATGACGGGCCGTAGCGAACGGGGGCCAGCTCCGGCTGAAGCCCTCCTGGCTCCCGTGCTGTTCGGGGTCGCCGCCATCCTGCTGTGGCAAGGAGTGGTCACTGGGCTCGCGATCAAGCCGTTCATCCTGCCCGGTCCCTTCGCCATCGGCGAGCAGTTCGGCTCCAATCTGCAGAACGTCGTGAAGGGCATGCTGGTGACCGGCGGCAACGCTCTGATCGGCCTCGTGATCGGTGCCCTGATCGGTATCCTGCTCGCCGTGATCTCGGCTTTGATCGGAGTGTTCGATGAGATGGCGGCGCCGATCGTGGCATCGATCGCGGTGGTGCCGATCGTGGCCCTCGCCCCGGTGCTGTACACCATGTTCGGCGCTGGAGCCGAGACGGCCCGGCAACTCGTGGCCGCGCTCGCCGTGTTCGTGCCGGTGTATTTCAACACGCTCAAGGGACTGCGACAGGTGCCCCAGGTGCACCGCGACCTCATGCGGGCAACCGCCGCCTCGCGCTGGCAGGCCACCCGCGCGGTGACCCTGCCCACCGCCCGGCCGTTCATTTTCACCGGGCTGCGCATCGCCAGTTCGCTGGCCGTGATCTCGGCTCTGATCGCCGAATATTTCGGCGGACCGGTCGGCGGTCTCGGCAAGTCCATCACCTCGGCGGCCTCCAGCAGCAACTACCCGCTCGCCTGGGCCTTCGTGCTCGGATCCATCCTGCTCGGCCTTCTGTTCTATTGCGGCGCTCTCATCGTGGAGAAGCTGCTGACCCGTCGTTCCGGCGGGTAGGTCAACTCGACACAGCACCGCCCCTATGAAACCCGCACCTATCCCGCACTGGAGGAATCATGAAACACAGCACACGATGGCTCGGCACATTCGGAGCGTTGGCCGCGGTCAGCGCGCTCGTCCTCACCGGATGCAGCGCGGGCGGCGACACCCCGACAGCGTCCGACGGCGGCGCGACCGACCTGATCCCGGTGACGCTGCAGCTGCAGTGGTCGGCCCAGGCCCAGTTCGCCGGCTACTACGCAGCCGTGGACCAGGGACTGTACGAGGCCGAAGGCCTTGACGTAACCATTGTGGAGGGCGGCCCCGACATCGTTCCGCAGGATGTGCTCGCGGCCGGTGACGTGGACTACGCCATCTCGTGGGTGCCCAAGGTGCTCGGCTCGATCGAACAGGGCGCCAACATCACCGATGTGGCCCAGATCTTCGAACGCAGCGCCACCACTCAGATCTCGTTCAAAGATAAGAACATCACCAGCGCCGCCGACCTGTCGGGCAAGAACGTTGGCAGCTGGGGCTACGGCAACGAGTGGGAACTCTTTGCCGGCATGCAGAAGGCCGGGGTCGCCATCAGCGACATCAGCCTCGTGCAGCAGGCCTTTGACATGAATGCCTTCCTGTCGGGCGACATCGACGCCGCGCAGGCCATGACGTACAACGAGTACGCCCAGGTGCTTGAGACGGTGAACCCCGCCACCGGGGAGCTCTACCAGCCCGACGACCTCAACGTGATCGACTGGAACGCCGAGGGCACGGCCATGCTGCAGGACGGCATCTGGGCCAATGCCGACAAGCTCGAGAGCGACCCGGACTACGCAGCCACCACGGTGAAGTTCATCAAGGCGTCGATCAACGGCTGGATCTACGCGGCGAACAACCCCGAAGAGGCAGCGGGCATCGTGACCGCCGCCGGTTCCGCGCTGCCGGCCGGCCACCAGCTGTGGATGACCAATGAGACCAGCAAGCTCATCTGGCCGTCCACCAACGGCGTCGGGCTGATCGACGAGGCCGCGTGGGCCAACACGGTCGATATCGCGATGAACACCCAGAACGAGACCGGCGGAACCATCATCACCGCAGAGCCCCCGACGACCGCCTACTCGAACGAGTATGTTCAGCAGGCCCTCGACGAACTCACGGCTGAAGGTGTCGACGTTATGGGCGCCGACTGGACCCCGATCGACGTGACGCTCACGGAGGGCGGCGAGTAAGCATCCGTTTATCGGTCGGGCAGCCGCTTCGCGAGAACGGCCGCCCGACCACCGACACAGAAAGAAGTCTGCGCGTGAACGACACCACCACCCCCCTGCTCGGTCTGAATGAGCGCACCACGGAGCTCGACCGGGACCATGTTTTCCACTCCTGGTCGGCGCAGGGCGCGCTCAAGCCCCTGGTACTCGCCGGCGGCCTCGGCTGCCGC
>Ga0209023_10006168_pt1 | contig 12772 bp, 8 predicted proteins | sample LakOneMetagenome_FD_187468 | JGI IMG/M metagenome (GOLD analysis project Ga0209023, IMG submission 187468) | Freshwater and sediment microbial communities from Lake Erie, Canada (SPAdes) (version 2) | ecosystem: Environmental > Aquatic > Freshwater > Lentic | place: Lake Erie, Canada | collected... | reverse complement strand
TTGCCGCTCTGTATCCTTTTCATTTTGGAAACTGCCATCATTTATAATAAGATCTTTTACGTTGATCACCATCCCGCCTTCATTCCATTTATAGGCCTGTGTTGCCGTTGCGGTATGGATGGTTTTAACCGGGATGTTTTTAATGGAATCAGCGCCGGTATAATCTCTCTGGTAAAAATGAGGTTTATCCAGGGTAATGGTATTGATCGAAAAGTATTGATTGGTGAAATCAATGCTGTCTGCATTTACAGCGGCCCTCTTCAAAGAAATACTCAGGTCACGTCCTGTCCACTGATCTGTTTTATTTAAGCGGATGTTTTCCAGTTCCAGTATTTTAAAATCAAACTGTAAGCCCTGCCTGGAGGAAGCGCTTTTTTGAGGCGATGAAAAATAATCAATAATGTATTGGTAATTCCAGACTGAATCAGTGCGCTTCATATTCACCACGGCATTTTGTAAGGCCAGGTATTTTAAAGTGGCTTTATCTTTAAAAAAAAACCAGTCGGTAATATTTACCCTGGCGGTACCTGCGTACAGCAGGGTGTCTTTTTTTTGATCTTCCACCAGCACACCTTCAATCAGCATTTTATTGAACAGTGAAAAATCAACATGCTTTACTTCAACTTTTGTCTGCAGTTTTTTGGATAATACGGCTGTTACTTTTTTTACCAGGAAATTCTGAATCACCGGCAGGTTGATGAGCCCCCATAGGCTTAGCAGGAAAAGCAGCAGTGCAACCGTAAATCCTGTTTTTTGCTTTGCTTTTTTAAATACAAAAAACCAGGCGGTAAGCCAGGCCGCCAGGGCAATAAAAAAAAACCATTTATTGGCAGGAAAAATAAAAAAGAACAATGCTCCAAGGGCCAGCCAGAACAGCAGGGTGAGGGCAATCCATTTTAATATGTTGAAGCTCTTGCTCAGGGTATTATACTATTGCTGCAAAATTAACGTTTCGCCTGCTAAAGGCAAATTCAATACCAAACTTTACCATATCATTAAGTTGCAGGTTTTGCCGCTAATGAAAAAGGGTTAATGTGCCGTTTGTTTAAAATAATAGCCCACGGTCAGGCTTACCATGCGGTGGCGTATGTTCCGGCCATCGTTTTCTTCCTGGTTATTGATGTTGGTAAGGCCCAGGTAGTAGGAAGCTTCAAACACTGTTTTTTTAACCCGGTACCCGACACCCCCTTTCAGGCCCATATCAAACCACCCGTAATCTGTAAATCCGAATTGTAGTTTTTGAGAAGTAGTGGCATTGTTGTTATCGGTTGTTTTCAGGTTTCCCAAACTGGTAAATCCAAAAACAGGCCCGGCTGTTATTGAAAAAGCATTATCGCCATTTTCAAACTCGGCACTTAAAGCAGGGATGAGGTCAAGATAAGTGATGGAATATTTTTCCTTTATGATGTTGCCTGTTACGGGTTTTATGATAAAGCCGCGGTTGTTGACCATTACTGAAGGCGTAAAATGCAGCACCCCGTCAAAAGGTATATCTGTCATAATACCGGCGCCAAAGCCATGTACAAAGCCGGTGCTTTGTTTCACACCAGTATAAACGGCTTTGGTGCTGCAGTAATTCCATCCTCCCTTTACTCCAATTTTTACCTGTGCGGTAACAGTTATAAACAGCAGCAACAGTACTGTTGCTGTAATTGATTTTTTCATGTACATAAAATTGATAGCAAAACTAAGGTATTAGGCGGGGAGCTGGCTTTTTTTATCAGGGCTGCTTTTTATCTCCCGTTTTTATTTGTTTGTTATAATTGTCTGATTGCCCCTTAGGTACAGAAAGATTTTGCCAACTTTCGCCGGTAAGTATTTTAGCCATGTAAATGATTTGCCCCACATGATAGGGATAATGTGCCAGCTGCCGGTTAACTGCATCCACCACACTGAGTTCTTCGGAACGGATGGTGATCGTTTTGAGTAAATCGTCCGGTGTTAAAGACTGCAGGGTGTTTAAACAGCAGGCCCAGCCTTTTTCCCAATAGTCAAGCAGTTGTGCTTTTGACCATTGCTGCTCTTCAAACTCTGCATCGCGGTGGCGCCATTCTTTTTCGCCATCGGCAGTTAAAAAATCTGTCCAGCGGCTGAGCATATTGCCTGCCATATGCTGAATGATGATGGCAATACTGTTGCTGGTTTCATTAGGCTGGTAATGAAAACCGGTATCTGTTACCTGGGCCATTGCTTTATCGCCTAAATCTTTATAATAGGCAAGGCGTTTAATGGCGGAGTTTAAAAATGCGATGCTTACTGTCATGAATATAATTTTATGACAGGGCCAGGAATAATATGCCGTGCAGGCAGGAAACGGCAAATGCAATGGCAGAAATTACTGAAGCCCTGTAAATATTGTTATAGCCGCTGTTAAAAATATCGGCATCATTTTTATTAAAAGAAATACGCAGCAGGACGGCCCCGTTCAGGTAAATTGACCATGATACCAGGCTGGCTAAAAACAAAATGATCAAAACAGCAGGTGTGATGCGGTATTGATACAATTCAACCATGGTCAGGTGGTTAAACGACAGTGTTTTTTTTACGATCCTGTACCATAATATACTTTCTGTGGCTGTGTAAATAGCGGTTAAAATTAAAATGCTTTTTAACAGCAGTATATGTTTGCTGATTATTTTTTTGTCTACCCCTGCACAAAAATTGTCTGTAAGTAAGTCTTCTCCGTTCATTTTAATTTATTTTATCAGGGGATGTATCCTTCTGCCGCATCATCTCCCCGTTTATCACCTACAGCCACTATCTTTTTATCTTTTATTAAAATGATTTCTGTTTTGCTCCAGGGTGACCTGTCTTTAATAGTATAACCCATTGCTTCAAGTTGTTTTCTTGTTGTTGCTGAAAAATCGCTTTCAACAGCAACCATGTCCGGAAGCCATTGGTGATGGAACTTGGGTTTGTTAATGGCATCATCGGGGTTCATATCAAATTCCAAAACATTCACCAATGCCTGGAAAACACTTGTTGGTATGGTGGTGCCGCCGGGTGAGCCCACAATGATAAAAGGTTTCCCATTCTTTAAAACAATGGTGGGTGTCATACTGCTCAGCATTCTTTTGCCCGGCGCTATGGCATTTTTTGCATTACCTGTTGCCCCGAACATATTGGGTACGCCGGGCTTTACACTAAAATCATCCATTTCGTTATTTAATAAAAATCCTGCACCGCCAACAACCGTGCGGCTGCCATAGCCGCCATTTAAAGTGGTAGTTACAGACACTGCATTGCCATACGCATCTGTTACACTTAAATGTGTTGTTTCATCACTTTCTTTTATCAGCCCCGCCTTGGTTATTCTACTGTTACCTGCTTTACCGGGCACGTAATCTTTCATGCGCTCTTTCAAGTAATCAGCGGTTACCATTTTTTTTACAGGCACTTTCACAAAGTCAGGGTCTCCTAAAAATTCTGCCCGGTCTGCATAAGCCCTGCGTTCTACCTCAATCATCAGCTGCACACTTTCGGGTGTTTGAAATTTCATTGCAGCAATATTCCGGTCTTCAATCATTTTCATCATCTGCTGTAAAATAATGCCGCCGCTGCTGGGCAATGGCATGGTTACTATTTGGTAGCCTTTATAATTAAAATCAAGTGCTGTTCTTTCTTTTGCCTGGTAATTCTTAAGATCTTCTAAAGAAATAATGCCTTTCCCTTTCTGCATTTCAGCAACAATCAGTTTTGCAGTTTCCCCTTCATAAAATCCTTTTTGCCCCAAATCACGAATGCGTTTTAAAGTAGCTGCCAGTTCTTTTTGCACTAAAGTATCGCCTGCTTTCCAGCTGGTTTCTTTTACAAAAGCAACAGGGGCGGTGTTTAATTCAATAAATTCTTTACGGGCAGTGTTAAATGATGCCGCCTGCCGCTCTGTTATAACGAACCCCTTTTCTGCCAGGTCAATTGCCGGTTGTATCAATGTTTTAAATGGAAGTTTCGCATATTTCATGCTGGCAAATAAGCCAGCAACCGTACCCGGTACACCAGCGGCCAGTTGCCCATCCAGCGAAAGGCGCGTTTGCGGGTTACCGGCGCTGTCTAAATACATATCCCTTGAAGCCTTGCCGGGTGCTTTCTCCCTGTAATCAAGCGTAATATTTTTACCATTTTTTAAATGCGCCACCATAAAACCGCCGCCGCCAATATTGCCTGCCCAGGGGTATACTACGGCTAATGCCAGTTGTGTGGCAATGGCAGCATCCACTGCGTTACCGCCTTTTTGTAAAATGGAAAGCCCCGCCTGGCTTGCCAGCGGATGTGCCGATACAACAGCCCCTTTACTGCAGGTGATATTTTTTTGTAAGTGGTAGTTATAAGAATTAATTTGCGCTGTACTTTGCAGTACAAAAAACCAAATGACAGTTACTGCTATTGCTGAACGTTTCATCAATTACATTTTAGTGCAGAAAATAATTCCCCAATTTATGAAGAAAAATCTGTTTGTATTTTTACTGTTGATAATATCCGTTATTGCTGTGCCGGCTCAGCTAAAAAGTCCCGATGATTTTTTGGGATATACCTTAGGCACTAAATTCACCCCGCATTATAAGATTGTAAACTATTTTCAGCAGGTGGCTGCCAGCATGCCACAGCAGGTAAAACTGCAGCAGTATGGCCAAACTTACGAGGGCAGGCCCTTATACCTTGCCTTTGTTTCTTCTGCAGCCAATATCAGCAACCTCGAAAACATCCGTAAAAATAACCTGCAGTTGGCAGGGTTGGAGAGTGGTACTGCCACCAATACCTCAACAGCCATTGTATGGTTAAGTTATAATGTACATGGCAATGAAGCCAGCAGCAGCGAAGCAGCCATGCAAACCATTTACGAGTTACTCAAACCCGAACACCAGCAATGGTTAAACAATACCGTGGTGATCATGGATCCCTGTTTAAACCCGGATGGCCGCGACCGGTATGTAAACTGGTTTAACAGTGTGGTGGGCAATATGCCCAACGAAAAACCTTTTGCACGTGAGCACGAAGAGCCCTGGCCGGGAGGAAGGGTGAATCATTACAATTTTGATTTGAACCGCGACTGGGCCTGGCAAACACAGATTGAAACTCAGCAGCGCATTAAAATGTATAACCAGTGGATGCCGCAGGTGCATGTGGATTACCATGAGCAGGGCTATAACGAACCCTATTATTTTGCACCGGCTGCAGCCCCTTTTCATGAAGTGATCACCGGGTGGCAAAAAGATTTTCAGACACAGATAGGAAAAAATAACGCCAGGTATTTTGATAACAACGGCTGGCTGTATTTTACCAAAGAACGGTTTGACCTGTTTTATCCCAGTTATGGTGATACCTATCCCACTTATAACGGCGCTGTTGGCATGACCTATGAACAGGGTGGGCACAGCCGTGGCGGCCTGGCGGTGCAGACAGATGAAGGTGAAATACTGACACTGAAAGACCGCCTCTGGCATCACACCACCACCGGGTTAAGTACGGTTGAAATAACAGCAACGCATACGGATAAAGTAATTGCCGAGTTTAAAAAATATTTCGACAATTCAAAAAATGGCATTGGCAGTAACTATAAATCATACCTGCTTACCTCTGCAGACAGGGCAAGGATTGAAGCCGTTAAAAAAATATTAACTGCCAATGGCATACAGTATGGTATTGTTTCCGGGGATCCCAAACTGCCCGGCTATAATTATTTTTCCGGTAAAACAGAAACCATAAGCAGGCAGCAATACACCATTGCCGTAAATGCCAACCAACCCCGCAGCATACTGGCAAAAGTATTGCTGGAACCGGTAAGTAAACTGGCCGACAGCGCCACATATGATATCACCGCCTGGAGCATACCTTATGTATACGGTGTGGATGCTTATGCATTGAACACTTACCTGCAGGTGATAGCGGATGTGGCCATTGATTATCCTGCGTTCCAGGAAAACAGTTATGGTGCGGTGTTAAAATATAACTCGGCAGCCGACGCCATGTTTTTGGCTAAGTTGCTGCTTAACGGAACCGGGGTACGCACTAACGAAAAAGATATCAGCTATAATGGCAAACAAATATCCCGTGGTTCACTCATTATTTTAAAAAGAGATAATGCAGCCAACTGGAAAAATACAGTGGCACTGATCAATTCGGCACATGCTGATATTACCACTATTGAAAGTGGATTTATGGATGCCGGCCCGGATATGGGCAGCCCGGATATTTTAAAACTGGCGGCACCAAGGGTAGCCTGTGTTACAGGCGATGATGTGAGCCCCAATGCTGCAGGGGAAATATGGCACCTTTTTGAGCAGCAGGTAAAATATCCTTTAACCATGCTGAACGGCAGCCGCCTTCGTGCCAATACACTTAAACAGTTTGATGTGCTGATCTTACCCGATGGTGATTATTCATTTATCAGCGATAAAAAAATGGGTGAAGATTTAAAGGCATGGGTGCGTAGCGGGGGCAGGATCGTGGCGCTGGAAAATGCCGTATCGCAACTGGCCAATGCAGATTGGGGTATAAAAATAAAAAAAGAAGACGAAGACAAAAAGGATGATAAGAAAACAGAGGATTACAGTGCTTTACGAAAATACGGAAACAGGGAAAGGGATGATTTGGTGAACAGTATTCCCGGCGCAATTTACAAAGTGGAGATGGATGAAACACATCCCCTGGCATTTGGTATTGGCAATTCATTTTACACTTTAAAACAAAATACCACCGTGATGGAATTTTTAAAAGAGGGATGGAATGTGGGTATCATAAAAAAAGAAAATAAAGTAACAGGTTTTGCGGGCAGTGCCGCAGCCGGTAAAATAAAGGACGGGACTTTATTTGCCGTGCAGGATATGGGCCGCGGTAAAGTTATTTATATGGTGGATGATCCTGTGTTCCGCAGTTTCTGGGAAAACGGCAAACTGCTGTTTTTAAATGCGGTGTTCATGGTGGGCAATGAACCGGTGCGGTTGTAGCATTCTGATAATTTGACAAAACTATTAACAAGTATAACATGAAGTACAGTATTGTATTTGCATTTTTCATTTTTAATTTTTCATTTTTAACTGGTAATGCACAAGCGCCAAAATCATACACTTCATCCGAAATACAGCAACAGCTTAAAAAACTGAATGTACTGGGTTCTGTATTGTATATAGCAGCGCATCCTGATGATGAGAACACGCGGTTACTGGCTTACCTGGCCAATGAAAAATTATACCGTACCGGTTATTTAAGTTTAACCCGGGGCGATGGCGGCCAAAACCTGATTGGTGATGAACAGGGTGTTGACCTGGGCCTGATACGTACACAGGAATTACTTGCAGCCCGCAGGGTGGACGGGGCTGAACAGTTTTTCAGCCGTGCATTTGATTTTGGTTTCAGCAAAAGCCCGGAAGAGGCATTACGCATCTGGGGTCACGATAAAATCTTAAGCGATGTGGTTTGGGTGATACGTAAGTTTAAGCCCGATGTCATCATCACCCGTTTTCCCACTACAGGTGAGGGTGGCCATGGCCATCATACCGCTTCTGCAATTTTAGCAGGGGAAGCATTTGATGCAGCAGCCGACTCAACAAAATTTCCTGAGCAGTTAAAGTTTGTTACAGTATGGCAGGCCAAACGTTTGTTATGGAACACTTTTAATTTTGGCGGCAATAACACGCAACGCGAAGACCAGTTTAAAATAGACTGCGGGGATTATAACCCTTTATTGGGAAAAAGCTATGGTGAAATGGCTGCCACCAGCCGCAGCATGCATAAAAGCCAGGGCTTTGGGGTGCCGGCGCAAAGAGGAACATCATTGGAATATTTTAAAACCATAAAAGGGGAAGCTCCGGTTAAAGATTTAATGGAAGGGGTTACTTCAACCTGGTTCAGGGCACATCATGCAACTGAACAGTTCCAGGCCATGGTGCAAAACAGTATTGAAAAAATAATTGCATCCTTTTCAGCTGAAGCGCCTCAAAAATCTGTACCCGACCTTGTGAAATTATATACAACAATTGATGAAGCCATCAGGGAAGATGAGCATTATGGAGATACTTACTGGAAGCAGCAGAAGCTGGCTGAAATAAAAAAGATCATTGAAAACTGCAGTGGCATTTTTATGGAAGCCACGGCCAATTCGCAATACGCTGTACAGGGAGATACCTTAAAAGTTACGCTTACTGTAAACAACCGCAGCAGTGCCAATATTATTAATGCCGATGCACAGATAGACACTACCTATATCATTTTTGATGCGCTGAAAAAAAATACCAACACTGTAAAAACGTATAGCTGGTTTATACAGCCCGGTACAAAACTGACACAGCCGTACTGGCTGGAAAATGAAATGGATAAAGGAAGTTTTAATGTTACCGACCAGCAGCTGATCGGCAAGGCAGAAAATGATCCCTTAAGTGTAAACTTCAGTATGATGATTGAAGGAAAGGAGTTTGTATTCACCAAACCCATCCGCTATAAATTTACTGACCCTGTAAAGGGGGAAATTTACCAGCCGGTAAGTATTGTTCCTTTGCTGGATGTACGGTTTGACAAAGAAGTGTATTCCAATAAGCCACAGGATAAAGTATTTGCCAAACTGGTTATTGAATCACGTAAGCCCGATACGGCTGATTATGGCTTTTTGATCAGGCTGATGAATAATGGTGGCGGCCTCAGGCCGGGTAATGGTGATAAATATAAAACAGGCAAGTCCTATTTAAATTTTGAACCATTAAAATTGAAGGCAAAAAATACCATCTCCCTTTCATTTGCGGGGATGCAGCAGTTTGATGATATTGAAAAACTGCTGGTAAATACTTCCAGGTTAACCAAGCCTGACTATGAAATGCCCACTTATCATTTGAGAACTATAAACTACGACCATATTCCATCCATATCTTATTTTAAGAAAGCAACAGCGAAGGTTTTAAAATTTGATATCAAAACATTCGGTTATCTGGCCGGTTATATTCCCGGCGCCGGCGATAAGATACCCGAGGCGCTGGAGCAGATCGGCTATAAAGTGATCACCCTTAAGGAAAGCGATATTACAGCAGAAAACCTGCAGCAGTTTGATGTGATCATTACAGGTGTAAGGGCCTACAATACCAACGAATGGATGAATAATGTATACGATGTACTGATGCAGTATGTTAAGGAAGGAGGGGTTTTATTCACCCAATACAATACCAGTAACCAGATAGGCCCTGTAAGGGCAAAAATCGCTCCCTATCCCTTTACCATCAGCCGTAACAGGATAACTGATGAAGAGGCGGAAGTAAATTTTTTATTGCCCGATCATAAGGCGTTAAACTTTCCTAATAAAATAACCCAGAAAGATTTTGAGGGCTGGATACAGGAGCGCAGTATCTACAATGCAGAAAGCTGTGATACGGCTTACAAAAAAATATTCAGCATGAAAGATCCCGGCGAAAATGAGCAGGACGGCAGTTTGATCATAGCCGATTATGGCAGGGGAAGATTTGTATATACGGGCCTGGTGTTTTTCAGGGAATTGCCTGCGGGTGTGCCAGGTGCATACCGGTTGTTTGCCAACCTGATTGCCAATAAAAGAATGGCTGCGAATATTCCCATGAATAATCCCGGCAGTAATACAAAATTGAAAGTGCCCGCAAAACTAAATGGGGCAGGAGGGCGTGATTAAGATTTTTGCCGCTGTTGGTCGCTGACCAACAGCTTACTTTAAATATAATATGAATAACGGTCTGGCTGTGCAAAAAATGAACAACGAAAAATCATACTGGCGCAAATGGTATATTGGGGTGGTGCTTTTTTTAGCAGCGCAGATCATTCTTTTCTTTTTTATCACTAAGTATTTTTCATGAGCGGTATTGACTGGGCCATATTAATATCCACACTGACTGCCATAATTATTTACGGCATTTATAAAAGCCGTACTTCAAAAAATTTAGAAGGTTATTTCCTCAGTAACCGGAGTTTACCCTGGTACCTTGTATTGCTGAGCATTATGGGTACTCAGGCCAGTGCGGTAACTTTTTTAACGGGCCCGGGACAGGCGTACAGCGACGGGATGCGTTTTGTACAGTATTACTTCGGCCTGCCGCTGGCCATGATTGTGATTGCCATTTTTTTTGTGCCGGTTTTCAGCAGGCTGAAAGTGTATACGGCATATGAATTCCTGGAACACCGCTTTGATATTAAAACAAGAACACTTACGGCTGCTTTATTTTTATTGTCGAGGGGGTTGAGTACGGGTATTTCTATTTTTGCCCCTTCGCTGGTACTGCATTCTTTAATGGGCTGGAATATTTATTACACCAACCTGGTAATGGGCGGGTTACTGATCATTTACACCATGAGTGGGGGCGCCAAGGCAGTGGCACATACACAAAAACTGCAGATGATCATTGTATTTGTGGCACTTTTTATAACCGGTTACCTGGCAGTAAAATTATTGCCGGATAGTGTTGGATTTACCGAGGCGCTGCATATCGGGGGGCAAAATGGTAAAATGAATATCATTACAACCGGCTTTACTGAAAAAGGTTTTGACTGGAAAGACCGCTATAATATCTGGAGCGGATTGATTGGCGGATTTTTTTTAGCGCTGAGTTATTTTGGAACAGACCACAGCCAGGTGGGACGTTACTTAACGGCAAAAAATTCAACTGAAAGTAAAAAAGGTTTATTGATAAACGGTTTGGTAAAAGTGCCCATGCAGTTTTTTATACTGTTGCTGGGCGTACTCATTTTTTCTTTTTACCAGTATAACAGGGGGCCGGTATATTTTGATGATGTAACCCTGCAGCAGGCCAAACAAACCCCTAAAAAGGATTCCCTCAACGCACTGGAGCTGCAGTATAACACCGCGTTTGCTGCCGGCGATAAGCAGCAGGCCAATGCCATTCGCAAAACTTTTGCCGGTGTTATCAAGAGGGCGTTGCCGGATGATAAACCCAGCGATACCAATTATGTTTTCCTGTGGTTTGTAAAAGAAAATTTACCGAAGGGTTTGATTGGGTTGATCTTTGCCATAATTTTTTTGGCGGCATGGGGCAGTATTGCAGCGGCACTCAATTCGCTGGCCGCCTGTTCGGTGGTGGATTTTCATAAAAAGTTTTTTGTGAAAAAAGAAACGGAACTGGAAGATTACCGCATATCACAGTGGTATACTTTGGGCTGGGGTATCTTTTCCATTGTTATTTCCATGTATGCTTACAATATCGGTAACAGCCTGATTGAGGCAGTTAACATTATCGGCTCCTTATTTTACGGTGTGATACTGGGTGTTTTTTTAGCGGCTTTCTGGCTGAAGCAGGTGAGGGGCCATGCTGTTTTTTATGCTGCTGTAATTTCAGAAATACTGGTCATCATCGTTTACAAAATGGACATCATTTCTTTTTTATGGCTTAATGTTATCGGTGCCTTGTTTGTATTTGTACTGAGCGCCCTGCTGCAGGCACTTATAAAGCAAAAAGCGCCGTAATCACTACAGCGCTTTTTTAAGTTTTACTTTTGAATTTATAACTTCTTCAACAGGTCTTCATTCATTTTTACATAATCGTCATTCTTTGCTTCTTTGGCCAGTTCCAGTGATTTTTTTGCACTTTCTTTTGCGCCGGCTTTATCGCCCATTTCTTTCTGCAGTTTTGCCTTATACAACAACATCCAGTATGCTTTGTCATTTTCTGCTATGGCCTTGGTACAGTTTTCCAGTGCTTTGGCCTGGTTGTTATCATACTCGTTATAAAACTGGGCTGCCTGCCAGTAGGGTTTTTTATCAGTTTGCATTGCTGCTTCTATCTGTGAACGTAAGCGGTCTTTAATATTGGTGGTGATGGGTATGGTTACCATGGTCTTTTCCCACAGCAACTGCAGTTCGCAGCTTTCAGGTTTTATATTGGCAAACTGCATGGTAAAAGTTTCCAGCTTCCCTTTTGTTTTAGTGGGTTCTGCACGAAAGCGGATCACATCTTCGGTTTCTTTATAACCATCAATGCCCCAGTTTTTTAAACCTTTGTTCAGTATCACTTCCCAGCTGTCAACACCGGGAATGGTGTACAGCACATATGTTCCGGTGTCAATTTTTTTGCCTCCCAGTTCCACGGCGTCGGTAAAAACAATTTTTGTGGCCCCGTTGGCACCGGTGCGCCACAGTTTATTGTAGGGAACCAGTTCGCCAAAAATTTTGCGGCCTTTTGCATTGGGCCTGCTGTAAGTCAATTCTATGGCACCCATGCCAAAATCCTGTCTTATGGTTTGTGTAGAGGATGGCTGCGGCATTTTTACCTGTGCACCGGCAACGGCACAAATACAACCGGCAGCAAATAATGCTAAGGTCATTTTTTTCATAAATAAATTTTTTAGAGGGCAAATCTAAAGTAACTGCCACAAACGGGAAAGAATAAAATATACAGTGGAGCAAAAGGGATATATCAGAACTGAACGGTTACTTTGCCCTTGCCTTTTTTACCGTTCTTCACCTTCCATTGGGGGCCCTGCTGCAGTAAGCGTTTGGCAGCTTCATCGCAGTTGCCGCAAAGTGATTTGTCAACCTTTATATTAGTGATAACACCATTGGTGTTTACTTCAAAAGAAAGTTCGACCTGGCCATGAATATTTTTTTGCAGGATATCCTCGGGGATATCGATATTATTATCCACATAAGTGTTGTAATTATCCCACCCGTCTGCCGGCTCTACATTCACAACGGAGTCTCTTACCAAAGTGGCCCGGCGGGATGTTTTGGCTTTGGAGGTGGCATTGCCGCTTACAACAGTACGCCCATTAAATGCCATATCATCTTCGGTAAGTACAATTTTATTTTGCTGCC